>Ga0209758_1000132_pt1 | contig 183273 bp, 165 predicted proteins | sample AraplaMF_Col_mMF_FD_184258 | JGI IMG/M metagenome (GOLD analysis project Ga0209758, IMG submission 184258) | Arabidopsis root microbial communities from the University of North Carolina, USA - plate scrape MF_Col_mMF (SPAdes) (version 2) | ecosystem: Host-associated > Plants > Roots >...
TCGACGTGTTCTTCTGCCATCAGCCGTTCATGCGGTTGGACTTGAACTCCCTGACAGCAAGGCGATAACCTGCCAGAGTGTTTCCTATGTCCGCGCACACCTGTTTCCGAGGTCCCCGGTCCATACACTTCGCCAAAGAAACGTAGGCAAAAGAAAGGCGACCCTACTGTCTGTGTCCCTTCGCTTCGCTACGGGCAACCTGCGGTGCTCGGCGCAGGAGGGGGTCCGCAGAACTCGCTTCGCTCAAACAGCTGCGGCCCTGGTCCCTCCTGCGCCTGCGCTCCTCGGCACAGCCAGAAGGGAGCGATCCGCGCCATCGCTTCGCTCGGCGTCTGAACAGTCTCCGCGGGCCTTCGCTTCGCTCGGCTGCGCACCCGATTCCGCCGACTCCGACTTCGACTCCGACACCGTCGCTCCCTCATCCCAAGCACAGCAAGCGCAAAGCGCTTGCTGTGCCTTGGTGGCCGAGCGCAGCGATGGCCCGCAGGTCTCCAATCCCCTCTGGCTGCGCCGAGGAGCGGAGCGTTTCGCGGATCAGGGCCGCAGCTGTTTGAGCGAAGCGAGTTCTGCGGACCCCGCGAAACGCGAGCACCGCAGGTTGCCCCGTAGCGCAGCGAAGGGGTCGCAGACAGTGGGGTCGCCTTTCTTTTGCCTACGTTTCTTTGGCGAAGCAAAGAAAAGTAGGTCGGCCGCCGGGCCGAGACCCGGCCTCGGGAAACAAACCCTCGGCATGCTCCCAGAAGGAGCAGCGTGATGAACCTGTCCCTACCGTTCGTCCGCCGCCCCATAGGCACAGTGCTACTGACCATAGGCGTAGCCCTGGCCGGCATAGCCGCATTCTTCGTCCTCCCAGTCTCCCCCCTCCCGCAGGTCGACTACCCAGTCATCTCCGTAAGAGCCTCGATCCCCGGAGCCAGCCCCGAAACGATGGCCACCAGCGTAGCCACCCCGCTGGAGCGCCATCTGGGAACGATCGCAGGCGTCAACGAAATGACGTCCACCAGCTCGGTAGGCTCCACCCGCGTCACGCTGCAGTTCGACCTCAGCCGCAACATCGACGGCGCGGCCCGCGAGGTGCAGGCCGCCATCAACGCCAGCCGCATCGACCTGCCCGCCACGCTGCGCAGCAACCCGACCTACCGCAAGGCCAACCCGGCGGCGTCGCCGGTGATCATCCTGGCGCTCACGTCGAAGACGAAGACGCCTGGCCAGATCTACGACGCCGTCTCGAACATCGTCAGCCAGCGCCTCTCGCAGGTGGACGGCGTCGGCGACGTGGAGATCGGCGGGGGCTCGCTTCCCGCGGTGCGCATCGAGCTGCTGCCGTTCGCGCTGAACCGATACGGCATCAGCACCGACGACGTGCGCGCCGCCATCCAGGCTTCGAACGCCAACCGGCCCAAGGGCATGGTGCAGGGCGAGGGGCGCAAGCTGCAGATCTATACGCAGACGCCGGCCCTGCGCGCGAGCGACTACGCGTCGATGGTCATCGCCTGGCGCGACGGCGCGGCGGTGCGGCTGCAGGACGTGGCGGAGGTGATCGACGGCGTGGAGGACACGCGCACGCTGGGCCTCTTCAACGGCGAGCCGGCGATCATCGTGCTGATCACGCGGCAGCCTTCGGCCAACATCATCGAGACGGTGGACAGCGTGCGCGCGCTGCTGCCCGAGCTGCAGGCGCAGCTGCCGCCGGACGTGACGCTGCAGGTGGCGTCGGACAGCACCAACTCCATCCGCGGCTCGCTGCGGGAGGTGGAGCTCACGCTGGTCATCTCCGTGATCCTGGTGGTGCTGGTGGTCAGCCTGTTCCTGCGCAGCGTGCGAGCGACGATCGTGCCGGCGGTGGCGACGGTGGCGGCGCTGCTGGGCACCTTCGGGGTGATGTACCTGCTGGGCTTCAGCCTCAACAACCTGAGCCTGATGGCGCTCACCGTGGCCACCGGCTTCGTGGTGGACGACGCGATCGTGGTGCTGGAGAACACCAGCCGGCACATCGAGTCGGGCATGACGCGCATGAAGGCGGCGCTGCTGGGCGCGAAGGAAGTGGGCTTCACGGTGCTGTCGATCAGCGTGTCGCTGGTGGCGGTGTTCATTCCGCTGCTGTTCATGGGCGGGCAGGTGGGGCGGCTGTTCCGCGAGTTCGCGGTGACGCTTTCGGCGGCGGTGCTGATCTCGCTGGTGATCTCGCTGACCACCACGCCGATGATGTGCGCCTGGATGCTCAAGCCCGGCGGCGAGCACGACAGGGACAAGCCGCAGGGGCGCCTGGGCCGCGTGGCCGCGCGCAGCTACGACTGGGTGCTCAAGCGCTACGAGAGCAGCCTCGACTGGGCGCTCGACAGCAAGGCGCTGGTGATGCTGATCCTGGTGGCGGTGGTCGGGCTCAACGTGTACCTGTTCAGTGCGGCGCCCAAGGGCTTCTTCCCGCAGCAGGACAGCGGCCAGCTCAACGGCGGCCTGCGCGCCGACCAGAGCATCTCGTCGCAGGCGCTCGCAGAGAAGCTGCGGCAGGTGGTCGACATCATCCGCAAGGACGAGGCGGTCGACACCGTTGTGGGCTTCACCGGCGCGGGCCGGGCAGGCGGCGGCTTCATGTTCGTGAACCTCAAGCCCGCCAGCCAGCGCAAGGACAGCGGCCTGGCGGTGATCGCGCGGCTGCGCCCGCAGCTCAACCAGGTGACCGGCCTGCGCGTGTTCCTGGGCACCGTGCAGGACGTGCGCTCCGGCGGCCGCGCCAGCAACTCGACCTACCAGTACACGCTCAAGAGCGACAACGTCGCCGACCTGCGCACCTGGGCCGTGAAGCTGTCCGACGAACTGAAGACGCAGCCGGTGCTGACCGACATCGACACCGACCAGGACCAGAACGGCGTGGAGACGGTCGCCAAGGTCGACCCCGACAGCGCGCGCCGGCTGGGCCTGACTTCCACGGCCATCGACAACGCGCTCTACAACGCCTTCGGCCAGCGGCAGGTGGCCACCATCTACACCGAGCTGAACCAGTACCACGTGGTGATGGAGTGGGCGCCGCGCTACACGCGCAGCCCGAACTCGCTGGCCGACGTGTACGTGCCTGCCACCAAGACGTCGGTGGTGGGCGGGCAGACCGTGACCACGCAGGTGGCGGCCAGCGGCACGTCGAGCTCTTCTTCGTCGTCTTCGTCGTCTTCGTCATCGTCATCGACGGCGTCGAAGTCGTCTTCATCCTCGGCGTCTTCCACGTCCTCCACGGCCAGCGTGCCGGTCTCGGCCAACGCGGCGCTGCGCAACGCATCGACCGGCAACGTGCTGAGCAACACGGCCACCGCGCTCGTGCCGCTGTCGGCGGTCGCGAAGTTCGAGGAACAGTCGGTAGCCACCTCGGTGAGCCATGAAGACGGCGAGCTGGCCACGACCATCTCGTTCAACCTCGCCGAAGGCGCCAACCTGGGCGACGCGCGCGAGGCCATCGCCAAGGCCGAGGCCAACATCGCGATGCCGACCAACGTGCGCGGCTCCTTTGCCGGCACGGCGGCGAGCGCGCAGCAGTCGCAGGGGCAGCAGGCGATGCTGATCCTGGCGGCGCTGATCGTGATCTACATCGTGCTGGGCATCCTGTACGAGAGCCTGGTGCACCCGATCACGGTGCTCTCGACGCTGCCTTCGGCCGGCGTGGGCGCGGTGCTGGCGCTGCTGATGTTCCGCATGGAGTTTTCCATCATCGCGCTGATCGGCGTGTTCCTGCTGATCGGCATCGTGAAGAAGAACGCCATCCTGATCATCGACTTCGCGCTCGAAGCCGAGCGCTCGCGCGGGCTCACGCCGCTGGAGGCGGTGCGGGAGGCCTGCCTGCTGCGCTTCCGCCCGATCCTGATGACGACCATGGCGGCCGCGCTCGGCGCGCTGCCGCTGGCCATCGGCTTCGGCGAGGGGGCCGAGCTGCGCCGGCCGCTGGGCGTGGCCATCATCGGCGGGCTGATCGCGAGCCAGCTGCTGACCCTGCTGACGACGCCGGTGGTCTACCTGCTGCTCGACAAGCTGCGCCGCCGCGGCAAGCATGAACACGAGCTGAGCAAGGTCGCGCCGCAAGCCTGAGAACGACATCGCCATGAACGCATCGCCTTTTCCTTATTCCCTTCGCCTCTTTTGCGCAAGCCGCTTCCGGCTCTCGGCACTTGCCCTGGCCGCGGTGCTCGCGGGCTGCGCGGTCGGCCCGCGCTATGAGCAGCCGACCACCGCGGCCTCCGTCAACTGGAAGGAGCAGAAGGCGGCCGAAGGCTGGCTGCCCGCCGCGCCGGCCGATGCGCTCGACCGCGGCGAGTGGTGGAAGCTCTTCGGCGACGTCAAGCTCGACGAACTGGCCGGCCGCGTGCAGGTGTCGAACCAGAACATCGCCGCGGCAGTGGCCAACTACTCGCAGGCCCAGGCGCTGGTGCGCGGCGAGCGGGCGGCGCTGTTCCCGTCGGTGTCGCTGGACGGCAGCGGCAAGCGCTCGGGCACGGTGGGCGGCAGCAGCACGTCGAGCCCGGCCAACACCTTCTCGGCCACGCTGGGCGCCAGCTGGACGCCGGACGTGTGGGGCCGCCTGCGCGAAGCCGTGAGCAGCGCGCAGGCGAACGCCCAGGCGAGCGAGGCCGACCTGGCCGCCGCGCGCCTGTCGGCCATCGGCGACCTGGCCACCAACTACTTCTCGCTGCGCGAGGCCGATGCCGAGATCGTGCTGCTAGACGAAACCATCCAGGGCTACCAGCGGGCCTTCGAGATCACGAGCAACCGCTACGCCGCCGGCATCGCCGCGCAGACCGACGTGCTGCAGGCGCAGACGCAGCTGGTCAACGCCAAGGCCGAGCGCGTCGGCCTGCAGCGCACGCGGGCCACCTATGAGCATGCGATTGCCGCGCTGCTGGGCGTGGCGCCGGCCGATTTCAGCCTGCCGGCCGCGCAATGGACGCCCACGGTGCCCGGCGTGCCGCTGGGCGTGCCCTCGACGCTGCTGCAGCGCCGGCCCGACATCGCCGCCGCCGAGCGCTCGGTGGCGGCGGCCAATGCGCAGATCGGCATCGCGCGCGCGGCCTACTTCCCGAACATCAGCCTCACGGCTTCGGTGGGCAGCAACGCGAGCCGCGTGAAGGACCTGTTCGGCTCCGCCAACTCGCTGTGGTCGCTGGGCCTGTCGGTGGCGCAGGTGGTGTTCGACGCGGGCGCCATCGCCGCGAACGTCGATTCGGCCAAGGCAGCCTATGAGTCGAGCGTGGCGCGCTACCGCCAGACCGTGCTCACGGCCTTCCAGGCGGTGGAAGACCAGCTCACCGCGAGCGCGGCGCTGGCCGAGCAGGAGGGCTTTCGCCGCGAGGCTTCGGCTGCGGCCGACAAGACCGAGCAGCAGCTGCTGAACCGCTATCGCGCCGCGCAGGTGAGCTACACCGACGTGGTCACCGCGCAGGCGGCCGCGCTGAGTGCGCGGCGCACGCTGGTGCAACTGCAGGTCAGCCGCCAGACCACGGCCGTCGCGCTGATCCAGGCGATGGGCGGGGGCTGGCAGGCGGAGTGGATGGGCGGCAGCAAGGCCGGTGCGCAGGCAGCAGCAACCCAGCCCGCCGCTCCCCGCACGCAGTGAGCGGCTGATCGATGTGGAGGAGGGGCCCGGATGGGGCCCGTCCTCCGGCTCGCCATCGGCGGCGAGCGCCGGTGCTCAGCTCAGTGCGCCGGACGGTCGATGGTGTGGCCCAGGTAGTCCTTGTCGGTCACGAGCACCCACAGCGCGAGCACCAGGATCACCGCGGCGACGAGCACCGCATTGACCATCGCCGTCTCGTTGCCGCGGAAGCCGAGCACCCAGGGCGACACCGCGAGCCAGGCCGCCAGCGCGACCTCGGTCCATTCTTCCCACTGTCGTGGCACGAAGGTCGCGCCCAGCGCCACCGCGCCGAGCACGATGCCGGTCGCCACCATCGTCCACATGGCGGCCGTCATGCCCGAAAAGCCCAGGACCCAGGGCGAGACGATCAGCCAGGCGCCGGCTGCGGCGTTGACGGGGTCTTGCCAATGCTTCAATTGCTTCATGGTCATAGCCTCCTGTCGCGACAAGGCGCCGCGACAGTTTTTTGACTCGCGCCGCGGGGGAGGGGTTCCTGCCCAAGCGGCGCCGCGCCTAGAGTGGCAACTCCAATGTTTCCCACTTGCGCAGCATGGTCACCTGGCGCCGGAGGTAGTCAGTCGGTATCGCCTGGGAGCCCCAGACCGGGATGCGGCCGGCGTACTCGCCCAGCAGCCAGAACTGGCGCGCCGCCATGAAGCGGGGGATGGCGGCGAGGTCGGCGTCGGGCACGGGCCGAGCCTCGCGATAGGCACGAATGAAATGACGCCATCGCTGCGCGGCCTTGTCGCTCAGGACCTCATCGTCCGCACGGGGATACAGCACCCATGAATAGACCGCCAGTTCGTAAGCGAGATAGCCGGGGCCGGCCTCGTCGAAGTCGAAGAACGCGGCCTGGCGTCGTCCGTGCGCATCGTCGTCGACGATGAAGTTGTTGCTGCCATGCGCGTCACCGTGGCACAGCACCTGGCTCAGTTCGCCGAGCGCCAGGATGGCGGCATGCAGGCGCTCGCCGAGTTCCTCGAATTGAGGGCGCAGCTCGGCCGTCATGGTCGGCGCGTGCAGCAGGCACTGCAGCGGCCGCAGCAGCAGGTAGTCCAGGTCGAGCCGGTAGATGCTTGCCGGGCCCCGGTAGCTTTCGCCCGCGGTGTGCAGGGCTGCGAGTCCGCGGGCGAAGGCTTCGATGTCGGGAGCGGCGTCGCCGGTGAATTCGCCGGACAGGTGCTCGAACAGCATCAGCGCACGCGGGCCTTCGGGCAGCGGCACTTCGATGGCGATCTTGCCGTCGGCGGTCGGCACGCAGCGTGAGACGCGGCAGCCCGAGCGGGCCAGGTGGTCGAGCGCGGCCGCCTCGAACTGCAGGTTGGGTCCGCCGCGAGGCCGATCGGCGCTTAACCGCGCCACCACGCGGCGCCCGTCGGCAAAACCCAGCCGGTAGACCTGGTTGAAGCTGCGCCGCAGGAACTCGCTCTCGACCACCTCGCCCAGGCCGTAGCGTTCCTGCACGAGCATCGCGATGCTCGCGGCGGTCGGCGTGGATTGCGCGATTTCCAGTTTCATCCCCGGCTCCCTTCGGAAAAAAGGGCGCGATTATGAGGGCTCGCGGCGGCCTTGCGGCCTCGGGGTTTCACGCCCATTGCCAGCCTTGAGTGCGCATTTCTATAATTGAGTACGTACTCAATCAATAAAGACTGCCGCCGCGAACCATGGCCAGACCCAGAAGCGAAGACAAGCGCAACGCGATCCTCGACGCGGCCATTGCCGAGTTCGCCGTGCGCGGCGCGTGGAGCACGCCCACCTCGGCCGTCTCGCGCGCGGCCGGCGTGGCGGAGGGCACGCTCTTCACCTACTTCGCGAACAAGGAAGTGCTGGTCAACGAGCTCTACCGCCAGCTGAAGACCGAACTCGCCGAAGCCATGCTCGCCGACTGGCCCGAGGAGGCCGACCCCAGGACCAAGTTCCGCCACATCTGGGATGGCTACGTCTACTGGGGCGTCGACAACCCGGAGAAATTCAAGGTGATGTCGCAGCTCAAGGTGTCCGACCAGGTGAGCGACGAAAGCAAGGCCGCAGGCATGGCGCCGTTCCTGCGGCTGGAGGTGCTCGCCAAGGAATGCATCAGCAAGAAGCTGATCCGCGACCAGCCGCTGCCCTTCCTCGGCGCGATGCTGGGCGCGATGGCCGAGGCCACGATGGTCTTCGTCGCGCAGACGAAGAGCAGGAAAGGGCGCGCCGACTACTGCGAAGCCGGCTTCGAAACCTTCTGGCGCGGCATCGTCGTCGCCTGATTCCACGCACGCAGATTCCCACGAAAGAAAACCGCACCATGCCCAAGCTCAAGCGCCGCCATTTCGTCCTCGGCACCGTAGGGGCCGTCGGCGCCCTCGTCGTCGGCTGGTCGGCCACGCCGGTTGCCCCGCGGCTCGTGCCCGCCCAACCGTTGCCCACGGCCCCTGGGCAGGTCGCGCTCAACGGCTGGGTCAAGGTGGGCAGCGACAACACGGTCACGCTGATGATGTCGCAGTCGGAAATGGGGCAGGGCACGCACACGGGCCTTTCGATGCTGCTGGCCGAGGAGATGGGCGCCTCGCTAGAGCAGATCCGGCTGGAGACGGCCGGCTCCGACGCCATCTACAACAACCAGGCGGCGATCCTCGACGCGCTGCCCTTCCGGCCGGGCGACGAGGGCGCGATGAAGCGCTCGACCGAGCATGTGATGGGCAAGCTGCTGCGCGCGATCCCGGGGCTTTCGGGTACGGGCGGATCCTCGAGCATCACCGACCAGTGGGTGCCGTTGCGCGAAGCCGGGGCGTCGGCGCGCGTCATGCTCGTGGGCGCTGCAGCCGCGCAGTGGCAGGTGCCGGCGGCAGAGTGCCACGCCGAGGCCGGACGCGTGCTGCACCAGGCAAGCGGCAGGAGCGCCACTTTCGGCGAACTGGCGCCGAAGGCCGCGCAGCAGCCGCTGCCGGCGCAGGTGGCGCTGAAGAAGCCGGCCGACTTCAAGTTCATCGGCCAGCCCGCTCGGCGCATGGACGGCGCGGCCAAGCTCGACGGCTCCGCCACCTTCGGCCTCGACGTGCTTGCGCCGGGCCTGCTGTACGCGAGCATCGCGATGTGCCCGACCACCGGCGGCCGCGTGGCGAGCTTCGACGCCAGCGCCGCGCAGAAGCTGCCCGGCGTGCGCAAGGTGATGGCGCTGGAGCCGGTCGGCGCCACGCTCATCGGCACCGGCGCCACGCCCGGCGGCGTGGCCGTGATCGCCGACACGCCGTACCACGCGATGCGCGCGGTGAAGGCACTTGTCGTCGAATGGGACCACGGCCCGGCCGCCAGTCTTTCCAGCGCGGAAATGATCGATCGCCTCTCGCAGACCCTGCGCACCAGCCCCGGCAACGCCCGGCTGGACGACGGCGACGTGGCCGCCGCGTTCCGCTCGGCCGCGAAGACCATCGAGGCCGAGTACCGCGTTCCCTTCCTGGCCCACGCGACCATGGAGCCGATGAATTGCACCGTGCAGTTCAAGGACGGCAAGGCGACCGTCTGGGCGCCGACGCAGGCGCCGGGCTTCACGCGCAACGCGGCGGCCAAGGCGCTGGGCATCGACGCGGACAAGGTCGAACTGCACGTGACTTACCTCGGGGGCGGCTTCGGCCGGCGCTACAACACCGACTTCGTCACCCAGGCCGCCACGCTGGCGCGCGAGACCGCAGGCGCGCCGGTGCAGCTCTTCTGGTCGCGCGAGGAGGACATGGCGCACGACTTCTACCGGCCGGCCTACGTGGCGCGCTGCAGGGCGGGCTTCGACGCCGCCGGCGCGCTGGTCGCCTGGCAGACCACCACGGCCGGTTCGAGCATGGGCGCGCCCTCGCTGATGGATACCGCTACCGACGGCGCCTGGAACACGGCCTACGCCTTTCCCAATGCGCGCGTGGCCCACGTGCCGGTGGAATCGGCCATGCCCACCGGCGTGTGGCGCTCCGTCGCGCATTCGCAGAACGCCTTCTTCGTGGAGAGCTTCATCGACGAATGCGCGGCCGCCGCCGGCAAGGATGCGGTGGCCTTTCGCGCCGCGCTGCTCGCGAAGGACGAGCGGCACATGCGCGTGCTGAAACGCGTGGCGGAGCTGTCGAACTGGGGCCAGCCGCCCGCGGCGGGGCCCGATGGCGCGAAGAGGGCGCGGGGCCTCGCGATCCATCGCTCCTTCGGCAGCATCGTCGCGCAGGTGGCCGAGGTGTCGGTCTCGCCCGAGAAGCAGGTGCGCGTGCACCGCGTGGCCTGCGTCATCGACTGCGGCGTGGCCGTCAACCCGAACCTCGTGCGCCAGCAGATGGAAGGCGCCATCGTCTACGGCCTTTCGGCCGCGCTGCACGGCGAGATCACGGTCGAGAAGGGGCAGGTGCAGCAGAGCAACTTCCACGACTACACGCCGCTGCGCATGAACGAGTGCCCCGTCATCGAGATCGACATCGTCGCCGGCAGCGAGGAGCCCGGTGGCGTGGGCGAGCCCGGCACGCCGCCCATCGCGCCGGCGGTGGCCAACGCCGTCTTCGCGCTCACCGGCCAGCGGCTGCGCAGCCTGCCGCTGCGGCTTGTCTGACTCCCGACATTCGTACCTTCCATCCAAGAGAGAGACGCCATGACCACCACGATCACCGTCAACGGCAAGACCACCACCGTCGATGCGGAGCCCGATACGCCCCTGCTGTGGGTGCTGCGCGGCGAGATGAAGCTCGTCGGCACCAAGTTCGGCTGCGGCAAGGCCCTGTGCGGCGCCTGCACGGTGCACCTCGACGGCGAGGCGGTGCGCTCCTGCGTCACGCCGATCGAGGCGGTGGGCGCCCGCGAGGTCACCACCATCGAGGGGCTGAAGGGCAAGGAGGCCGACGCCCTGCGCCGGGCCTGGACCGAGGTCGACGTGGTGCAGTGCGGCTACTGCCAGAGCGGCCAGCTGATGTCGGCCTGCGCGCTGCTCAGGAAGACGCCCAGGCCCAGCGACGAGGACGTCTCCAGCGCCATGAGCGGTAACATTTGCCGCTGCGGGACCTACCCGCGGATCCGGGCCGCGATCCACCTCGCGGCTGGGTCGGTGGCGAGCTGACGGGCCGGTTTTTGGCCAGGATGGGGCCGAAAGCCGGGGGAAGAGCGCGGTAACGCTTTTTGCTGCGTGGCTGTTTACAAAAATTAAGAAAATTTCCGTATTCATCGAAAAAGTCGCGAAATAAAATTTTTACGGAAACAGGGGATATGAAGCTTTTGTACTCCGCCGTACCATCCGCGCGGCCTGCTTCCGGCCTCCCCCAGTTCCCGACTTTCGATGACTTCCCCAGATCCCTCCCGGACACGAGCGTTGTCCGTGGCCGATACGCTGCGTGACCGCATCTTCGACGGCGAGATCGCTCCCGGCTCCCACTTGATGGAAATATCGCTGGCCACCGAGCTCGGCGTCTCGCGCACGCCGGTTCGCGGCGCGATGGCACGGCTGGCGGACGAGGGGCTGCTGGTCTACCTGCCCAACAAGGGCTTCCAGGTGAGGCGCTTCAACGCGAAGGACGTGCACGACGCCTTCAGCGTGCGCGCCACGCTGGAAGGCATGTGCTGCCGGCTGATCGGCGATGTCGGCCTCGACGGCACGGCGCTGGCGCAGCTGACGGCCATGCTCGACGAGCAGCACGAACTGCTGCACCACACCGGGGAATGGTCCGAAGGCCGCGGCGCGCGCTGGCAGGACCTGGATCAGGCCTTCCACTACAAGCTGCTGGCGCTGGCGGACAACCGCTGGCTCACCGAGGCGGTGCAGCGCGCCAGTCAGCTGCCGATCATCTTCGACAGCAAGCTGCGGCCCCACAACCGCGAGGCCTCGATGCTGCTGCATCGGCACGAGCAGGCCCTTCAGGCGTTCGCGGAGCATTGCCGCATCGTCGAGGCCCTGGGCCGGCAGGAAGCCGCCGCCGCCGAGGCCACCATGCGCGACCACGTCAATGCCAATCGCGACCTGCTGGTGCTCTACCTGAGCCAGAAGAACCCGACCCGCGTTCGGGCGCTGGTCTGAAAGAAGCTCAGGCGCTCCCCTGGCCGCCGCGCGTGGCCGGCGCCGCCAGGTAGGCCCCCGACTCGAAGAGCTGCGCCTCGGCCTGGTCGATGCGCTTGATCACCGGCTTGCCCGCGCGGCTGGCCAGCAGCTCGACCAGCGCTTCCGTCACCGCCACCCCGGCTGCGACCGAGGGGAAGAAAGAGGGGCTGTTGATCGTGAAGAGCAGCGTTTCGTCCGCCAGCAGCGACAGCGGCGAAGCCACGCTGTCGGTGATGGCGACGATGCGGCAGCCGGCCGCCTTTGCGGCCTGCGTTACCTGCAGCGCCTCGCGCGAGTAGGGCGCGAAGCTCGCCACCACCAGCGCGTCGCCCTTGGCGAAGGCGCGCTGCTGCATCTCCAGCGAGCCGCCCTGGCCGTCGACCAGATGCACGCTGGCGCGGAAGATCCGGTACACGTAGACGAATGAAAAGGCGATCGGAAAGCAGGCCCGGAACCCGGCGGCGTGCACGGTGGGCGCCTTCTCGATGAGCGCGCAGGCCTTCTGCAGCGCCTGCTCGCTCTGCTGGTGCGTGGCCTCGAGGTTGCGCCGCTGCACCTCGAACATCTCGCCGGTGAGCGTCTGGTCGCTGGCGCGGCCGACGAGCTGCTTGGCCCGGCCACCATAGGTCTCGGAGCCCAGGCCCATGTCGGCGGCGAAAGCCTCCTTGAGCTGCGGCCAGCCCTCGAAGCCCATGTGCTGCGCGAAGCGCACGAGCGTGGCGGGCGTGCTCTGCGAACGCGTGCCCACGTTGCGCATCGAGCCCGTGACCACCTCGTTCGGATGGTCGAGCACGTAGCGCGCCACCTGCTGCAGGGCGGGGCTCAGTTCGTTGAAACGCTGGCGGATCTGCTCTTTGGCGCCCATGGCGGTGTCTCTCTTTGGCCTGTCTGGAACAAATGTACCGGAGGCGTGGAACTCTGGAGGTTGACGGAACAAATGTTCCAAATAATAATTCGGCGGAAACGTTAGTTCCAAACCCCCATACATGACACACGTCTTCCACCGCCATCTCCGCCAGACCCCGCCCGTCGCCGTGGGCTCCCAGGGCATGTTCATCCGCGACGCCGAGGGCCGCGAGTACCTCGATGCCTCCGGCGGCGCGGCCGTGTCGTCGCTCGGCCACGCGCACCCGGAGGTGATGGCCGCCATGCACGCGCAGATCGACAAGCTGGCCTACGCCCACACCAGCTTCTTCACGAGCGACGTTGCAGAGCAGCTGGCCGACGAACTGATCGGCTCCGCGCCCGAGGGCATGAGCCACGTCTATCTGGTGAGCGGCGGCTCCGAAGCGGTGGAAGCGGCGCTGAAGATGGCGCGGCAGTACTTCGTGGAAATCGGCCAGCCGCAGCGCACGCACTTCATCGCGCGCCGCCAGAGCTACCACGGCAATACGCTGGGCGCGCTGGCCGTGGGCGGCAACGCATGGCGCCGCGAACCCTTCGCGCCCATCCTCGTGCCGGCCACGCACGTGTCGCCGTGCTACCCCTACCGCGAGCAGCGTGCCGACGAGAGCGCCGAGCAGTACGGCCTGCGCCTTGCGGCCGAGCTGGAGGCCGCCATCGTCGCGCAGGGCGCCGACCGCGTGATCGCCTTCGTGGCCGAGACCGTCGGCGGGGCCACGGCCGGCGTGCTCACGCCGGTGCCGGGCTACTTCAAGGCGGTGCGCGCGGTGTGCGACAAGTACGGCGTGCTGCTGATCCTCGACGAGGTGATGTGCGGCATGGGCCGCACCGGCTCGCTGCACGCCTGCGAGCAGGAGGGCGTGGTGCCCGACCTCATGACCGTCGCCAAGGGCCTGGGCGGCGGCTACCAGCCGGTGGGCGCGGTGCTGGCGCAGCGCCGCATCGTCGAGGCGATGTCCAAGGGCAGCGGCTTCTTCCAGCATGGCCACACCTACCTCGGCCACCCCATGGCCTGCGCCGCCGCGCTCGCGGTGCAGCAGGTGATCCGCCGCGACGGCCTGGTCGCCAAGGTGCGGGAAGACGGCATCGCCTTCGGCGCGATGCTGGCCGAGGCGCTGGGCTCGCATCCGCACGTGGGCGACATCCGCGGCCGGGGCTTCTTCTGGGGCATCGAGCTGGTGGCCGACCGCGCGAGCAAGGCGCCTTTCGATCCGGCGCTGAAGATCAACGCCACCATCAAGAAGGACGCCATGTCGCGCGGCCTGCTGTGCTATCCCTTCGGCGGCACGGTCGACGGCCGCCAGGGCGACCACGTCTTGCTGGCGCCACCCTTCATCGCCACCCGGGCCGACCTGCAGGAGATCGCCGCGCGGCTCGCGGCCTCCATCGACGCGGTCACGCGTGCCGCAGCGCGCTGAGCGCTCCCTTTTCCGTCCGTTCGTTTTCCCCCAACCATCGTTCCGAGGAGCGTTCCATGCCCAAGCTTCGTCCGCTGTTTTCCTTCGCCGCCGTGCTTGCGGCCGTGCTCATGCCCTTCGCCGCCGCCCAGGCGCAGGAGAACGACACGCTCGCCAAGATCAAGGCCAGCGGCTCCATCACCTTCGGCTACCGGGAGTCGTCCTTCGGCTTCTCGTACCTCGACGCCAACCTCAAGCCTATCGGCTACAGCATCGAGATCTGCAACCGCATCGTCGAGGCGGTGAAGAGCGAGCTGAAGATGCCGGCCGTCGAGATCAAGTACCAGGCCGTCACCTCGGCCAACCGCATTCCGCTGGTGCAGAACGGCACGGTCGACATCGAGTGCGGCTCCACCACCAACCTCGTCGAGCGGCAGAAGCTGGTGGCCTTCTCGCCGGACATCTTCCGCTACAACGTGCGCATGCTGGTGAAGGCCGATTCGGGCATCAAAAGCATCGCCGACCTGCAGGGCAAGACGGTGGCCACCACCAGCGGCACTACCTCGTTCCGCCTGCTGCGCGAGGCCGACCGCGGCCGCAACCTGGAAGTGACCAACCTCGCGGGCAAGGACCACAGCGATTCCTTCCTGCTGGTGGAAAGCGGCCGTGCCCAGGCCTTCGTGCTCGACGACATCCTGCTGGCCGGGCAGATCGCGAATGCGCGCAACCCCAAGGACTTCGTCATCACCGGCGAGAGCCTGCGCACCGAGAACCAGTCGCTGATGTTCCGCAAGGACGACCCGGCCTTCAAGGCGCTGGTCGACCGCGTGGTCTCGGGCATGATGAAGTCGGGCGAGATGGAAAAGCTCTATGCGAAGTGGTTCATGTCGCCCATTCCGCCCAAGGGCATCAACATCAACTACCCGCTGAATGCCGAGACGAAGGAGGCCTTCGCCAATCCTTCCTCCAAGGGCATCTGAACGATTTCTCCCGAGCTCATGACCCGCATTGCCCTGATCCACGCGCTCTCGCATTCCGTCGCGCCCATCAACGAAGCCTTCGCGCGCGACTGGCCCGAGGCCGTGCGCATGAACCTGCTCGACGACAGCCTCTCGGCCGATTTGGCGCGCAGCGGCAGGGGGCTCGACGACGCCATGCACGAGCGCTTCCAGCGCCTGGCGCAGTACGCGGTCGACACGGGCGCGCAGGGCATCCTCTTCACCTGCTCGGCCTTCGGGCCGTGCATCGAGGCGGTGGCGCGGCGGCACGCGGGCATTCCGGTGCTCAAGCCCAACGAGGCCATGATCGACGAGGCGGTGCAGGGGCAGGGCAGGCTGGGCCTCATCGCCACCTTCGCGCCCACGCTGGCGTCGATGCCGCCGGAGTTTCCTTCGGAGGTCGCGCTGGAAACCGCGCTTGCCGAAGGCGCGCTCGACGCCCTGAACGCGGGCGACACGCAGCGCCACGACGCCCTGATCGCCGCGCAGGCGGTCGCGCTGCGGGAGCGCGGCTGCACGCGCATCGCGCTGGCGCAATTCAGCATGGCGCGGGCACGCGCTGCGTGCGAGGCGGCCAGCGGCCTGCCGGTGCTCACCACGGTCGACAGCGCGGTGCGCGCGCTGCGCTGGCGCACCGCGGCGAGTTCAGCGTAGGCGCGAGCCTTCGATCACGGAGAACAGCGCCGTCATCGCGATCTGGGCCGCGTCGCTGCGCCCCAGGTTGCGGACCAGGCCGGTCTCGCGGTCGGTCGCTTCCAGCCCCTGCGACAGGCGCCGGTAGATGTCTGCCGAGGGCATGCACGCCGAGGTGCCCAGCGCGTCGCAGTACGTGTCGGCGAGCACGCCCGCGAGCTGCTCGCTCTGCTCGTTCGACAGCTTCATCGGATCGCCCGCGAACACCACGGCGATGCAGTGCATCAGGTAGGCCTGCGTCTCGAGCGAGAACGACTGCTGCCGCACGTAGCACTCCACGGCCGACCAGAAGAGCGGCTCGGAGGTGCGGCGCCAGCTCTCGAGCACCTTGCGCGCCTTCGCCACCAAATCGGCATGCGTGTCGCCGGGCTCTGTGGGGCGCAGCGCCAGGCCCTGCAGGGTGAGGGCGGCCTCGGAGCCGGCCGCGCCGAGGATGAAGCTCCAGAACTTCCAGCGCGCGTACCACTTCTTGTCGTGCGCGGGGTCCAGCGGCTCGAGCAGCCAGAAATCGATGGTCTGCACTGCGTCGCCGCGCTGTTCGGCCACGTTGCCGTCGCCCAGGTCGAGCGCCGCCATGCCCGACTGCATGCGGTCGGCCTCGATGTGCCCCTGCGCGACGATGCCCGCGCTGGAGCCCGAGCGGTCGATGTCGAGCAGCCGCTGCATCAGCTGCTGCAGTTCGTGGGCCGATGCGCCCGTGGCCTCGACCACGCGCCGCATCGAGGCGCGCTGCTCGCATTCGAGGTCCTGGGCGTTCTTGCGGCGGTCCTCGCCGTGATCGTCGAAAGTCGACGCGTGTTCTTCCAGCCTGTCGCTGCGCGTGAACGTTCGCATTACCGATGACTCCTGCGGGCGTCTCACACACACCCTGATACGTGACTGTGTGTCAATGCAGGGGGCCTGAACATCACCGAAACAGGGGATGCTGAGCCGGGGCTGACCTGCCCCCTCGTGATAATGGCTGCACTTGAAAAGGAGTACGCGTGGATATTGTTTTGCTGGCCAAGGCCGCCGTCATGGGCATCGTCGAAGGCCTCACCGAATTTCTTCCCATCTCTTCGACAGGCCACCTGATCCTTGCGGGCTCGCTGCTCGGCGGCTTCGGCGACAACCGGGGCAAGGTCTTCGAGATCGCCATCCAGACGGGCGCGATCTTCGCGGTGATCCTGGTCTACTGGCAGAAGATCCGCTCGACCGTCGTCGCGCTGCCCCGCCAGCCCAAGGCACAGCGCCTGGCGCTCAACATCTTCATCGGCTTCCTGCCCGCGGTGGTGCTGGGCCTGCTGTTCGGCAAGGTCATCAAGGAGCACCTGTTCATCCCGACCGTGGTGGCCAGCACCTTCATCATCGGCGGCTTCATCATCCTGTGGGCCGAGAAGCGTCCGCCAGGATCGGTGCGCGTCGAGCATGTCGACGACATGACGCCGTGGGACGCACTCAAGGTCGGCCTGGTGCAGTGTTTCGCGATGATCCCGGGCACCAGCCGCAGCGGCTCCACCATCATCGGCGGCATGCTGCTGGGCCTGTCGCGCCAGGCGGCGACCGACTTCTCGTTCTTCCTGGCCATTCCCACGCTAATCGGTGCGGGCCTCTACAGCATCTACAAGGAGCGCGCGGCGCTGTCGATGGCCGACGTGCCGCTGTTCGCCGTGGGCCTGGTGTTCTCGTTCATCAGCGCCTGGCTGTGCGTGCGCTGGCTGCTGAAGTACATCAGCAGCCACAGCTTCATTCCCTTCGCCTGGTACCGCATTGCCTTCGGGATCCTGGTGCTGGCCACCGCGTGGACCGGCACCGTGGTCTGGGCCGACTGACCCTGCTTCAGTTCGCGGCGCCCAGCAGGGCGCTCGCGGCCCTGGCTTCCTGCCGCACCGCAGCGGCGATGGGTCCGTCGATCGACGGATCGAAGCCGCCCGTGGCACCCAGCGCGGTGATCACGGCGCAGACCCTTCCCGCGTAGTCGTACACCGGCGCCGCCACGGCGCTGATGCCGCGCAGGTAGGTGTCCTTCACGCTCGCGCAGTGCGCCTGGCGCACCTCGCGGCGCAGCTGGCCGATCGGGTCCTTCGCGTCGAGCTGCGCGCGCATCTCCGGCGTGGCCTCGCCCAGCTCCTGTTCGGCCAGCGCGACCACGCGCGATTCGTCGAGCAGGCCCAGGAAGGCGCGTCCGGTGGCCGACCAGAGCATCGACATCACCGAGCCGGCGCGCACGTTCACCGTGACCGGCAGGCCCGGCTCCTCGAAGCGCACGATGGTCGGGCCCTTGTTGCCCATCACGGCCACGAAGCAGGTCACCTCCAGCGATTCGCGCAGGCGAATGAGGCAGGGCTCGGCCGCGCGGATCGGGTCGGCCTGGCGCATGGCGGCCAGGCCGATCTGGATGGCTTCTGTGCCCAGGTAGTAGTGCTGCGAGACGGCGTCCTGCAGCACCAGGCCGGCTTCCATCAGGCTCGCGAGGTAGCGGTGCACCTTGGCCGGGCTCTCGGCGACGTGCGCCGACAGCGCGGTCAGGCTGCTGCGTCCGCCCAGGTGCGCCAGCCCCTTGAGCACCGCCATGCCGGTCTCGGCGGACTGCACCCGCTGGCGGCGTTCGCGGGCGGGGGAGGCGGATGAGAGGGGCTCGGAATCGTTGGGCTGGGTCATGACGGCTGATGTTAGGTGCTCACCCAGGGAGGCCGGGTAAACCCGCGATCCGTGAATTACGCTATGCGTATGATAATTACGCAATACACAAAATCCCTCACGGAGACTCTCTCATGAAGAAGCACATCGCCCGCTGCCTCGCGGTTCTTTCGCTGGCTGCCGTCGCCGCCAGCGCCGGCGCGCAGCAGGCCTATCCCGCCAAGCCGATCCGCTGGATCGTTCCCTACGCGGCCGGCGGCGGTTCCGACTTCCTGGCGCGCACGGTCGCGCAGACGCTGTCGACCCAGGTCGGGCAGCCGGTGCTGGTGGACAACAAGCCCGGCGGCAACACCGCGCTGGCCGCTTCCGAGACCACGCGCGCCGCGGCCGACGGCTACACCGTGCTGTCGGCCGACAACGGCACGCTGGTGTTCAACCCCGCGCTCTACAAGTCGCTGAGCTACAACCCCACGAAGGACCTGGCGCCCGTCACGCTGATGGGCAAGTTTCCGATGATCCTGGTGGTCGGCGCCAACTCGGGCTTCAGCTCGGCCAAGGACTTCATCGCCCAGGCGCGCGCCAAGCCGGGCGGCATCAACTACGCCTCGGCCGGCGCGGGCAGCCCGCACCACCTGGCGATGGAGTTGCTGAAGGTGGAGGCCAAGCTCTTCATGGTCCACGTGCCTTACCGTGGCGCGGCGCCTGCGCTGGCCGACGTGGTCGGCGGGCAGCTGCCGGCCATGATGGTCGACCTGGCCGCGGGCTCCGGCTTCATCAAGGGCGGCAAGGTGAAGGCGCTGGCGGTTGCCAACCCGACGCGCCTGCCGCAGCTGCCCGACGTGCCCACCTTTGCCGAGCTCGGCTACAAGAACGTCGAGGCCGCCGCGCTGGTCGGCGTGGTGGTGCCCTCGGCCACGCCCGCGGACGTGGTCAGCACGCTCAACCGCCAGCTGGTCGCGGCCATCAACGAGCCCTCGGTGCGCACGCGCATGGTCGACTTCGGCGTGGAGCCGGTCGGCAACACGCCCGCGCAGTACGCCGCGCTGCTCAGGAGCGAGACCGAGCGCTGGCACAAGCTGATCCGCGACCTGAAGATCACCCTCGACTGAAGCTGCCCGCCATGTCCGATACCGCCACGCCATCGCGCGCCTCCGGCTGCCCCGTCGCGCACGGCCCGCTGTCCTCCGAGCGCACGCCCACCGGCTGCCCCGTGAGCCAGCGCGCCGCCGGCTTCGACCCCTTCGAGGACGGCTACCAGCAGGACCCGCCCGAATACGTGCGCTGGGCGCGCGAGCAGGAGCCCATCTTCTACAGCCCCAAGCTGGGCTACTGGGTGCTCACGCGCTACGAGGACATCAAGGCGGTGTTCCGCGACAACATCACTTTCAGCCCGTCGATCGCGCTCGAGAAGATCACGCCAACGGGCGAGGAAGCCAACGCGGTGCTGGCTTCGTACGGCTTCGCGCTCAACCGCACGCTGGTCAACGAGGACGAGCCCGCCCACATGCCGCGCCGCCGCGCGCTGATGGACCCGTTCACGCCCGAGGCGCTGAAGCACCACGAACCCATGGTGCGCGAGCTGGCGCGCGAGTACGTCGACCGCTTCATCGACGACGGCCGCGCCGACCTCGTCGACCAGATGCTGTGGGAGATCCCGCTCACCGTGGCGCTGCATTTCCTCGGCGTGCCCGAGGAAGACATGGACACGCTGCGCAAGTACTCCATCGCGCACACCGTCAATACGTGGGGCCGACCGAAGCCCGAAGAGCAGGTGGCGGTGGCGCACGCGGTCGGCAACTTCTGGCAGTACGCCGGCAAGGTGCTCGACAAGATGCGGCAGGACCCCGACGCACCCGGCTGGATGCAGTACGGCATCCGCAAGCAGATGCAGCACCCCGAGGTGGTGACCGACTCGTACCTGCACTCGATGATGATGGCCGGCATCGTCGCCGCGCACGAAACCACGGCCAACGCCACCGCCAACGCGGTGAAGCTGCTGCTGCAGCACCCGCAGGTGTGGCGCGAACTGTGCGAGGACCCGGGGCTCATTCCCAACGCGGTAGAGGAGTGCCTGCGTCACAACGGCTCGGTGGCCGCGTGGCGGCGCATGGTCACCAGGGACACCCAGGTCGGCGGCGTCGACCTGCCGGCGGGCTCGCGCCTGCTCATCGTCACCTCGTCGGCCAACCACGACGAGGGGCATTTCTCCGATGCCGACCTGTTCGACATCTGCCGCGACAACGCCAGCGACCATCTCACCTTCGGCTACGGCTCGCACCAGTGCATGGGCAAGAACCTGGCGCGCATGGAGATGCAGATTTTCCTGGAGGAGTTCACGCGCCGGCTGCCGCATATGCGGCTTTCCGAACAGCGCTTCACCTACGTGCCGAACACCTCGTTCCGCGGACCCGAGCACCTGTGGGTGGAGTGGGACCCGGCCGCCAACCCCGAGCGCAGGAACCCGGCCCTGCGCGACGTGCGCGTGCCGGTACGCATCGGCGAGCCCTCGGCGCATTCCATCGCGCGGCCGGTGGTGGTACAGGGCGTGACGCCGGTGGCCGAGGGCATCGTCAGGCTGCGCCTGGTGTCGCCCGATGGCAAGCCGCTGCCGCGCTGGACGGCCGGCGCGCACATCGACGTCGAATGCGGCACGCCCGAACTCTCGCGCCAGTATTCGCTGTGCAGCGACCCCGACGACACGGGCGCCTTCGAGATCGCCGTGCTGCACGAGCCCGAAGGCCGCGGCGGCTCCGCATGGGTGCATGCGAACGTGAAGCCGGGCGACCGGCTGCGCATCCGCGGCCCGCGCAACCACTTCAGGCTCGACGAGTCGCTGAAGAAGGCCATCTTCATCGCTGGCGGCATCGGCATCACGCCGGTGAGCGCGATGGCGCGGCGCGCCAAGGCGCTGGGCATGGACTACGAGCTGCACTACAGCGGCCGCAGCCGCCGCAGCATGGCCTTCGTCGACGAACTCGCTGAGCTGCATGGCGACCGGCTGCACCTGCACGTTGCCGATGAAGGCCGGCGCAACGACCTGCAGGCGCTGCTCGCGCAGCCGGTGCCCGGCGCGCAGGTCTACGCCTGCGGCCCGCTGCGCATGCTGCAGGCGCTGGAAGACTGCTGCGCCGCATGGCCCGAAGGTGCGCTGCGCGTGGAGCACTTCGAATCCACGCTGGCCACGCTCGACCCGTCGAAGGAACATGCCTTCGAGGTGGAGCTGAAGGATTCGGGCCTCGTGCTCACCGTGCCGCCCGACCAGACCCTGCTGACCGCGCTGCGCGCCGCCAACGTCGACGTGCAGAGCGATTGCGAGGAAGGCCTGTGCGGCTCCTGCGAGGTGCGCGTGCTCGCCGGCAAGGTCGACCACCGCGACGTGGTGCTCACGCGGGTGGAGCGCGACGCCAACACGAAGATGATGGCCTGCTGCTCGCGCGCCTGCGAAGGCCGGCTGGTGCTCGAACTCTGAGGTCTCAGCCGGCGAGCGGCATCCGCAGCGCCACCCGGGTCTCGCCGGGGCGCGATTGCAGGTGCAGCTCGGCGCCGAGTCGGCGGGCCCGCGTGCGCAGATTGCGCAGCCCTGCGCCCGCCGTCTGGTCATCGACCGCGAAGCCGCGCCCGTCGTCGCGCACGCTGAGCTGGAGCTCGGCGCCCGCGCGCGCCACCGTCACGTCCACGCGCCGGCTCGCGCTGTGCTTGAGCACGTTGGTCAGCGCCTCCTGCAGGAAGCGCATCAGGTCCAGGCTCTGCGAGGGCGGCAGCTCCAGTGTCTCGATGCCCGACACCTGCCAGCGGCAGTCGATGCCGTTGGCGTCGAGCAGCTCCGAACTGCGGTGGCGCATCGGCACCAGCAGTTCGCCGAGCGCGCGGGCGCCGTGGTCGTGGCCGGTGGCGTCGATGATCAGCCGCAGGTCGTCGCGCAGGCGCTTGAGCATGGCCAGCAGCTCCGGCGCGCTGAGGTTCTCGGGCTTGCGCTCCAGCGTCGCGATGCTGCCCACCAGCATGCCGCCCAGCCCGTCGTGCAGGTCGCTCACCAGGTTCACCCGCTCGCCGATGCGCGCATGCGCCAGCTCGAGCGCGTGCTGCTGGGCCAGCGTGGCGGCGAGTTCGGCCTTGGCCGTGTTCACTTCCTCGATCAGCTCGGTGTTGAAGTTCTCGATGCGCCGCAGGCTCTGCGCGAAGCGCGCGGCCTGCGTCAGCGCCATGCCCAGCAGCAGCACGTACGACGACATGTTGGTGTAGTAGACGTTGCTGTCGATCACCTGCGTGAACACCAGCAGGTCGTGCGCGCCCGTCACGGCCGAGATCGCCATGAACGGCGCGATGGAGCGCACCGGGCTGCCGCGATGGCGCCAGCCGTACACGAGGGCGTAGCTGTTCACCCCGATGATGGTGAGGCCGCCCACCAGCGTCCAGATGGCCCGGTGCACCGCCAGCGACGGCTCGGGCGCCAGCCACAGGTCGAGCACGCCGGCCAGCGCCACCAGCGCGGCCGCGCCTTCGAGCCGTGGCAGGCGGCGCCCGCAGTAGCGCAGCACGAACAGCAGATAAGACACGCTGAACACCAGCAGCAGCGAGGTGTTGAGTGCCTGCCAGTGATGGTTGGAGCTGAAGGGCCAGGGGCTGGTGGCGATCTGGTTGTAGGCGAACAGCAGCCACAGCACCGACATCACGGCGAACCAGCCGTAGGCCGTCTCGCGCCGGCGCAGCCACCACCAGGCGGCGAAGAAGGCCGAGACCGCCGCGCTGACCGCGAGGCCCAGCACCTGCAGGTCGCGCCGCACCAGCCGCTCGCGTTCGAAGCGCGACTGCATCGCCGCCGGCTCGCCGACCTCGACCGGCCCCAGCCCCGCCTGGTAGGGCGCCAGCCCCGACACGCGCACCAGCAGCGTGTTGGTGCCGGGTTTCAGCAGCGGCGGTGCCAGCAGCCAGTAGCGCGGCGTGTTCCAGGCGCGCGTGAGCGGCTCGACCAGGCTGTCGTCGCGCGAGATCGTCGTGCCGTTGAGCGACACCTCGCCGGCCATGTTCAGGTAGTTCAGCAGCAGGCCGGCTTCACGCAGCTGTTCGGGCTGCTCCCATGTCAGGCGGTACCAGACCACGCCGTCGAAGCCGGGCCAGCGGATGGCCCAGCTGTCGGGCAGGGCGACGGGCGTCCAGCCTTCGGCGGGCGGGGCGGTGTCGTTCCAGCCTGCGCCGCGCGCGGCCTCCACGCGCAGCGTGGGAGCGGCGTTCTCTCCTGCAGCGAAGGCCGGGCAGGCCGCGAGAAGAAGCAGGACGACCGCGCCGGTCAGCGCAGCAAGCCATGCCTTCGCGCCTCGAAGACGGCTTCGGTGCGCGAACTGACGGCGAGCTTGCGGTAGATGTTCTTGGTATGGCATTCCACGGTCAGTCTGGAGATCGATAGCGACTCGGCCATGTCGCGGTTGCTCAGGCCCTGCGAGACGAGCTCGAGTATCTTGCGCTCCCGGCGCGTGAGCGCGGCCGGTGCTTCTCCGGAGGGCTGTGTCGCCGTCTCGGCCGGCGGCGGCGGCTGGTGCGTCGCCACCCAGGCGAGGATGTGGCGCGCGATGCTCGGATCGATGGGCGCGCCGCCCTGTTCGATGCTGCGCAGCGCAATGCCCAGCTCGACGTCGTCGCGCTCCTTCAGCAGGTAGCCGATGGCGCCGGCGCGCAGCGCCGCGAAGATGACCTCCTCGGTGCGCCAGGCCGAGATCACCACCGCAGGAATGGCCGGCCGGTTGGCCTGCAGCCAGCCGATGAGCTCGACCCCGCTGCCGTCGGGCAGGCCGATGTCCACCAGCACCACGCCGTAGTCGTGCCCGTCGAGCAGCTGCCGGGCGCCGGCGACGCTGTCGGTCACCGCGATGCGGTTCTCGTCGCAGCCGAGGGTGGACAGCACGTGGCGCAGCCGCTCCTGCATGGCTGGCTCGTCCTCGACGATCAGCGTGGGGCTCAGCGAAACGGGTTCGGCGTCTTCGACAGGGAGAGAGGACATGCGGCGGAATCTTCGGCCGACCTGGCGCGGCGAGTGGAACGTATCTACCAATTTTCCCGTTTGCTGCCGATTACTGCCGATTACTGCCGCGCCGGCCTGCACATGATCAGGTAGGCCGAGTTCGTGACCGGCTCCCGGTGCTCCGCCGCGCGCCGGAAACCCAGCCGCTCGTAGAAGGCCACGCTGCGCGGCGTGAAGGTCTCCAGGAAGCAGGGCACGCCCGCCGCGTCGGCCTCGGCCAGCGTGGGGGCCAGCAGTTGTGCGCCCAGCCCGCGCCCCTGCGCGGCCGGCGAGATGCCGAGGATCGACAGGTACCAGGCTTCAGGCGGTACCACGTCCGGCGAGCGCGCGGCCATGAAATCGACGATGCGGCGGTAGTTGCCGTGGCCGCGCGGGCCCAGCGTGGCGGCGAGGTATTCGCTCTTCGCCGCCGACTCGGCCGCGTCGACCGCCTCGGCGCGCGGCAGCAGCCAGGCCGCCGCGCCGAGCCGGGCGTCTTCCGCCGTGAGGTAGCGGCCGGTGCGCGATGCCTCGCCCAGCGAGTAGGCGAAGTAGTCGGCGAGCACAGCCTTGCGGGCCGCCATGTCGTGCTCGAAATCGACGGAGATCGCCAGGTAGAACGGATCGACGATCAGGGCGTCGGCCAGCGCGGGCGCTGGCGGGAAGTCGGGCTGCATGCGGAATCGGCAGGGTTCGGGAATGACCCGGGCGATTCTAGGGAGCCGTGCCCGGTCCTGTTTCAGTCCAGCGTGACGCCCCCGCTCAGGTTGAGCACCGCGCCGGTCATCGCGCCCGCACCTGCGGAGGCCGCGAACAGCGCGGCGGCGGCCATCTGGTCCAGCGAGGGCAGCCGCTCCACCAGCAGACCGGTCGGCTTGGCCGCCAGCATCTGCTCGACCGTGAGCCCCATGCTTTCCGCGGCCGGGCGGAACACCTCGCGGGCGTGCGAGCCGGCGGTCACCGCTTCGGGAATGGCGTGCGAGCGGATGCACACGGTGCGGATGTTGAAGGCAGCCAACTCCCCCGCCATGTGGCGCGAGAGCGCCTCGACGCCCGCGCAGGCCACCGCGTGCCCGAGGTAGCCGGGCCCCGGCAGGCGCGAGGCCGGCGTGGACACCGAAAGAACCACGCCGCCGCCGCGCCTGGCCATGTGCGGCGCCACGGCCTTTGCAGTGAGGAAGCAGGCGCGGGTGTAGGCCTGCACGGGCAGGAAGAAGTCATCCAGCGCCAGCGCCGATAGCGGCGTGCCCTGCACGTGCATCACGCCGATGGCGTTGAGCGCGATGTCGATGCCGCCGGCGCGTTCTGCAACTTCGGCGGCATGGCGCAGCATGGCCTGCTCGTCGAGCGCATCGACCACGGCCGCCTCGGCCCGCCCGCCTTCGGCCTCGATGGCTCGCGCCGCCGCGTCGAGCCTGGCCCGGTTCCGCCCCGTGACGAACAACCTGGCGCCTTCACGCGCAAAGGCGCGGGCCACCGCACCGCCGATGGCGCCGCTGCCACCGTGAACCACCACGCACTTGTCCTTGAATGCCTGCGACATCGTCTTTTCTCCTCGGATTGCCGCCCGCGACATGCGGGCGTTCCAACCAAGGACGCGGGGCGGCGGCTCGATCCGACATCGCCGGCAGGTTTTTTCCGTCAGACCTGCGGAATGCGCGCCGGGATCACGCCCGGGTCGTACCAGGTGATCGGCCGGATCTCGAACACGGCGCCCTCGAAGGCCAGCCGGTGCGCGGCGTGCGTGGCTTCCTCCACCGACTCGCACTCCACGACGTAGATGCCCATGAGCTGCTCCTTCGTCTCGGCGAAGGGGCCGTCGGTGACCAGCGGATGCAGGTCGCCCGCGCGGCGCACCGTGCTGGCCACGTTCGGCATCAGCCGCAGCACGGTGCCGAGCTTGCCCTGCCCCTGCAGGTCCTCGCGCAGGTCGGTGTGGCGCTCGAGCATTTCCTCTTCGACGCCGGGCTCCCAGGCGGCCACCGTGGATTCGGAGCCGTAGATGAGGATGGAATAGAGCATGGTCTTCCTTTTCTTTTCATGGTTCGTGGCGGGCGGATTGGTTCGGGTCAGCCGGGCGTGCTCAGGCGGTCGAGCATCGCTCGGATGTGCGCGGCCTCGGCGGCGGTGCGGGCCATGCCAAGGGCGCGCGCGAATGCGGCGCGAGCTTCGTCGGCGCGCTCCAGCTGCATCAGCAGCGCGCCTCGCAGCCCGTGGAAGTGGAAGTAGCCGTCCAGCGCGCCGGCCAGCGGCTCGGTCAGCGCCAGCGCGGTCTGCGGCCCGTGCAGCTTGTGCACCGCCACCGCGCGGTTCAGCGTGACGACGGGCGAGGGCTGCAGCGCTTCGAGCGCGGCGTAGAGCCGGTCGATCTCGGCCCAGTCGGTGTCCTGGGCGCGCGCGGCCTGCGCGTGGGTGGCGGCGATGGCGGCCTGCAGCTGGCAGGGGCCGGGCCTGCGCTGCCGCAGCGCGCCTTCGACCAGCGCCAGGCCTTCGTCGATGAGCGCGCGGTTCCAGCGCGCGCGGTCCTGGTCCCCGAGCAGCACGACCATGCCGCCGGCGTCGAGCCGCGCATCGGCGCGCGCATGCTGCAGCAGGAGCAGGGCGAGCAGGCCCATCAGCTCGGGTTCGCCGGGAAAGAGTTCGAGCAGCAGCCGCGCGAGGCGTATCGCCTCTTCGCACAGCGCGGCGCGCACGTGCTCCTCGCCGCCGCTGGCCGAATAGCCTTCGTTGAAGAGCAGGTAGACGGTGGTGCCCACGGCCGCCAGCCGCTCGTCGCGCTCGCGCCGGCCCGGCGTGTCGAAGGGAATGCCGGCCGTGGCCACGCGCTTCTTGGCGCGGGTGATGCGTTGTTCCATCGCGCTTTCGCCGACCAGGAAGGCGCGCGCGATCTCGCGCACCGACAGGCCCGAGACGATGCGCAGCGCCAGCGCGATCTGCTGCGTCAACGGCAGCTCCGGGTGGCAGCAGACGAAGAGCAGGCGCAGCACGTCGTCGCGGTAGTGCGCCTGGTCGAGTTGTTCGACGAGGGCGGCCTCGGTGTCGTCCAGGTCGGAGATGAGCGCGTCGTCTTCGGGCAGCAGCTCGTGCTGGCCGCGCCGGCGCACTTCGTCGAGCGCCGCGTTGCGTCCCACGAAGATCAGCCAGGCCAGCGGGTCGCGCGGCGGGCCGCTCTCGGGCCAGTGGCGCAGGGCGCGCAGGCTGGCTTCCTGGAAGGCTTCCTCGGCCATGTCGAGCTCGCGGAAGTAGCGAAGCAGCGCGGCCACCGCGCGCGGGCGCGAGGCGGTCAGCGTGGTGGCGATCCAGGCGGTGTCGGCGTCGGTCATGCGGTCGCTTGTTTGTCCTTCGTTCCTGCTCACCCAAGGACGCGCCAGTATGCGTCGCGCCGACACGCTCGGCAAAATCGGACGCACTTTCCTCACCGAACAAGAAATGGAGCACTGCGAATGACGCTGGCAATGAGCTGGAGCGAATGGGCCGATCACGACGGCATCGGCCTGGCCGAACGGGTGCGCAAGGGCGACCTGACGGCGGCGGAACTGGCCGCGCAGGCGGCTGCCGGCATCGCGAGGCTCGATCCGCAGCTCGACGCGGTCGTCGAGGTCTTCGACGACGTGGTGGCCGACCCGCTCAAGGACGGCATGAACCCCGAGGGCGTTTTCGCCGGGCTGCCCTATCTGATGAAGGACCTGGGCCCCACGCTGAAGGGCCGCCTGCAGGAGTTCGGCTCGATGATGATGCAGGGCCACCGACCGGCGGCCGACAGCTTCCTTACGCAGCAGCTGCGCAAGGCGGGCCTCAACATCGTGGGCCGCAGCACCACGCCGGAGTTCGGCGTGTGCAGCTCGGCGGAGAACGCCTTCCACGTCACGCGCAACCCCTGGGACCTCGAATACACCACCTGCGGTTCGTCAGCCGGCACGGCGGCGATCGTGGCCGCCGGCGTGCTGCCGCTGTCGCATGCCACCGACGGCGGCGGCTCCATCCGCATTCCGGCGGGCGTGAACGGCAACATCGGGCTGAAGGTGTCGCGCGGCGTGTTCTCGCTGGCGCCGGGGCTGTCGGATCTTTCGGGGCTGGTGTCGATCCAGGGCTGCCACAGCCGCACCGTGCGCGACACGGCCGCCTTCGTCGACCACTGCCGCGGCGGCGCACCCGGCGAGTTCATGCCCTTCTGGTCGCCGGCCGAGCCCTACAGCGAACTCATCAAGCGCGACCCGGGGCGGCTGCGCATCGCGCTGTCTCACGAGTGGGGCGACTTTCGCGCTACGCCGCATTTCGTGGCCGAGCTGGAGCGCGCGGGCAGGTTCCTGGAGGGGCTGGGCCATCACGTCGAATGGGCGCTGCCGGAGGTGGACTTCCGCACCGCCTTCGACGCCCAGACCACCTGCTACATCAGCAACTTCGCGCAGGTCATCGACGGCCACCTGCACCGGCTGGGCCTGGAGCGCCCGCCGGCCGAGCTCCTGGAGCCGATCAACATCAAGATCTGGGAAGCCGGGCTGCACACCTCGTACACCGAGCGCGCCAGGATGCAGGCGGTGTTCAACACCACCTCGCGCGCTTTCGGCGACTTCTTCCAGCGCTGGGACATCATCCTCACGCCGATCACCGCGCTGCCCACGCCCAAGGTGGGCACCAGCGAATACCTCACGACCAGCACGAACCCCTCGGTTCACGACTGGTTCGCCAACCTCTGGCAGAACTTCGCCTACACGCCGCTGGCCAACCTGTGCGGTATGCCGGGCATCTCGCTGCCGATGGCGGCGCAGGAAAACGGACTGCCGCTGGGCATCCAGGCGCAGGCCGCCCAGGCCAACGACGGGCTGCTGCTGCAACTGGCCGCTCAGATCGAGCGGGCGCTGGGCGGCAAGTGGAACGCGGGGCGCCGGCCGGGCGTGCACGTCACGCAGGCGTGACGGGGGCCGCCGGCTGGCGGCTCAGAGCAGGTTGCGCAGCGCGGCCTCGATGGCCGCCGCGGTGGCCAGCGGCTTTTCCATGGGGAAGAGGTGCGTGCCGTCCAGCATGGCGATGCGGCCGCGGGTGACCTTCTGCGTCATCGCCATGCCCACGCGCTTCATCTCCGCCGACTGTCGCCCGCCGATGAAAGCCGCCTTGCACTTGAGCGGGTGCGCGCGCAGCAGGGCGCCCAGGTTGTGGGGCAGGGTGTTGTAGATGGCGGTCTCGACGTCGCGGTCGAAGCTCAGCGCGCGAGCATCGTCGGCATCGAAGGTGCCGTGGTCGATGTAGTCGTGCAGCACCTGCTCATCCCACTTCGCGAAGGCCTTCTTGCTGCGGAAGTGCTCGAACACCGCCTCGCGGTGCTCCCAGCTGTTCCTGCGCTTGCGGCTGATGGCGCCGGGCGACACGCTCTTCATGAGCGGCGTGCGCTTGACCACGTTGAGCGTGTTCGCGCGCCAGCCGCCGAGGATGGGCGAGTCGATCAGCACCACGCCGCGCGCCAGCTCCGGGTGCAGCGCGGCGCACATGAGGCTCAGGAACCCGCCGAGCGAATGGCCGATGAGGAATACCGGGCCGCCGGCGCGCTCGGCGCGCGGCTTGGCGAAGTCGGCCAGCTGCTGTACCAGGTGCGGCCAGTTGTCGGTGACAGGGTATTTCGGGTCGTGCCCGAATTTCTCGATGGCGTCGACCTCGAAGCCGCGGTTGCGCAGGCTGTCGAGGACGACTCGGTAGGTGCTCGCGGGAAAGCTGTTGCCGTGCGAGAAGACGACGGGCGGCACTGGATTAGATGAGCTTTTCGTCGGGGGTCGAGATCTTGCGCAGCGGGCTGTGGCGCGTGGCCGGCATCTTTAGCGGATGCTCGGTCTGGGCGTCGTCCCACACCGGGTCCTCGATGCTGTCGAACACCTCGCGCAGCTTCTGGCCCCAGCTGTTGTGCACCATGCGGTAGTAGGGGTTGTCGGCGTCGATGCAGATCACGCGGTCGGTTTCGAGCTTGTTGGCCTCGTACACCACCAGGTCGAGCGGCAGGCCGACCGAGAGGTTCGACTTCATGGTCGAGTCCATCGACACCAGCGCGCACTTGGCGGCTTCGTCCAGCGGGGTCTCGGGGGTGAGCACGCGGTCGAGCACGGGCTTGCCGTATTTCGATTCGCCGACCTGGAAGTAGGGCGTCTCGGTGGTGGCCTCGATGAAGTTGCCGGCCGCGTAGACCAGGAAGAGGCGCATGCCCTCGCCCTTGACCTGCCCGCCGAAGATGAAGGAGACGTTGAAGTCGAGCCCCGCATGCTTGAGCGCCTCGGCGTCGCGGTCGTACACGTGGCGCACCGCCGAGCCCAGCACGCGGGCGGCGTCGAACATGCTCTTGGCGTTCCAGATGGTGATGGGGGCGCCCTGGCTGCCGTCCTCGCGGGTTTCGCGCAGTTCCTCGATCTGGAGGATTTCGCGCACCGACTGAGAGATGCTCAGGTTGCCCGACGACAGCAGCACCATGACGCGGTCGCCCGGCTGCTCGTAGACGATCATCTTGCGGAAGGTGCTGATGTGATCCACACCCGCGTTGGTGCGCGAGTCGGACAGGAACACCAGTCCGGCGTTGAGTTTGATGCCTACGCAGTAAGTCATGGGTTCAGGTTCATCTGGCATGAACTGTGCCAGGTCATGCGGCGCCGAGTTCACGTTTGTTCAGTTTCTGGAGGGCATACAAGGCATCGAGCGCCTCGCGCGGGCTCATCGTGTCTGGGTCGAGCGCGGCCAGCGCGGATTCTACGGCGCTGGCCATGGGTGTTTCGGCCACCGGGGGCGGTGCGAACAGGTCGACCTGTGCACGAGTTTGCGCATGCTGCGATTCAAGTGCCTCCAGCGCCTGCCGCGCATGGTTGACCACCGCCGCGGGCATGCCCGCCAGCCGCGCCACCTGGATGCCGTAGCTCTTGCTGGCCGGGCCGGGCTGCATCTCGTGCAGGAAGACGATGTCGCGGCCCGCCTCGGTGGCGCTCACGTGCATGTTCACCGCGCCGTGGTGCGTGGCCGGGAACTCGGTCAGCTCGAAATAGTGCGTGGCGAACAGCGTGAAGGCCTTGCTGCGGTCGTGCAGCTGCGCCGCGATGCCGGCGGCCAGCGCCAACCCGTCGAAGGTGCTGGTGCCGCGGCCGATCTCGTCCATCAGCACCAGCGACTGCGCGGTGGCGCTGTGCAGAATCTGCGCGGCTTCCGTCATCTCGAGCATGAAGGTCGACTGCGCGTTGGCCAGGTCGTCCGCCGCGCCGATGCGGGTGTGAATGGCGTCGATGGGCCCGAGCCGGCAGGCGGCCGCCGGCACGTGCGAGCCGATGGAAGCCAGCAGCACGATGATCGCCACCTGCCGCATGTACGTCGATTTACCGCCCATGTTGGGGCCGGTGATGACCTGCATGCGCTGCTGCGGCCCGAGCTGCGTGTCGTTGGCGATGAAGCCGCCCGACGACTTCTCGGCCAGCCGCGCCTCCACCACCGGGTGGCGGCCCTGCTGGATCTCGATGCACGGGTGCGACACGAAGCTGGGCGCGCGCCAGTGCAGCGTGTGCGAGCGCTCGGCCAGCGCACACAGCGCGTCGAGCGTGGCGAGGCCGCCGGCCAGCTGCGTGAGCGCGGGCACCGAGGGCTGCAGCGCGTCGAGCAGCTGTTCGTAGAGCCACTTCTCGCGGGCCAGGGCGCGGTCTTGTGCGCTCAGGGCCTTGTCCTCGAAGGCCTTCAGCTCGGGCGTGATGAAGCGCTCGGCGTTCTTCAGCGTCTGGCGGCGGCGGTAGTTGTCGGGCACCTTGGAGAGCGCGCTCTGCGTCACCTCGATGTAGAAGCCGTGCACGCGGTTGAACTGCACCCGCAGGTTGCTGATACCGGTGCGCTCGCGCTCGCTGATTTCGAGCTTGAGCAGGAAGTCGTCGCAGTTCTCGCTGATGGCGCGCAGTTCGTCGAGCTCGGCGTCGTGGCCGGTGGCGATCACGCCGCCGTCGCGCACCAGCGCGGACGGATCGGGTTTGATGGCGCTGACCAGCAGGTCCGCGCAGCCCGGGGGCGGCGCGAGCCGTTCGGCGATCTGGGCGAGCAGCGCGGACGAGCCCGGCAGCAGCGGCGCGAGCTGTTCCGCCTTCGCGAGCGCGAGACGCAGCGCCAGCAGTTCGCGCGGGCGCACCTGGCGCAGCGCGATGCGCGCGGCGATGCGCTCGACGTCGCTGGTGTTCTTGAGCTGTTCGCGCAGCGTGCGCCAGGGCGCGGCCGTGGCGCCGAGCACCGTGGCCTGCAGCGCGCCGATGGCTTCGAGCCGGCCTTGCGCTTCGGAGCGGTCGCGCCGGGGCGAGAGCAGCCAGCGCTTGAGCAGGCGGCTGCCCATGCCGGTCATGCAGGTGTCGAGCAGCGAGAACATGGTGGGCGAGTCTTCGCCGCGCAGCGTCTGCACCAGTTCGAGGTTGCGCCGCGTGGTGGGCGGCAGCTCGATCAGGTCGCCGTCGCGCTCCACCGACAGGCGCTGCACGTGCGAGAGCGCGCGGCCCTGTGTGTGCTCGGCATAGCCCAGCAGCGCGGCGGCCGCGGCATGCGCGTTGGGGAGGGCATCGGCGTTCCAGGCGGCCAGGCTGTTGCTGCCCATCTGCTCGGCCAGCTTGCGCTCGCCCAGGCCGCCGTCGAACTGCCATGCCGGGCGCACCGACAGCGTGAAGGGCGTGGCCGCGCGCGCGGCCTTCAGGCGCTGCTCGAAGGCGGGCGTGACTTCGGCGCTGTAGAGCAACTCGCTCGGGCCGATGCGGGCGATCCAGGCTTCGAGCGCGTCGGAAGGGCACTCGGCCAGCCGCAGCTCCGCGCCGGTCACACTGAGCCAGGCCAGGCCGCAGAAATTGCGCGCGCCCGCATGCACGGCCAGGAGCAGCGAATCGGCCTTGTCGTTGAGCAGCTCGGAATCGGTCAGCGTGCCGGGCGTGACCACGCGCACCACCTTGCGCTCGACCGGCCCCTTGGCGGCACCGACTTCGCCCACCTGCTCGCAGATGGCGACCGATTCGCCCAGCTTGATGAGGCGGGCCAGGTAGGTGTCGACCGAGTGGAAGGGCACGCCGCACATCACCACCGGCTGGCCGGCCGACTGGCCGCGCTGGGTGAGCGTGATGTCGAGCAGGCGCGCGGCCTTCTCGGCGTCGGACCAGAAGAGTTCGTAGAAATCGCCCATCCGGTAGAACAGCAGGGTGTCCGGATGGTCGGCTTTCAGGCCCAGGTACTGGGCCATCATTGGCGTGTGCCCAGAGAGGTCTGTCTTGTTCATTTCAGTCAGTGGCTTGCGATCCATGCCGCCGGGCTCCGGGGCAGGTTGGGGACGTTCGTAGGCATTCTCCGCGCGGCGCTCCGTTCAGCCGGCCCGGTGGCCGCGCTCGAGCGGCCACTGCCTGGTCTTGAGCATGAAAAGCTCGAAGAGGCCCGGCGCCATCGAGCGGTCGCCGGCTTCCCACTGCTGCCATCCGCGCAGCGAGGCCTGCACCGTCTGCGCGGCCTCGGTCTGCGTGAGGCCGGCGGCCATGCGGGCGTCGCGGACGGCGGCGGGCGAGGGGCTGGAGGGCTTGTTCGGGGAGGGCATGAAGGCATGGCGCATGGGGCCTGCGCGCACGGGTGAAAGTGCCGCGGGCATTCTACGTTCAATGCGCGTATCGCCAGCCCGTGCGCCGCACCGGAACTGTCCAAGGCCGAAGCGGGATTCCGTCGGTGCGGTGATCTATAGAGCGCGGCCTTGCGTACGACGGAGTCAACCACCGCCGACCACCTGCCATGCCAAGAGCCTCCAGCACCTCCGCCGCCATCCACTGGGTCGAACAGGGTCTGGTGCCCGACGCCGCCGTCCGGGTGGGCGTGCGCAGGCTGCTGCGGCAGCGCCTTGTCGAGCTCGACAGCGGCAATCCCGAGGCCGTGGCGCGCCATTCGCAGGCATTCTTCGAAGAGCTGCGCAATGCCCCGCTGGCCCTGCTGCCCGAGAAGGCCAACGAGCAGCATTACGAGCTGCCGGCCGAGTTCTTCGCCGCCGTGCTGGGGCCTCACCGCAAATACAGCTGCTGCTGGTGGCCCGAAGGGGTCGACACGCTGGAGCAGGCCGAGGCGGCCGCCCTTGCCGAAACCTGCGCCCGCGCCGGCCTGGCGGACGGGCAGCGCATTCTCGAACTCGGCTGCGGCTGGGGTTCGCTGAGCCTGTGGATGGCCGAGCGCTTTCCTGGCTCGCGCATCACGGCGGTGTCCAACTCGCATTCGCAGCGCATGTTCATCACCGCCGAGGCGGCGGCGCGCGGCCTGGGCAACCTGGAAGTGATCACCTGCGACTTCAACGACTTCGAGACGGCCGAGCGCTTCGACCGGGTGGTGTCGGTGGAAATGTTCGAGCACCTGCGCAACTGGCCTCGCGCCTTCTCGAACGTCGCGCGCTGGCTGAATCCGCAGGGGCGCTTCTTCATGCATGTGTTCGTCCACCGCGAGGCGCCGTACCCCTTCGAGGTGCGCGATGCGAGCGACTGGATGAGCCGCTACTTCTTCTCGGGCGGCATGATGCCCGGCGACGACCTCGCCCTGCGCTGCCAGGACGACCTGCGCCTGCTGAACCAGTGGCGCTGGAACGGCCGCCACTACGCCAGGACCTCCGCCGCCTGGCTGTCGCGCATGGACGCCCGGCGCGACGAGCTCATGCCGCTCTTGGTTTCCGTCTACGGAGAGAGCGACGCGCCGATCTGGTGGACGCGCTGGCGCCTTTTCTTCATCTCGGTGGAAGAGCTTTTCGGCTACGCGGAAGGCGGCCAGTGGTGGGTCGGTCACTACCTGTTCGAGAAGCGCTGATGCCGGCGCGCGCCCTGGCTCTTGCTCCGGCACTTGCGATAGCGCTGGGGGCCGGCGTGGCCTCGGCGCAGGAAAGCGGCGGGGTTGAAAGCGCGGTCGAGGAGGGCGAGTGGAACTTCACCGCCACGCTCGACGGCAAGCCGATCGGCACGCATCGCTTCGTGGTCGGCGGCAGCGCGGCGACGCGCACCGTCGACAGCCGCGCCCAGTTCGTCGTGCGCCTGCTCGGCGTATCCGTCTACCGCTACCGCCACCAGAACGAGGAGCGCTGGGCCGGCGACTGCCTGCGCGAACTGCGCTCCGACACCGACGACGACGGCACCCGGCAGCAGGTCGCGCGCCGCTACGACGACGACTGCCTGATGAGCTTCGCCTACTGGAATCCCAGGCTGGTGAAGCAGCAGCGCCTGGTCGATCCGCAGACCGGCAAGCTGGAGCCGGTGCGCTTCGAGCCGCTGCCCGCCGCCAACATCGAGGTTCGCGGCCAGCCGGTGCGGGCGCGGGGCTGGCGCCTGCAGGCCGCGCAGCAGCGCATCCGCATCTGGTATGCCGCCGACAGCGGACGCTGGATCGGGCTGGACGCCGAGACCAAGGGCGACCGGCAACTGAGCTACCGATTGACTTCCCCTTCCGGCACACCATGAAACCTTCCGCCCGCACCTTGTCCATCGCCTACCTGTGGGCGCTCGTGAGCTTTCTGCTGCTCGACGCCGTGTGGCTGTCGCTCATGGGGCCGCGCCTGTACAAGCCGGCGCTCGGCGACCTGATAGCGCCCGACGTCGACTGGCTCGCGGCGGTGCTGTTCTACGCCATCTACCTGGCCGGCCTGCTGGTTTTCGCCATTTCACCGGCGCTGGCCGAAGGAGCCGCGGGCACGGCGCTGCGGCGGGGCGCCTTCTTCGGGCTGGTCGCCTACGCCACCTACGACCTCACCAACCAGGCCACGCTGCGCGGCTGGCCCTGGGCCATCACCGCCGCCGACCTGGTGTGGGGCAGCTTCGTGAGCGGCGTGTCGGCCTGGGTGTCGGCGCGCCTCACATCCCGACGAGTGAACCCAGCACGCGCGCGATAGCGCTGTCGAAGCGCAGGCGGCCGTCCAGCGATGCGAGGCAGATGCACTCGCTGCCATCCTGGACCACGGGCTGGTGATGGATCTCGCCGTCCGCCGCATCGAAATCCCCGGGCCCGAACAGGGCCCGCCCGTCATGGAAACGGCCGTGCAGCACCTGGGTCAGCTCCTGCCCCTGGTGCGTGTGTTGAGGCAGGTACTTGCCGGCCGCGATGCGCAGCAGGAAGACGTTCGCATCCGGCGCTTCCGGCACGCTCACCCGGCTCCAGCGCATGCCGGGGGCGATCCAGCGCCAGGGCGTGGCGCTGCAGTGGGCGAGCGCGCTCGGCCAGCGCGCACCGGGCGGCAGCGGTGGCGGGGCACTGGCTCGCACGGGCGCAGGGCGGGCATGCTCCAGCGCGTCGATCGAGGCCAGGGTGCGCGCCAGCGCATCGTCGGCCATGGGCACGGCTTCCATCTCGTCGAGCAGGATGCCGCCCAGGGCATCGAGCGTGCGCGCGCGCTCGCGGCACAGCGGGCAGAGTTCCAGGTGGCTGGCCAGGACCAGCCGTGCGCCGGCAGGCAACTGACCGGAAGCCCGGGCCAGCAGCAGGTCGTCGTCGGGGTGGTGTCGGATATCCATCATCAGCGTTCCAGCAGGCGGCGCAGCTGAGCGACCGCCAGGCGCACGCGCGACTTCACCGTGCCCAGCGGAATGCTCAGCTGGGCCGCGATGCGGGCATGCGGTTCGTCTTCGAAATAGGAAAGGTGCAGCACCTGCTGCTGCTCGGGCGGCAGCTGCCGAAAGGCGCTGCGCAGGCGTTCGTTCAGGCGCGAGGCGTGCAGCCCGTCGTCGAGCGAGGCGTCGTCCGCCTGGAGCAGGTCGAAATCGAACTCCTCCTCGCCCGACTCCACGCCCTGGCGCCGCCGCAGCGCGTCCACGCGCAGGTTCCGCGCGATGGTGAATATCCAGGTCGAGACGGCGGCCTGCGCCGGATCGAACAGCGCGGCCTTGCGCCACACGCTGACCAGGGCTTCCTGGGCCAGCTCCTCGGCCTGCAGCTCCGGGCTGCCGATGTGCATCAGGTAGTGCTTGACGCGCGGCGCGAAGTGCGAGAACAGCCGCGCGAACGCTTCCCTGTCCTGCCGTTCGGCCACGGCCGCCAGGGCCTGCGCCCAGAGGTCGTCGGAGCGGCGCGGCTGCTTGAAATCGGTCACAACAACGGTCAAGTTGGGCGCTCGGCGGCCGCGGGGCACCGGAATGCCCGCAGGTTGGGTGGATGGGTCGGGAACGGCGGCCATGCTAACCCTTACGCAATCGGGCCGCGATCGGATCATCGCCGCAACGCGCCATGGTCCAAACGGTAATTTCCTGCGTACAAGCTCCAACACCTGGATACGCACCATGCCGCCCTTCGACCCCCAGCCCGCCCAGCCCACCGTCCTCGCGACACCCACCTCGCCGGGCCAGGGCCAGCGCATCGCCGTCGTCGGCACCGGCATCTCGGGGCTTTCCTGCGCCTGGCTGCTGTCCCAGCGGCACGAGGTGACGGTGTTCGAGAGCGAGTCGCGCCTCGGCGGCCACAGCAACACGGTGGACGCGCCCGGCCGCGAAGGCCCGGTGCCGGTGGATACCGGCTTCATCGTCTACAACGAGCCCGCCTATCCGAACCTGAGCGCCCTGTTCCGGCACCTGGGCGTGCCGACCGCGGCTTCGGACATGTCCTTCGCCGTCAGCCTGGACGCCGGCCGGCTCGAATACGCCGGCACCGACCTGCGTGGCCTGTTCGCACAGAAGCGCAACCTGGCGAGCCCGAGGTTCTGGGCCATGCTGCGCGAACTGCTGCGCTTCTACCGCGAGGCGCCGCGCGACGCCCGTGAAGCCGGCGACCAGGCGCTGGACGACTACCTCGACGCCCGCGGCTACGGCCGCGCATTCCGCGACGACCACCTCTATCCCATGGCCGCCGCCATCTGGTCCACGCCGGCGGCGCGGGTGGGGCGCTATCCCGTGGCGGCCTTCGTGCGCTTCTGCGAGAACCACGGCCTGCTGCAGATCAGCGACCGGCCGGTCTGGCGCACCGTGACCGGCGGCAGCCGCGAATACGTGCAGCGCCTGAGCCGGCCTTTCGCCGACCGCGTCCACCTCGACCACGCCGTGCTCGAACTGCATCGCGAGCCGGATGGCGTGCGGCTGCGCACGACCGAGGGCTGGTGGCCACATCGATTCGACCAGGTCGTGCTTGCCACTCATGCCGACCGGTCGCTGGCCCTGCTTCCGGACGCATCGAACACAGAACGCGCGCTGCTGGGTGCCTTCCCCTACAGCCGCAACCTGGCCGTGCTGCATCGCGACCCGGCGCTGATGCCGACGCGCCGCGCCGTGTGGTCGAGCTGGAACTACCTCGGCACGCGCGGCAGCGGCGCAGCCCCGACCGTGACCTACTGGATGAACCGGCTGCAGCCTCATCTGCCGCAGGGCCCGGCGGCCGACCCTCTGTTCCTGACGCTCAACCCCCTGACCGGCCCGCGGCCCGAGCACCTGATCCGCACCGAGGTCTACGACCATCCGCTGTTCGATGCCGCCGCCATGGCCGCGCAGCGCCACCTCTGGAACCTGCAGGGCCAGCGCCGCACCTGGTTCTGCGGGGCCTATTTCGGCTCCGGCTTCCACGAGGACGGCCTGCAGGCCGGCCTGGCGGTGGCCGAAGCGCTGGGCGGCGTCCGCCGGCCCTGGAGCGTGCCGGAGGAGTCCGGGCGCATCCACCTGCTGCCCGGGATGCAGGCCGCGCAGGCCGTCGAATCATGAACGGGCAGGGCGGCTCCGCGCTCTACGTGGGGCGCGTCATGCACCAGCGGCTGCGGCCCAGGCGCCACCGGCTGGCCTACCGCATCTACAGCGTGCTGATCGACATCGACGAGCTGCCGCAGTTGCACGACCGCCTGCGCCTGTTTTCGGTGGACCGCTTCAACCTGTTCAGCTTCCACGCCGCCGACTACGGCGACGGCTCGGGCCGCGACCTGCGCGCCCAGGTCGAGGCGCGCCTGCGCGAGGCCGGCCTGCCCACGGGCGGCGCGATCCGGCTGCTGACCATGCCGCGGCTGCTCGGCCACGTCTTCAACCCGCTCAGCGTGTGGTTCTGCCATGCGCCGGGCGGCGCGCTGCAGGCGATGGTCTACGAGGTCAACAACACCTTCGGGCAGCGGCACAGCTATCTGATACCGGTGGACCCGGTGAAAGATGTGGCCGCCGCGGTCATCGACCAGCGCTGCGACAAGCAGTTGTACGTCTCGCCCTTCAACGGCATGGAAATGCGCTACCGCTTCCGCATCGCGCCGCCGGGCGAGTCGGTGTCGATCGGCGTGAGCGTGCACGATGCCGACGGCGCCGTGCTCAACGCGCGCCAGGACGGCCAGCGCACGCCGCTGAGCGACCTCGCGCTGCTGCGCGTGTTCCTGACCCATCCGCTGCTGACCCTCAAGGTCGTCGCGGCCATCCACTGGCAGGCACTGCGCCTGTGGATCAAGCGCGTGCCCCTGCATCCGCGTCCGGCGGCCCCGGAGCGCGACATCACCATCGTTTCCACGAGCGAGACTCCATGAGCCTGCCCACGCCCTCCGCCCCCGTCGCCGATCCCACGCTCGATGCGGCCCCGTCCTTCTCGCCGCTGCGGCGCCTGCTCGCGCGCACGCGCTTCGGCCGGCTGGCGCTGACGCTGCCCGGCGGGCGCTGCATCGAAGTGGCCGGCCGCGAGCCCGGCCCGCATGCCAGCCTGCGGCTGCTGAGCTGGCGGCCGATCATGCGGCTGCTCATGCAGGGCGACCTCGGCCTGGCCCTGAGCTTTCGCGACGGCGAATGGGAGAGCCCCGACCTGCTGGCCCTGTTCGAATTCGGCCTGGCCAACGAGGCCGCCTGGGGCTCGCTGCTCAAGGGGCGCGGGCCTTCGCGCTGGCTGGCCCGGCTGCTGCACCTGGCACGCAGGAACAGCCGCAGCGGCAGCCGGCACAACATTTCCTTCCACTACGACCTGGGCAACGAGTTCTACCGGCTCTGGCTCGACGACAGCATGCTGTATTCGAGCGCGCTCTTCAGCGACGAGGCCGACGACACGCTGGAAGCCGCCCAGGCGCGCCGCCTGGACGCCATCCACGACATGCTCGACACCCCGAAAGGCGCCGAGGTGCTGGAGATCGGCTGCGGCTGGGGAACCCTCGCCGCGAGCCTGGCCCGCCGGCACGAAGCGCGTGTGACCGGGCTCACGCTGTCTGCAGAGCAACTGGCCTTCGCCCGCGAGCGCGGCCAGGCCTGGGGCGTGGCCGACAGGCTCGACCTGCGGCTGCAGGACTATCGCGACGTGCAGGGCCGGTTCGACCGCATCGTGTCCATCGAGATGATCGAGGCCGTCGGCGAGGCCTACTGGCCCACCTACTTCGCGACCCTGCGCGACCGCCTCGAGCCCGGCGGGGTGGTGGTGCTGCAGGCGATCACCATCGCCGACGAGCATTTCGAAGGCTACCGCCAGGGCGCCGATTTCATCCAGCACTGCATCTTCCCGGGCGGCATGCTGCCGAGCCCGGGCGTGCTGCAGGAGCACGCGCGGCGCGCGGGGCTGGTGATCGAGTCTTCGCGCTGCTTCGGCCCGGACTACGGGCGAACGCTCGCCGAGTGGCGCAGGCGCTTCCTCGCGGCGTGGCCACAGATCGAGCCGCTGGGCTTCGACGCGGCGTTCAAGCGGCTGTGGACCTACTACCTGTCGTACTGCGAGGCCGGCTTTCGCTCCGGTCGCATCGATGTGGGGCTGTACCGGCTGCGCGCGGCCGATGCCTGACGGCGGCGCGGGCGGACGGCAGCCCGCAGCTCCAGGCGCGATCGTCGCTAGGCGTTCGGGCCGGAGGAGTCGAAGCCGATGAACTCGCTGCCGCGCCGATACGGCCCCGTGTTTCTCAACCTCGCGGTGTTCCAGGCAGCCTGGTTCGCCTGCGTGCTGGGCGCCGCGCGCGGCGCGCCCGGCTGGGGCGTGGCCGCTTGCATCGGCGCCGTGCTGCTGAACCTGTGGTTCAGCGATGCTCGCCGGGACGAACTGCTGCTGGCGCTGTGCGCGGTGCTGCTGGGCCTGGCGTGGGACACCGGCATGGCGCGCGGCGGCGTGCTCGTCTATGCCTCGCCCGGACCCTGGCCGGGCCTGGCGCCCGCGTGGATCCTGGGGCTGTGGGCGCTCTTCTCGACCACGCTGCGCGGGCCGCTGCGCTGGCTGCATGGGCGCTGGCTGCTATCGGCCGTGGTCGGCGGCGTGGGCGGTGCCTTGTCTTACGCGGCCGCGGTGCGGATGGGAGCGGGGCAGTTTCCCGACCCCACTCGGGCGATGCTGGTGCTCGGTGCCGGCTGGGCCGTGATGACGCCGCTGCTCGTGGAGCTGGCGCGCCGGCTGGAGCAGCGCGCGGCCCGCCGCATGTTTCGCTGAATCGGCTGAATCCGCCGAGTCCTGCCGCCTTCGAGCCGCATGGCGCTCAGCCAGCCGGCCATTCTTCCTGGCTGATCCAGCAGTTGCGCCCGTTCTCCTTGGCCCGGTACAGCGCGTGGTCGGCCGCCTCGACGAGCCGTTGCTCCGGCTCGTGCAACCGGGGGCCCTGCAGGGTCGCCACGCCGATGCTGACGGTGACCTGTCCGTGCGGACTCTCGCTGTGCGTGATGCCGAGCGCGCGGACCTGTTCGAGCAGCAGTTCGGCGACTTTGCAGGCGCCGTGCAGGCCGGTGCTGGGCAGGACGATGGCCAGCTCCTCGCCGCCGTAGCGTGCGACCAGGTCGCCCGGGCGCCTGATGCTGCGGCTCAGCGCCATCGCGACGGCCCTCAGGCACTGGTCGCCGGCCACGTGGCCGTATGCGTCGTTGAAGCGCTTGAAGTAGTCCAGGTCCAGCAGCAGCAGCGACAGGGCCGTGCCTTCCCGCGCCGCGCGTCGGGATTCCTGCGCCAGCACCTCGTCGAAGCTGCGGCGGTTGGCCAGGCCGGTGAGTTGGTCCTGCGTGGCCAGCACCGCAAGGCGCTGGTTGGCCTGCAGCAGGTCCTCGCGCGCGGCCAGCAGCGAAGCCTCGGCCTTGATCCGCCGCCCGATGTTGATGATCAGCCGCCAGCCCACGGCGGCCACTGCCGCCAGCAGCGCGCCCACGACGCCGACCGTGAGCAGCGCCTGGTGCCTCCAGGCCTGCAGCGCCTGGTGGCGGCCGACTGCCACGGTGGTCAGCACCGGGTAGCGGTCGCTCTTGCGGAAGGCGTAGAGCCGCTGCGTTCCATCCACGCTGGAGCGGAACGACGCGGTGCCCGACGTGCCGCCGAAGTGGCGCTGGAAGTTGGGCGAGCCGGAGAAATCGAGTCCGATGTCCTGCTCGCGGTAGGGGTAGAGCACGAGCATCTTCCCGTGGTAGGTGCTCAGGCCGATGGTGCCGCTGCCGGGCAGGGTGATGGTGCCGAATGCGCGCAGGAAGTTCTGCAGGCCCAGGCCGATGACGGCGACGCCGGCGAATCTGCCCGTGTCGTCTTCCAGGCGCCGGCTGACCGTGATTCCCCATTCGCCGGTGAAGGGGTTGCGGATCGGCGGGCTGATGAGGACGTCGTTCGAGCGCGTGTCGCGGTGGTGGATGAAGTAGGGCCGATCGGCGCTGTTGGTGCCCGGCGGGATGCGGCCCCTGGAGTACATCAGCCAGTCGCCCCGGGCATCGAGCAAGGCGACGCCGTCGAGCGGGTCGAGCAGGCTCTTCTGCCGCTCGACCAGCGACTGCACGCGCTGCAGATGCTCCGCCTCCCAGTCTGGCGCCTTCAGCGTCTCGGCCACGCTCTGCAGCAGCATGTCGCTCTGGGTGAAGATGCCTTCGGCGTAGATGTTCAGCGCCTTGGCGAGGTTGAGGTTGTTGGTGTCGGCCGCGGCGAGCGTCTGGTCGCGCGCCGCCCACAGCTGCCAGCCCGTGGCCGCCGACACCGAGACCATGACGGCCGCGAGCAGGACCTTCGCAAGGCGAACGTCGCGCTTCACTTGAGCAACTCCTCGAACGAACCGGTTTCCATCCCTTGCTCCCCTTATTCGTCTTCTGCGTTGCGGCGTCTGTTGTTGTCGTGGTTGTTGCGTGCCGCTGTGCCGTCGGCCGGGTCCCGTGCCGGCCAGGCCATGGCGAACTCTATCCGACCTGCCTGAAGCGCTGGTGGCAGGCGCAGCGGGAGTCTCGTGGCACCATCGATGGTTTCCACCCATGTGAACTCCCCGGGGGCATCGATGCTGATCAACTGCGTCGCCTACGAAAACGGCTCCAAGCTCGCCGACATATCGGTCGAGGACATCAGCGACTACATCGGCCGGCCCGGCTGCTTCGTGTGGGTGGCGCTCAGCGATGCCTCCGACGAGGAGCTTCGCGAGATGCAGAAGGAATTCGGCCTGCATCCGCTGGCGGTGGAGGACGCCCACCACGGCCACCAGCGCCCGAAGATGGAGGAGTACGGCAACTCGCTCTTCGTCGTGATGCATCTTGTGGAGCCCTCGGAGGAGGGCGAGCACAGCATGAACGTGGGCGAGGTCGACGTGTTCGTCGGCAGCAACTACGTGCTGTCGGTGCGCAACCGCAGCAAGCAGGGTTTCCTGGGCGTGCGCGAACGCTGCGAGCGCGAGCCCGAGCTGCTGCGCCACGGCGCGGGCTTCGTGCTGTATGCGCTGATGGACGCGGTGGTCGACCGCTACTTCCCGGTGATCGACGCGCTGGAGGTGGAGCTGGAATCCATCGAGCAGCAGATCTTCGGCCAGGGCGGCGCGGCGCGCGACAAGATCAAGCAGCTCTACGACCTGAAGCGGCGCAGCATGATCCTCAAGCGCGCGGTGGCAACGCATCGATCGACGCCATGCGCGACACCATCGCCACGGCGATCCAGGTGAACCTGTCGATGGTCACCATTGAGGAGAGCGAGGTCACCAAGCGCCTCGCGGCCTGGGCCAGCATCTTCGCGGTGTGCACCGCCTTCGCGGGCATCTGGGGCATGAACTTCGAGAACATGCCGGAGCTGAAATTCCGCTACGGCTACGGCATTGCGCTGGGGCTGATCGTGAGCACCTGCGGCTATCTCTACTACCGGTTCAGGCGCGCGGGCTGGCTCTAGGAGCCTCGAACACCTGCGCTGCTAATGCCCAACTAATAAACATGTAGACAATCAAGTCCCTTATGAAAAGGGACTTCACGCAGCGCTTCGGCTTCCTCGTCAAGAGCGTGGGCAAGCTCTACAGCGAGGAGTTCGACCGCCTCGCGCGCGAGCGCATCGGGCTCACCAGCGCGCAGTGCCGGCTGCTCGGCGCGCTGGCGATGCACGGCGACGAAGAAAAGCCGCTCTCGCAGGCCGAGCTGGCGCAGCGGCTCGACCTCACCCCCATGGCCGTGGCCGGCCTGTGCGACCGCATGGCCGCCGCCGGCTGGATACGCCGCGAGCCCAGCCCCACCGACCGCCGCGTCAACAGGATCCACCTGGAGCCCAGCGCAGAGAAGGCGCTCGACAGCGCCCTGAGCATCAGCGACGGGCTCAACGCCCGCGTGATGTCGGTGCTCTCGCAGGCCGAGCGCGCCCAGCTGCTGGGACTGCTCGCGCGGGTGCACGGCAGCCTCGTTGAGATCGCTTCGCCGGCCGGCCGCAAGCCGTCATGAGCGTCGCGCCGGGAACCACCGTGCCGCACCGCGGCATGATCACCATCTCGATCATGCTGGCGACCATCATGCAGGCGCTGGACACCACCATCGCCAACGTGGCGCTGCCGCACATGCAGGGCAGCCTGCAGGCCTCGCAGGACCAGATCACCTGGGTGCTCACCTCGTACATCGTGGCCTCGGCCATCGCGCTGCCGCTCACGGGCTGGCTGTGCGGGCACTGGGGGCGCAGGCGCGTGTTCATCATCTCGGTGATCGGCTTCACCGTGGCCTCGGCGCTGTGCGGGCTGGCGACCTCGCTGGTGGGCATCGTGGCGGCGCGGCTGCTGCAGGGCGTGTTCGGGGCGGCGCTGGTGCCGCTGTCGCAGGCGGTGCTGCTGGACATCAACCCGCGCGAGAAGGTCGGCCAGGCCATGGCCATCTGGGGCGCGGGCATCATGGTCGGGCCGATCCTCGGGCCGCTGCTGGGCGGCTGGCTCACCGAGAACTTCGACTGGCGCTGGGTGTTCTTCATCAACCTGCCGGTGGGCGTGTTCGCCTTCTGGGGCATCGCGCGCTACCTGCCCGAGAGCCGGCCGAAGGGCGAGCGGCTCGACATCTTCGGCTTCGTCACGCTGAGCATCGCCATCGGCATGCTGCAGCTGTTCCTCGACCGCGGCGAGCAACTCGACTGGTTCGAGTCGTGGGAGATCAAGCTCGAGGCCGCGGCCGCGCTGGTGGCGTTCTGCTTCTTCGTGGTCCACACCTGGACGGTGCAGGGTGTCTCATTCTTCGACCGCGACCTGCTGAAAGACCGCAACTTCGTCACCGGCCTGCTGTTCGCGTTCATCGTCGGGATGATCCTGTTCGCGACGATGGCGCTGCTGCCCAACTTCCTGCAGGGCCTGATGGGCTATCCGGTGGTCTACACCGGCGAGGTGACGGCGCCGCGCGGCGTGGGAACGATGATCGCGATGATCATCGTCGGGCGGCTGGTGCAGCGCATCGACGTGCGCGCGATCATGGCGCTGGGCTTCGGCCTCACGGCCTTCTCGCTCTACCAGATGACGCGGCTCACGCTGCAGATGGACAGCACGCTGATCGTGGTGTCGGGCTTCATCCAGGGGCTGGGCATCGGCTTCACCTTCGTGCCGCTGTCCACCGCCACCTTCGCCACGCTGGCGCCGAGGCTGCGCAACCAGGGCACGCCCATCTTCAGCCTGCTGCGCAACATCGGCAGCAGCGTGGGCATCTCGATCGTGCAGGCGCTGCTGACCGAGGGGTCGAGCAAGGCGCATGCGCAGATCGCCTCGACCGTGGCGCCCGGCAACGCCGCGCTTGCGACGCTGCCGCAGATGATGTCGCCCGACACCGCCACGGGGCTCGCGCTGCTGAACGCCGAGGTGACGCGGCAGGGCGCGCTGATCGGCTACCTCGACGACTTCGCCATCATGATGATCATCACGGTGCTGGCGATTCCGCTGCTGTTGCTGATACGTAGCCCGAGGCGCAGCGCGGCGGCGTCGGGGCCTGCCGAAGTGCCGCATTGATCGGTATTTCTCCCTCCCCCGCTGGGGGAGGGCAGGGGTGGGGGCAAGCGGCGCCTCCATCGGGCGCTCTGCTTGCCCCCATCCCAACCTTCCCCCAAAGGGGGAAGGAGCAAGCCACTTACTCGTCGTGCGAATCGTGCGTGGCCACCGCTCCGCGGCGCCAGTAGCCCGAGGCCCGCGTCCACTTCGGGTTCGCGCCGCGCTCGCCAACCAGGTGCGCGCGCAGCGCCTTGGCGATGGCCGATTCGCAGCCCACCCACGCGTGGAAGTCGCCGGCCGGCAGCTCCGTGGCCTTCAGTGCATCGAGCAGCACCGGGCTCAGGCCCGGCTCGGCGCCGCGGCGGTGCACCCACTTCAGCGTGAGCTCGGCGTGCGTGTCGAAGGGAAGCTCGTCGGCTTCGCTGTCGACCTCGGCCAGCACCACCACGCGCGTGCCGGCGGGCAGTTCGGCAAGGCGCCGCGAGATCGCGGGCAGGGCGGTGTCGTCGCCGATCAGCAGGTGCCAGTCGAACTCCGTCGGCACGATGAACGAGCCGCGCGGGCCGCCCACGCCGAGGATGTCGCCGGGTTTCGCCTGCTCGGCCCACTGCGTGGCGGGGCCGGCCTCGTGCAGCGCGAAGTCGATCTCCAGCGTGCCCGCGGCTGCGTCGTAGCGGCGCGGCGTGTAGTCGCGCATGGTTGGGCGGCCTTCGGGCCACACCGGGCCGTCGGGGCCGGCCGTGGGCAGCGTGAGCTTGCCGGCGGCGTCGGGAAAGAAGATCTTCGCGTGGTCGTCGAAGCCCGGGCTGGTGAAGCCCGCGAGGTCGTCGCCGGCGAGCGTGACGCGGATCAGGTGCGGCGTCACGCGCTGCACGGTCTTCACCGCGAGCTTGCGAAAGCGCAGCTCGTGGCGCACCCGGCGGGGCGTGCGGTCGGGCACGGTGGGTGCCGTGGACGCTGGTGATGTACTGAAGTCAGTCATTGCGGAAATCCTGTTGCGAGACAGGGTTGGTTGGGATTCGGGTTGCGCTCGGCCCCTCAGATCCTTTCGATCTGCTGGGCCGCGGCGTCGAGCACCGCGGCGAATTCGTGGGCCTGCTGATCGGTCAGCGGCGCGCCCGTCAGGCGCATGCGCATCGCGAGCTTGAGGTTCTCGATGGCGCGCGTGACCTGCGGCGGGCGTCCGCCGCGCGGGCCGGCGCCGTCGACGCCGCCGCTCATGCGGGCCATCATGGCGTCGGCCATCTCTCGGTTGGCCACGAGGAACTCGCGGCCGCCGTCGGTGATGCTGTAGCTCTTGCGGCCGCTGCCGTCGGCCGTGTCGACGCTGAGGTAGCCCATTTCCTCGAGCAGCGTGAGCGTGGGATAGACCACGCCGGGGCTGGGCGCGTAGCTGCCGCCGAGGCGCTCTTCGATGGCCTTGATCAGTTCGTAGCCGTGCGAGGGCTTGTCGGCAATGAGCTGCAGCAGCACGAAGCGCAGGCCGCCATGGCCGAACACGCGCCCGCCGCCACGTCCGCCGCGATGCCCGCGGCCGCCGGAAAGACCGTCTTCATGCTCGCCCCGGGCGACGCTGCAGTGGTGATGGCCGTGGCCGAAGTGGAAATGTCTCATGGTGGGTGTCCTTCTTGAAGTATGTCTGAATTATTTTAGATATATCTAAAATTTAGTCAAATCGATACGCAAGACGAAGGGCGGGCCTCTTCCTGGCCAAGGCCAGAATTCATCAGATGTCCGGACGTCCGTTCTGGTTAACATCTGCCCTTCCTCGGGGCTGCGGCGTGCCTGCCACGCCAATCCGGCGCCAGTTCGCCGCGCGTGCGGCCCCACCATTTGTCAACCTGCCTGGCATCCGCCGGATGCATGGGCGCTTAGAACACAGGGAGTTTCAATGGGGATGATGGACACGCTCGGCCACGCGTTGATGGACAACGACAAGCTTCACTTCGACACCGCCGAGGCGCCCTCGGGCCAAGAGCAATGGCTGGTCACGCTCAGCGCGCCTTTGTCCGCCTTCAACGGCGACTTCGTGAACGCGGTGGCCACCGGCAAGGACAACGACGTGCTGCGCGAAGGCATCGCCGACGTGTGGAGCGTGCACGACCGCGCCAGCTTCGAGCAGACCGCCCGATGGCTCGTCGAGGAAGGGCAGCGCTCGGCCTACCGGCCGCTGTGGAACGCCATCGCCGCGATCGACACGGCAACGCAGGAAACGCCAGCCGTCCTGCGCATGGTGATGGATGCCTTCTTCCCCTCGTTCTTCCAGATCAAGGCGCGCAAGAGCCTGGACTACCGCGAGCTCTCGGCGCAAAGCGGCAAGCCGATGGCGGACCTGGCCCAGCTGATGGCGGGCAGCCGCAGCTGGGTGGATGAGCTGCGCAAGCATTTCAAGGCCTCGCCCGCCGACATATCCAGCCTGGTCGCGTGGGACGCCGTGCGCCTGGCCAGCCTGTCGCGCTGGGCGGTGCAGCTCGGCTACATCGAGCGCGCGGAGTTCGCGGGCTTTGCCGGCGGCCTGACCGCGCAGGTACGCGCGGCCTACACCAACTGGTCGCAGGTGAGCGCTGCGTACATCGCGGGCGGGTTGATCTGGAAGTACTCCGATGCGCGCGAAGAGCACCTGCTGCGCACCAACCGCCTGCTGCTGAGCGACGCGCGCAGTCCCTATCGCAGCGTGCCGTTTGCCGGCTGAAGCGGCGGCCGGTCCGTTACCCGCCCGGGCTCGCTCGGCGTCGTCGATGCCGCCGACACCGGCAGGTGCAGCAGCAGGCTGGTTTCGCCGGGCTGCGAGCGCACAGTGAGCGCGCCTCCCAGCGCAGCGGCGCGCGTGCGCATGTTTGCGAGGCCCTTGCCGGCGAACGCCGCTTGCGTGTCGAAGCCGCGGCCGTTGTCTTGCAGCTCGATCTCGATGGCTCGCTCTTCGGAGCCTTCCACCAGCCGCGCGCCAAGGCTGGCCTGCGTCGCCTGCGCATGCGCCATCAGGTTGCCGAAGGCCTCGAAGAGCAGCATCTGCAGCTGGTGCGATTCGCGTGCGGTCCAGCCCGTCATGGTGGGCAACGAGTCCACGTCCCAGCGCAGATCGATGCCGGCCGCCTGCAGGCGAGGGCCAAGGCGGTAGCGCACGCTGCCGAGTGCTGAAGCCACGTCGCCTTCGCACCCGTGCATGGCGTCCACCGTGAGCTTGAGCTGGTCGACCGCGTCGCGCAGGTGCAGCGCCACGTCGTTCATGGCGGCGCCGGGCTGCTGGGCCATCTGCAGCAGGCCGACGAGCTGGCCGCCCAGGCCGTCGTGCAGGTCCTGCGTGAGGCGCTGGCGTTCTTCCAGCGCGCCGCGCGCCTTCTCGCCTTCGCGCTCGCGGGCGAAGACGGCTTCTAGCGCCGCGTTGCGCTCGGCCAGTTCGGCTTCGAGCGATGCGTTCATCTGCGCCACGGCGCGCATGTCCTTGCGCATGCGCTCGGCGATCACCCAGGCCAGCGAGATCGCGAAGCCCACCCACGCGAAGCGGATCCACGGCACCACCGCGTAGGCGTCGGGCGAGGTGCGCATCACCCAGTTGTCGCGCGCGGCGCTCAGCACCACAAGCACCACGGCCACGCCCAGCACGCGGTGCTCCAGCACCGAGCTGCGCATCGCCACGCGAACCACCATCACCACCATGCCCAGCCCCGCCGTGAAGCACAACAGGTTCCACGCCGGCATCAGCCACAGCAACGGCACGGTGATGCCCAGCGTGGCCGTCACCGGCGACAGCAGCGCCAGCAGGCCCAGGAAGCGCGCGAGCCGCGTATCTCCCTTGCCCACCACCGACAGCGCGAAGCGGCACAGCAGCGGCACCGCCGCCTGGAATGCCGCCAGCGGCACCACGCCCCACCAGGGCCAGGGCAGCGGCGCGTGCGTGAAGAGCACCCGCGCCGTCTGCACCGACCAGAAAAGCTCGCCCAGGCCGTAATAGAGGTACAGCGATTCGCGCTGCCGCAGCCACACCAGCAGCGACAGCGCCCCGAGCACCCCGCTCACGATGGCGATGAAGCGCCCGCCGCTGATCTGCCAGAACAGGGCGTTCTCATACAGCGGCAGGAGTTCGGCTTCGGTGCCCACCACCACGGGCGAGAGCCCGCCCTGGCGCGCGGGCTGCGCGGCGATGACGATTTCCACGCGCTGCGAAGAAGCGGGGGAGGCCGGCAGCGCGAAGTACTGCGGAGTGAAGGAGGCGTCGTCGTACGGCCCCGGCGGAAAGGTGCCGAAGCGCGCCAGCTCGTGGCCGTCGACCAGCACCCTGAAGCTGTTGCCGATGCGCGGCACGAAGAGCGCCTGCGGCACCTTCGGGCCTGTAACGGGAATATCGAACGCGAAGCTCGCCTCGCCATCGACCGCGCCTTGCCGCTGGTCCCAGTTGTAGGGCAGCTGCACCGCGTGCGGCTCCGGCGGCTGGGCGGTGGGGTGATCGCCATGCAGGGTCAGCGTGAGCTGCGCCTGTTCGACGAGCGTGGCGGCCTGTGCGCGGAAGCTCCAGCCGGTGCCCAGCAACACGAGCACCAGCAACGCCAGCAGGCGCAGTCCAAGCATTTCTTGTTGTTGTCGTCGCATGACGCGTACGACTTTAGCAATCTTTTTTAACAATTCGGGGCAGGAATTGCCCGTCCTCGCGAGAAAGCAACGCCTCAGGGTTTCAGGCCTTCGCCTCGATGATCGGGTCGAGCTTGGCGCGCAGGCGCCGCACCGCCAGCTCGTGCCGCAGCGTCTGCGCCCCGCGCCCGTAGGTGGCCGCCTTGCGGATCAGCCGCAGCTGCTCGCGCTGCAGGTGCGTCTTCAGGCGCCGGGCGCGCCAGCCGTGGGTCCAGCCCATTTCGCGGCGCACCTTGTAGCGCTGCATGGGCGCGCCCAGCCGCACCCATTCGTCGTCGCGGATCAGGTCGCGCTCGGGCACGAACCAGGCCGCCAGCGCATGCAGGTAGGTGCCGTTCTCGCGCGCGGCCACCTGCCAGAAGAGCCCCGCCACGATGATCGCGGGCAGCCCCTTGATCACCAGCATGACGGCCATCTCGCCGTAGCCGCCGTCGAACAGGTCTTCGAGGAAGGGCGAGTTCCAGATGAAGTGCATCGCCCACGCGAGCACGAAGCACAGCACCGCCACCGCGATGCGCGCCGCCATCGGCCGCTGCGGATGCAGCAGGAACCACGCGACGCCGAAGGAGGCGATGGTGGTGTAGGCCGCGTGGCTCCACAGCCCGCTCAGCAGCCCGCGCGTGAACAGGTTCAGCAGCACCGGATAGACCTGGTTCTCCAGCGGAAAGTGGATGGAGGAGCGCACCGTGTAGCTCAGGTTCTCGATCACCTGGAAGCCCAGCCCCGCCATGGCGCCCACGATCAGCACCGACAGGTAAGTCTGGAACTGGTTGCGCGCCACCAGCACCAGCAGGATCACGCCCATGAGCTTCAGGAATTCCTCGGTGACCGGCCCCGCGATGGCCGGCCCCCACACCGCCACGAACTCCGGCGACACCAGCTTGGCGCACAGGCTCTGTATGGCGATGTTCGCCGGCGCCGCGAAGTACACCGCCCCCAGCCCGCCCCACGCGAAGGCCAGCACGTAGGCTTCGGGCGGATGCTGCTCCAGCAGGTCGAGCGTGCCGAAGGCCAGCACGAAAAGCAGCGTGTAGATACCCCACACCGTCAGCCCCATCAAGGCGGTGACCGGCACCACCCGCAAGCCCATCGAGAACATGTAGGCCAGGTAGAAGAGACCGTTGACGATCAGCGCCACCAGCACCCAGAACGCCACGCGCCGCGGCTGGAAGAAGGAATCGGTGCCCACCGGCCACGCGCCGGTGTCCTGGTTGGTGGGAATGCCCTGGTCGTTCGGCTCGAAGACGGGCGCGTTCACTGCGGCGCCTCCAGGTCCATCGAGTCGAGCATGCTGCGCGCGTCAGCCAGCGCCTCTTCCATGCCGTCGCTGGCGCCGTAGAAGTCGATCTGCACCAGCGACTTGCGCCGCTGGTCGACCACCTGCCAGAAGCGGCCCGCCAGCTTCGAGCCGTAGTACGCGAAAGTCTTGCCCTGCAGGCCCCAGGAGGTGATGAAGTCCGACACGTCGCCGTCCATCTGCAGCCGCTGGCCGCGCTCCATCAGCCGCTGCTGGCGCACCAGCGGGCCGTCTGGCCCGCCCGCCCACGGAAAGGTGGAAACCAGGAACTTGTGGCCGCCCTTGAAGAGCATGAGCGACTGGCCCGCCTTGGAGCGCGACACGTCCATCTCCCACCCCTCGGCCGGCACGAAGCGGGCCTGGCCCGCCTCGACCGTCTTGCCCGCGGGAAGAGGGCGGTTGCCCGGGGTGTGGCGGTCCCAGTACGTGAGGCCGCCCACGTAGGCCGCAATGGCGAGGAGCACCGCCAGCGCCCCCGGCCAGGTGCGATACGGTATGCGGCGTGAGGGCTCGTTCATCCTTTGATCGTGCCATACGAATGCCCGCGCCCGGGCGCCCGCGCCAGGCGATGCGGCATACTCCCCACCCCCTCAAACTCAGCAGAATTCCACTGAATGGACAAGGAAGTCGACCCCCGCGTACTCACTGTGATCGACGAGATGCGGCTCTCGGGCCCGCGGCTCACGCCGGTGGAAATCGTCGCCAAGATGGGTGTGTTCGACGCGCGCGACAAGCCATTCGAGCACGCATGGCTGGCCACCGGCGACAACGTCATCGCCACCATCTGGGCCGAATGGGTGAACGTGGCCGCCAACGGGCGCTGGTTCTATCTCGAGTCGCTCGACGTCCACCACCGCGCCGGCGGCGGCGAGCGCAGCGCCCAGCAGGTGCAGCGCGCCAAGGACCGCCTTGCGCTGCTCAAGCGCAGCCATGACGCCGGCAACGGCTTCCGCGCCTTGCTGCAGACCAACCGCATCGCCATCCTCGAAGTGGAAAGCAGCAAGGACGCCAAGGTGTCCACCCGCGTGCGCGACGACGACGAATGGCACGTCGCGAGCTGGGAGCCCGACCACAAACTCGCCGTGCTCGTGCGCGGCCCGCGCGGCTGGGTGCCCAGCGAAGCCGAAATTCAGGCCGCCCGCGAACGCGGCAACGTGCCGCAGAAACTCTCCGCCGCCGCCAAGGCTGCAGACGACGAAAAAGCCACGCCCCAGGCCGTGCAGGCCGCCGCCCTCGAATACGTGGTGAAGCACTTCACCGGCTACGGCTACAAGGCCGAGACCATGACCGGCAAGGGCTTCGACCTCGAAGTCTCCAACGCCAAGGGCCAGACCCTGCTGCGCGTGACCGTCAAAGGCACCGCGCCCGGCGTGCCCAGCTTCAAGCTCAGCAAGGAAGAAAGCGACTGCTCCCAGCGCGAGCCGCTGTGGCGCCTGCTGGTGGTAACAGATGCGGGCAGCGGCGTGGCCCAGCACAAGATCTACAAGCCGACCGAAATCAGCTCGGCGCCGGGGTTCGACCCCTCGTGACCTGAGGCTGCGCGGCCAATGTCCAACTGTTGTAAACAAGCCCTGGGGGAGTAACCAGACTATTCATCGCCTCTGCGGAAGATTACATTTCGCGGAATTGTCACAAGGCGATATGACCGAGAGCAGCCAAAAGACGTCCCATTCGATGATCTACCTGCCCGTATCGGGCAAGTTCTTCATCGCATTGATCGGCTCGGTTGCTTGGGTTGCTTTCTCCATCTGGGCCGCACAGGCCTGGATGGCCGACCTGACCACCCATATCGGCATGGTGCTGGCCGTTTTCCTGGTCTATGGCATCGCCATCGTTCCGGGTTTCATGAATGCGTTCCTGGCCATCAGCCTGCTTCTGGACAAGAGGCCGCCGCATTCCCCGCTCTCCGTCTATCCGCCGATATCGATCCTGATCGCCGCGTACAACGAGGAAGCCTCCATCGAGGAGACCCTCGTCAGCATCGAGCGGCAGCACTACCCCGGCGAACTGCAGGTCATCGTGATCAACGACGGCTCCAGGGACGGCACCGCCACCGTCGTCGAGGGCGCCTGCGCCCGGTATCCGTGGATCACCTTCGTCGACCTCAAGCAGAACGGCGGCAAGGCGCGCGCGCTGAACATCGGCTTCAAGCAGGTGCTGCACGACATCGTCATCACCGTCGATGCCGATTCATTCCTCTACAAGGGCGCGCTCACCAGCATCGTCGAGCGCTACCACTCCGACCCGCCCAACACGCGCGCCGTTGCCGGAAAGATCCTGGTGCGCAACTCGCGCTACAACTGGATCACGCGCTGCCAGGAGTGGGACTACTTCCACGGCATTGCGGCCATCAAGCGCGTGCAGTCGCTCTTCCAGGGCACGCTGGTGGCGCAGGGCGCGTTCTCCCTCTATGACCGCGACGCGCTGGAAGAGGTTGGCGGCTGGCCCGAATGCGTGGGCGAAGACATTGTGCTCACCTGGGCGCTGCTGAAGGCCGGCTACCGCATCGGCCACTGCGAAGACGCCTGCCTTTTCACCAACGTGCCGACCAGCATCCGCCAACTGGTGAAGCAGCGCCAGCGCTGGGCGCGCGGCATGACCGAGGCCTTTGCCAAGCACCCGGGCATTCTTCTGCAGCCGCGGCTTTCGACCTTCTTCATCTACTGGAACCTGCTTTTTCCGTGGCTCGACCTGGCCTACACCATCGGCTTCATGCCGGGGCTGGTGCTGGCGCTCTTCGGCTACTTCTGGATCGTCGGCCCCATGACCCTTGCGCTCATACCGGCCGCCTTCGCGCTGAGCCTGCTGATGTTTTCCATCGAGCGCCGCATGTTCAGGCAGACCGGGCTCGTCGTGCGCAAGAACTTCCAGGGCTTCTTCATCTACGTGCTGCTCTACAGCCTGATCCTGCAACCGGCCAGCGTTCTCGGCTATCTGGACGAGATATTGAAAAGACCCAAGTCCTGGGGCACCAAATGACCCGGGCATCGATGAAACCGATGAGACGACACCCGGCCGCCGCCTTTGCCTTCATTCCTGCGCTCGCGCTGCTTGCCGCCGCTTCCTGCCAGGCGCAGGAAGAAGAGAAGCCCAAGACCATGGCCTTCGGCCCCGAGTTCTACCTGACCAACGACAGCGACCACTTCCAGTCGCGCCGCGTGTCGGTCGAGTTCTTTCCGGCTTTTGAAAATGCCGACCGCTTCCTCGGCTTCAGGCTCGGCGACTACCGATACAAGCAGGACAGCTGGAAGAGAAGCGGCCAGAAGCTCACCTTCCTCGCGCGCGACATAGAAACCCGAACGGCCGACGGCGGTTCCATGGAAGCCGGCGTGTTCGAGCAGGGCGGCCACACCCTGCTCACGCTCGACGGCAGCTACCGCATATCGCCCACCAAGAGCACGGCGGTCGAATTCCTCATCACGCGCGACTGGGTCGAAACCCCGAAATCGCTCGACAGGGGCATCGACTTCACCTTCGTCGGCGTCGCGGCCGACCAGCGCCTGGGCGACCACGTCACCCTGGTGGGCCTCGTCGCGCAGCAGTACTTTTCAGACGGCAACCGCCGGGACCACGGCCGCCTGCGGTTCATCTACCAGCCCTCGCTCGACCTCGGCCTCACGCTGCAGGCGCGCTACCGCACCTACCGAAGCACCCACGACGACGTGGACAGGGCCTACTTCAACCCCAAGAACTACAGCGAATCGATGCTCGCCATCGGCTGGCGCCAACGCTTCGCGGGCTGGACCGCCTCCGTGACCGCCGGCCTCGGCAACGAGACCATCAACCACGACACCAGCCAACCCACGAGGCTCCTCGACGTGAGCCTGCAAAGCCCGGTGAGAGGGGCGCATGTGTTCCGCTTCGGGGCGGGGTACAGCCGCAGTACGACGTTTGCGGGGCCGAGCTATCAGTACCGGTATCTGCGGGGGGAGTGGATCATTCGGTTCTGAGGACGACTTGCGCGAACGGGCGGCAGGCTCTCGGCAACTCATATCCGCAACGAACCATGGCCAGCATTTCTCGATCAGTGGCCGCGCTGCGCGTCGCAGGTGACGACCTGGACCCGAATGAAATCACCCGACTGCTTGGACGACCGCCTACCCGCGCGTATCGCAAGGGCGACGCGATTGCAGCCGGTAGCGGCACACGCATCGCAACCTTCGGGCATTGGCAGTTGCAAGCGAAAGATGCCGAGCCTGAAGATCTGAACAAACAGGTCGCGGAGTTGCTTGCCGGGTTGACCCAGGACCTGCAGGTCTGGAACTTCATCGCAAGGCAATACAGGCTCGATCTGTTCTGCGGCCTGTTCATGCGAGAGCGCAACGAGGGAGTCAGCCTCTCCCCGGCCACACTGCATTCGATCGGGCAGCGCAGCATCAGGCTGGACCTGGACATCTACGCTGCGGAAATAGATCGCTGATCGTCGCGCTCAGATGACGGGCCAATAGCGACCCTGAAAACTCCCAGGGACGCGCGGCGTTTTATTCGAGAGCCGTCTACCAGTTTTCGGCTATGGCGCAATTGGTGGTGGCTTGACACACTTGGAAACGCCTCGTGCAAGTCCTGATGTTCAAGCAAATCACCCACATGTCCGCACCCCTCCTGTCCCATGGCTCTTTCAATCAGCGCCGGCGCTTTTTGCCCATGCCGCTCGCAGGCATTCTTCGGGATTGGCCCAAGGCGGATGGCGTGCAGCCCTCGTGGAGTTCCCGGTCCGCCCGCCTGAGCCGGGCCGCGCTGGGCGGCTTGATGATCGTCGGCATGGCAGCTTGCGGTGGGGGCGGAAATGGCGGTGGCTTTGTCGCAGCCTTCCCGATGGCAACCACAGCCCCGGCACCTGCTCCTTCCACGCCGCCGGAAACACCAGCACCCGCACCGGCACCCGAACCCACGGGACCCGCGCCGACCTACAAGGTGAGCGGCACGGTCACGGGCCTGCTCGGCACGGGCCTTGTGCTGCAGAACAACGTTGGCGACGACCTGCCCATCGCAGCCGACGGCAGCTTCAGCTTCGTCACCGCACTGGCCAGCGGCGCGGGTTATGCGGTCACGGTCAAGAGCCAATCCAGGATCCTGACCAGAACCTGCACCGTCAGCAATGGCACCGGCACGGTCGCGAATGCGGCCGTCGTCAACGTGGACGTGGTCTGTGCCGCACCCGCAGTGCGCTTCGCCTATGCGACGAATGCAGGGTCCAACAACCTGTTTCCCTACACCGTCGACACCAGCACCGGCGTGTTGGGGTCGATGGCCGCGCCCATGTCGGGGACAGGGAGCACCCCGCGCGCCATCACCGTGGATCCCGCGGGCCGCTTCGCCTACGTGGCGAATCGAGGTGACAACACCGTGTCGGTCTATTCCATTGGCGCAGGCACCGGCTTCCTCACTCCGGTCGAAACGATGCCCACAGGGTCTGCGCCCCTGTTCATCGTCGCGGACCCCACGGGCCGCTTTGTCTACGTGGTGAATCAGGGTATCGACAGGGTGTCGGCCTACAACATCGATGCCAGCACCGGCACGCTGACCCCGATGGCTGTGCCACAGGTGGCAGTGGGTTTGATCCCCAGCTCCATTGCCTTGGACTCCCTGGGCCGTTTCGCCTACGTGACGAATCGAGGCAGCAACACCGTGTCGGCCTTTTCCATCGATGAAAGCTCCGGCGCCTTGAGCCCGCTGGCGCTGCCGACGGTGCCCACGGGGAACGCCCCCAGTGCAATTGCCCTGGATCCCTCGGGCCGGTTTGCGTACGTGACGAACGGGGACGACAGCACCGTGTCGGTCTATTCCATCGATGCAAGCTCAGGCATCCTGACCCCGATGCCGACTTCCTCCACGGGACTGCTTCCCCTCGCCATCGCGGTGGACCCCACCGGCCGCTTTGCCTATGTGGCGAATACAGCCGAAAGCAAGGTGTCGGCCTACAACATCGATTCCAGCACCGGTGCCTTGACGCCAATGGCCGTTCCGAAGGTGGACCCACGGTTTTCTCCCGTCGCCATCGCCCTGGACCCCACCGGCCGCTTTGCCTACGTCACGAACTCCGCTTCCAAAGACATCTCTGCCTACACCATCGATGCCAACACAGGAGCCTTGACTCCCATGTCCGTGCCGACGGTGGCGACAGGGGGGATCGACGCATCGTCTCTGGCTTTGTCTCGATAGCACCTCCAGGCCACCCGCTCACAAGCCTTCGAGATACCGCTCCAGCACCGAGTTGAACTGCTGCGGCGCCTCGAGCGCAGGCAGATGCGCAGTGCCCTGAAGTACGAAGCTCTCGGCTCCGGGTATGCGCTGCGCCAGCACGCTGCATCGCTCCTGCAGTAGCGGCAGGTCGAGATCGCCCCACAGCACGAGCGTGGGTGCCCGTATCGCTTCCACGCGCTCCCAGGCTGAAGGCTCCTCGGTTGCCGCGCCGGGGTTTGCGGCCCGCAAGGCCTTGCCGTTCATCGACAGGAAGAGCTGGCGCGCGTCGCCTGCTACTCGCCCTGCCGGGCTCAAGGGGCCGTCCAGCCACAGGCGCGCCCGTAGCTCGTTCTTCGCATCCAGATCGCCCAGCGCCTCGGCAGCGCTGATCGCGTCCATGATCGCCTTCACCGGTTCGCCATGATGCGGGGCGGGCGCGCTGCTCACGCCCGGCGCAACAACAACGAGCCCGCTCACCCGGTCGGGCCGAGCCAACGTGGCATCGATGGCAACACGCCCGCCCAGTGAGCAGCCGACCAGCACGGCCTTGTCGTAGCCCAGCGAATCCATCACTTCCCAGAGATCGGCCACGTTGGAATGAGGCGTGGGGTGCAGCGTGCGCGAATCGCCGAAGCCCCGCCGGTCGTAGCTCGCTACCGGGTGCGCCGGTGTCAGCGCGCTCCATTGGCCGTGCCACATACGCCGGTCCGCAACGTTGGCGTGCAGAAAAAGAACAGGCATGCCGGTGGCGCCATCGTCTGCCTGGTGCTCGACCGCAAGCGACGCGCCGGGCACTTCAATCCATTGCAGTTTGCTCATGCTCGCGACGATAGTGATCGAAGGCCGTGTTGACCATCGAACGAGACTGCCTTCAGCTTCCAACTGTCAGAGCTTTGTGTCCCGCCGCTGCGCCCCGGCAGATATCTCGCCGATTCGAGAATTTCTCGACGAAATCTTTTTCTCTTGCGCGGCTTCGCTTCTCTAAAGTGAATGCCCCTGTCGCAAGACGCCCCTCCTGGTGGGCGACAACCACCGATCGTGAAAGGAGCTTCCCCAACAGCTGACCTACTGACCTGATGAACCGCCCACCTCACGGCGGGTTGCCGGTGCTCCTCGGTGCACTGGTGCGAACGTGAGGCACAAAAGGCGACGGCCAGGGTGCGTGAACACCCTGACCGTCTGACCACATGACGTGCCCAACTTTTCAGAGAAAGCACACCGCATGGCTGAGCGAATTATGGCCGGGCGTCCCACGCCCAAATCTTCCCGTCGCAGCGGCAGCAGCAGCAACAGCAGCACCACCACCCGCGGCACTACCACCAAGCCCACGGCGCCCACCCCGACGCCCGACGAGGCAAGGGAACTACTCGAAGTCAAACTGGCGCAGCTGAACTCGCTGCTGTGGTGCTGTTATGGCGACGGCAACGGGTGGTTCGAGGAGGCGGGGGAGAAGCATCGGGACAACATGCTTTGGATTGCGGCTGATTTGGCGAGGGAGGCGGAGATGTTGTTGGAGGTGAGTAGCAGGGGTAGGTAGGGCCGCCCCGGGATCGGCTGATGGTTCGGGGCATCCCACAAAGACGGGATGCTTTAGAACTTTCTCCTCGCTAATGTCGTGCTGAGAAGGGGCCTATGCTGATCCTTAACTTGTTCTACGGAGATCAAGATGTCCCGATGAGAGGCGCATCTGTAGACAGTCCCCGATCCTCGCATCCGTCCGACAACGTGCCCATCACGTCAAATAGCGCCTTGTTCTCTGTATCGAATACCGATTGCCATCGCAGCAATGTGCTCGGAGTTTGCAGCGCGACCGAAGATGGGATCGGCCTTACTTTTGCCGATTCAGTTGTGTTCTCTCGGCGGCGATAGGCGAGATCAAATTCGCCTCGGCTTGTATTTCCAGGGGCAGTGATGAGGCCGACAGTCGCTCATGATCGCTGAGGTTCGGATTAACCCTTGCTGGTAACGAGGAGTGGCAATCTTGGGCGAAGATGCAGAGCTCATATGGTGCTGCGTAGTGCCACCGCCATGCAGTTCATCAGTACTTCTCGGGCAGAGCGATCAACAGAGGGGAGGAGCTAACGATGCCAATAGTTGAAGCATTGACATTCGCGGATTGGGAGGGGCGAACCAGAACAATTGAATTCATCCATGCGCTGGAAGACCTCGCAGTGCATCGGTTTCAGACGACCGTCATCACTGGACAGAATGGGTCGAACAAAAGCACGATGCTCAAAGAACTCGTGAGTGCACTCACGGTCAGTGAGCAGTCGTCGCGACACATCAGACTAGCGGGGACGAGCGGTATCCCATCGCATGTCATCTGCTGTTCCGGAGCCGTAGCAGATCGGTTCCCCGAAAAGGAAAGAGGGGGGCGGCCTACCGAGTTCAATGTTCCGAGCTATTCCTACTTAGGACAGCGCGTCGGGAAGAACTTGCTCAGTAAAAAACGACCAATGGAGACGATGCTCGCTTTCGCCCTAGATGATTCCGTTCGCGAGCGATTCACTTGGCCCTTTTTTTCAACCGCACATCAACTTGCTGGAGTTTCAGAAACGACTACGTTCGAGCTTCAATTTCAGAAGTTGAAATATGACCCGGGCTTGCTCTTCAATGACCTCCGGGAGCTGGCCGGTCGGGCGGACACAACAACTCGTGGAAATGACAAGCCGCCAGCCCTGTCGCCGAGTACGGCGCAATGGCTGCTGAAGAATTTTGATGAGGCTACATTCTCCGAACTCCGTGATGGCCTTCATAGAGTGCGTCGATTTGAGGTTTCAATGAGCTCAGAGGGGCCTCGCTGTGAACAGTTTTCCAATAGAGCTATTCGATTGGGACTGTTGACTGATACCTTAACGCTTGTGCGTGCTGATGTCACATCTATTCGGTCAGGAGGGGGCTTTTCGGCCTACGACCTCAGTTCCGGTGAATATCACATGTTTACTAGCATTCTGGCTCTTGGGCTTGGCATTAAGGCTACCTCCGTTGTGTTGGTCGATGAGCCCGAGAACAGCCTCCATCCGCAGTGGCAAAAGGACTTTATGGATTCCGTGGCGACCGTCTGCGAACGAGTGCTAGAAGAAGGGCATCTAATTGTTTGCACCCATTCCCCACTGATCGTAGCTGCAGCACCGGTGGGGAGTAATGTGCTGGACCTTTCGGTGGATAACCCCCAGGTCACGCGTGTGCACTTCGGAGCGTCTTCCGATGAGCTACTTCTGTCTCAATTTGGTGTTGGCTCTAGTCGAAATCGCATCGTGGTGGATGCGATGCAGAGAGCTATATCTCTTGTTGAGAGAGGTGGATTTAAGTCCGATGAGTTCATCGGTATGCTCCCAGAGCTAAAAGAGATTCGCAATGCGCTTCGCGACAGCGACCCGCTCTCCGATGTCATAGATGAGCTTCTCGGGAGCGAAGGATCTGTCGTATGACGGTGCTCTTTCAGAAAATTTCGCCAACTCCCCAACATGCAGCTGGCGTCACTGCCGTGGCACTAGCCCAGCACTCTTGGGGAGACCGAGCCACCGTTGTGACAACCTTCAAAAGGAAGCTCAAGGACGATCTTCGAGGTCTTCAGATGGCTCAATGTTGCTTCTGTCGGCGTCAGTTCGCCGACGACAACACCGTTCATATCGAACACTTTGTGGATAAAGGAATTTACAGCGCGTACACGTTCGAGATTCGAAACCTCGCGCTAGCTTGTGGCACCTGCAACGGCGCTAAGAATGGTCATACTCTGCACTTGTCCGCGCAGCTGAAGCGACGCGCTGAGCGTCACGGAAATACGCATTCCCTTCGTTGCCCGGCACTAACCTCGGCGCTAGTTGGTGGTTCACCATATCCTATTGTTGCCACCAGCTTCAGATGGGTTCACCCACATTTCGATGACTACTCTGACCATATCGAGCTGTCGCGAGGATGGATCTACACCCGATTGACTCTCAAAGGTTACCGGACCATTCGCGGCGCGAAGCTAAACCAGATTGCTGCGCTAGAAAAGCGTGCCTCTGCCGAGCGCCGCGCTGCACGAGGTGATGATGTCATGTCAGGGCTTGCGGGTCAGTTCTCTGAGTTGAGCGATGAAGACTTGCTTGAAGTAGCAGCACTCCTGACGAAGAAACTTCACGCTCGTCGCCTTCAGGAATCCTAGTCGCTTGGTTGCCATCGTCGCGGTGCATGCAGCAAGAACTAGTTCTCAACCATGCTATACCAAGGCAATCATCGATCTGCTGTGTAGCCCGATGTGCAGCGACAACAAAGAGGAGAGGCACCGATGGACTTTGAAGAACTCATCTCCTCGGAGATATCGAAGACGGGCTACGTGCTAGAGCATGAGATTGCACAGGCGCTCAAATCGAAAGGATGGACCGTCATCAGCGGCAAGTACTACGTCGATGACAATGAAGAAACACCGCGTGAAATAGATTTGCTTGCATACCGAGTGACGCGTTTCGACAACGATGCGATAGAGCTCTATACGACACTCGTCATTAGTTGCAAGAAGAGCGATGAAAACGTCTGGGCATTGCTAGCTCGTGATATCAACCTCAAAGACCCGAACACTGATTACTGGCCGCTGCATGCATGGTCGAATGATCCTGCGCTAATGTACCAACTAGCCCAGTCGGGTAGGGCTAGGGCATATCACGCGGGCGTCAGATCGCTCGGGGTCATTGAGGCCTTCGCCGACCCTCAAGTGGAGGTTTTCGCATTCCAGGAGATGAGTAAATCCACTGGCGCTCCGAAGAATGACAAAGCGATATTTAGCGCAATTACTTCACTGGTCAAAGCTCAGGCTTACGAACTCTCATCCCTGCCAGCTCGCAAGAAGTCCAAAGCCATATATCAGTTCAACCTGATTTCAGTTGTCGGTTCTGAGATGTATCGTCTGATGTTCGCAACCAAGGGTAAAAGCATTGCGAGTATGGAGCTAGGTTCAGAGCAGTACATCGCTCGGTATATCGTCGCGAAGCGCGAGAGTTTTTCAAGGATAAGATTTCTAACTTCATCCTCATTCGCCAATGCACTTGACGATTACGGACGACTACACACGGCGAACGTTCGGTGGTTCGCGGCGGAACATACGGCATTTTTCTCCGATATTGTGAAGAACAGCGATCGTCTGAGAATTCTCCTCAAGAAGTTCCATGAGCAGCTTCGTCCCCGTGTTAAGTGGTTGGTGGAAAAGAAATTCAAGGTTCAGAAATTCGATGAGGAGCCACTTTTGGAATGGAATGAGAAAGACTCTGTATTGAATGTTGGCTACTTTGAGAGTGATGAGATCCTTGCGTACATGAATCAAAGTCTAGAGATACGGGCAATAGTTGCGGCCGCTCTCAAGAACGTCTACCGATACACCGGTCAGATCAAGTTCGAGCTTGATATTCCCTTTTAACGATGGCTCAAGCATGGTGTCGTTACCTAGTGTTCAATAGGCCTCACCATGGACATCGAGCCCTTCACCCCCGCCGATGCCGCCCGCCGCGCGCGTCTGGAAATGCCCATGCTCTACGCCTGGCTCAAGCCCGACGAGGCGGTGCAGGCTGCCATCGCCGAGCACCGCGCGCAGTGGGTCTGGCGCGCGCAGCCAAAGCCCAGCTTGCCCAAGCCGAACCGGTTGCACATGACGCTGTGCCACATCTCGCCGCAGGGCGATGCCGCCGTCGAAGGCATCCGGCAGGCATTGGGCGAGTTGCGCATGGAAGAGGGCTTCGATCTGCTGCTGGACTGGTCCGGCGTCTGGCCGCACAACGGCATCGCCGTGGTGCGCCCGCAGCCGAACGTCGCGCTCGACCGGTTGCAGCAAGCCGTGGTGCGTCAACTCGCACCGTGGCTGTCGGGCCGCCACGATGACTGGGCGCCGCACATCACCATCGCCCGCAAGGCATCAGGGGCCACCGCGCCGGCCATGCCGCCGGTTCGCTGGCCCGTGCGCGAGTTTCTCTTCGTGCGTTCGTGGCTGAAGACGCGGCCTGTGTGGCACGAGGTGCTGGCGTCTTATCCGCTTCAGCCATCCGGCAGCGTTTCCCTGCCGTAGCAGTGACGCTGCGCAGCGTCACTGAATGAGAAAAGGGCAGGGCGGTAGATGGTCCTGCCGTCGCCGCTCACTCACCTCTGCGGCATGTCCTTGACCGAATACCCCAGACTCACAGTCGCATCCTCCGGAATCGCCGGCATCGTCGCATTCCAAGCCTGCCAATCCGCCCGCATCTCCGCCAGCCGCTCCGGCTCCTTCTTCGCCAGGTTCGCCCGCTCGCGTTCGTCGCCGGGAATGTTGAACAGGTACTCGTTGCCGTCGACCTTCAGGTATTTCCAGTCGCCGTCGCGCAGGGCTTCCTGGCCGCGATGGTTCATGCGCCAGTGCAGGGGGCGGCGGAAGGTTTGCTTCGCGTCCTTCAGCACGGGCATGAGCGAGACGCCGTCCAGCGGGTAGTCAGGGTGCGCGGCCACGCCGGCTGCGTCGAGCATGGTGGCGGACCAGTCCATGGTCATGCACAGCTGGGTGCTCTCGCCGCCCTTGGCGATCACTGCGGGCCAGTGGGCGATCCATGGCACGCGGATGCCGCCTTCGGTCAGGTCCATCTTGCCGCCCACCAGCGGCCAGTTGTCGGAGAAGCGCTCGCCGCCGTTGTCGCTGGTGAACACGACCAGGGTGTTGTCGGCCATGCCGTGCTTCTTCAGCGCGTCCATGATCCAGCCGATGCCTTCGTCCATGTGATGGATCATGCGTCGGTACACGTGGATATTGCCGCCGGCCAGGTCGAACAGGTTGTTCTTGATGTTGGGGGCCTTGGCCGCGTCGTCGCGGGTTTCCCAGGGCCAGTGCGGGGCGGTGTAGTGCAGGCTCAGGAAGAAGGGGGCGTCGTCGTCTTTCTTCTGAAGCTCCGACATGCGCTCGACGTAGTCGACGGCGCGCTTCGAAAGGATGTCGGTGAGGTAGCCGTCTTCCTGCTTGTCTTCCTCGCCAAACCACAGGTCGTGGCGTCCGGTGGAGTCGCAGTGGGTGAAGTAGTCGACGCCGCCCGACATGGGGCCGAAGAATTCGTCATACCCCGAGCGCAGCGGGCCGAAGCTGGGCGGGTAGCCCAGGTGCCACTTGCCGATGAGGGCGGTCTGGTAGCCGCTGGCCTTCAGCAGCGAGGGCAGGGTGGGGTGGTCGGTGGGCAGGCCCAGGGTGGTGCTGCCGCGGCTGCGGCTGTTGATGGGCTCTTCGGCCGCGCCGCGCAGGCGGTACTGGTAGCGGCCGGTGATCATGCCGAAGCGCGTGGGCGAGCACACGGGCGAGTTCGAGTAGCCCTGGGTGAGCTTCAGGCCGTTGGCGGCCAGGCCGTCGAGCACGGGTGAGACGGGGCCGAACACCGCGTCGCGGCCGCCGTAGCAGCCGAGGTCGGCATAGCCGAGGTCGTCGGCCACGATGAAGATGATGTTGGGTCTTGCCATGTGTCTCTTGGGCTCTCTCGCTGGGTTTTGCTTCTGGTTGCCGGGCTTAGGGCTGGTAGCCGGACTTCTGGACCACGGGGGCCCACTGCGCGCGGTAGGCCTTGAGCATCGCGGCGGTCTGCGCCTGGGTGCTCACCACGGGCGTCATGCCCGAGTCCTTGAACTTGCGCTGGGTGTCGGCGTCCTGCATGACTTCGCGGATCACGACTGCCAGGCGCTCGACCTTTTCCTTGGGCATGCTGGCCGGCGCGAAGAAGGTGTTCCAGCCGGTGGCGGCGAGGTCGAGGCCGGCTTCCTTGAAGGTGGGCACGTCGGGCACGAAGGGCGAGCGCTTGGCGCCCGAGATGGCGAGGATGCGCGCCTTGCCCGCGGTGTGCTGGGGCACGACCACGTCTTCGGTGTCCACCGCGATCGGAATCTGCCCGCCGATCAGGTCGTTGAGCAGCGGGGCCGAGCCGCGGTAGCCGATCACCTGGGTCTGCACCTTGGCCTTCTCGCCCACCATGAGGCCGAAGAAGTGCGGCAGGCTGCCGGTGGCCGGCACGCCCACGTTGGCCTGGTTGGGGTTGGCGCGCATCCAGGCCAGCAGGTGGTTCAGCTCGCGCACGGGCAGGGTGGGCGACACGGCGAGCGCGAAGTTGTAGTCGTTGACGTACGACACGGGCACGAAGTCGCGGTCGGGGTCGTAGTTGTTGTCCTTGAAGACCAGGGGCGCCACGATCATCACGGCGGGGTTGGCGAGCATCAGCACGTTCTGGCTGGCGGGGGTGGTCTTCACCTGCTGCGCCGCAAGGCGGCCGCCGGCGCCGGGCTTGTTGTCGACCACCACGGGCACGCCCAGGCGGGCGGTGAGCTTGTCGCCCACGATGCGCGCCACGCGGTCGGTGGCGCCGCCGGGGGCGTAGCCCACCACGATGCGCAGGGGCGTGTCGAACTTCACCTCGGCGGCCGCGGCGCCGCCAGCGAAAGCCGTCGCGAGGCCGGCGATGGCCAGCAGGCCGGCAAGGCGGCGGGTGATGGAGAGGGATGGGGTCGGCAGCATGGTGAGCAGGTCCTTGTTTCGTCGTTCAGGCGAGGCTATCGATGGCAATCGAGTATGGCCGCGGGATCCGCAGTTGCGGACGATTCTGAAGAGGCCGCGCTCGATTGATCAAATCAACCATTCACCGGACTTACCCTTCCTTCGCTTGCCGTTCTGGCTGCACCTGTCTGCCCGCTGCGGTCTCTTTCAGTCGACCTTCATGCCGGTCGCCTTCACGATGCGGCCGTAGCGCGCCTGGTTGGCGGCCAGGTGCTCGCTGGCGGCGGCGCCGGTTTCTCCCAGCGGCACCATGTCGAGCGAGGCCAGGCGCGACCTGATCTCGGGCAGCGCCATCGCCTTCTGCAGCGCGGCGCGCAGCGTCTGCGCCACAGGCTCGGGCGTGCCGGCCGGCAGCATCGAGACATAGAGCACCTCGAATTCCAGGCCCTTCAGGCCCAGTTCGCCCACGGTCGGCACCTGGGGCAGCAGCGGAGAGCGTTGCTTGCCGGTCACGGCCAAGGCGCGCAGCTTGCCCGACTGCACCTGCGGCAGCAGCCCCGGCGTGGCGAGGATGCCGGCCTGAACCTCGTCGCCCATCAGCGCCAGCACGGCGGGGGCGTTGCCCTTGTAGGGCACGTGGGTGATCTTCGCGCCGGTGTCGCTGGCGAAGATCTCGGCGGCGATGTGGCCCGGGCTGCCGTTGCCGGCCGAGCTGAAGGTGGCGGGCTCGGCCTTGGCCTGGGCAATGAAATCGGGGAGCGTCTTCGCCTTCACGCCCTGCGCCACGCCGAAGGCCAGGCCCGAGGAGCTGAAGACCATCAGCGGCTTCAGGTCCTTGGCCGCGAAGGGCATCGAGGCATACAGGTGCGGGTTGATGGTGAAGGTGCTGTCGATGCCCAGCAGCACCGTGTAGCCGTCGGCCGGGCTCTTTGCGACCAGGTCGGCGCCGATGTTGCCGCCCGCGCCGGGGCGGTTGTCGACGATGAAGGGCTGCTTCAGGTCTTTCTGCAGCGCGTCGGCCAGCGCGCGGGCGAGGATGTCAATGGGCCCGCCTGCCGGAAAGTTGACGAGCAGCCGCACCGCCTTGGCGGGGTAGGGCGCGTCGGCGGCGAATGCCTGCGTGGGCGCGGCGGCGCCGAAGGCGAGGGCGGCGCAGGCCGCCAGGGCAGCGGCGAGGCGGCGGCGCGTGCCGCCGAAGGAGTTGCTGGGCGAACCGGTGGTCATGTCGTCTTGTCTCCGTTGTCCGGCCGACTCTAGGTGCGCCGCAGGGGCGGCACAACTGAAAGCTCTTCTGCCAGCTATTCCGGCTGGTTATATTGGAGCGGCCACTTTCCTGAGGAAATGCCGTGTCAGACATGAACTTTGGGCGCCTGAAGATGCGCCACCTGCAGTGCCTCGTGATGGTGGCCCAGGAGCGCAACCTGGTGCGCGCGGCCAAGGCGCTGTCGCTCACGCAGCCGGCCGTCTCCAAGACGGTCGCGGAGCTGGAAGAGATCGTCGGCCGCCAGCTGCTGCTGCGCCGCCGGCGCGGCGTGGAGCTCACGCCGGCCGCCGAGGTGCTGGTGCGCCATGCCGTCTCGGCGCTGCGCGGTCTGCGCGAGGGCCTGGGCCTGGCCATGGACCAGCCCGAGGCCGACCAGCTCCGGGTGGCCGTCGGCGCGCTGCCGAACATGGTGGCCAACCTGCTGCCCGAGGCCGTGGCCACGCTGCATGAATCGCAGCCGGCGCTGCGCGTGCGCGTGGTGAGCGGCACCAACGCGCAGTTGATGACGCAGCTGCGCCAGGGCGAGATCGACCTCGTGCTCGGCCGTCTCGCGCAGGCCTCGGCCATGGCCGACCTGGCCTTCGAGCAGCTCTACAGCGAGCCGCTGCTGCTGGTGGCCCGGCCCGGGCACCCGCTGGCGGCGCGGCGCAAGCCGTCGCTCGATGCGCTGGCAGGCCATCCGCTGGTGCTGCCGGTGTCGGGCACGCTGATACGGCACACGGCCGATGCCTTTCTGATTGCGCAGGGCATGGCGCTGCCCGGCCGGCTGGTGGAAGCGACGGACACCAGCTTCGTGCTGGGGTTGCTTCAGCGCTGCGATGCGGTGTGGTTCGCGCCGCAGGGGGCGGTCGAAGGGCTGGTCGAGCGCGGCGAACTCAAGCGGCTGGCCATCGACACCTCCAGCACCGAGGGGCCGGTGGGGCTCACCATGCGGCGCGGCGACGAGCCGGCCGAAGGCGCGCGGCTGCTGATCGAGGCCATCCGCGAGATCGTGGCGGCAAGGCACCGAACGATCGAGGGAGTGCCCGCATGAGCGGCAGCGAAAAGACGATGCCCGCCGAGCGCCAGTCGCTGGTCGACGCGCTGCGCGGCTTCGCGTTGCTGGGCATCCTCGTCGTCAACATCGCGAGCTTTTCCTCCACGTACTACGGCGCGGGCATTCCCGACCCGATGGCGCAGTCGGTGCTCGAACGCGCGGCGCTGCTGGTGCGCACGCTGGTGTTCGAGACCAAGTTCTACCTGCTGTTCTCCTTCCTCTTCGGCTACAGCTTCACGCTGCAGATGCAGTCGGCCGAGCGCGGCAGCAAGGCTTTCGCGCCGCGCATGGGGCGGCGGCTGGTGGGGCTGTGGGTCCTGGGGCTGGTGCATGCGGTGGTGCTGTACCACGGCGACATCCTCACCACCTATGCGGTGCTGGGGGCGGTGCTGCTGGCGCTGCGCCGGCGCGGCGACGTGTTCATGGCGCGCGCGGCGGTGTTCCTGGTGCTGGCGACTTCGCTGCTGTGGGCGGGCATCGGCTACCTGCTGGTGGCGGCGGGCGTGCCGAACGACACGCGCACCGCATACATGGACGCCGTTGCGGCGCTGGCGGCATATCGCGGAACGCCGCTCACGGTGATCGTGCAGCACCTGCGCGAGCTCTCGCAGATCTGGTGGATCACCGGGCTGGTGCAGGCGCCGACGGCGCTGGCGATGTTCTTCGCCGGCTTCATCGCGGGGCGGCGCGAGTTGTTCGCCAATGCCGATGCGTATCGGCCGCTGCTCAAGCGACTGCTGCGCTGGGGGCTGGTCATCGGGCTGCCGGGCGCGGCGGTGTACGCCTTTCCTTCGATCCGGCTGGACAACCCGGTGCGCGAGCTCTATGGCCTCGCGGCCACGCTGCTCACCGCTCCGTTCCTCACGGCAGCCTACGCGGCCGGCCTGGTGCTGCTGATGCTGTCGCCGCGCGGCCGGGTGCTCGAAGCCATGCTCGCACCGGCAGGCCGCATGGCGCTGACCAACTACCTCATGCAGTCGCTGGTCTGCGCATGGCTCTTCCTGGCCTACGGGCTGCGCTGGATCGGCACCGTGGGGCCGACGGCCGCCACCGGCATCGCCTTCGCGATCTTCGCGGCGCAGTTGGTGCTGAGCCGCTGGTGGCTGGGCCGCTTCGTCTACGGGCCGGTCGAGTGGCTGCTGCGCGCGTTCACGAACCTGGAGCTTCCGCCGATGCGGCGGAAGGCGGTGGCGCAGGCTCAGCGCGGCAGCAGCGTCGACAGCTGATAGACCGCGAAGGCAAGCAGGATCGCGCCTGACAGGCGGTTGATCGATTGCATGGTCTTGGCACTGAGCTTGTGCCGCACCGACGACACCATCGTCGACAGCCCCAGCCACCACAGCGCGGAGCCCAGGAACACGCCGAGCACCACGGTCGCGGCCTGGGGGCCGCCCGTGGTGTGGCCCGTGGAGATGGAGGCGAACACCGCGACGAAGGACAGGATCGTCATCGGGTTCGCCAGCGTCAGCACGAAGACCGAGAGCGTGGCCTTCAGCGGCGTGGTGGCGTCGGCGGCCTGCCGGGCTTGCGTGGCGACCGGCGCGCGAAGCAGCTGCACGCCCATCCACGCGAGGAAGGCCGCGCCGCCCAGTGCCAGCGGCACGCGCGCCGCCACCATCGAGGCGATGACGGCCGACACGCCCAGCGCACCGATGGCGCCGTAGAAGGCGTCGGCCAGCGCGGCGCCGAGCCCGCTGAGAAAGCCGATGGTGCGGCCATGCGCGAGGGTGCGCTGGATGCACAAGAGGCCGATGGGGCCGACAGGTGCCGCGATGGAGAGCCCGATAACGAGGGCCTTGAGGAAGAGGGTAGAGTCCATTTGTAAATTGTCTTTACCACGCCGCCTGATGAGAATGGCGAAGCTCAGGCGGAATGCGCTTTCCGCCTTAAATTCAAGACGAATCGATCGGCTGAAGCCTGAAATCCATGGAAATCGACAGCAAGAACTGGCAGATCCTCGAAGTGCTGCAAGCCGATGCCCGCACCTCGCTCACCGCGCTGGCGCGGCAGGTGGGCCTTTCGGTGCCCTCGACCTCGGAGCGGGTGAAGCGGCTCGAAGAAGCCGGCGTGCTCGCCGGTTATCGCGCCGTGGTGCCGCCGCGCAACGTGGGCTACACGGTGATGGCGCTCGTCGGCATCACCACGCCGCAGCCCGAGAAGGCGCGGCTGCTGAAACTGCTCGAAGGCCGGCGCGAGGTGCTCGAATGCTTCCACGTGACGGGGCAGGACTCGTACGTGCTGAAGGTGGCGGCGCGCGACATCGAACACCTGGAAGCCTTCGTGAGCAGCATCAACCACCTGGGCGAGACGCGCACGTCGATCGTGATGTCGGTGCCTATTCCAGCGCGCGCCATCGCCGCGCCCGAACCGGAAAAGCCGCCGCGCCGCTAACCCGGAGGCAGCGGCCGCGACCAGAGCCAAGCCAGCACGCAGGCCATGCACCCGATGGCCAGCGCGGCCAGCCAGGCGCGGTGCGCGGTGAAAGAGACGATCACTGCGCAAACCGCCATCGTCACCGTCGCACTCCACTTGGCGCGCCGGCTCACGGTGCGGCCGTTGGCCCAGTTGTGCAGCAGCGGGCCGAAGAGGCGGTGGTTCAGCAGCCAGGCATGCAGCCGGGGCGAGCTGCGCGCCGCGGCCCATGCGGCCATCAGGATGAACACCGTGGTCGGCATGCCGGGCACGATCACGCCGATGAGGCCCAGCACCAGGCACAGCACCGCAAAGGCATAGAGCAGCGCTCGCGTGAGCGCGGACTTGCGTTCGGGGGCTGGGGCCGGCTCGGGCTTCAAGACAGGATCAGGCCGGGGCCTGCCCTTGTTGCGGCTGCTGCGGCTGCTGCTCGCGCTCGGGCAGCCCGTCGGCCGAGATGCGCATCTTCGGCAGGAACTGCGGGTACTCGCGCTGCATGAAGTCGATGAGCCCCTCGCGCACGCTGCAGCGCAGGTCGAAGGTCAGGCCCGAGGTGGCGGCGGTGCAGAGCACGCGGATCTGCATCGTGCGCTCGGTGGCGTCGGTCACGCGCAGGTTGAAGAAGCGGCCGTCCCACTCGGGCGCGGCCTTCACGATGCGCTCGACCTCGGCGCGCAGCGGCGCGAGCGGCATGCCGTAGTCGACGTAGATGAACACCGCGCCCAGCAACTGCGCCGAATGCCGCGTCCAGTTCTGGAAGGGCTTCTCGATGAAGTAGGTCAGCGGCAGGATCAGCCGGCGCTCGTCCCAGATCTTCACGACCACGAAGGTGCCGGTGATTTCCTCGACGCGGCCCCATTCGCCCTCGACCACCAGCACGTCGTCGATGCGGATGGGCTGCGCCAGCGCGATCTGCAGCCCGGCGATGAGGTTGCTGAACACCGGCTTGGCCGCCAGGCCGGCCACGATGCCGATCACGCCGGCAGAGGCAAGCAGGCTCGCACCCACCTGGCGCGCGCCCGGAAAGGTCATGAGCATCATCGCGCCGCCGGCCACGACCACCACGGTCATCGCGGTGCGCGCGAGCACGCGCGTCTGCGTGAGCACGCGGCGGGCCTGCAGGTTGTCGGCGATGTCGGAGGGGTGCTGCGCGAGCACGCCGTCGGCGAAGCCGCTGATGGCCTTCACCGCGAGCCAGGTGGTGGCGGCGATGAGCAGCAGGCCGGTGAAGTGGCGAACGTTGCCGATGAAGCGCAGGTCGTCCGGCGCGCCCTGCCACACCATGGTGAGCGCCACCAGCGGGAACACGAGCCGGGCGGGCGCCCTGCAGTTGACCACCATCGCATGGATGGCCGGCGCGGGGCGGGTGATCCGCCTGAGCACCAGGCCGACGATGCGGTGGGCGAGAAGAGAGAGGGGAACTGCGATCAGTGCGGCAAGCCAGGTGCCGAACCAGGGATGGGCGAGTATCTCTTTGGTCATCAGGCGGGGGTGGTCTTCGCTTGTTCTGTTGTCTCGTTCAGAGGTTGAAGAATGCGCGCCGCGTCGTCGCGCAGCTGCGTGGCGAGTGCCGTGGCCAGGTCGAGCCGGCGAAGCAGCCAGGGGCTGATGTCGTTGTCGAACGGGTCGGGCAGGGGGATCGGGCCGCCGACCGCGGTCGAACCGGCACTCTCGGGGTGGGAGGGACCGGTCGTTGGAATAGTTCCGATGGCGGCCTCGATGCGCTGCGCGGTGCGGCCGATGGGGCCTTCCACCTCGGCCGGCGTGAGGCGGTCGCGCCGCAGCACCAGCATCGACTTCACCGCGCTGAGCTGCGCGAGCAGCTGGTAGCTGTGGGCCTGCAGGTGTTCGAGCGGCTCCAGCGGCGGTTGCACCGCGCGCGGCTCCGACAGCGAGCGCTGCGTGGCCTGCACCAGCGCCGAGAGGCTGTCGTAGGCCTCGCGGCGCGCGAGGCGCCATTCGAGCTCGGGGCTGCTGTCGATGGCCTTGAGCTGGCCCAGGCCCAGCGCCAGCCGCGCATGGCGGGCCTGCGCGGTGAGCACGCGTGCGACCAGCGCCGGCAGCTGGGTGCGCTCCCACGAGGGCAGCACGTAGCAGAAGGCCCAGGCGAGCGCGGCGCCGATGAGCGTGTCGGCGATGCGCTCGAAGAGCGCGAAGATCGGCGCCACGCCCACGTTCAGCATGTGGGCCTGCACCAGGCCCAGCACGGTGGCGGCCACCGCGGTAATGAGGTAGCGCCGCACCGCGAAGCTGTGCGCGATGGCCTGCGACACCGTGACGATGACCAGCAGCATCAGGGCCGACGGATGCGCCGACAGCAGCCCCACCGCGAGCACGCAGCCCAGCAGCGTGCCGGCCACGCGGGCATTGCGCCGCTCCAGCGTCTGCGAGAGGCTGCCGCGCAGCACCACCACGATGGTCAGCAGGATCCAGTAGTCGTGCGAGCCCCACGGCATCGAAACCGCGATGGCGTAGCCGGCCGCGATGGCCAGCGCGGCGCGGATCGCGTGGCGCAGCGGCGGCTGGTCCCAGCTCCAGAGCGTGAAGAAGGGGCGCAGCGACCAGTCGGTGGGGCTCACGAAGAGCTGCCAGTTGGCGCGCACCACGGCCAGGTTGGGCTCGACGTCGCCGCGCGCCATGGCCGACAGGCGCAGCACCTCGTCGTTGATGTGGCCGATGCGGCTGGCCAGGCCGCGCGCGAGCATCGCGGCGGTGGGGCCGATGTGGCCGCCGCCCTCGGCGCTGTCGTCGGCCGAGACGTGGATGGCTGCCAGGCGCGGGCGGCGGTCGGGCACAGCGTCGGGCTGGCGGCCGAACATGAGCGCGTCGGCCAGGGCGATGGTTTCGTCGGCCAGCTCCTCGAGCACGCGGCGCATCTCGATGAGCGCCTCGGCGTGCGCGGGGTGGGCGCGCAGGGTGTCTAGGTCGAGCTCGCTGGCCAGGAGCTGGTCGCGCATCTCGAGAACGATCACCAGCATGGCGGCCAGCCGCTGGCGGCGCGGGGTGCGCGGCGATTCGAGCACGATGTCGCGCGTGGCCTGCAGCTGGTCGGCCAGCGCGGCCTGCTCGCGCAGCAGCCGGCCCAGCATGGGGGCGGGAACGTCGCGCACGTCGCGGGTCTCGTCCTGCGGCAGGAACTGGCTGGCCTCGGTGCGCATGAGCGCGGCCAGCGAATACAGCACGTCGGCGATCGACTGCGTGCGAAAGCGCCCGTTGAGCGCCAGGTTGGCCAGCGTGGCCCAGATCACGTACAGCCCCGCGCCCAGCCCGAAGTGCCAGGTGCGCTCGATGACGTCGGCCATGCCGGCGGGCGTCTGCGTGGCCATGGAGAACACCATCGAGAACATCACCGCGATGGCGATCGGGATGCCCCGCTTGCCCCAGGCCATGGCCAGGAAGGCCATGAAGGTGGCGGGCACCAGCAGCAGCCCCAGGCGGATGGGGGCGCTGTGCAGCATCTGCACCGCGAAGAACAGCGGCAGCCCGATGAGCGGCGCCGGCAGCATCTGCAGGAACTTGCCGCGGCGCGGGCCGGGCAGGTCGGGCGGCGCGGTGACGATCACGCCGGTGGCGGCGGTCGAGGCCGCGAGGGTGCCCAGCCACAGGTGGATGCCGCCGGAGATGAAGAGCAGGCCCAGCGCGACGGTGAGCCCGCTCGCGACATAGTGGCTCAGCGCGACGCGCAGAGCGGCTCGGACCCGGGGCGCGGTGCTGCTGGGCCCCGGCATCGTCACTTGGCGGAGGAGTTGCCTTGGGAAGGGGCGCCGTTGGCGGGCGCTTCGCGGCGCACGCGCGTGAGCTTGCGGGGGGCGGGAGGCGCGGCGGCAGGGGCCGGGGCTTCGGCGGCCTCGTCGGCAAAGCCCGTCACCGTGCTGCGGGCGTAGAGGTCGGCCGAGGCGTCGTCCGTGCCCGCGCTCGCCTTGGTGGAGGCCGACACGGCGCGAACGCGGTCGCTGGCGCGCAGCTTGTCGTCCACGTTGGCGAACTTGGAATACTTGGCGAGCAGCGGCACCAGCTGCCCGTACACGCGCGGAGCGCCGGCCAGGCATTCGCGCTGGTCGATGAACTCGGGCTCGCCCGTGAAGTTGCCGATCAGGCCGCCGGCCTCGGTGACCAGCAGCGAGCCCGCGGCCACGTCCCAGGGGTTCAGGCCGGTCTCGAAGAAGGCGTCGGTGAAGCCCGCGGCCACGTAGGCCAGGTCGAGCGCGGCGGCGCCGGGTCGGCGCAGGCCGGCGGCGCGGGGCATCATGTCCGCCATGATGGCCAGGTACTGCTTGAAGTTGTCGCCGGTGCGGAAGGGGAAGCCGGTGGAGATCAGGCACTCGTTGAGGCGGGTGCGCTTCGAGACGCGGATGCGGCGCTCGTTCATGTAGGCGCCGCGGCCCTTGGTGGCGGTGAACAGGTCGTTGCGAGTGGGGTCGTAGACCACCGCCTGCTCGATCTTGCCGCGCACCGACAGCGCGATCGACACGCAGTACACCGGGAAGCCGTGGATGAAATTGGTGGTGCCGTCCAGCGGATCGATGATCCAGACGTAGTCGGAGTCCTTGGCGCCGTACTGGCTGCCGGATTCTTCCGCGAGGATGCCGTGCCCCGGGTACGCGCCCAGCAGCGTCTCGATGATCGCTTGCTCGCTGGCGTGATCGACTTCGGTGACGAAGTCGTTGACCTGCTTCTGGGAGATGCGCACGGCCTCCACGTCGAGGGCGGCGCGATTGATGATGGCGCCGGCGGCGCGTGCGGCCTTGACGGCCACGTTGAGCATGGGATGCAGGTTGGGGGACGACATTGGATTGTGGGAAGAACGGTGGGGAGGGCCCCCGGAGACGGCCCGGCGATGCGGGCGGCGAGAATCGGGGGATTTTACCGGCTCCGCCCGTTAGTGTCCGCCAACCCTCCATGCGCACCCGTTTCATCCTGATCCAGACCAGCCACGCCGGCAACGTGGGCGCCGCCGCCCGCGCCATGAAGACCATGGGTTTTTCCGACCTGGTGCTGGTGGCCCCGCGCTGGGCCAACGTGCTGCGGCGCGAGGAAACCATCCAGCGCGCGAGCGGCGCGCTCGACGTGCTGGCCAACGCCCGCATCGTCGAAACCCTCGAGGAGGCCCTCGACGGCGTGACCCACCTGTGTGCCACCGCCATGATCCCGCGCGACTTCGGCCCGCCCACGCGCACCCCGCGCGAGCACCTGGAGCCCCTGGCAAAACAGGGCGACCAGCACGTGGCCTTCCTGTTCGGCTCCGAGCGTTTCGGCATGCGCAACGAGGACGTCTACCGCTGCAACGTGGCGCTGAGCATTCCCACCGATCCCAAGTTCGGCTCGCTCAATCTGGGCGCGGCCATCCAGGTGGTCGCCTACGAATGGCGGCTGGCGCTGGGCGGCTACGAGGTGCGCGAGGCCATCCAGCCCGTGCAGGCGGCCGACGCGCAGGCCGTGGCCGGCATGCTCGACCACTGGGAGCGCTCGCTGGTGGAGATCGGCTTCCTCGACCCCGAGGCGCCCAAGAAGCTCATGCCCAGGCTGCAGCAGCTCTTCAACCGGGCGCAGCCCACGCCGGAGGAGATCCACATCCTGCGCGGCATCGCCAAGGCGATGAGCGACGCGACCCGGCCGCCGAGGGGAGACAAGGGAGACAAGGGCGGAAAGGCCCCCGGGAACGACTAAAACCTTATCGTTCGTACGCGAAGACACCCGGCCTTAGACTGCGCGGCCCCTATCGATATAGCGACAACAGACAGAAGGCATAAGGCAGCGATGTTCTCCAGACTGCGCGCCGACATCCGGTGCATCCTCGAACGCGACCCGGCCGCCCGAAGCGCCTGGGAAGTGATCACGGTCTATCCCGGCTTCCACGCCGTGGTGCTGCATCGCTGGGCGCATGCCTGTTGGACCCATGGCTTCAAGTGGCCCGCGCGCTTCATCGCGCACTGGTCGCGCTGGTTGACCGGCATCGAGATCCACCCCGCCGCCAAGATCGGCGAGCGCGTGTTCTTCGACCACGCCATGGGTGTCGTCGTGGGCGAGACGGCCGAGATCGGCGACGGCTGCACCATCTACCAGGGCGTGACCCTGGGCGGCACCTCCCTCTACAAGGGCACCAAGCGGCATCCGACGCTGGGGCGCAACGTGGTGGTGGGCGCAGGCGCCAAGGTGCTCGGCGGCTTCGTGGTGGGCGACGGCGCCAAGGTGGGCTCGAACGCGGTGGTGACCAAGCCGGTGCCCGCGGGCGCCACGGCGGTGGGCAACCCGGCGCGCATCATCGAGGCTGAAGCCGCCGCGCGGCGCGAGGAAACCGCCTCGCGCATGGGCTTCTCCGCCTACGGCGTGACGCAGAACGACGACCCGCTGAGCCAGGCGCTGCGCGGCCTGATCGACAACGCTTCGGGCCAGGAACACCAGATCGCGCTGCTGTGGCAGGCCATCGAGAAGCTGTCGGCCCAGCCGGGCAGCAGGGACTGCGTGCCGGGCGACGCCGCGCGCGACGAGAGCTTCGAGGCGGACAAGCTCACGCAGCTGATCGGCAAGTAGGCAGGTCGACCGGTCAGCCGCCGCGCTTGGCCGGCGCGTGCAGCGCGCCATGCACGTGGCCCGCGTGCTGCCCGAAGGTCTCGGGCGCGAGCGCGGCTGTATCCAGCTCCTGCAGGATGCCGCAGGCGTTCGCCGATTCGGGGCCGCAGCACTGCTGGCGCAGCGCCTTCAGCTGCTTCTCCAGCGTCTTCAGCTCGGCGATGCGCGCGGCCACGTGGCCGATGTGGTCGTCCAGCAGCTGGTTGACCTCGCCGCAGTCTTCCTGCGGCGCGTCGCGGAATTTCAGCAGGCTGCGGATCTCGTCGAGCGTCATGTCCAGCGAGCGGCAGCGGCGGATGAAGCCCAGGCGCTGGGCGTGGTCCTCGTCGTAGATGCGGTAGTTGCCGTCGGTGCGCGCGGGCTCGGGCAGCAGGCGCTCGCGCTCGTAGTACCGGATGGTTTCGACCGGCGTGTTCGCGGCCTTGGCCAGTTCACCGATTTTCATGATGCGGCAAATGAAAGGGTGGAGATGGGTGGTTGACTCTACACCTGCTTCAGGGTTTCCAATCGATTCCATGACGAACCAGAACGCCCTGAACCCGACCGTGCCGCCCGTGCCGCGCTCGCACGCGCACCCTCATCCGCATGCACACGAGGAGGGGCACGGCCACGATCACGGTCATGAGCATGGCCACGCGCACGAGCACCCGCAGCCCAAGACGGCGGACGCCTGCTGCGGCTGCAGCAGCACCGCCAGCCACGGCCCGATTCCTCTGGCGCCCGACGTAGGTGACGTGCCCAAGGGCGCCTTGCTCTTCCGCATTCCCACCATGGACTGCGCGGTGGAAGAGTCCGAAATCCGCCGCGCGCTGGAGCCCATTGCCGGCGTCAAGGCGCTGCGCTTCCGCCTCGGCGAGCGCACCATGGCCATCACCACCGACGACGGCGTGCTGCCCGATGCGCTGGCCGCCATCCGCAAGGCCGGCTTCAAGCCCGAGCCGCTGAATGCCCCGGGCGCGCAGGCCGCTCCTGCAGCACCTGCGAAGATCGCCGGCATGAGCGTTGGCCTGGCGCGGCTGGTCGCGGCGCTGGTGCTGGCTGTCGCGGCCGAGTCGGTCTCATTCATGGGGCTGGAGGGCCGGGGCTTCATGGTGTTCGAGATGGCGCTGGCGCTGGGCGCCATCGGCCTCGCGGGGCTCGATACCTACAAGAAGGGCTTCGCGGCGCTGGTGCGCGGCCGCCTGAACATCAACGCGCTGATGGCGGTGGCCGTCACCGGCGCCTTCATCATCGGCCAGTGGCCCGAGGCCGCGATGGTGATGGCGCTCTACGCCATTGCCGAACTCATCGAGGCCCGCGCCGTGGACCGCGCGCGCAACGCCATCCAGAGCCTGCTGGCCCTCGCGCCCGAGCAGGCGGAAATCAAGCAGGCCGACGGCAGCTGGAAGACGGTGATGGCGAGCGAGGTGCCGCTGGAGGCCATCGCGCGCATCCGTCCCGGCGGTCGCGTGCCGCTGGACGGCATCGTCACCGAAGGCACCAGTGCCATCGACCAGGCGCCGGTCACCGGCGAGAGCATTCCGGTCGACAAGACCATCGGCGACCAGGTGTTCGCCGGCACCATCAACCAGACCGCCGCGCTCGAATTCCGCGTGACGGCCGTGGCCGCCAACACCACGCTCGCGCGCATCATCCACGCGGTCGAGGAAGCCCAGGGTTCGCGCGCGCCCACGCAGCGCTTCGTCGACAGGTTCGCCGCCATCTACACGCCCGCCGTCTTCGTGCTGGCGCTGGCCGTTGCGGTGCTCACGCCGTTCCTGATGGACTGGACCTGGACGCAGGCCATCTACAAGGCGCTGGTGCTGCTGGTCATCGCCTGCCCGTGCGCGCTCGTCATTTCCACGCCGGTCACGGTGGTGAGCGCGCTGGCCTCGGCGGCACGGCGCGGCATTCTCATCAAGGGCGGCACGTACCTCGAAGAGGCGCGCAAGCTCAAGGCCGTGGCGCTCGACAAGACCGGCACCATCACCGAAGGCAAGCCGAAGCTGGTGGAGTCGTCGCTGGTCGGCGATTCTTCGGCCGGCAACCAGGCGGCGGTGTTCGCCATTGCCGCCAGCATCGCGGGCCGCTCCGACCACCCGGTGTCGAAGGCCATTGCCGAGGGGCTCAAGGGCGAGCAGGGCGAAGTCGCCGACTTCACCGCGCTGCCCGGCCGCGGCGTGCAGGCCGCGCATGCGGGGCAGGTCTATGTGCTGGGCAACCACCGCCTGATCGAGGAGCGGGGCCTGTGCACGCCGTCGCTCGAAGCCGAGCTCCAGCGCCATGAGGAGGCCGGTCGCACCGTCACGCTGCTGGCGTCCGACAAGGCCGTGCTCGCGCTGTTCGCCGTGGCCGACACCATCAAGGAATCGTCGCAGGCGGCGGTGGCCGAACTGCGCTCGCTCGGCGTGGTGCCGGTGATGCTCACCGGCGACAACACCGCCACCGCCAGGACCATCGGCGCCCACGCCGGCATCGAGGACGTGCGCGGCAACCTGCTGCCCGAGGAGAAGCTCGACGCCGTCAAGGCCATGCAGCAGCGCTACGGGGCGGCGGCGATGACCGGCGACGGCATCAACGACGCCCCCGCGCTCGCGCAGGCCGACATCGGCTTCGCGATGGGCGGCGCCGGCACCGACACCGCGATGGAAGCGGCCGACGTGGTCATCATGAACGACGACCTGCGCCGCATTCCCGAAACCATCCGCCTCTCGCGCCGCGCCCACTCGGTACTGTGGCAGAACATCACGCTGGCGCTGGGCATCAAGGCCGTGTTCTTCGTGCTCGCCGTGTTCGGCAGCGCGACGATGTGGATGGCGGTGTTCGCGGACATGGGCGCGAGCCTGCTGGTGGTGGCCAACGGACTGCGGTTGATGCGCGTGCCGAAGTGAGGGAACGGGCAGGCTGGGAGGGCAGCCAGGAGGGCAGGCCCGGCTGGCTCCGCGACATGGCTTGGGACTAACATAGGCCGGATTTCCGTTCCTCAGCCAGAGTCCTTCGATGTCCGTCACCTCGCTCCTGCTGCAGCTCATCGTCATCCTGGTCACCGCGCGCCTGTGCGGCTGGATCCTTCGCCACGTCGGCCAGCCCGGCGTGGTCGGCGAGATGGCGGCGGGCCTGATGCTCGGGCCGGTGGTGATGGGGGCGCTCTTTCCCTCGGCGCATGCGCAGCTGTTCTCCAAGGAGTCGCTGCAGGGGCTGTCTTCCCTTTCCACGCTGGGGCTGGTGCTCTTCATGTTCGTCGTCGGCCTGGAGCTGCGGGCTTCCAAGGGCGTGCGCGAGCAGCTGCGCTCCGCGGGCTACGTGGGCGTGCTGAGCGTGGTCGTGCCGATGGCGCTGGGCATCGCGATCGCGCCGGCGCTGCATCCCACGCTCGCGCCGGCCGGCGTCGGCTTCTGGCCCTTCGCGCTGTTCATCGCGGCGGCGCTGTCGATCACCGCCTTTCCGGTGATGGCGCGCATCCTGAAGGACCGCGGCATGACGCGCACGCCTTTCGGGCAGCTCTCGCTGAGCGCGGCGGCCGTGGTCGACGTGTTCGCCTGGATCCTGCTGGCGGTGGTGATCGCGCTGGTCGGCGCGGGCGAGGGCTACCAGGGGCTGCTGAAGACCACGCTGGGCATGGCGGTGGTGCTGGCGGCGCTGTTCCTCGGGCTCAAGCCGGCCTTCGCATGGCTGCTGCGCGTGAAGGCGCCTGAGGGCGAGCCCTCGACCACGGTGATGGCGGCGCTGATGATCGGCCTGCTGGCGACCTCGCTGGTCACCGAGTGGCTGCACCTGCACGCGGTGTTCGGCGCATTCCTGTTCGGCGCCTGCCTGCCGCGCGACGACCGGCTGCTGAAGTCGCTCACCGAGCGCATCGAGCCGATCTCCATTGTGGTGCTGATGCCGCTCTTCTTCGCGCTCGCCGGGCTGGGCACCACGGCCAACGCCTTCTCGGGCGCGAGCCTGGGCGCGATGCTGCTGATCGTGGGCGTGGCCACCGTGGGCAAGATCGCCGGCGGCGCGGCCGGCGCGCGCATGGCGGGCTACGGATGGCGCGACAGCCTGGCCACCGGCTCGCTGATGAATGCGCGCGGGCTGATGGAACTCATCGTCATGAAGATCGGCCTCGACGCGGGCCTGATCGGCCCCGAGCTCTTCACCATGCTGCTGGTGATGGCCCTTGCGACCACCGCGATGACGGGGCCGCTGATCAATCTTTTCATCGGCCGCAAGCAAGCGGTAGCGGCAGACGCCGCGCACGCGAAGCCCTGAATTCGATCAGCGCTTCGCCACGGTAAAGCCGATACGCGTCTCGCCGCCGCGGCTCGCGGCGAACACCCGCCCGCCGTGCATGCGGGCGATGGCTTCCACGATCGACAGGCCCAGCCCGTGGTGGCGCGTCGAGCCGTCGCGGGCCTGCGCGGCGCGGTAGAAGCGCTCGAACAGGCGGGGCAGGGCGGCAGGATCGATGGGCTCGCCCTTGTTGACCACGGCCACGGCGAACTCGCTTGCGTTCTCCTCGCCGATCTCAATCCGTATCGTTGAAGCTGGCGTGGCAAAGCGGATCGCGTTGCCCAGCAGGTTGAAGAGCGCGCGGCGTACCAGTGCGGCATCCACGTCGGCCATGGCGTCGCCGCGTACCTCGGCGCGCAGGCCGGCTTCCTCGAGCATGGCGTCGTAGAAGTCGATCACGTCCGTGGCCTGCGCGGCCAGGCTCGTCACGGCCCGGGTGCGCATCGGCGCGCCGCGCTCGGCCTGCGAGAGGAACAGCATGTCGGTGACGATGCCCGAGAGCCGCCCGACCTCCTCCAGGTTGGATGCGAGCACGGTCTGCAGCTCCTCGTTGCTGCGCGGACGCGTGAGCGCGAGTTCGGTGGAGCCGATCAGGTTGGCCAGCGGCGTGCGCAGCTCGTGCGCCACGTCGGCGTTGAAGGATTCGAGCTGTACGTAGGCGCGCTGCACCCGCAGCAGCAGGGCGTTGAACTGGGTGATCCAGGGGCGCAGCTCCTGCGCGAAGTCGTCGGCGTCGATGGGCTGGTTGGCCTTGTCGGGCGCCATCGCGGCGGTGCGCTCGGTGAGCGTCTTCAGGGGCTTCAGGCCGCGGCGCACCAACCACATGCCCGTGAGCGATACCAGCGCGGTGCCCAGCACCACGGCGCCCAGCAGGGTCCACGCCAGGCGGCGCAGCAACTGTGCTTCCTGCGCGGTGTTCACGCCGATGCGCACCTCGAGCTGGGTGGTGGCCCCGGCCTGCGTCCACGGCACCTGCACGTCGCGCAGCATCCACTTGCCGCCGGCCGTGGGGCGCGATTCGAAGAGCTGCCTGCCGCCGGCGGAGATCGACAGGGTCACGTCGTCCTGCATCGAGAAGAAGTCGTCGAGCTTGTGGCGCAGGAAGACGAGGTCGCCGCCTTTTTCCGCCTCCTGCAGCAGGTGCTGCACCAGCTCGGCCTTGTTGGAGAGTTCCTCTTCCTGCTTCTGTCCGAAGTTCCAGGCCGTGACCAGATAGATGGCGAAGCAGATCACGCTCAGCCCGAACAGGGTCTGCGCGGCGAGCCAGAGCGACAGCCGGCTCTGCAGGGATCGCGGCCGGGGGCTCAATGCCAGGAGCGGTCTTCGAGCACGTAGCCCATGCCGCGCACGGTGTGCAGCAGCTTCACCTCGAACGGATCGTCGAGCTTGCTGCGCAGCCGGCGGATGGCCACCTCGACCACGTTGGTGTCGCTGTCGAAGTTCATGTCCCACACCTGCTCGGCGAGCGTGGTGCGCGAGAGGATCTGCCCGCGTCGGCGCAGCAGCACCAGCAGCAGCGTGAACTCCTTGGCCGTGAGGTCCAGCCGCGTGCGGTTGCGCATGCACTTGCGGCTGACGAGATCGACCTCCAGGTCGGCCAGCCGCAGCACGGTGGATTCCTGCGGCTTGCCGCGGCGCAGCAGGGCCTGAACGCGCGCCAGCAGCTCGGAGAAGGAGAAGGGCTTCACGAGGTAGTCGTCGGCACCCTGCTGCAGGCCCTGTACGCGGTCTTCCACCTTGTCGCGCGCCGTGAGAACCAGCACAGGCACGTTCTTCGTGCGCCGGATGGCCTGCAGCACGGCGAAGCCGTCGATGCCTGGCAGCATCACGTCGAGCAGGATCAGCGCGTAGTCTCCCTCGGTGGCGAGGTACTTTCCCTCGATGCCATCGCGGGCTATGTCGACGACGTAGCCGTTCTCCTCCAGGCCCTTCTTGAGGTAGTCGCCCAGCTTGGGCTCGTCTTCGATGACAAGGATTCGCATCTTCGGATGGTATCGAAGCACTTCCGATACGGGGGTTACGTTTCGGTAATCCTGCTGACAGACAAAGCCTCGCCCCGTGGTCGTACATTGCGCCGGCCCGCATTGTTCAGGGCCTGCGCCTTGCAGGGCCATTGCCCAAATGCCCGATGCAGGCCGCCGATATACTTTTTGCCTCCATGCGCCGCTGGTTCTTCATCCTCATGCTCGTCCTGCTGCCGTTCCAGTTCAGCTGGGCGTCGGCATCGGCGTACTGCCAGCATGAGAGCGACACACGGCCCGACCACTGGGGCCATCACGAAAGCGAGACCCGCGGCACCGACCGCAGCCACAGCGGCGAAGGCGCGCAGAAGAACTCGAGCACCCAGCCCAACGCCGTTGTGGGCGATTGCGCGGTCTGCCATTTCGGCCATGCCCAGCATGCTGACGCGCTGGACGAGCCGGCGCAGTCGGCGGCGCACGAGGCGCAGCCGCTGCGCGCGACGCCCGACGAGCGCTTCGCCTCGCATGTCTCCGACGTTCCGGTTCGCCCCGACTGGTCTCTCGCCTCCTGATTCGGCGAGAGAACACAACCCCCTTCTGATACCCACCATCAGCTAGCCGAGCTCTCGCCGAATTCGTCCGTCCGTTGTTTCGCAACCCAGGAGAATTCGATGCGCACGCTCTTCGTGCCGCTGGCCGTGCTGGCCATGGCGGCGCCCCCGGCTTTTTCGCAGGTCGCCCAGGCCTCGGCCGGTGCCCTCTATTCACAACCCGCGCAGTCCGGCGCGGCCAATGCCCCACGCGTGCAGGAGCCCGCGGGCCCGCTCACGCTTCGCAGTGCCGTCGCGATGGCGCTGCAGGCCAACCCCGGCCTGTCTTCCGCACTGCGCGAGCAGGAGGCCACCGAAGCCGCCATCGTCCAGGCCGGCGCCTGGCCGAACCCCACGCTCGACGCGCAGCTCGAAGACCTGCGCCGCGACAACCGCACCACCACGCTGCAGCTGAGCCAGCCCATCGAGCTGGGCGGCAAGCGCGCGGCCCGCGTCACGGCGGCCGAGCGGGCGCGCGACCAGGCCGCGTCGGCCCTGGCAGGGCGCCGCGCAGAGATCCGCGCGGCCACCGTCACCGCCTTCTTCGACGTGCTCACCGCGCAGGAGCGCCTGCGGCTTGCGCAGGATTCGGTGGGCCTCGCGCAGGCCGCCACCCGTGCCGCGGCCAACCGCGTCGCGGCAGGCAAGGTCTCGCCGCTGGAGGAAACCAAGGCGCGCGTGGCCGAGGCCGGCATCCGCGTCGAGCTGATGCAGGCCGAGGGCACGCTGCGCTCCGCCCGCCAGCAGCTCGCAGCCTTGTGGGGCAACCCGAGCCCGCGCTTCACGCAGGTGGATGGCGCGGTCGACCAGCTGCCCGCGACGGCCTTAGCGCAGGACATCGCCAACCGGCTGGCCGATGCACCGGTGGTGCGGCAGGCGCGGCTGGAAGTCGAGCGGCGCAAGGCGCTGGCCGACCTGGAGCGCGCCAGGCGCATTCCCGACGTGACCGTTTCGCTCGGCGCCAAGCGCGTCCCGGCCTCCGAGGGCGAGAACGGCGGCAGCCGGCGCAACCAGGTAGTGCTGGGCCTGTCGGTGCCGTTGCCGATCTTCGACACCAACCGGGGCAACGTCGCCGAGGCCCTGAGCCGCGAGGAAAAGGCGCGCGACGACCTCGCCGCCGCCGAGCTGCAGCTGGGTACCGACGTGGCCCAGGCCGCCGAGCGCCTGCGCTCCGCGCACGCCACCGCCGAGACGCTGCAGCGCGACGCGCTGCCCGGCGCCGAAAGTGCCTACAAGGCCGCGACCAAGGGTTTCGAGCTGGGCAAGTTCAGCTTCCTGGAGGCGCTCGATGCGCAGCGCACGCTGTTCCAGGTGCGCGCGCAGTACCTGCTCGCGCTGGCCGATGCGCACCGCGCCGCGGGCGAGCTCGACCGGCTGCTGGGCAATGAAGGCGGCGAAACCTCTCCCGCGACGGCGCCCGCCACGCGCTGAAAAGCAATCAAGGAATTCCACAGATCATGAACACAGAAGAACGCAAGACCTTCGCCGAGCGCGTCGGCAGGAAGCAGCTGATCGCCATCGCGGCCGTGCTCGCGCTGGGCGTGGGGGCAGGGGCGCTGATCCTGCGCAGCGCGCCAGCCAAGCCCGAGGCGGCCGGCCATTCGGAAGCCGCCGGCCATGGCGACGGCGAGCACCACGAAGAGGGCGGCCACAAGGAAGAGGGCCACAAGGAGGCCAAGGCAGGCGAAGACCACGACCATAGCCACGGCGAGGCCAAGGGCCACGGCGACAAGGAGCACCACGCCGAGGAGGGCAAGGGCGAAGCCAAGCCTGCTTCGGGTGAGGCCAAGAGCGAGGAGAAGGCCGCTGCGCACAAGGAAGACGAGGAAAAGATCGCCTTCACCGACGAGCAGGTCAAGGCCGCCGACATCTCCGTCGAAAGCGCCGGCCCCGCGCGCATCAAGCTGTCGCTGCAGCTGCCCGGCGAGATCAAGTTCAATGAAGACCGCACGGCCCATGTGGTGCCGCGCGTGGCGGGCGTGGTCGACAGCGTGTCGGCCAACCTGGGCCAGGAGGTCAGGCGTGGGCAGGTGCTCGCGGTGCTGTCGAGCCCGGGGCTTTCGGAGCAGCGCAGCGAACTGCAGTCGGCGCAGCGCCGGCTGGAGCTGGCGCGCACCACCTACGAGCGCGAGAAGAAGCTGTGGGAGGAAAAGATCTCGCCACAGCAGGACTACCTGCAGGCCGAGCAGGCCATGCAGGAGGCGCGCATCGCCGTGGCCAACGCCAACCAGAAGCTGCTGGCGCTGGGCGCCACGCCCGGTTCGTCGGCGCTGGGCCGCTACGAATTGCGTGCGCCCTTCGACGGCATGGTGGTCGAGAAGCACATCTCGCTCGGCGAATCGGTTGGGGAGGCGGTGAACGTCTTCACCATCTCCGACCTGTCGACCGTGTGGGCCGAGATCAGCGTGGCCGCCAACAACCTGAACCTGGTGCGCATCGGCGAGCCGGTGAAGATCCGGTCCACCGCTTTCGACCAGACCGCGACCGGCAAGGTGTCGTACGTGGGCTCGTTGATCGGCGCGCAGACGCGCACCGCCACCGCGCGCGTCACGCTGACCAACCCCGATCGCATCTGGCGCCCGGGCCTGTTCGTGAACGTCGAGCTGGTGGCCTCGGAGACCGAGGCGCCCGTGACCGTCGCGGCTGACGCGGTGCAGACGGTGGAAGACAAGCCAACCGTGTTCCTGCGCGTGCCCGGCGGCTTCGTGCCGCAGCACGTGCAGACCGGGCGCAGCGACGGCAAGCGCGTGGAGATCGTCGGCGGCCTGAAGCCCGGCGCGGCCTACGCGGCCAGCGGCAGCTTCGTCGTGAAGTCGCAGCAGGGCAAGAGCTCTGCCACGCACACCCACTGAGGAAGCCCGCATGTTCGAACGAATCATCCGCTTCTCCATCGAGCAGCGCTGGCTGGTGCTGCTCGCCGTGTTCGGCATGGCGGCGCTGGGCATCTTCAGCTACCAGAAGCTGCCCATCGACGCCGTGCCCGACATCACCAACGTGCAGGTGCAGATCAACACCGCCGCGCCCGGCTACTCGCCGCTGGAGACCGAGCAGCGCGTGACCTACCCGATAGAGACCGTCATGGCCGGCCTGCCGGGCCTGCAGCAGACCCGCTCGCTCTCGCGCTACGGTCTCTCGCAGGTGACGGTGATCTTCAAGGACGGCACCGACATCTACTTCGCGCGGCAGCTCGTCAACGAGCGCATCCAGTCCGCCCGGGAGAGCATGCCGCGCGGCATCTCGCCGGTGATCGGGCCGATCTCCACCGGCTTGGGCGAGATCTACCTCTGGACCGTCGAGGCCGAGGAGGGCGCCAGGAATGCCGAAGGCAAGCCCTATTCACCCACCGACCTGCGCGAGATACAGGACTGGATCATCAAGCCGCAGTTGCGCAATGTGCCGGGCGTGACCGAGATCAACTCCATCGGCGGCTTCGCCAAGGAGTTCCAGATCGCGCCCGACCCGGCCAAGCTGCTGGCCCATGGCCTGACGATGAGCGACATCGTGCTCGCGCTGGAGCGCAACAACGCCAACGTGGGCGCGGGCTACATCGAGAAGCGCGGCGAGCAGTACCTCATCCGCGCGCCCGGGCAGGTGAAGTCGGCGGAGGACATCGGCAACGTGATCCTGGGCAACGCCAACGGCATCCCGCTGCGCGTGCAGGACGTGGCCGAGGTCGGCATCGGCCGTGAGCTTCGCACCGGCGCTGCCACCGACAACGGCCGCGAGGTGGTGCTGGGCACGGTGTTCATGCTGATCGGCGAGAACAGCCGCACCGTGTCGCAGGCGGTCGACAAGAAGATGCAGGAGATCAACCGCACGCTGCCCGCCGGCGTGAAGGCGGTGACGGTGTACGACCGCACGGTGCTGGTGGACAAGGCCATCGCCACGGTGAAGAAGAACCTGTTCGAGGGCGCGGTGCTGGTCATCGCGATCCTGTTCCTGTTCCTGGGCAACATCCGCGCGGCCGTCATCACGGCACTGGTGATTCCGCTGTCGATGCTCTTCACCTTCACGGGCATGGTGAACCAGAAGGTCAGCGCCAACCTCATGAGCCTGGGCGCGCTGGACTTCGGCATCATCATCGACGGGGCGGTGGTGATCGTGGAGAACTGCGTGCGGCGCCTGGCCCATGCGCAGGCACACAAGGGACGGCCGCTCACGCGCAGCGAGCGCTTCCACGAGGTGTTCGCCGCCTCGCAGGAAGCGCGGCGCCCGCTGCTGTTCGGCCAGCTGATCATCATGATCGTGTACCTGCCGATCTTTGCGCTCACGGGCGTCGAGGGAAAGCTGTTCCACCCGATGGCCTTCACCGTGGTGATCGCGCTGCTCGGCGCGATGATCCTGTCGATCACCTTCATTCCTGCGGCGGTTGCGCTCTTCATCGGCAACAAGGTCAGCGAGAAGGAAAACCGCCTGATGGCCTGGGCCAAGCGCGGCTACGAGCCGCTGCTGGCGCGCGTCATGGCTGCCAAGCCGCTGGTCATCACCTTCGCGGCGGTGGCCGTGGTGCTGTCGGGCCTGCTGGCCACGCGGCTGGGCACAGAGTTCGTGCCGAGCCTGAGCGAGGGCGACTTCGCCATCCAGGCGCTGCGCATTCCGGGCACCAGCCTCACGCAGTCGGTGGAGATGCAGAAGCAGCTCGAACGCACGCTGAAGCAGAAGTTTCCGGAGATCGAGCGTGTGTTCGCGCGCACGGGCACGGCGGAGATCGCCTCTGACCCGATGCCGCCGAACATCTCCGACGGCTACATCATGCTCAAGCCCGAGAGCGAGTGGCCTTCGCCGAAGCGTTCGCGCGCGGAAGTGCTCGCGGCGGTGCAGGAAGAAGTGGAGAAGCTGCCGGGCAACAACTACGAGTTCTCGCAGCCGATCCAGCTGCGCTTCAACGAGTTGATCTCGGGCGTGCGCAGCGACGTGGCGGTGAAGATATTCGGCGACGACATGGACGTGCTGAACAGGACTGCGGCCGAAGTGTCCGGCGTGCTCAACGGCATCGCCGGCGCGGCCGAGGTGAAGGTGGAACAGACGACCGGCCTGCCGATGCTCACGGTGAACATCGACCGCAGCAAGACCGCGCGCTACGGCCTCAACGTGGGCGACGTGCAGGATGCCATCTCCGCCGCCGTCGGCGGGCGCGAGGCGGGCACGCTGTTCGATGGCGACCGGCGCTTCGACATCATCGTGCGCCTGCCCGAGGAACTGCGCACCGACCTGGAGGCTATCAAGCGCCTGCCTGTGGCCCTGCCCAAGGGCGCGGGCGCCGAAGCCCTGCGCACCAGCTTCATCCCGCTGGGCGAGGTGGCCACGCTGGACATCGCGCCGGGCCCCAACCAGGTCAGCCGCGAGGACGGCAAGCGCCGCATCGTGGTCAGCGCCAACGTGCGCGGGCGCGACCTGGGTTCCTTCGTGGCCGAGGCCGAGCAGGCGATGGGCAAGGTGAAGATTCCCGCGGGCTACTGGACCGTGTGGGGCGGGCAGTACGAGAATCTCGCCTCGGCCACGCAGCGGCTGCAGGTGGTGGTGCCGGTGTCGCTGCTGCTGGTGTTCACACTGCTGTTCGCGATGTTCGGCAACATCAAGGACGGGCTGCTGGTGTTCACCGGCATTCCGTTCGCGCTCACCGGCGGCATCGTGGCGCTGTGGATGCGCGGCATTCCGCTGTCGATATCTGCGGCGGTGGGCTTCATTGCGCTGTCGGGCGTGGCGGTGCTCAACGGGCTGGTGATGATCTCCTTCATCCGCAACCTGCGAGAGGGCGGCCTGCCGCTGGACGCGGCCATCCGCGAGGGCGCGCTCACGCGGCTGCGGCCGGTGCTGATGACGGCGCTGGTCGCCTCGCTGGGCTTCGTGCCGATGGCCATCGCCACCGGCACCGGCGCCGAGGTGCAGCGGCCGCTGGCCACGGTGGTGATCGGCGGTATCCTGTCCTCGACCGCGCTGACGCTGCTGGTGCTGCCGCTGCTCTATCGCATCGCGCACCGGCGCGACGAGGAGGAGGGGCAGGTGCAAGTGCAGCAGCAGGCCCACGGCGCGCCGCTCGATCCTTCACTGCGAGGTTCCCATGGCACATGAGCATTCGCACGCCACCGGCGGCAACGAGAAGGCACTGCGCTGGGCGCTGCTGCTGACCTCGCTCTATCTCGTCGCCGAGGTGGTGGGCGGACTGGTGTCGGGCAGCCTCGCGCTGCTGTCCGACGCGGCGCACATGTTCACCGACACGGTGGCGCTGGCGATCTCGCTCGTGGCCATCCGCATCGGCAAGCGGCCGGCCGACAGGCGCCGCACCTTCGGCTACTACCGCTTCGAGATCCTGGCGGCGGTGCTCAACGCGGTGCTGCTCTTCTTCGTGGCGATCTACGTGCTGTACGAGGCATACAGGCGCATCTCGCAGCCGGCCGAGATCCAGTCGACCATGATGCTGCTGGTGGCCGCAGGCGGCCTCGCGGTCAACTTCGTCGGCATGCGGCTGCTGGCGTCGGGCAAGGACGAGAGCCTCAACGTGAAGGGCGCCTACCTGGAGGTGTGGGCCGACATGCTGGGCTCCATCGGCGTGATCGTGGGCGCCATCGTGATCCGCTTCACCGGTTGGGGCTGGGTCGACTCTGTGATCGCCGTCGCCATCGGCCTCTGGGTGCTGCCGCGCACCTGGCGCCTGCTGCGCGAGAGCCTCAACGTGCTGCTCGAGGGCGTGCCCGACGAGGTGGACCTGCCGGCGGTCGAGGGCGCGCTGCTGGGCAGCGAAGGCGTCGCGAGCCTGCATGACCTGCATGTGTGGGCGCTGTCCAGCGGCAAGGTGAGCCTGAGCGTGCACGTGGTGTGCACGCCGGATGTGGCCGACCTCGCGCCCCTGACGCAGCGGCAGCGCGCGATGCTGGCCGAGCGCTTCGACATCCACCATTCGACGGTGCAGGCCGAGCGGGTGCCTTGCGAGCTGGCGGCCGACACGCACGGTTTCGGGGCGGCGAAGGCTTAGGAAGGGTTTTCAGGCCGATTTGGAAAGAAGAGCGATCCGGCTGTCACAGGCGCGTGCGGTCGGACGTCTTGAAGGCGAGGGCAGCCATCGGGGCGCTCTTTCCTGCACCTTCTTGACCAAGGAATCGACCATGAAAATCACCATCATCGGAGGCTCCGGCCTCATCGGCTCCAAGCTCGCCGCCAGCCTGCGCGAGGCTGGCCACGACGTCGTCGCCGCATCGCCGTCCACGGGCGTCAACACACTCACCGGCGAGGGCCTGGACGAAGCGCTCGCGGGCGCCCGCGTCGTCGTCGACGTGGCGAACTCGCCCTCGTTCGAGGACAAGGCGGCGCTCGACTTCTTCGCGACCGCGGGGCGCAACCTGCTCGCGGCCGAGGTGAAGGCCGGTGTGGCGCATCACATCGCGCTGTCGGTGGTCGGCACCGCGCGGCTGCTCGACAGCGGCTACTTCCGTGCCAAGCATCTCCAGGAAGACCTGATCGAGGCCTCGCCCGTGCCCTACACCATCGTCCAGGCGACGCAGTTCTTCGAGTTCGTGGGCGCCATCGCGGCGTCGAGTGTGCAGGACGGCGTGGCGCGGCTCTCTGACGCGCTCATCCAGCCGATGGCAGCCGACGACGTGGCGGCGGCGCTGGCCGAGGTCGTGACCGAGCGGCCGGCGCACGGCCGGATCGAGATCGCCGGGCCTGAGGCCCTGCCGCTCGATGCGCTGGTGCGCCGCTTCTTCGCGGCGACGGGCGACGCCCGGAAGGTCGTGACCGATCCCGGCGCGCGCTACTTCGGCGTTCAGCTCGACGACGGCTCGCTGACGCCCGGATCGAAGCCGCGCCTGGGCACGATCCGCTTCGACGAGTGGCTGGCGCAGCGCGCGACGGCCTGAGCGGGAGGAACACAGCCATGAACCGTTTCATCAGGGCCGTCTGCATCCCGTTCGGCATCGCCCTCGGCGCATTCGCCGCCATGCCTGCCGCGGCCGCCCCAGAAGCCGCCGTGACCATGCTCAGCGCCAAGGACCTGGCGGACATGCCCGGCAAGGAAGCCATCGTGTTCACGGTGGACTTTCCGCCGGGCTCGGTCGACCCCGTGCATCGTCACGACGCCCATGCGTTCGTCTACGTGCTCGAAGGCTCCATCGTGATGGGCGTGCAGGGCGGCCGGGAGGTCACGCTGACGCCCGGCCAGACCTTCTACGAAGCCCCGGGAGACATCCACACCGTGGGCCGCAACGCCAGCAGCACCAAACCGGCGAAGTTCGTCGTAACCATGGTGAAGAACAAGGGCGTGCCCTTCTTCATTCCGGTGAAGTAGCGCGCTGGCTGGCGTTTCAGCTTGCGGGGGGCCGGGTGTTGGACAATCCCGCCCGGACTCACACCCATGCACGCAGATCGATGAGCAACCGCTACGACAACAAGTCTTTCACCCAGGCGAAGGCCGAGCCGCGCGCCCCGCAGCGCCGCAGGGTCCACGGCGGCTCGGCGGCGCAGCCGCCGATGGCCCTCGACGTGGGTTACGGCTCGGCGCCTCCCGCCGCGCCGGTGCGGACCTGGCGATCGACGGTGGTCGGCTTCGCGATCGGCTTCGGCATCGTGCTTGCCTTGGCCATGAAGTGGCTCATGGGCTATCAGATCGACAGCGCGCAGGCGCGCCACGAGCAGCAGAAGGCGATGCGCGCGGCCGCAGCGCGCTGCTACGAGCTGGCGTCGAACGCGGCGATCAATGCCTGCCTGAAGGACGTGGAGGCCAGGGGGCGCGAGGCCCAGTAGAACCCAGTAGAACGGCCTCAGCGGGCGCGGATGGCCGACTTGGGCCTGAAGGCCTTGCACACCGAGTCGTCGGTTTCGAGGTACGGCCCGCCGATCAGGTCGATGCAGTAGGGCACTGCCGCGAAGATGCCCGGCACCACCTGCACGCCTTCGGTGTCCTTCAGCCCTTCGAGCGTTTCGGCGATCGACTTGGGCTGGCCCGGCAGGTTGATGATCAGGCTCCTGTCGCGGATCACCGCCACCTGGCGCGAGAGGATCGCGGTGGGCACGAAGCGCAGGCTGATCTGGCGCATCTGCTCGCCGAAGCCCGGCATTTCCTTGTGCGCCACGGCCAGCGTGGCCTCGGGCGTCACGTCGCGCAGGGCGGGGCCGGTACCGCCGGTGGTCAGCACCAGCGAGCAGCCGGCGTCGACCAGCTCGATCAGCGTGGCGCTGATGCGCTCGGCCTCGTCGGGGATCAGGCGGGGCTCGAACTCGATGGGGTTCTTCAGCGCGCGGCCCAGCCATTCCTTCAGCGAGGGCAGGCCCTTGTCTTCATATGTGCCACTGGAGGCGCGGTCGCTGATGGAGACGATGCCGATGCGCACCGGGTCGAAAGCGCCTGATCCGCTCATGCGTCTTCTTCCCTGTCCTGTGCGGCGGCAGCCGCCGCGTGGTCGTCGCTGCCGTGCACCGCGAGCTGGGCGCGCACCAGCTGGAAGATCTCGCGGTAGGCCTTGCCCTGGCGGGGGGCTTCGCCGGCGGGGCCGGTCTTCATGTCCTTGCGGGCCTGGCGGACCAGGGCGCGCAGCTGCTGCGAGTCGGTGGCGGGGTGGGTCTCGATCCAGCCGCCCAGGGCATCGTCATCGGCGATCAGGCGGTCGCGCCAGCGTTCGGCCTCGTGCAGGGCGGCCACTTCGGCGGCGGGCACGGTGTTCTGCTCCAGCAGGGCCTGCTTCACGGCTTCCAGCACCTCGGGCTCCAGCTTGCGCATGAGCTTGCCGATGAACTGCATCTGGCGGCGCTTGCCCTCGAAATTGGTGATCCGCTTGGCCTCGGCGATGGCGTCGACCAGCTTGTCGTCGAGCTGGAGGGCGTCGAACAGGCCGGCGCGCAGGGTGAGCAGCTCGGCGCCCAGCTTCTGCAGCTCTTCGCTTTCGCGCTTGAGGTCGGTGCGGCTGGCTTCGTCGGAGCCCTTGAGCTCGCGCTTGAGCTCGAGGTCGAGCTCGCTGCCTTCGGCCACGAAATGGCCGCGGACGTAATAGCCTTTTTTGGGTTTGCGGGACATGGAAGGGATTCTGGGCCGCGCCTTGCGGCGTTGCAACGCGTGCAATGCGCAGCGGGAAGCTGCTGAAAACGGGAAATGGGGGCCGCAAGTATCATAGCCACCACATGACGACATCCTCTTCGCGCGCCGATTCCGGCTTCGCCTACAGCCGCTCCTTCTTCGAAAACCTGGTCGACACCGCCTTGGCGCACGCCAAGAAGCTCGGTGCCACCGACGCCGGGGCCGAGGCCTCCGAGGGCTGCGGCCTGAGCGTCTCGGTGCGCAAGGGCGAGCTCGAGAACGTCGAGCGCAACCGCGACAAGTCGCTGGGCGTCACCGTCTACGTGGGCCACCGCCGCGGCAACGCCAGCACCTCCGACTTCTCCGAGGCGGCCATCGCCCAGACCGTCCAGGCAGCCTACGACATCGCCCGTTTCACGGCCGAAGACCCCGTCAGCGGCCTGCCGGACGAGGAAGACATCGCCAAGGAACACCCCGAGCTCGACCTGTTCCACCCCTGGGACGTGACCAGCGAGCAGGCCGCGAAGCTGGCCCTGGAATGCGAAGAGGCCGCCCTGTCGACCGACAAGCGCATCACCAACAGCGAGGGCGCGGGCGTCTCGGCCCAGCAGAGCCACTTCTTCAGCGCCCACACGCACGGCTTCCGCGGTGGCTATGCCAGCTCGCGCCATTCCATCTCGGTGGCGCCCATCGCCGGCAAGGGCGACGACATGCAGCGCGACGCCTGGTACAGCTCCATGCGCTCGGCCGCCGAACTGGCCAGCCCGCAGGCCGTGGGCCGCTACGCCGCCGAACGGGCGCTCAGCCGGCTGAAGTCGCGCAAGATCAAGACGACCGAATGCCCGGTGCTGTTCGAGTCGCCGCTGGCCGTGGGCCTGCTGGGCTCGCTGGTGCAGGCCGTGAGCGGCGGTTCGCTCTACCGCAAGAGCAGCTTCCTGCTCGACTCGCTGGGCAAGCCCGTGCTGCCGAAGCACATCGACGTGGCCGAAGACCCCCACCTGCTGCGCGGCAAGGGCAGCGCCCCCTTCGACGACGAGGGCGTGACCACCCGGGCGCGCAAGGTGGTCGATGCCGGCCGCCTCGAGGGCTATTTCCTCTCGACCTACTCGGCGCGCAAGCTGGGCATGAAGACCACCGGCAACGCCGGCGGCTCGCACAACCTGACGCTGAGCTCGCGTCTGACCAAGCACACCGACGATCTCGACGCCATGCTCGCCAAGCTGGGCACCGGCCTCTTCGTGATCGAGCTGATGGGGCAGGGCGTGAACTACGTGACCGGCGACTACTCGCGCGGCGCGAGCGGCTTCTGGGTCGAGAAGGGCAAGATCGCCTTCCCGGTGCAGGAGATCACCATCGCCGGCAACCTCAAGGACATGCTGCTGGGTATTGAAGCCATCGGGGCCGATGCCTACACTTTCGGCGCCAAGACCACGGGATCGGTCCTGGTGAACCGCATGAAGGTCGCCGGCGCCTGAAGGCCGCGCCGCCGGCCTGCGCGCGACGGCTAGTCGAACATGAGGCACAACGCAGCGCGAAAACCGGAACTCGAGCACGAACTGATGCGCGACCCGCGGCTGGGCTTCGAGCCGGCGGGCGGCAGTTCGGTGCGCTGCCTGCAGCACGGCGTGCCCTGGCCCTTCGACTGTTGGCACTACCACGACGAATACGAGCTGCAGTGCATCAACCGCAGCAGCGGCGACGCCTTCGTGGGCGACCACATCGGCCGCTTCGAGCCCGGCTACGTGGCGCTGGTGGGCGCGCGGCTGCCCCACACCTGGATCTCGCACGACGTGCCGCCCGAGGGCATCGCCGAGCGCAGCATGGTCATCCACTTCCGCGACGAGCCGCTGCGCAAGGGCACCGATCTGTTCCCTGAAATGAAGACCGTGCTGCCGATGCTCGACCGGGCGAAGCTGGGCATCGAGTTCTTCGGCATCGGCGACCTCGTGCGCGAGCGCTTCCAGCGGGTGCAGCAGCAGGAGGGCATGGCCCGGCTGGCCGAGTTCATCGGCCTGCTGCACGAACTGGCCCGCTGGCCAGACTGGCGCCAGATTTCCAGCACCGCCGACCCAGCAGGGGAAGACCCGAGCGCCAACACCCGCATGCGCCGCGTGCTCGACTACCTCGACCGGCACCTGACCGAGGAGCTCTCGCTGCCGGCCGTGTGCGCCGTGGCCAACATGGCCGAAAGCAGCTTCTCGCGGTGGTTCCATCGGCACATGGGCGCCACCTTCACCGACTTCGTCACGCGGCTGCGCGTGGCAAAGGCCTGCGAGATGCTGCAGGTGTCCGACCGGCTGGTGAGCGACATCTGCTACGAGGTGGGCTTCGCGAACCTGGCCAACTTCAACCGCCGCTTCCTGCAGCTCAAGGGGATGACGCCCTCGGCCTACCGGCAGCAGGCGCAGGACCGCTTCGGGCTGCGCACCGCGCAGAACACGCCGCTCGCCACCACGGATTGAGACTGAGCCGCCGCCGCGGTTTCAGCGGACCGTGTCCTGCGGCGTCAGGTGCTGCGTAAGCGCCCAGAACGCCAGCGCCAGGCCGCTGACGAGTGCCCCGGCAATGCAGACGCCGTTCCAGCCCGCATGGGCATAGACCATCGTCGAGGCCATCGACCCGGTGGCGGAGCCGATGGAGTAGAAGATCATGTACCCGGCCGTCAGCCGGCTCTGCGCCTCGGGGCGCACGCGGTAGATCAGGCTCTGGTTGGCCACGTGCACCGATTGCAGGCCGAAGTCGATGACGACCACGCCGGCAACCATCGTCCAGATCGACCATGGCAGCAGGGCGATGAGCGGCCATGACAGCAGCATCGCGGTCAAGCCGACGAAGGTGGTGCGCTGTGCACGGCCGCGGTCCGCCTGCCGGCCCGCCCGTGCCGCACCCAGCGCGCCGGCGGCGCCCGCCAGACCGAACAGCCCCACCTGCGTATGCGACAGCGAGAAGGGCGGCGCGGTCAGCGGCAGCACCATCGGCGTCAGCAGCATGGTGATGGCCATGAAGATCAGCATCGCGAGCACGGCGCGGATGCGCAGCACCGGCTCCTGCGCGAAGAGCGCGAACACCGAGCGGATCAGCTGCGGATACGCGATGCCCGGTGCGGGCCGCGTGCCGGCCGGGAGCGCCGTCCAGAGCAGGCCGGCGACCACCAGCGTGGCCGCCGCCGAGGCCAGGTACACCGAGCGCCAGCCGAAAAGATCCGACAGCGTGCCCGACACCGCCCGCGCCAGCAGGATGCCGATGATGATGCCGCTGGTGACGGTGCCCACCACCCGGCCACGCTCGCCCGGCGCGGCCATGCCCGCGGCGTACGCCACCAGAACCTGCGTCACGACCGCGAGCAGGCCCACGGCAGCCATCGCCGGCAGCAGCATCGACGCGCTCGGCGCCAGCGCCACCGCCAGCAGCGCGGCCACCGACAGCAGCGACTGCCCGACGATCAGCCGCCGCCGGTCCACGAGGTCGCCCAGGGGAACCAGCAGCAGCAGGCCCAGCCCGTAGCCGATCTGCGTGATGGTGATGACGGCCCCCACCGTGGCGGGCCGGATGCCGAAGGTGTGGGCCAGCGTGTCCAGCAGCGGCTGCGCGTAGTAGACGTTGGCCACGGCCAGGCCGCAGGCGATGGCGAACAGGAGCGCCAGCGCGCCCGATATCGACGGCGCGGCGCAGGGGCGCGCGAAGGTGGCCCGGCATGGTGGCGTGGTGCTCATGATTGCCCTACTGGTTTCAAATAAAAACCGAAATCGATTCTATCGATGCAGTTTTGAATTGCAACCAAGAAGGAGCGAAAGCCCCCGACTCCGGCAAAACCCCAAGCAGGGTGGTCATAAAAATACCAGTGGCCCGGCTCGCGTGTACGCGGCGCCGCACCGCCGCTGCCTACGCTTCGTCCCACCTGTTTCCGCCGCGATCCGCCGGCAATCCACGACAGGCTCAAAGGAGACGAAAGCGATGGCTGTTCAAGTAAACCGGTACCGGATGACGGGCTGCGCGATGCTGCTGGCGGCGCTGGCCGCAGGGGGCGGCGCGGCCCAGGCGCAGCAGGTCTGCAAGGAGGACCTGCGCGTCCTGTCCCAGCCCCGCGACGGGCTGACCCTGCTCGAAAAGTACAAGGACGAGTTCAAGGCCCTGGCCGGCGCCTCGTTCAACATCGACAACCTCAACGAGAACGACCGCCGCACCAAGACCCGCGCGGACGCCTCCACGGTGGGCAAGTACCACGTGTACTACGTCGACGAGGCCAACGTGCCGCTGTTCGCCCAGTCGAAGTGGATCGTGCCGCTGGCCAAGTACTACCCCGCCGACTACGACTACGCCGACTTCGACCCCGGCCGCCAGAAGGTCGCGACCTTCGACGGCCAGGTCTGGTTCGCGCCGCTCACCGGAGGCGGCGACCTGCTGGTCTACCGCAAGGACCTGCTCGAGAAGGCCGGCATCAAGCCGCCGACCACGCTGGAGGAATTCGCCGAGGCCGCGAAGAAGCTCAACGACCCGGCCAACGGCGTGTACGGCGTGGCGCTGCGCGGCCAGCGCGGCTCGGGTGCCAACGTGTGGCGCTGGATGCCATTCTTCCGCGGCTACGGTGGCCAGTGGTTCGACGGCGACAAGCCCGTGTTCGACTCGCCCGCCGCGGTGAAGGCCACGCAGACCTACCTCGACCTCTTCAAGTACTCCGCGCCCGGCACCAAGACCGGCGGCTGGGACGAATCCACCGGCGCCTTCCTCGCCGGCAAGGTGGCGATGCTGATCGAGTCGACTCCGCTGGCCGGCAACGCGCTCGACCCGAAGATGTCGACCGTGATCGGCAAGGTCGCCTACCTGCCGCCGCCCGCGCCGCTGACCGGCGGCGGCTACGGCCACGGCCTCGCCATCGGCGCCAAGGCCAACAAGACCGAGGAGGCGAAGAAGTGCGCCGGCCTGTTCGTCGCCTGGGCCACTTCCAAGAAGCAAGAGCAGCGCCGCCTCGCGGAAGGCCAGTTCGGCGAGCTCAACCGCACCAGCGTGCTGGCAAGCCCCGAGTTCGCCAAGCGCTACGGCGCCGACCTCGGCAAGGCGCTGGCCGACACCGGCAAGCTCACGGCCGTGAACTTCTGGCAGGACCCGGCCTGGCCCGACCTCGGCGACCGCTGGGGGATCATCCTCGAAGAGCTGATCACCGGATCGCGCACCGACATCAAGGCCGGCCTCGACGAGCTCTACGCCTACGCGAAGCAACTGGTCGCGCGGCGCAAGAAGTAATGACGCTCAGGGAGAAGAAAAAGAAGGCGACGAGGCTGCCTCTCGTCTTCATCGGGCCCGGCCTGCTGGTGCTTGCAGTGCTGGCGCTGGTGCCCACCTTTTTCGCTATCGGCATCTCGCTGCAGGACCGGGAGCTGGGCCAGGCCGATACGGCCTGGGTCTGGCTGTCGAACTATGTACAGCTCTTTTCCGACCGGCGCTTCCTCAACTCGGTGCGCGTGTCGCTGGTGTGGGAGGTGCTGACGGTCAGCGCCACCATGGGGCTCGCGGTGCTGCTGGGCGTGCTGATGTTCCAGTGCACCACCGCGCGCTGGCGCAACGTGCTGTCGATGCTGTTCATCGTGCCGGTGCTGCTGCCGCGGGTGTCGGCCGCCTTCGTGTGGAAGTTCGCCTTCCATCCGCTCTTCGGCCTGCTGACCTGGCCCTACAAGGCGATCACCGGCGAGCCGCTGGACCTGCTGGCCAGCCCGATGACCGCGCTGCTCACGGTGGCCTTCGTCGACGTGTGGCAGTGGGGCCTGTTCTTCGCCGTCATCGTGCTCAAGCTGCTCGAGACACTGCCACCGCAGCCCTTCGAGGCCGCGCGCATGGACCACGCGAAGACCTGGGAGGTCTACGCCTATGTGGCCTTGCCGATGCTGAAGGCGCCGCTGGTCAGCCTGTGCTTCGTGAAGATGGTGGAGTCGCTGCGCGCCTTCGACCTCATCTACGTGATGACGCGCGGCGGCCCGGGCATCTCGACCGAGACGCTGGACATGTACGCGTTCTCGCAGGGCTTCATCGAGTCGGGCCGCATCTCGTATGCCTCGGGCATGGCTGTGCTGATGATGGTCGCCTCGACCGTGGCCTTCACCTACATCTGGAAATGGACGCGGCCGAAATGAGCCCATCTCCCAAGAAGAAGCTGTCCCTCGGCACGCTGCTCGCGCGGCTGGTGCTGATCGCGGCCGGGCTCTCGGCGCTGGTGCCGGTGCTCTGGACCTTCCTCAACTCGTTCAAGAACCGGGTCGACATCGTCTCGGCGGTGCCGAAGTTCTTCTTCACGCCCACGCTGGAGAACTACGTCTATGTGCTGAGCCGCGAGGCGGTGGCGGCGGGGCTGCTCAACTCCGTCGTGGTGGTGGGCTCGGCAGTGATCGCCGGTGCCGTGCTCGGGCTGCCTGCGGCCTATGCGCTCGCGCGCTATCCGCTGCGCTGGGCCAACGACATCCAGTTCTTCGTGCTCTCGATGCGTTTCCTGCCGCCCGTGGCGGTGGCCATTCCGCTGATGGTGATCTGGCTGCAGCTGGAGCTGTACGACACGCGCATCGCGCTCGTCGTCACCTACACGCTGCTCACGCTTTCCACCGTGATCTGGCTCGCCATTCCCGCCTTCAAGGCGGTACCGAAGGAAGTGGAGGAGGCCGGCCGCGTCGATGGCTACGGCCCCTACGCGATCTTCTTCAAGGTGGCGTTGCCGATCGCCGCGCGCTCGCTGATAGGAGCCATCGCCTTCGGCTTCGTGCTGGTGTGGAACGAGTTCCTCATCGCGCTGATGCTCACCACGTCGGATGCCAAGACGCTGCCCATCGTGGCCTCGGAGCTGAGCCAGCTCGGGCGCGACGTGCCCTGGGGCATTCTGAATGCCTCCGTCATCCTGCTCTCGCTGCCGCCGCTGCTCATGGTGGGCGTGCTCAGCGGCTTCCTCAATGCGGCGTTCAAGCGCAGGCGCGACGCGGCATGAGCCCCGAGGCGATCCCTCTTTCCCGGAACAACGAAATGTCCGCAATCAGCTGTCACAAGATCATCAAGCGCTACGGCGACACGCAGGTCGTCCACCAGTTCGACCTGGACGTGTCCGACAACGAGTTCGTCGTGTTCCTTGGCCCCTCGGGCTGCGGCAAGTCGACCATCCTGCGCATGCTCGCGGGGCTGGAGGACATCTCCGACGGCAACCTGCTAATCGGCGGCCAGCGCGTGAACGACCTGCCGCCGCAGGAGCGCGGCATCGCGATGGTGTTCCAGAACTACGCGCTCTATCCGCACATGAGCGTGCGCGACAACATCGCCTTCGGCCTCAAGCGGCTAAAGGTGCCCAAGGCGGAGATCGACGCGCGCATCAAGGAGGTGTCGGACACGCTGGGGCTGGAGCGCTACCTGCAGCGCAAGCCCACGGAACTCTCGGGCGGGCAGCAGCAGCGCGTGGCGATTGCGCGGGCGATGATCAAGACGCCGAAGGTGTTTCTCTTCGACGAGCCGCTGTCGAACCTCGACGCCAAGCTGCGCAACCACATGCGCATCGAGATCGCCCGGCTGCACCAGGCGCTGAAGACCACCACCGTCTACGTGACCCACGACCAGCACGAGGCGATGACGCTGGCCGACCGCATCGTGCTGCTGCGCGACGGGCGCATCGAGCAGGTCGGCTCGCCGCGCGAGATCTTCGAGCGGCCGCGCTCGGCCTTCGTGGCGGGCTTCATCGGCACGCCGCCGATGAACCTGGTGGAGATGAAGGTGCGCGGTGCGGGCGGCCATTTCGAGCTGACGGGCCGCGAGGGCACGGTGCGCGTGGACCCGCGGCGTTTCGCGCTGGAGGGCCGCGAGCGCGTGACGCTGGGCATCCGGCCCGCGCACATGCAGGTCGATACGCAGGACGGCCGCGACGGAGGCTTTGCCGGCGAGGTCCAGCTCATCGAGTACCTCGGCAACGAGGTGCTGGTGAGCTTCGGCCAGGGCGAGGGCGAGATCGCCGCGCTCATGCCTTCCGCGCACTGCCCCAGGCTGCGCGAGCGCGTGCGCTTCGTGGCCGACCCGGCGCAGGTGCACCTGTTCGACATCGACTCCGGCGCCTCGCTGCTGCGCGCGGACACCCCGTTGCATTGACCCCATACCGACAACACTCATTCAAGGACTCGAGAACATGAAGGCACTGGTTCTGGAAAAAGCGCACGAGCTCAGGCTGCGCGAGCTCGACATTCCGCTTCACGTGGGACCGCGCGACGTGAAGATCCGCATGCACACCGTGGGCGTGTGCGGCAGCGACGTTCACTACTACCAGCACGGCGGCATCGGCCCCTACGTGGTTGAGGAGCCGATGGTGCTGGGCCACGAGGCATCGGGCATCGTGGCCGAGGTGGGTGCCGAGGTCACGCACCTCAAGCCCGGCGACCGCGTGTGCATGGAGCCCGGCATTCCGCGCATGGATTCGCGCGCCACGCTCGAAGGCATCTACAACCTCGACCCCGCCGTGCGCTTCTGGGCCACGCCGCCCATCCACGGCTGCCTCACGCCCTTCGTGGTGCACCCGGCGGCCTTCACCTTCCGCCTGCCCGACAACGTGAGCTTCGGCGAGGGCGCCATCGTCGAGCCGCTGGCCATCGGCCTGCAGGCGGCAAAGAAGGCCGCGCTGAAGCCGGGCGACGTGGCGGTGGTCGTCGGCGCCGGCACCATCGGCGCGATGACGGCGCTGGCGGCGCTCGCAGGCGGCGCGGCGCGCGTGATCCTCGCGGACCTCGTGCCCGAGAAGCTGGCGCTCTTCGCCGGCAACCCTGCGGTGACGACCGTCGACGTGCGCAGCACCAACCTGGCCGATGCCGTGAAGTCGCTGACCGGCGGCTGGGGCGCCAACGTGGTCTTCGAGGCCAGCGGCAGCGCGCGCGCCTTCGAGGGCATCGTCGACCTGCTGTGCCCCGGCGGCTGCCTCGTGCTGGTGGGCATGCCCGGCGGCAAGGTGCCGATGGACATCGTCGCGATCCAGTCGAAGGAGGTGCGCATCGAGTCGGTGTTCCGCTACGCCAACATCTTCCCGCGCGCGCTGGCGCTGATCGCCTCGGGGCAGGTCGATGTGAAGCCTTTCATCTCGCGCACCTTCGCCTTCGAGGACGGCATCGAGGCCTTCGAGGAAGCGGCGGCCGGCCGCGCGACGGACGTGAAGATCCAGATCGAGTTTCCGGAACCGGCTGCCTGAGGACCTGGCCCCAAGGCGCTGGGCAAGGGGAAATGCCGGGGGGCGCGGCGCGCGTGCGCGGATAAAGTGGCCGGGTTTTTTGCTACCCGGAGCCCGCGCGCCAATGCCCTTGCCGTTCCGCAACATCGTCCTCACCGGTGCCTGTGGCGGGCTGGGGCAGGCGCTGGCGCGCGAACTGATCGGCAACGGGGCGAGCGTGGCGCTGGTTGGGCTCGACACCGGCAGGCTCGCCGAGCTGGCCGCACTCGCGCCCGGGCGCTGCGCGGCCTACACCCCCGACGTGTCGCAGGGCGGCGCCATGCAGGCCATGGCCGCCGACTGGATGGCCCGCGCTGGCGCGCCCGACCTCGTGATCGCCAACGCAGGCGTCGCTGGCGGCTACGACACCGCACAGGCCGACGACCTGGCCGTGTTCCGCCGCATGCTCGAAATCAACCTGCTGGGCGCGGCCACCACCTTCCAGCCTTTCGTGGCCGCCATGCGTGCGCAGCGGCGCGGCGCGCTGGTCGGCATGGCCAGCATCGCAGGCTGGCGCGGTATGCCAGGCAACGGCGCCTACTGTGCGAGCAAGGCGGGACTGATCCGCTACCTCGAAAGCCTGCGCGCCGAACTGCGCGAGAGCGGGCTCACGGTGCACACGGTCAGCCCCGGCTACATCCGCACCGCGCTCACCGCCGGCAACCGCTTCGTGATGCCGGGGCTGCTGGAGGCCGACGATGCCGCGCACCGGCTGCTGGCGGCCGTGGCGGCTGGGCGCGAGAAGATCGTGCTGCCGCGCCGCATCGGCTGGCTCTCGAAGACGCTCGACCTGCTGCCGGAGAAGCTGCATGACCGCCTGCTGCGCGGCCAGCCGCGCAAGCCGCGCGTGGGCGAGGCGGGCGCCACTGCAATTCCCGGCCTTCCCAAGGAGCCTCCGCCCCGATGACGACGCCGAACGCCGCCGTACCCACCCATGAACAGATCGCGCTGATCGGCGCGGGCCCCTCCGGCCTGGCCGGTGCGCGCAACCTGCAGAAGCACGGCGTGCCGTTCCAGGGCTTCGAGGCGCATGGCGACGTGGGCGGGCTGTGGGACATCGACAACCCGCGCTCCACCGTCTATCACTCCGCCCATCTGATCTCCAGCAAGCGCACCACCGAGTTCAGCGAGTTCCCGATGGCCGACACGGTGGCCGACTACCCGAGCCACCGCGAGCTGCGCCGCTACTTCAGCGACTTCGCCGACAAGTTCGGGCTGCGCGAGCATTTCCGCTTCAACACGCGCGTGCTGCGCGTCGAGCCCGTGGGCGACGCGCCCGGCACGCGCTGGCTCGTGACCACCGAAGACGGCGAGGGCACCGTCGAGACGGCCGAGTACAGGGGCGTGGTCATCGCCAACGGCACGCTCGCCGAGCCCAAGCGGCCGAGCTTCGACGGCCACTTCGAGGGCGAGCTGCTGCACACCAGCGACTACAAGCACCCGGAGCTCTTCAAGGACAAGCGCGTGCTGATCGTCGGCGCGGGCAACTCGGGCTGCGACATCGCCGTGGATGCCGTGCATTACGCCAGGAGCGTCGACATCTCGGTGCGGCGCGGCTACTACTTCGTGCCCAAGTACGTGTTCGGCAAGCCGGCCGACACGCTGGGCGGCAAGCGGCCGCTGCCGCCGTGGCTCAAGCAGCGCATCGACTCGACGGTGCTCAAGTGGTTCACCGGCGATCCGGTGCGTTTCGGCTTTCCGAAGCCCGACTACCGGATGTACGAGTCGCACCCCATCGTGAACTCGCTCGTGCTGCACCACGTGGGCCACGGCGACATCGGCGTGCGCGCCGACATCGCGCGGCTCGACGGGCGCACGGTGCATTTCAAGGACGGCAGCGCGCGCGACTACGACCTGATCCTGGCTGCCACGGGCTACGCGCTGCACTATCCCTTCATCGAGCGCGAGTTGCTGAACTGGCAGGGCATGGCGCCGCGGCTGTACCTCAACATCTTCTCGCCGCGTTTCGAGAACATCGCGGTGCTCGGGATGATCGAAGCCAGCGGCATCGGCTGGCAGGGCCGCTACGAGCAGGCCGAGCTGGTGGCGCGCTACTTCCGCGCGCAGGCGGGCGGTTCGCCGAAGGCAGCCGCGTTGCGAGCCGCTGCGCAGGGGCCGGCACCCGACCTGTCGGGCGGCTTCAAGTACCTCCAGCTCGAGCGCATGGCGTACTACGTGCACAAGGACACCTACCGCGCGGCAGTGCGCAACGCCGCCGCGGCGCTGGCCGACCAGGGCTGAACGAAGGAACAACGCGCATGCTGCCCGTCGACGAGATACGCCTTCACTTCAACCCGGCCTCGCTGGTGCTGCTCAACGTGGTGCTGGGCTTCCTGATGTTCGGCATCGCGCTGGACACGCGCATCGAAGACTTCAAGCGCGTGGCACGCATGCCCGGCGCGATGGCGGTGGGCATCGGCGCGCAGTTCATCGTGCTGCCGGCGGTGACCTACGTGCTCACGCTGGTCCTCAAGCCGGGCCCGAGCATCGCGCTGGGCATGATCCTGGTGGCCTGCTGTCCGCCAGGGAACATCTCGCAGATCCTCACGCACCGCGCGGGCGGCAACGTGGCGCTGTCGGTCTCGATGACGGCGATCTCGAACGCGATCTCCATCGTGGTGATGCCGCTGAACTTCGCGTTCTGGGGCGGGCTGCATCCGACGGCCTCGGCGCTGCTGAAGACCATCGCGCTCGATCCGCTGGACATGCTGGGGCACATCGTGGCGATCATCGGCATTCCCTTCGTGCTGGGCGTGGCCTGCGCGCACCGGTTGCCGGCGCTCACGGCGCGCATCAAGAAGCCGGTGGGCGTGCTGAGCTTCGTCGCGCTGATCGTATTCATCATCGGCGCCATCGCGGGCAACTGGCGCTTCTTCCTCGACTACGTGGGGCTGGTGCTGCTGGCGGTGGTGATCCACGACGCGCTGGCCTTCGGCACCGGCTACCTGTGCGCGCGGCTGTCGGGGCTGGGCGACTACGACAGGCGCGCCGTGTCCATCGAGGTGGGCATCCGCAATTCGGGGCTCGGGCTGGTGCTGATCTTCAGCTTCTTCGGCGGGCTCGGCGGCATGGCCGTGGTGGCGGGCGTGTGGGGCTTCTGGGACATCATCGCGGGCCTCGCGCTGGCGAGCTGGTGGGGGCGCAAGCCCACGAAGCCATGAGCGGCGAAGGAATCGTTGCGCGCCGCGTGCTGGTGACCGGGGCCGATGGCTTCCTGGGGCGCAGCCTGCTCGCCGCGCTGGCGCAGCAGGGCACGCTGGAAGCGCTGGTCGCGGTCGACGTGCGCGAGGTGCCGCCGGACCGTCGCCTGATGGGCGTGGCCTACCGGCAGCTGGACGTGCGCGACTCGCGCATCGCCGAAGCCATCGCCGACCATGCCATCGACACCGTGGTGCATCTCGCATCCATCGTCACGCCCGGCAAGGACTCGAACCGCGCCTTCGAGCATTCGGTGGACGTCGGCGGCACGCGCAACGTGCTCGAAGCCTGCGTGGCGAACGGCGTGCGGCACATCGTGGTGTCGTCCAGCGGCGCTGCCTACGGCTACCACGCGGACAACCCGGCGTGGATCACCGAGTCGCAGCCGCTGCGCGGCAACGCCGTGTTCGCCTACGCCGACCACAAGCGGCAGGTGGAGGAGATGCTCGCCGACTATCGCGAGCGGCATCCGTCGCTGGCGCAGACGGTGCTGCGCATCGGCACCATCCTGGGCGAGCGGGTGGACAACCAGATCACGGCGCTGTTCGAGAAGAAGCGGCTCATCGCCATCCGAGGCAGCGCGAGCCCCTTCGTGTTCGTGTGGGACGAGGACGTGACGGGCGCCATCGCCCATGCGCTCGGCGGCGCGCCGCCCGGCTGCTACAACCTCGCGGGCGACGGCGCGCTGAGCATCCACGAGATCGCCGCTCGGCTCGGCAAGCGAGCGGTCGACTGGCCGGCCGGTGTGCTGAAGACGGCTCTGGCGGTGGGCTCGGCGCTGGGCGTGAGCCGCTACGGGCCGGAGCAGCTCGACTTCCTGCGCTACCGGCCGGTGCTGCTCAACACCGCCCTGAAGGAGCGCTTCGGCTATGTGCCGCGCAAGACCAGCAGCGAGGCCTTCGATGCCTTCGTGGCGGCGCGGGCGCGGCTGGGGCGGCCGGTCACTGCTTCGTCCTGACCTCGTCGGGCGGCGGCGCGACCAGGTAATCGAGCATGCGCCGCGCGTTGAGCGGCAGGTCTTCCGAGGAGCGCACGCAGGCCATCAGCGTGCGCTCGGCCCACGCGTCGGCGAGCGAGGCGCGCGCGATCTTCATCGAGCGGGCGCAGCGCTCGGCGGCGGTCTGCGGGACGATGCCGACGCCGATGCCGTACTCGACCATGCGGCACACCGCTTCGAAGTTGCGCACCCGCACGCGGTAGGCCAGGTGCTTGCCCAGGGCGCGCACGTGCTGGGTGATCAGCTGCTGCAGCGCGCTGTCGGCGGGCAGGCCGACGAATTCGCTGTCGACCACCTCGGCCAGCCTCAGGCGCCGGCGCGTGGCCAGCGCATGGCCGCGCGGCATGACGAGCACGAGGTCGTCGCGGCGGAAGGGATGGCATTCGAGGCCCTCGCTGTCGATGGCGTCGGAGACGATGCCGATGTCGCACAGGCCGGCGCGCAAGGCTTCCACCGTGTCGGGGCTGGCGCGCTCTTCCAGGTCGACCGAGATGCGCGGATGCTCCGCCAGGAAGCGGCTCAGCACCTCGGGCAGGTGCTCGGTGAGTGCCGAGGTGCCGCACATGAAGCGCACGTGGCCCTTGAGGCCCTGGCCGTACTCGCCGAGCTCGCCGCGCAGGCGCTCCATCTGCTGCAGCACGACGCGCGCATGGTGCAGCAGCGTGCGGCCGGCCTCGGTGGGGCGCACGCCCTGCGCGTGGCGGGTGAGCAGGGGGCTGCCCAGGGCGTCTTCCATGCCGCGCACGCGCTGGCTGGCGGAGGCCAGCGTCATGTGCGAACGCCCCGCACCGGCAGTGAGGCTGCCGGCCTCGACGACGTGGATGAAGAGCCGCAGGTCGGTGAGGTCGAATCGCATGATCCGGCGGAGTGTGCACCAGGAGCCTCAGCCTCAGACTGAGGCCCGCTTCGCGAATGCCGCATTTGCGGCGGCCGGCTTCGTTGGCAGAGTCGGCGTCCGATGACGCATCCGATCGACGAAACCGCTTTCTGGGCCGCCGCCTCGGCCGTGTACCTGCTGGCCGGGGTGATCAAGGGCGTGGTCGGCCTAGGGCTGCCGACGGTGTCGATGGCGCTGCTCGCGCTGTGGATGTCGCCTGCCCAGGCGGCCGCGCTGCTGATCGTGCCCTCGCTGGTCACCAACATCTGGCAGACCGGGCCGCGCGCGACCTTCATGCCGGTGCTGCGGCGCATCGGCGGCATGCAGGTGGGCGTGGTGATCGGTACGCTGGCCGGCGCGCTGTGGCTGGGCGTGCCGGCGGGGGCGTGGGCTTCGTTCGCGCTCGGGGTGGCACTGATCGTCTATGCGCTCTGGGGGCTGACCGGGCGGCAGCTGCACGTGAGCGATGCGCAGGCGCGCTGGGTGGGGCCGCTGGTGGGCGTGGCCACCGGGCTGGTGACGGCCGTGACGGGCGTGTTCGCGGTGCCTGCGGTGCCTTACCTGCAGGCGCTGGGCTTCCAGCGCGATTCGCTGATCCAGGCGATGGGGATCTCGTTCACCACCTCGACGGTGGTGCTGGCCATCGGGTTGGCCGTGAACGGGGGATATCCGGTGTCGGCGATCGGAGGTTCGGTCGCGATGCTGGCGCCGGCCATCGGCGGCATGGTGCTCGGGACCTGGCTGCGCAAGCGGCTGTCGGTGGAGGTGTTCCGGCGCTGCTTCCTGGTCGGGCTGGCGCTGCTGGGCCTTTACATGGCCGCGCGGGCGGCCGCGGGGTGACGATGGTGTCTCAGGCCACCAGCAGCAGGGCCGAACGGACGCGCTCGATGGTCTGGCGGTAGGGCAGGGCGAAGTCGTCGATCGGGTCGTTGGCGTCGAGCCAGCTGAAGAGGAAGACCAGCCCTTCTTCCTCGGGGCTGCCCGTGGCCGTGTGCGTGAAGCTCTCGGGCAGGGCGCTTTCGGCGCGCATCAGGAACAGGTGCCACAGCTGCGGGTGGCGGTGCGTGTTGCCTTCGATGCCGGCTTCGCATTCGCGGTCCAGCGTGCCCAGCGACTGCAGCTCGCCGGCGTAGTCGATGCCCGATTCCTCGAGCAGCTCGCGGCGCACCGCCACTTCGGGCGACTCGCCGGGCTCGATGGTGCCCTTGGGCAGCTGCATGTTGCCGTCCTCGGGATGGCGGAACACCAGCAGCCGGCCCCGTGCGTCGACCAGGCAGGCGCAGGCCTTGGGGATGGCGACGCTCAGGCTGCCGGCGTTCATGCTCAGGCGCCCGTCAGAGCGGCCTTGACCGCTGCGCTGACCTGGCCCATGTCGGCCTTGCCGGCCAGGCGGGTCTTGACCACGCCCATCACCTTGCCCATGTCGCCCGGGCCCTTGGCGCCCAGCTCGGCCACGATGGCCTTCACTTCGGCGGCGACTTCGTCGGCGCCCATGCGCTGGGGCAGGTAGACCTCCAGCACCTTGATCTCGGCGGCTTCCTTGTCGGCGAGGTCGGTGCGGCCGCCGGTGGTGAAGGCGGCGATGGAGTCCTTGCGCTGCTTGACCATCTTGTCGACGATGGCGACGACCATGGTGTCGTCGAGCTCCACGCGCTCGTCGACTTCCTTCTGCTTCATCGCGGCCAGCAGCAGGCGGATGGTGGCCAGGCGCTCGGAGTCCTTGGCGCGCATCGCCGTCTTCATGTCTTCGGTGATCTGTTCTTTGATAGTCATTCGGCAACCTTTCGGAAAAAACAAAAGCCGCGGCAGGTTTCCCTGGCGCGGCTGAGGCAACGGAGCGGCGGTGCTGACTTTCGTCTGGGCCTGCCGCCCGGGGCGTTGCTTAGTACAGCTTCTTGGGCAGCTGCATGCTGCGCACGCGCTTGTAGTGGCGCTTGACCGCGGCTGCCTTCTTGCGCTTGCGCTCGGCGGTCGGCTTTTCGTAGAACTCGCGGGCGCGCAGGTCGGTCAGCAGGCCGAGCTTTTCGATGGTGCGCTTGAAACGGCGCAGGGCGACGTCGAAGGGCTCGTTTTCTTTAACGCGGATGGTGGTCATTGATGAATCGTTGAAATGGATTTGGCCTGGAGAGATCGAGGCCCCAAGCCGGGGTTCCTCAACTGAAATCTTTTGCGGCCGTTGAGGTAAGGCCAAGAGTTAGCCCATGAGTATAGCACTCCCCCAGGCGGAAATGGCACTCCCCCAGGCTGCGCGCACTTCGTGTCGCTTCGCCGACCCCCTCGCCGGGGGCGACACCTGAGGCCCGGCAAAGCCGGTTCCTCGGTGTCTCTGAAGGGGCGAGAAAGTCAGAGCGCCTGTGCGCACGCATGTGCGCTCGCCCAGGCCCACTGGAAGTTGTATCCGCCCAGCCAGCCGGTCACATCGACCACTTCGCCGATGAAGTACAGGCCCGGCTGCTTCGATTCCATGGTCTGGGAGGACAGGTCGCGGGTGTCGACGCCCCCAGCCGTGACTTCGGCCTTTTTGTAACCTTCGGTGCCGCTGGGCACGATCTGCCAGCGGGAGATGCGCTCCGACAAGGCCGCCAGAGCCTTGTCGGCGGCCTCGTTGACCGGCCGCTGCAGGGCCGGGTCCTGTCCGACCCAGGCGTCGGCCAGCCGGGAGGGCACCAGCGTAGCCAGTTCGTTGGCGATGCGTTTCTTCGACCTCAGCTTGGCTTCGCCCAGCGCCTCGGCCACGTTCACGCCGGGAGCGAAATCGAGCGTCAGCGGCGCGCCGGGCTTCCAGTAGCTCGAGATCTGCAGCACCGCAGGGCCCGACAGGCCCCGGTGGGTGAAGAGCAGGTCTTCGAGGAAGGCCATCTTTTCCTTCTTGGCGCCGGTCTCGATGCGCACCGGCAGCGCCAACCCGGCCAGTTCGGCGTAGGGCGCCCAGGCTTCGCCGCCGAAGGTCAGGGGCACTAGCGCGGGCCGCGGAGCCACCATCCGCAGGCCGAACTGCTCGGCGATGCGATAGCCGAAGTCGCTGGCGCCGATCTGCGGGATCGACAGGCCGCCGGTGGCGACGACGATCTTCGGCGTCTCGATCGGGCCCCGGCTGCTCTCGATTCGATAGCTGCCAGCGCCCTTGCCGTCTGCATTGCCGTCGGAAAACGTGATCTCGCCGATCCTGCACGGCTGCCAGCGCTCGACCCCGCCCGCTGCGCATTCGGCCAGCAGCATGTCGACGATCTGCTGCGAGGAGCCGTCGCAGAAGAGCTGTCCCTTGTGCTTCTCGTGAAAGGCGATGCCGTGCTTCTGAACCAGTTCGATGAACTGCTGCGGCGCATAGCGCGACAGCGCCGAGCGGCAGAAATTCGGGTTGTCGCCGATGAAGTGCCGCTGCGGCGCGCGCACGTCGAGGTCGCGGTTGGTGAAGTTGGCGCGCCCGCCGCCGGAGATGCGGATCTTCTCGCCCACCTTCTCGCTGTGGTCCACCACCAGCACCTTCAGCCCGCGCTGGCCTGCCACGCCGGCGCAGAAGAGCCCGGCGGCGCCGGCGCCGATCACGACAGCGTCGAATTTCGCCGCGCTCAAGGGCCGTCGGCCGCCAGGATCGGCGGCGGGTTGTATTTCAGGTGGCCGACGTAGCGCAGCGGCTGCGTGGCGGCGATGGAGGGCACGTCGCCCTCGCGCATGTGGAGCAGGTCGGCCGGGCTCACCCAACGCGGGTCGGCATTGGTGATCGGCATGCCTGCCTGGCGATACGCCTCCAGCACGAACTGCGAGCAGAAGAACTGGTCGTCGCGGCTCGCGCCCAGTTGCACCATGGCCAGGCCGCTCATGCAGTAGTGGCTGACGGCGGTGGGCACCAGCGGGAGCTCGCACAGGCGCCGGTTCAGCACGAAGGGCGCGTTCAGCAGCACGCCCACGGTGTTGTAGCTGGTGCCGACCTGAGACAGCGCCCATTCGCGCATGCGCGCGGCGCCGGCGTCGTCCACGCCCGGCACGCGGAAGGCCACGACCATCTGCTCCTCGTCGACCACTTCGGCGAGCGGCCGCGCGCGCACGCCGGTGCCTACGGCTTCGGCGATCTGGCCGTCGCCCAGGTACAGCACCGCGTGGCTCACTGGCGAGAAGGTGCCCAGCCGGATGCCGAAGGAGTTCACCGTGGCGATGGAGGTCAGCAGGATGTCGCCCGGCGCCAGCGCGTCGGCGGCGATGAGCTCGCCTCCGTTGCCCGGCGCGATGACCGAGCTCTGCACGCGCAGGCGCAGGCCGGTGTCCTTGGTCGGCATGTCGATCTGCGTGGCGCAGGCCGACAGCAGCAGGGCGGCGCCCACCGCGGCGATGGCCGCGGCGGCCCGGAAAGCGACGCGCATCAGCCCTTCCAGACGAACGGGAACTTCAGCTGCTTGAAGAAGCCGTTGGGCACGTAGTCGCCCAGCACGCCGTACTTCTCGGGCCAGAGCTTGGTGCTCTTCACGGCGGTGCCGAAGATGTAGTCGAGGAAGGCGTAGTGCGCCGCGTAGTTCTTGTCCAGGGCTTCCTGGTCCTGGCTGTGGTGCCAGTGGTGGAAGTTGGGCGTCACGATCAGGTAGCGCAGCGGGCCCAGCCGCACGCTCACGTTGCAGTGGTTGAACACCGCCTGGAAACCCACCACCACGATGTAGGCGTCGATCACGTCCTTGCTGAAGCCCAGCACGTAGATGGGCGCCAGCACCAGCGTGCGCGTGATCAGCAGTTCCAGGATGTGCTGGCGCGAGCCGGCCATCCAGTCCATGCTCTTCACGCTGTGGTGCACCGCGTGCAGGCGCCACAGCACCGGCACCTCGTGGTAGGCGCGGTGCGTCCAGTACTGCACCAGGTCGGCCACCAGGATGATCAGCAGCAGCCCGGCCCAGAACGGCAGGTTGCCCACCCAGCCGCGGATGCCGTCGTTGGCCGCCCAGCCGAAGAGCTTGTGCACCATCAGGTTGGTGGCCAGCAGCACGAAGCCCACGATCATGTGGTTCACCACGAAATGGTGGAAGTCGGTCTGCCACTCCTCGCGGAACACCGGCTGGTCTTTTCGCAGCGCGAACAGCTTCTCGATGAAGATGAAGATCAGCGAGGAGCCCAGCAGGTCGAGGATGAACCAGTCGAGCCCGATGTAGGGCGTGTTGTCCGCGAAGTCGTGCACCGGCACCTTGTGCCCGCCCAGCAGGGCCGAGGCCGCCACCAGCAGGAACGCGGCCGACGAAAGCCAGCGCGAGCGGTTGAAGATGATGTTGACCAGCGAGAGCCCGCCCGAGATGACCAGCGCCGTCAGCAGGATGATGCGCATCACGTCGACGTTGTAGCTCTTGCGCAACTCCGGCGTCGTGAGGTACTGCGGGAAGTGGAAGGCCAGCACGCCCAGGAAGCACAGGATGGCCAGGCTCAGCGCGATGGTCCCGGTGACCAGCCCCTTGCCGCGGCGCAGCTCGCCGTGGCTTTCCGTGAATTCGTTGAGTTTTTCGAGCATTTCCGCCTCTCTCGCTTGTGTTTTTGTCGGGGCGCGATTTTAGAGGGGGCTGCCGGAAAACGCTTACCTTCTGCGGATGGAGCGCCGCCGCAGCAGCGCACCCGCACCCAGCGCCACAGCCATCACCAGCAGCGACACCACCGTCGTCACCGTCCCCAGCGCATAGATCGAAGGCGTGGTCACCGTCGAGGTCAGCCCTTGCAGCTCGAGCGGCAGCGTGTTCACGTCGCCGATGGCCTGCGAGGTGCGGGCGATTTCGTCCCACGACAGCGTGAAGCCGAACATGCCAATGCCCACGATCGAGGGGCCGATCAGCGGCAGCACCACGAAGCGGAAGGTCTGCCACGGCGTGGCGCCCAGGTCGCGCGCGGCTTCCTCGTAGGCGGGGTTGAAGCGGTTGAACACCGCGAACATGATGAGCAGCCCGAAGGGCAGCGTCCACGTCAGGTGCGCGCCCAGCGCGGAGCTGAACAGGCCCAGCGCGGTGCCGTAGCCTTCGAGCAGCGAGGTGGCGTCCATCGCCGTCAGCACGCTCTTGATGCCGGTGTCGATCAGCCGGAACTGCAGGCCGATGCCCAGCGAGATGATGATCGACGGCATGATGAGGCTGGCGACCGTCACGAAGAAGAGGGCGTTGCTGCCCGCGAGCTTCTTGCGGAACGCGAGGCCGGCGAGCACCGACAGCACCACGGTGAACCCCATCACCACTGCGCCCAGCGCCAGAGAACGCCTGAAGGCCGCGCCGATGTCGACCGTGCCCAGCCCTTCGGCCAGCTTGTGGAACCAGTGCAGCGACACTCCGCGTAGCGGGAAAGTCAGCCCGCCTTCGGGCCCCTGGAAGCTCAGCACGAAGATCGTGATCATCGGGCCGTAGAGGAACAGCACGAAGAGCCCGAACACGGTGGCCAGCGGCCAGAAGCCGGGCGCGCGATGGGCGCCGATGGGTGTTTGCATCTCAGAGCTCCTTGCGGATGTCGACCATCCGGGTCAGGCCCCAGATGATCATCAGCACCACCGCCAGCAGGATCATGGCGTTGGCCGCCGCCAGCGGGAACTGCAGGTACGAGGTCTGCACCTGGATGATCTTGCCGATGGAGGCGATCTGCTGCCCGCCCATCACGCCGATGGTGACGAAGTCGCCCATGACGATGGTGATGACGAAGATCGAGCCGATGAGGATGCCGGTGCGCGACAGCGGCACCACCACGTTCCACAGCGTCTGCCAGCCCGAGGCGCCGGCGTCGCTGGCCGCTTCGAGCAGCGAACGGTCGATGCGCATCATGCTGTTGAAGATCGGCACGATCATGAACATCGTGTACAGGTGCACGAAGGCCAGCACCACCGAGAAGTCGGAGAACAGCAGCCATTCGACCGGCTGGTTCACGAGGCCCATGCCCATGAGCGCCTGGTTGACCAGCCCGTTGCGCCCCAGCAGCGGCACCCACGAGATCATGCGGATCACGTTCGATGTCCAGAACGGCACCGTGCACAGCACGAACAGCACCGTCTGCATGGTCGACGAGCGCACGTGGAAGGCCAGGAAGTACGCCACCGAGAAGCCGATCACCAGCGTGATGCCCCACACCAGCAGGCAGAACTTGAAGGTGCTCAGGTAGGTGTTCAGCGTGACGCAGAGGTCACCGTTGTCGGTGAGCCGCGAGCAGCCCTCGAACAGGCTCAGGTAGTTGCGCAGCGTGACGGCCGGTATCAGCTCGTACTCGTTGAAATTCCACAGGCTGACCATCGCGACCAGCGCCAGCGGAATCAGGAAGAACAGCAGGAACACCAGCGCGAACGGCGCCGCCTGCCACCAGGCCTTCACGGCGTGAACGGGAGCTGTGGCGGCATGGCCGGACGCGATGGGAGTACTCATGGATGGGAGCGAAAGACTGTGTCCAAGGGCGAGCAAAGCGATGCCCGTTCGTGGGACACCGCGGAACCGGCTTTGCCGGGCCGCAGGTGTCGCCCCCTTACAGGGGGGTGGCGAAGCGAAGCGCAGCCTGGGGGTCGAGTTCGTGGACCGCCGTCAGGCGGCCACGAACTCGTTCCACTTCCTCACCATGTATTCGTTCTCGTCCATCACCGCGTTCCAGCACGCGATGCCGCCCATGCGCTGCTCGTAGCTGCCGCCGTCGCGCACCGAGCCGGCCTTGGCGATCACGTCGCCCTGCGGGCTCTTGATGTCCTGCGCGGCGGGCTTGCCTTCCATCCAGTAGGCCCACTCGTAGGCTTCCATCTTGGTCTTGGCGGTGTCGAGCACGGCGCTGTAGTAGCCCTGGCGGTTGAGGTAGGCGCCGGCCCAGCCGTCGAGGAACCAGTTGATGAATTCATAAGCGCCGTCGAGCTTTTTGCCCGAGAGCGTGGCCGGCAGGCCGAAGCCCGAGGCCCAGGCGCGATAGCCTTCCTTGAGCGGCTGGAAGGTGCAGTCGATGCCCTTGCTGCGCACGGCCGTGACCGCGGGCGACCACATCGACTGGATCACCACCTCGCCCGAGGACATCAGGTTCACCGATTCGTTGAAGTCCTTCCACAGCGCGCGGAACTGCCCGGCCTTCTTGGCCTCGATCAGGGTCTTGATCGTCAGGTCGATCTCGGCCTTGGTCATGTTGCCCTTGTCGGCGTACTTGTGGATGCCCTTGGCCTCCACCACCATCGCGGCGTCCATGATGCCGATCGAGGGGATGTTCAGGATCGCGGCCTTGCCCTTGAACTCCGGGTTCAGCAGCTCGGCCCACGAGCCGATGGGGCGCTTGATGAGGTCGGGGCGGATGCCCAGCGTGTCGGCGTTGTAGGTGGTCGGGATCAGCGACATGTACTGCGTGGCCGACTTGGCGAAGGCCTTGCTCTTCTCGCCTTCGAGGTAGATCACCTTCACAGGCGCCGTGCCCTGGTCGCCCACCTTCTTGCCGGCCACTTCGCCCTTGGTGAAGAGCGAGGTGATCTTGCCGGCGTTCTTCACGCGCTTGGTGTCGATGCCCTTGAGGTTGCCCGTGGGCACGATCTTCTTGAGCGAGAAGAACTCGGTGTCGATCAGGTCGAAGCTGTTGGGCGCGGTGACGGCGCGCTTGGTCACGTCGTCGGTGGTCACGGCCACGTACTGGATCTCGATGCCGGTGTCGGCCTTGAACTTCTCGGCGATCGCCTTGTCCTGGTTCACCGCGGTGCCCAGATAGCGCAGCACGACCTTCTCCTGCGCATGCACGAAGGGCGCGATGCCCGTGGCCAGGATGCCGGCGGTGCCTTGCAGCAGGGTGCGGCGCTTGAGGCCGTTGTTGTCGATGGAATCGGTCATGGGCAGGGTCTCCATTGAAGAAAGAAAAAGGAAGGTGAAGGGAAACGAACGCGGAGAAAAGCGGGGGGCGCGGGCGCTCAGAAGGGAACGGCGAGCACGGCGGTGTTGTCCTGCCGGGCGGTTTCGGCATCGGTGGGTGCTGGTGCCCGCTCGCTCGGCGGTTTGGCGCCGGGGCCGAGCACGCGCGCGTCGGCTTCGGCCCACGAGAGGTGCACCGCCTCGCCGTGCGCATAGGGGCGTGCGAGGAAAGCGGCTTCGCTGAGCAGCACCGAAACGTTCTGGCGTCCGGCGGCAGCACTATCGAGCGCCAGCCCGAGCAGGACGTAGGTGCCCTGGTACTCGACGTCGGTGACAGTGGCTGCCAGGGCGCCATCCGTTGCTGCCTGCGAGGCGGCTGCGATCCGCATGCGGTCGTTGCGCACCGCGATCGGCCCGGCGGGCGTGTCGAACACGTTGTGGCCGCCCATGAAGCGCGCCACGAACTCGCTCGCCGGATGGTTGTAGACCGCGTGCGGCGAGCCGACCTGCTCGATCACGCCGTGGTTCATGACCACCATGGTGTCGGCCAGCGCCATCGCCTCTTCCTGCGAGTGCGTGACGTGGATGAAGGTCAGGCCCAGTTCCTTCTGCCAGCGACGCAGTTCGGCGCGCATCTGGATGCGCAGGAAGGGGTCAAGGGCGGAAAGCGGTTCGTCGAGCAGCAGCACGCGCGGCTCGGTGATGAGCGCACGCGCCAGCGCCACGCGCTGCTGCTGGCCGCCGGAAAGCTCACCCGGCTTGCGCGCGGCAAGGTGGCCCATCGCGACGCGCTCGAGCAGGTCGTTCGCACGCTTGTGGCGCTCGGCCTTGCCCACGCCCTTCATCTTGAGGCTGAAGGCCACGTTGTCGGTGGCCGAAAGGTGCGGGAAGAGCGCGAAGCTCTGGAACATCATCGCCGTGCCGCGCGCAGCGGCGGGCAGGTTCGTGATGTTGCGGTTGTCCAGCAGGATGTCGCCGCTGCTGACCGACTCGTGCCCCGCGATCATGCGCAGGGTCGTGCTCTTGCCGCAGCCCGAGGGCCCCAGCAGGCAGCAATAGCTGCCGCTGGCGATGCGCAGGTCTATCCGGTCGACGGCGGCTGGCGTACCCGGGGCGTAGCGCTTGGTGAGAGCGACGATCTCGACGGCGGCGGGTTCAGGCGTGGCGGCTGCATTCATTGCCCATCGCTGAGCACGATCCATGCCACGTTGTGGTGCGCGGCGCCCGCGCCGCTTGCACCGGCGCCGCCCTGGTCAGGTGCGGTTCAGGTGCCGAACCTGGTCGCGCCCACCGCTGTCTCGGCCGCTGCCAGCCCGCGCAGCACGTCGCCCACCACGATCACCGCCGGGCTCGCGATGCCCGCTTCGGCGATGCCGTCCTGAAGCCTGCCCAGCGTGGTCGCGATGTGCTTCTGGTGCGGCAGGCTCGCGTGCTGGATGACCGCCACCGGCGTCTCGGCCGGCAGGCCGTGCAGCAGCTCGCGCTCGATGTGCGCCGCACCCGACACGCCCATGTAGATCACCAGCGTGAGGCGCGCGTTGTAAGCCGTCGCAGCCAGCGCGCGCCAGTCGGTCGGGTCTTCGGCGGCGCCGGCGCCGGTCTTGGCGTGGCCGGTGACGAACACCACGCCCTGTGCATGGTCGCGGTGCGTGAGCGGCACGCCCAGCATGGTCACGGCCGCGAGGCCCGCGGTGATGCCGTTGACCACCGCGCACTCGATGCCGGCTTCGCGCAGGTGCTCCACCTCCTCGCCGCCGCGCCCGAAGATGAACGGGTCGCCGCCCTTGAGGCGCACCACCGTCTCGCCCTCGCGCACGGCGGTGATCATCAGCCGTTCGATGAAGGCCTGCGGCGTGCTCTTGCAGCCGCCGCGCTTGCCCACGTGCACGATGCGCGCGCCGGGCCGGGCGTAGGCCTGCACGATCTGGTCGTTCACGAGGTCGTCGACCAGCAGCACCGTGGCCGCCTGGATCGCCTTGACGGCCTTGATGGTCAGCAGTTCCGGGTCGCCGGGGCCTGCGCCCACCAGCGTGCAGCGGCCGGCGATGAGGGAGGTGGGGTTGTCGTTGTTCATGCGTGGGATGCCAATGCCAGTTGCGTGATGTGCCTGACCTGCGTCGCGATGGCCTCCGGCACGGGAAGCTCGCCGTCCAGCACGCGGCGCGTGTAGTCGGCGGTGGTGGCGACGTCGATTTCCTTCGGCAGCCCCGGCACTTCGGATGCGGTGCCGGCCTGCTGCGACTGCAGTTCGGTGCGAACGCCGCGCACGAAGCCGTCGATCTGCGCGGTGCGGCGCGGGTCCGACACCACTTCGCCTTCGAGGCCGCGCGAGAGCAGGGCGGTCATGCCCGTGAGCTCGAAGGTCTCGGCCATGACGCGGGCGTACTCGGGATGCGTGTAGCTGGCGACCACCAGGCTCGGGCCGGCGGTGGGCTGCATCAGCTTCACCACGCTGTGGCCCGGGTTGCGCAGGCCGACCACGCGGCGCACGTCGAGCAGGCGCTTGAGCGCGGGGTTCAGCAGTTCGGTGGGCGCGAAGGCCGCTTCGCCATTGGCGACGGGGCGGATGGCCGTCATCGGCGCATGTCCCAGCGCCGCGAGCACGTTCGACGCCAGCACGCGCGATGTTTCGCTGGCGCTGCCGTGCACCAGCACCGGCAGGCCCTCGCGTGCCAGCAGCAGCGCCAGCAGCGGCGTGAGCACCGGCAGCTTGCGCGCGCCGTTGTAGCTGGGCAGCACGATCAGCGGGCGGTCGCCGGCAGGGATCATCTGGAGCCGCGCATGGGTGGCATCGAGGAAGCCGGCCATCTCCTCGGGCGTCTCGCCCTTGATGCGCATGGCCAGGCAGAAGCCGCCGATCTCGAGGTCTGTCACGGTGCCGTCCAGCACCTGGCCGAACAGGTCGGTGGCCTGCTCGCGCGTGAGCGGCTTGGCGCCTCGCGCGCCACGGCCGATTTCCTTGATGTATTGGCTGATTCCCATGGGTAGGGGGATTGTCCTGCAACGCTTATGCCGGAATGTGAGTCGGCTTATGCATGGGTTTTGCCCCTTCCCCCGCTGGGGGAAGGCCGGGATGGGGGCAAGCGGCGCCGGCATGGTGGCGCTGTCGTGCCCCCACCCCAGCCCTCCCCCAGAGGGGGAGGGAGCAGGTTGTGGGCGCATCACGACAGCGCCTCCGCCTCGACCGGCGTCGCCCGCACCATCCGCTTGAGCTCTGGAATGCACGAGCCGCAGTTGGTGCCGCATTTCAGCGTTCCCTGCAGCTTGGCCAGCCGTTCGTCCGGCGTGCCGCTGCAGCGCGCCAGCTCGCTCTGTATCGCCGCATCGGCCACGCTGAAGCAGGTGCACACCGTCTTGCCGCGCGACTGCACTGCCACCGGCGCCTTCGAGCCCGGCGACAGCAGCAGGCGGCCGTAGCTCTGGGCGGGCAGTTCCTCGCGCAGCAGGGTGGCGATCCACGGCTCGGCGCTGGTGTCGCCGCCCAGCAGGAAGGCTTCGAGGCCGGCGCTGCCGTCGGCGCGGCGCACCAGCCGGGCCGAGCGGCGCTGGCCGCGGCGGCGGTCTGCGTAGCGCAGCGCGTCGGCGGCCTGAAGGCCCAGCAGCGTCTCGATCTTCTCGATCAGCGCGTCGTCGGGCGCGTCGTGCGCGGCGGCGCGGAAAAGGATGCCCGTGCGCTCGGTGCCCTGCGTGTTGCCGGAAAACGGCACGCAGGTCGCGAAAGGAAACAGCGCCATCGCCTGCTGCAGCGCGCGATGCGCCGCCAGTGCCTCGCCGGGCGGCAGCCAGGCCATGGCCAGCAGCGACCACGGCAGTTCGGCCTTGAGGATCTTCACCGCCGCGTGCTTCAGCTCCGGCTGCTTCGAGCTCGGGCAGAAAGCCGGCGTGGTCAGCGCATTGATGCCCGCCAGCCGCGTGCCGTTCGAGGAGACGCCGCTCAGGTACTCCTCGCCCCAGTGCATGGCGACGAAGGCCTGGCTCAGCCCTACCTCGGCGCTGGCGCGCGCGGGCAGCAGGATCGAGCCGCGCTTGGAGGTCAGGTGCACCAGGTCGCCTTCGCCGATCTGGCGGCGCGCCATGTCCTGCGCATTCATCTGCACCACGGGCTCGGGCACGTGGCCGAACAAGCGACCGGCCGTGCCGGTGCGGCTCATGCCGTGCCACTGATCGCGCAGGCGGCCGGTGTTCAGCGAGAAGGGGTAGCGGGCCTCGCGCGCCTCGGCCACGGGCTTGTAGACGGTGTCGACGAAGCGGGCGCGGCCGTCTGGCGTGGGAAACACGCCGTCTTCATAGAGGCGCGCGCGGCCTGTGTCTTCGCCTTCCTTCAGCGGCCATTGCTGGGGGCCGGCGCTCTCCAGCATCGCGTAGCTCAGGCCGGTGATGTCGAGGTCGCGCCCGTGCGTGGATTCGCGGTGTTCGTTCCAGACCGACTCGGCCGTCTCGTACGGGAACAGCGTGAAGCCGCGGCCCAGCTGCCGTTCGAGCCGGCGGGCGAAGGCCACCGCGATCGACCAGTCGTTGCGTGCCTCGCCCGGCGCCGGCACTGCCGGGCGCACGCGCGAGATGCGGCGCTCGCTGTTGGTCACGGTGCCTTCCTTCTCGCCCCAGGTGGTCGCGGGCAGCAGCAGGTCGGCGAAGGCGCAGGTGGCGGTGGTCGCAAAGGCTTCCTGCACCACCACGAACTCGGCGCGCTCCAGCGCGCGGCGCACCGTGGCCTGGTCGGGCATGGACTGCGCCGGGTTGGTGCAGGCGATCCAGAGCGCGCGGATCTCGCCGTCGGCCGCGGCCTGGAACATCTCCACGGCCGTCTTGCCCGGCTTCTCCGGCACGGAGGGCACGCCCCAGAGCGCGGCCACCTCGGCGCGATGGTCGGGGTTGGCCAGGTCGCGATGGGCGCTCAGCAGGTTGGCGAGGCCGCCCACCTCGCGGCCGCCCATCGCGTTGGGCTGCCCTGTCAGCGAGAAGGGTCCGGCGCCGGCGCGGCCGATCTGGCCGGTGGCCAGGTGCAGGTTGATGAGCGCGGCGTTCTTCGCCGTGCCGCTGGAAGACTGGTTCAGCCCCTGGCAGTACAGGCTCAGCGTAGCGGGCGAGGTGGCGAACAGGCGTGCCGCCTCCAGCAGGTCGTCCTTGGAAATGCCGCAGACCTGCGCCACCTTGTCGGGCGTGCATTCGCGCACCGTGGCCTTCAGCGCGTCGAAGCCGGTGGTGTGTGCGGCGATGTACTTGGCGTCGGTCCAGCCCTCCCACAGCATCAGGTGCAGCATGCCGTTGAAGAGCATCACGTCGGTGCCGGGCTGGATGGGCAGGAACAGGTCGGCGATCTCGACCGTGTCGGTGCGGCGCGGATCGGCCACCACGATCTTCAGCGCCGGGTTGGCCGCCTTCGCGTCCTCGATGCGGCGGAAAAGAATCGGGTGCGCCCAGGCCGTGTTGCTACCCACGATGAAGAGGCAGTGCGCGTCCTTCAGGTCGTCGTAGCAGGCCGGCGGTGCGTCGGCGCCCAGCGTCTGCTTGTAGCCGGCCACCGCGCTGCTCATGCACAGGCGCGAGTTGGTGTCGATGTTGTTGGTGCCGATCAAACCCTTGGCGAGCTTGTTGAAGACGTAGTAATCCTCCGTCAGCAGCTGGCCCGACACGTAGAAGCCGACCGCGTCGGGGCCGTGGTCGCGGATCACCTGCGCGAACTTGCCGGCGGCGTTGTCCAGCGCGGTGTCCCAGGCGACGACCGAGGGCGCCTCGCTGCGCACGAGGCGCTGCATGGGCTGCAGCAGCCGCGTCTGGCGCGTGACGGTGGCGCTGGCCGTGAGGTGCAGCGTCGAGCCCTTGGTGCACAGCCGCCCGAAGTTGGCCGGGTGCTCCGGGTCGCCGCGCACGCCGGTGATCTCGTCGCCGCTCGACTCGATGATCACCCCGCAGCCGACGCCGCAGTACGGGCAGGTGGACCGGGTCTCCCGCGTCATGGGTTATTCCAGCGGAAGGACGGACAGCACCGCGAAAGGCTTCGGCCCGGCCACTGGGCGCTCCAGGTCGATGGCGTGCGTGGCCAGCTCGGCCGCGTCGAGGTGCACCACGCCATCTTCCACCTTCACGGCGAACTTCGGCGTGCAGCCCTCGTCGGGCGCCTTGGCGCAGCCGTCGTCCAGCCCTATGGCCCAGTTGTGCAGCGGGCAGGCCACGCTGGTGCCGAACACGATGCCCTGGCTCAGCGGGCCGCCCTTGTGCGGGCAACGGTCGAGCAGCGCGAACACCTGGTTCTCGGAATTGCGGAACACGGCCACGTCCAGCCCGGCCGGGCGCGTCACGCGGCGCGCGCCGAGCACGGGGATGTCGTCGATGCGGCAGATCACTTTCCAGTCGCTCATGGTGGGACTCTTCTTTCTCTTGTTCTGTGTTCCGGTTCAGGCGGCTGCGGTCAGCGGCGTGAACTGTCGCACGTCGACCGACGCCTGCGCCGACTCGAACCACGGATCGGGCTCGCCGTCGAGCGCGAACTGCAGGCGCTCCCACAGCGCCTTGCGGCCCTCGGCGTCGTCCAGGATCTTCTTTTTCACGTAGTCCAGGCCCACGCGGCCGATGTAGTGCACCGTGCGCTCCAGGTACCAGCCTTCCTCGCGGTACAGCTGCAGGAAGGCGCCCGAGTACTCCATCACCTCGGCGGCTGTCTTCACCTTCACCAGGAACTGCGCCACTTCTGTCTTGATGCCGCCGTTGCCGCCCACGTAGAGTTCCCAGCCCGAGTCGACGCCGATCACGCCCACGTCCTTGATGCCGGCCTCGGCGCAGTTGCGCGGGCAGCCCGACACTGCCAGCTTGACCTTGTGCGGCGAGTACATGGCCCACAGCGCGCGCTCCAGGTCCTTGCCCATCTGGGTGCTGTCCTGCGTGCCGAAGCGGCACCACTCGCTGCCCACGCAGGTCTTCACCGTGCGCAGCGACTTGGCGTAGGCAAAGCCACTGGGCATGCCGATGTCCTTCCACACGCCTTCCAGGTCTTCCTTCTTCACGCCCAGCAGGTCGATGCGCTGGCCGCCCGTGACCTTGACGGTCGGGATCTTGTATTTGTCGGCCGCGTCGGCAATGCGGCGCAGCTCGTCGGGCGTGGTGTGGCCGCCCCACATGCGCGGGATGACCGAATAGGTGCCGTCCTTCTGGATGTTGGCGTGGCTGCGTTCGTTGATGAAGCGACTCTGCGGATCGTCCTTCGCCTCCTTGGGCCAGGTGCTGATCAGGTAGTAGTTGACGGCCGGGCGGCAGGTGGCGCAGCCGTTGGGCGTGCGCCAGCCGAGGTTGCGGTAGACCTCGTCGTGCGTCAGGTAGTGCTCCTTGCGGATCGCGTCGCGCACGTCCTGGTGGTTCGCGTCGGTGCAGCCGCACACCGCCTTCTTCTTGGGCGTGGCGGAGTAGTCGCCGCCCGCGGTGAACATCAGGATCTGCTCCACCAGCCCGGTGCAGGAGCCGCAGCTCGCGCTGGCCTTGGTGTGCTTCTTCACCTCGTCGAGCGTGAACAGGCCCTTCTCCTTGATGGCCTTGCAGATGGTGCCCTTGTTCACGCCGTTGCAGCCGCACACCTCGGCGTCGTCGGGCATGCTCGCGGCCTTGTTGTGGCCCTCGTGGCCGGTGTCGCCGATGTTCGATTCGCCGAACATGAGCTTGTCGCGGATGTCGTGCACGCTGCGGCCGTCGCGCAGCAGCTTGAAGTACCAGCTGCCGTCCACGGTGTCGCCGTAGAGGCAGGCGCCCACCAGCTTGTCGTCCTTGATGACCAGCTTCTTGTAGACGCCGCCGAAGGGGTCGCTCATGACGATCTCCTCCGTGCCTTCGCCGCCCATGAACTCGCCGGCCGAGAAAAGGTCGATGCCCGTCACCTTCAGCTTGGTGGACGTGAGCGAACCCAGGTAGCGGCCGATGCCGAACTGCGCCAGGTGGTTGGCCGCCACCTTGGCCTGCTCGAAGAGCGGCGCCACCAGCCCGTACGCAATGCCGCGGTGCGCCGCGCATTCGCCCACCGAGTAGATGCGTGCGTCGGTCACCGTCTGCATGGTGTCGGTGACGACGATGCCGCGGTTGCAGTGCAGCCGCATCTTCTCGGCCAGCTCCACGTTGGGGCGGATGCCCACGGCCATCACCACCAGGTCGGCGGCGGTCTCGGTGCCGTCCTTGAAGCGGATGGCCTTCACGCGGCCATCTTCTCCACCCACCAGGTCCTGCGTCTGCGCGCCCATCAGGAACTTCAGGCCGCGGTCTTCCAGCGACTTCTGCAGTAGCTTGCCCGCCACGTCGTCGAGCTGGCGCTCCATCAGCCAGGGCATGACGTGCACCACGGTCACGTTCATGCCGCGCAGCATCAGGCCGTTGGCGGCTTCCAGGCCCAGCAGGCCGCCGCCGATGACCACCGCGTTCTTGTGCGTGCGCGCGGTCTCGATCATGTAGTCGGTGTCGGCGATGTCGCGGTAGGCGATCACGCCCTTCAGGTCCTTGCCGGGCACCGGCAGCATGAAGGGGTTGGAGCCGGTGCACATCAGCAGGCGGTCGTAGGCGGCCTCGGTGACGCCACCTTCCGAATCCACTGCGCGCACGATGCGCTTGACGCGGTCGACCTCCACCACCTTCTTGCCGGCGTGCAGGGTGATGTTGTTCTCCGAATACCACTCCCAGCTGTTGAGCACGATCTCGTCGATCGTCTGCTCGCCCGCGAGCACCGGCGACAGCAGGATGCGGTTGTAGTTGGGATGCGGCTCCGCGCCGAAGACGGTGATGTCGTACAGGTCGGGCGCGATCTTCAGCAGCTCCTCGAGCGTGCGCACGCCGGCCATGCCGTTGCCGACCATCACGAGTTTCATTTTCTTCATGGGGCTGGACCTTTCAGGGAAATCAAGCGGACTTGCGCCCGCGGCGCGCGTTCAGAATCGCGCCATGAGCTTTGAAGTGGACATCGGCTACAGCAGCCGGCGCGGACCGCGCGAGGTGAACGAGGACTTCGCCGGCGCGGTGCATGCGCCGCCCGGCGACGAGGCACGCGGGCTCATCGCGGCCATTGCCGACGGCGTGTCCAGCGGAGGCCGGGGCCGCGAAGCGGCGCAGACCACGGTGATGGGGCTTTTGGCTGACTACTTCGCCACGCCCGCCACCTGGGAGCCAACCGCCGCGCTCGACCGGCTGGTCGCCGCGCAGAACGGCTGGCTGGCCGACCACAACCGCCGCCGCCAGAGCAGGCGCAGCGAGGAGGGCGGCACGGCCCTCACCACGCTCACCGCATTGGTGCTTCATGGCCAGGGCTACACGCTGGCCCACGTCGGCGACACCCGCGCCTGGCGCGTGCGCGCCGGAGGCGAAGCGGCCGTGCCGCTCACGCAGGACCATGCCTTCGACCATCCCGACATGCGCAGCCGCCTGACGCGCGCCATCGGCCTCGATGACCAGGTGCGTGTCGACTACGTGCAGGGCGACGTTCGCGTGGGCGACTGCTTCGTGCTCACTTCCGACGGCGTGCACGGCGTGCTCAAGCCGCAGCAGGTGGCTGCGCTGGCGCTGCGGGGCGACGATGCCGAGGCCGCCAGCGAGGCGCTGGTGCATGCCGCGCTCGACGCCGGCACGCGCGACAACGCGACCGCGCTGGTCATTCGCGTGGTGGGTCTGGACGCCCGGCAGCTCGACGACGAACTCGGCGACGGCCGCAGGCTCGCTCCGCCGCCCGCGCTGAAGGTGGGCGAGGTGCTCGACGGCTACGCCATCACCGCGCTGGTGGCCGACACCGGCGTGCATCTGCTCTACCAGGCTCGCCATCCGGTCACGCGCGAGCTGGTCGCGCTGAAGACGCTGCATCCCTCGCGCGCCGGCGATCCGCAGGAGCGCGCGATGCTGGCGCACGAGGCCTGGCTGGGGCTGCGCGTGGGCGGCAACGGTTTCGTCCGCGTGCATGAACGCGCCGCGGACGCGAGCGCGCTCTACATCGTGTTCGACTGGCACGGCGGGCGCACGCTGGAGCAATTGCGCAAGGCCAATCCGCGCGGCGCGGTGGCCGAGGTGGTGGCCGCCGGCATCGAGCTGAGCCGCGCGCTCGGCCGGCTGCATCGGCAAGGCGTGATCCACCGCGACATCAAGCCCGGCAACCTGCACCTGGGCGACGACGGCCGCTGGCGCATCCTCGACCTGGGCGTGGCGCTGTCCGGCAGGGAGGGCGCGGCCCAGCGCGAGCTGCATGCGGGCACGCCCAGCTACATCAATCCCGAGCAGTGGGAGGAGGGCGGCACCGCCAATGCGGGCAGCGACCTGTTCGCCCTCGGCGTCACGCTCTACCAGTGGCTCACCGGCCATCTGCCCTACGGCGAGATCGAGCCCTACCAGGTGGCGCGCTACCGCCGCGACCCGGTCGCGCTTTCGCGGCTGCGGCCCGACCTGCCGATCTGGCTCGACCATCTGGTGCGCAAGGCCGTCGCGCGCGATCCGCGCGAGCGTTTCGAGACCGCCGAGGAGTTGCTGCTCGCGCTCGAGCGCGGTGCATCGCGCCCCGTGAGCGCGCCCGCCGCCACGCCGCTGATCCGCCGCGATCCGCTCGCGCTCTACCAGCTGGCGCTGGGCGTGTCGGTGCTGTTCAACCTCCTGTTGATCGTGTGGCTGCTTTTTCTGCCGCATTGAGCTCACCCCCAGGCTTGCCCACTGCGTGTGGCCGCCAACCCCCTCTCCGGGGGCAACACCGGTGGCCCGGCAAAGCCGGTTCCACGGTGTTCCTGGCATAGGCGCGCGCGGATTCATGCGGAGCGCCTCGCCGGTTGCGAAGCCGGCGCATGGGCCGGCGCTACGCGCGCACGGCCACCCTTCTCGGCCCAGGTGCGGGTCCAGCGGATCTGCATCACGCGCATCACGCCCAGCATCACGAGCGAGAGCGCCGCGAAGAAGACGAAGCCCCAGAGGTAGCTGCCCAGGTACTGCTTCGACAGGCCCATGGCGTTGGGCACCAGGCCGCCGCCCAGCGCGCCGATCTCGCCGATCATCGAGCCGGCCACCGCCGTGCTCGCGGGCCAGCGCAGCGGCACCAGCTGGAAGAGGGCGCCATTGCCCGCGCCCAATGCGGCGAAGCAGACGATCAGCACCAGCGTGGTGACGGTCAGCGAACCGGAAGAGACGCCCACCAGCACGAGGCCCATGGCCACCACCAGCAGCACCACGGTGAGTGTGTTCACGCCGCCCCAGCGGTCGGAGATCCAGCCGCCCACGACGCGCACCGCCGCGCCCATGAAGGCCGCGAGCATGGTCAGCTGGCCGGCCTGCACCTTGCTCACGCCGAACTGGTCGTAGTAATACGAGGGCAGGAAGGTCGTGAGGCCGATGAAGCCGCCGAAGGTCACGCCGTAGATCAGGCTGAACACCCAGCCGTCTTTTTCGAACAGGCAGGCGATGTGCTCGCGGAAGCTCGAATGAGCGTTCACGTCCGGCGGCTCCTTGGCGAAGAGCACCATCACGACCATCGGGATCAGGATGGCGACGGCGGCCACGCCGTACACCGCCTGCCAGCCCAGCCAGTTGGCCAGCGGCGGCGCCACCAGCACCGACACGGCCGTGCCCACGTTGCCCGCGCCCACCAGCCCCATGGCCAGGCCCTTGTGCTGCGGCGGGAACCAGCCCGAGCCCAGCGACAGCGCCACGCCGAAGCTCGCGCCCGCGATGCCCAGCAGCACGCCCATGGCGAGCAGGTCGTTGAAGCTCTTGACGAAGAAGAAGCCGAAGAGCATCGCCACCGCGATCAGCGCCATCTCGACCAGCGTGGCCTTCTTGCGGCCGATGTACTGCGACAGGATGCCCAGCGGAAAGCGCATGAGCGCGCCTGCGATGATCGGCACCGACAGCATCAGGCCCTTCTGCGCCGGCGAGAGGCTGAAGGTCTCGCCGATGAAGGGCGCCATGGCGCCGTTGAGCACCCAGATGCAGCAGGAGAACGAGAAGTACAGGAAGGCCGCGAACAGTGTCGGACTGTGGCCTGACTGCAAGAAATTCCTGAAACCTGACATGGCGTTCAAAAATGCAAAAAGCCGCGGCGCGGCCCTGGAGAGGCCGTGTCGACGGATGGGGTTGGGAGCGGGGTGCCGGCAGCGGACGCTGCAAGCGTGGGGGTGCGCGCGGCATGTGTGTTGCCGGACCGGATGCAGGAGCCTGCAGCCTCTTCACCAAAGCGGTGCTTCGTTACACCGCGCCCTGTTTCATGCAAGAGGCGTGCCTGCGGATTCGCGCGGGCGTGGCCTATGCTCGCGGTGCGCTCCCGCACCGTTCTTTCTCCACGATGTCCCTTCTCGTTGTCCTGCCCGATGAACCTGCCGGCCCGGTGCTGCCGCAGCCGCTGGCGAAGGCCTTGTCCGGCGCTGGGATCGACGTGCTCGGCGTTGCCGATTGCGTTGGTTTCGCACGGCAGTTCGAGGCGCTCGCTCCTCGGCAGGTGCTGATCTTCCTGCCCGTGCCCACGCCCGCGCTGCTCGATGCCCTGCGCGGCTGGGCCGGTGTGCCGCCGTGCGCTGTGGGCCTCGCCAGCGGGTCGCTGAACGCCGCGCAGCACGAGGAACTGGTCGCGCTCGGCGTGCACGCCTGGCTGCATGCCGATGCCATCGAGGCCGGATCGCTTGCCGCATTGATGGCGCGCGCCTCGTCCCGCTGGCAGCGCGAGGCCGCGCTGCGCACCGAACTGGAGAACCTGCGCACCCGCATGGACGAGCGCAAATGGGTCGACCGCGCCAAGGGCCTGCTGATGTCCGCGCGCGGCATCGGCGAGGACGAGGCCTTCGGCCTGCTGCGAGGCGCGGCGATGCACGCGAACCTGCGGCTCGGCGAGGTGTCGCGTTCGGTCATCGAGGCCGCGCAGTGGGCGGAGGCGATCAACCGCGCCGGGCAGCTGCGCATGCTCTCGCAGCGGCTGGTGCGCGTGGCGGCGCAGCTGCTGGGCGGCATCGATGCGCAGCGGGCCAGGCTGCTGCGCACGCAGTCTTCCGAGCGGGTGCAGCAGAACCTCGATCATCTGGCGGCCCTCGGGCTCGGCGCGGGCGGCGTCGAGGCGCTCGCGCAGGCACAGTCCGCGTGGAGCGGACTGGCCGATGCGCTCACGGCAAAGCCGACGGCGCCGGGACTGGCCGACATCGACCGGCGCGCCGAAGTGCTGCTGAATGCCGCCGAGGCGCTCACCGAGGCGCTGGAAACCTCGGGCGCGCGGCGTGCGCTGCGCATCGTCAACATCTGTGGGCGGCAGCGCATGCGCGCGCAGCGGCTCGCCAAGGACGCGCTGCTGGCCGCAGCGCTGAAGGAAGAAGCGGCCAAGGCGCGGCTGGTGCCGACCATGGCCGAGTTCGAAGCCGCGCTGCTCGAACTGGAGCGTGCGCCGCTGAGCACCGCCGAGATCCGTGCCGCGCTGGCGAGCGCGCGCGACGAATGGCTGAGGCTGGTCGGCGGCGTGCAGGCGCTCGACAGCGCCGACGGCCGCGCCACGCTGGTGCGTTCCAGCGAGGCCCTGGTCGACACCTTCGAACGCCTCACGGCGTCGTACGAGCACAGCCTGCAAGTGATCATGTCCTGACGCCGGTTGTGCTGGCGCGGGGCGCGGTATCAGGCCGCGACCTTCTCCACGTGCGCCTGGCGCGTGTAGAGGAAGTCGATCACCGCCTTGCGCGCATGCACGTAGGCCGGGTCTTCGGCCAGTTCGACGCGGTTGCGCGGGCGCGGGATGTCCACCGACAGCACCTCGCCGATGGTCGCTGCCGGGCCGTTGGTGAGCATCACGATGCGATCGCTCAGCAGCACGGCCTCGTCCACGTCGTGCGTGACCATGACGACCGTGCTGTGCGTCTTCTGCACGATGGCGAGCAACTCGTCCTGCAGTTTGGCGCGGGTGAGGGCGTCGAGCGCGCCGAAGGGCTCGTCCATCAGCAGCACCTTGGGCTCCATCGACAGCGCGCGTGCGATGCCCACGCGCTGCTTCATGCCGCCGGAGATCTCGCCGGGGCGTTTCTGCGCGGCGTGCGAGAGGCCGACCAGCGTCAGCGCCGCGTCGGTGCGGGCGCGAAGCTGGGTCTTGCTCTCGGTGGCCGCGAACACGCGCTCCACCGCGAGGTACACGTTCTCGAAGCAGGTGAGCCAGGGCAGCAGCGAGTGGTTCTGGAACACCACCGCGCGCTCGGGGCCGGGGCCCTTGATCTCCTTGTTGGCGCACAGCAGTGAACCCTGCGTGGGCGTGGTGAGCCCGGCGATCAGGTTCAGCAGCGTCGACTTGCCGCAGCCCGAGTGGCCGATGAGCGTGATGAACTCGCCCTTGGCCACGTTCAGGTTCACGTCGCGCAGCGCGACGAAGCGGCCCTTGGGCGTCTTGAACGCCTGCTCGACGCCGTGGATCTCGATGTACTTGGTGTCGTCGATCATTGGAAACCTCCGCGCAGCAGCGCTGCGGTATTCGCCTTCGGAGCGGCCGTGCGGCTCATGATTTCACCTCTTCGAACGTGAACGCGGTTGCGAGCTTGATGAGCGCGAACTCCAGCACCAGGCCGACGATGCCGATCACGAAGATCGCGATGATGATGTTGGCGACGTTGAGGTTGTTCCACTCGTCCCACACCCAGAAGCCGATGCCTACGCCGCCGGTGAGCATCTCGGCCGCCACGATCACCAGCCAGGCGGTGCCCACGGCCAGCCGCACGCCGGTGAGCATGTAAGGCAGCACGGCGGGGAAGAGTATCTTGGTGAGGATCTTCCACTCGCTCAGGTTCAGCACCTTGGCCACGTTCATGTAGTCGGCGGGCACGCGCTGCACGCCCACGGCGGTGTTGATGATCATGGGCCAGATCGAGCAGATGAAGATGGTCCAGATCGCGGCCGGGTTGGCGCCCTTGAACACCAGCAGGCCGATGGGCAGCCAGGCCAGCGGCGACACGGGGCGCAGCAGGCTGATCAGCGGGTTGAACATGCGCGAGAGGAACTCGAAGCGCCCGATGGCGAAGCCAGCCGGAATGCCGACCAGCGCCGCCAGGCCGAAGCCCAGCGCCACGCGCTGCAGCGACGAGAGCACGTTCCAGCCCACGCCCTGGTCGTTGGGGCCCTTGCTGTAGAACGGGTCGCTGAACACCGTCACCGCCTGCTGCCAGGTGGCAGCGGGCGTGGGGAAGCCGGTGGTGCTCTTCATGGCCACCACCTCCCAGATCAGCAGCAGCAGTCCGAAGCCCGCCAGCGGCGGAAGCACGCGCATCCAGAAGGCGCGCAGGTCGAGCGGCGCGCGGGTGCGCGGCTCGGGTGCGGGGGCCGGCACCGGCTGCGGAGCCGCCACCTTGGAGGCGGCCGGCTTGGGCGGGGCGGAGGGCGCCGACTGGGCGGCGGCCACATCGAGCGGCGAGTGGAAGACTGCGCTGACCATGGTGTTCTCCCTATGCATGGAGCTTGAAGGAATCGGCGTACTTCTTCGGGTCCTTGCCGTCCCAGACGGAGCCGTCGAAGAGCTTGCTGCTGCGCATGGTTTCCTTGGGCACCGGCGTCTGCGTGGCGGCGGCGGCCTGCTTGTAGATGTCGATGCGGTTGATCTCGGTGGCCACCTTCAGGTAGTCGGGGTGCTCCTTCAGCAGGCCCCAGCGCTTGTGCTGCGTGAGGAACCACATGCCGTCCGACAGGTACGGGAAGGTCACGGCGCCGCCGTTGTAGAACTTCATGTGGTTGGGGTCGTCCCAGCTCTTGCCCAGGCCGTTGGTGTAGCGGCCCAGGATGCGCTGGTTGATGGCATCGACGCTGGTGTTGACGTAGCTTTTGTCGGCGATGGTCTCGGCCATCTTGTTCTTGTTCTGCAGGCCGGTGTCGATCCACTTGCCGGCTTCGAGGATGGCGGCCGTCACCGCGCGCGCGGTGTTGGGGTACTTCTTCGCGAATTCGGCGGTGGTGCCAAGCACCTTCTCGGGGTGGTCCTTCCAGATGTCCTGCGTGGTGATGGCGGTGATGCCGATGCCGTCCATGATCGCGCGCTGGCCCCAGGGCTCGCCCACGCAATAGCCGTCCATGTTGCCCACGCGCATGTTGGCGACCATCTGCGGAGGCGGCACGGTGATGTTCTTCACGTCCTTGAACGGGTCGATGCCGGCCGATGCGAGCCAGTAGTACAGCCACATGGCGTGCGTGCCGGTGGGGAAGGTCTGCGCGAAGGTGTATTCGCGCTTCTCGCTCGCGATGAGCTTGGCGAGCGATGCGGCGTCGACCGCGCCCTTGTCGGCCAGCTTCTTCGACAGCGTGATGGCCTGGCCGTTGTTGTTGAGGGTCATGAGCACGGCCATGTCCTTCTTCGGGCCGCTCAGGCCCAGGTGCATGCCGTAGACCAGGCCGTAGAGCACGTGGGCGAAGTCGAGTTCGCCGTTGGCCAGCTTGTCGCGCACGCCGGCCCAGCTGGCTTCCTTGCTGGGCACGATCTTCACGCCGTACTTCTTGTCGATGCCCAGCACCGAGGCCATCACCACGCTGGCGCAGTCGGTCAGCGGGATGAAGCCGATCTTCACTTCTTCCTTCTCGGGCTTGTCGGAGCCCTGGGCCCAGACGGCCGCGCGCAGCGCGGGGTCGATGCCCACGGCGCCGATGGCGGCGGCTTGCAGGACGCGGCGTCGGCTGAGACGGGTTTTGAGCAGGTCGGTCATGTGGCGGGGCTCCGGTTGAAGACGAACAAACAAGAAAGACAAAAACGAAAAGGCGTCCGCACCGCGCAGGGGCTGCTCGAAAACGAGCCCTTGCGGGATGGGGACGCCTTTGTCCGGTCGGCAGGAAGCACCCGCCGTTGGGTGCTTCCTGCCTGAAGGTCCATCGAGGACCTATGAACTTATTGCTTGCAAGCGGTGTGCCAGCTTCGAGATTTGCCGGCTGCTATCAAGAAAGTAGCTGGATGTCGCACGAAGCCGCAGCGCGCAGCGGGTGAGGGGCATGTCGGGGCGGCGAAGGGCGGTGGCACGGTTGTTGTGCGGTGCACCAAGTTCGAACGCCCGGGTCGCTCGCTTCAGCGCGGCGGTGCGCGGTCGAGCATGGGCAGGTAGTCGGCCATCGCGAGCATCGACTCGGCCACGTCGACCAGCCTGCGCTTCTGGTTCATGGCGGTCTGGCGCAGCATCTTGTGGGCGTCTTCCTCGCTGAGGCGGCGGTGCGCCATCAGCAGGCCCTTGGCGCGCTCGACGATCTTGCGTTCGTTGAGCGAGGCGCGCACGGTCTCGAGCTCGTCGCTCATGGCCTGCAGCCGACGCGACTGCTCCTGGACCATGTCGAGCACCGAGCGCTCCAGGTGGCGGCCCAGTTGGGCCGGTGCGGCCGCCTGGGCATCGGCGTCGTCGAAGAAGAGCGCGCCGGCCTGCGGCGCCAGAGAGTCGAGCAGCTGACGGTATTCGCGAAGCTCGCTGCGGGCCTGCGCGGTCTTGTGCTCGCACAGCGCGCGCAGGTCGCTGGCCAGGCGCTCCTCGACGGTCTTCATGGCGTCGATGCGGCGGGTGCAGCAGTCGAACCAAGCCTGGCTCAACGGCACGTCGGCCGGCCCGGACGCCGCGCCGCGCCGGCGGATGCGTTCGAGCTCGGCCACTTCGGCGTCGGGCTGGATGTCGTGCCAGAGCGCGAGCACCTCTTCGCCCGAGAAGTCGGTGAAGACCTGGAAGCAGCGCTCCTGCGATTCGATCAGGTGCAGCCACTGCAGGCGCTGCGCCTCGTCGCTGCGGCCCAGCGCGAGCGCGGCGGAGCCGAACGCGCGCTCCTGGCCGGCGAATTCCTTGCCCTGCATGAAGTTGAACATCGCGACCAGCAGGCGCGAGATCTCGGGGTCGGTGGCGCCGTCCGCCGCCTCGAACACCACCGAGAGCAGGCCCGCGACCAGCTTGGCGAACGCGGCGGTGGACTGCCCCGGCTTGAGCTCGAGCGCGTCGATGCGGCGGCGCAGGGCGGGCAGGGCGTCCAGGCCCGGCAGCACCCAGGCGATGCGGCTGAACAGGCGCGCGTTGTTGCCGGCGTCGGAGCCGCGGTGGTAGTTGTCGGCTTCGAGCTGGTCGAAGCAGGCGCGGACCTCCTGCTCGAGCGCGACGCATTCGGCGATCTGCGGGCCGCGCTGCTCGGCGAAGCGGCCGCCGCGCGAGGTGAGGAACATGTTCGACATGCCCCGCTCGCGCTGCAGCGCGTGCACCAGCCGGCCGATCAGGCCCACCAGCTCGCTGGTGCGGGCGAGCCGGTCCAGTTCGTCGATTTCGCAGCGGCGGGCGGCGATGAGGAAGCTCAGTCCGGATTTCATGGTGGGGCGCGTGGCTCTGGCTGCGTCACTGCAACATCCGTGCCGTTTGCCCCCTTGCGGGCATCGGCGGAGGGCGGCGCCTACACTCGGCGCCATGCTCTTGTTGGGAATCGAATCATCCTGCGACGAGACCGGCGTGGCGCTGGTCGAGTCGCACGGCAACGCGCTGCCGGTGCTGCGTTCGCACGCGCTGCACAGCCAGATCGCCATGCACCAGGCCTACGGCGGCGTGGTGCCCGAACTGGCCAGCCGCGACCACATCCGCCGCGTGCTGCCGCTGACCGAGACGGTCATGGCCGAGGCCGGCCGCTCGCTTGGCGAGATCGACGTGGTGGCCTACACGCGCGGGCCGGGGCTCGCGGGCGCGCTGCTGGTGGGCGCCGGCGTGGCTTGTGCGCTGGGCGTGGCGCTGGGCAAGCCGGTGCTGGGAGTGCATCACCTCGAAGGGCATCTGCTGTCGCCGTTCCTGAGCGCCGACCCGCCGGAGTTTCCGTTCGTCGCGCTGCTGGTGTCCGGCGGCCACACGCAGCTGATGCGGGTGGACGGCGTGGGGCGCTACGAGCTGCTCGGCGAAACCATCGACGACGCTGCCGGCGAGGCCTTCGACAAGAGCGCCAAGCTGATGGGCCTGCCGTATCCCGGCGGGCCGTGGCTCGCGAAGCTGGCCGAAGGCGGCGATGCCGCGGCCTTCAAGCTGCCGCGCCCGCTGCTGCACAGCGGCGATCTCGACTTCTCCTTCGCCGGACTGAAGACCGCAGTGCTCACGCAGGCAAAGAAGCTGGGCGACGAGCTCGAGGCCCGCAAGGCGGACCTGGCCGCGTCCACGCAGGCGGCCATCGTCGAGGTGCTGCTGAAGAAATCGCTGGCTGCGCTGGACCAGACCGGCCTCAAGCGGCTGGTGGTGGCTGGAGGCGTGGGGGCCAACAGGAGCCTGCGCGAGCAGCTGGATGCGGCGTGCGCCAGGCGCAAGGTGCGGGTGCACTACCCCGAGCTGCACCTGTGCACCGACAACGGCGCCATGATCGCCATGGCTGCCGCGATGCGGCTGCAGTCGGGGCTGTCGCAGGCGAGCGAGCGCTATGCCTTCGACGTCAGGCCGCGATGGCCCATGGCTGCGCTGTCCGTGCCTGAATCGGCGCTACCTGAGACTGCGTAATCGTTTGCCTCGACTGCCTGCCGGCGGCCGGCAGCGGCAGCACGTCCAGCACGTTGCGCCATAGCTGGCGCCATTGCGGCCAGTCGTGGCCGCCTTCGGTCGTGAAGACGCGTCCCGGCGGCAGGGCGTCGGCCAGCAGCTTGTGGTTGCTGGCAAAGCGGTCGTCCAGGCCGAACCCGAGATACAGCGGCGGCAGGTTCTTCGACGGCTTGGCTTCCAGGTACTGCTGGAAGAAGGGCCAGAGCTTGCGGTCGGGCTCCTCGTCGGGCTGCGGTCCGGTGGGTGCCTGCCAGGCGCGCAGGCCGCCGGCCTTCTTGATCTCCGCGCCGAGCACCCGGCGACCCAGGTAGGGCGCGAGCGCCACGATGCCGTCCACCGAGCCCGGCCGCGCCAGTTCGTGGATCAGCGCGCCGAAGCCGCCGATGGAAATGCCCACGAGCCAGATCGACTTGTAGCCCTTGGCGCGCTGCGGCTCGATGACCTCGGTGTGCAGGCGGTCGCTCAGGGTCTGCTCGTAGTAGTAGGAGACATCCGCGTCGACCAGCAGCGCGTCGGCTGCCAGATGGCGCTCGCGCACGGCGTCGATGAAACCTTCGCGCTCGAACTCGTCGGGCTTCAGGTAGGCCCCGGGCAGGAACACCAGGAGCGTGTCGGATTGTTCGTTGGGGTTGGCGGGCTGAAGGTGCGTTTTCATGGTGCCTTTTGGGGGCACCCGAACCGCACCGTAGCCGTTCGGTGCGTTTACAAGACGCCCACGAAGAAGAAAGTTCTAAGAAAACGTCACATCATGTGACGTTATCCAGCGCTATTGTGAATAAGGTGCTCGTTTAAAGTCAAAAACCGAGCCTTACTAACATTTTCCTCTTGTGGGCATAGGCCGAATTAGTTGATTTGCAACTGCGTGGCCTGGCTCACCGGCACCAGCTTGCCGAGCTTCAGCGTGAGCACGCCGTTCTCGAGCTTCGCTTCGCTGGCGGCCACGTCGATGTCCTGCGGCAGTTCGTAGGCGGCCTTGAACTGGCGCTTGGCTTCGGCCTTGCTCTCGATGCGCAGGACGGCGCCTTCGATGCTGATCGCGAGGTCTTCACGCGCGAAGCCCGGCACGTCGAGCGAGAGGGTCCAGCTCTTGTCGTCCTGCTCCACCAGGGGCGAGCGGCGGGCGCCTGCGAAGGCTTCGTTCACGAAGCGTTCGAACGAGCGGTCATACGCACGGGGAGCGAAGCGGGCGGTGCGAAGGGTGGGGGCGAAAAACATGATGAAGAACTCCTGAATCAACACAATGGGGACAAGGAATGTGTGTCCCTTACACTGCGCGGCCGTTCAATCGTGAGTGCCGCTTGAGACCTCATCTAGGCGCAGCGGCACGCGTTTCAAGACAATGAATCCCCCCTTTAATTTGCGTCGCGAGACCTTGAAATTCGCGGCGCTGGCGCTATGCGCGAGGCCCTTCGCGGCGCTTGCGCAGGCACCGTCCGCATCGCCTCCCGCGCCCATCCGGCTGGCTCTCATCGAAAGCATGAGTGGACCCTTCGCCAACACCGGGGAAGCCGTTTTCCGCAACCTGCTGTGGGCCGTGGAGCGCGTGAATGCGCGAGGCGGGGTCAAGCTGGCGGGTGTTCCCGGAGGTGCACGGCCGCTGCAGCTCGACCGCTACGACAGCAAGGGGCAGAACGAGGAAGCGCTCTCCGCGCTGCGCGCCGCGCTGGACGACGGCGCGCGCATCGTGCTGCAGGGCAATTCGTCGGCCACGGCAGCGGCGCTGGTCGATGCCATCGACAAGAACAACGAGCGCGATCCTTCGCGGCGCGCGATCTTCCTGAACTACGCGGCGGTCGATCCGTCGCTCACGAACGAGCGCTGCAGCTTCTGGCACTTCCGCTTCGACGCGCACGCCGACATGCGCATGGCCGCGCTGATGGACGTGGTGAAGGACGACGCGGCGCTCAAGCGCGTCTACCTGATCGGACAGGACTACAGCTTCGGCCAGGCCGTGCTGCGCGAGGCACGCCGGCAGCTCGGCGCGCAGCGGCCCGACGTGGAGGTCGTTGGCGACGAGCTGCACCCCATGGGCAAGGTGAAGGACTTCGCGCCCTACGCCACGAAGATCATCGCCAGCGGCGCGCAGGCGGTGGTCACGGGCAACTGGGGCAACGATCTCACGCTGCTGGTGAAGGCCGCGCGCGAGGCGGGCTTCAACGGCAGCTTCTACACCTTCTATGGCAATGCGCTGGGCGCGCCGGCAGCCATCGGCGACGCGGGCATCGGGCGCGTGGTAGCCGTGGCCGACTGGCTGCCCAACGTGCAGACGGCGCAGTCCGAGGCTTTCTACCGAGCCTTCCGGGCGCGCTTTCCGAAGCCTTCCGACGACTACGTGCACATGCGGCTGCAACTCATGGTCGAGGCGCTGGTGCAGGCTGTCGAACGCGCGGGCAGCGTCGATGCGGTACCGGTGGCGCGCGCACTGGAGCAGGCCGACGTGAGCCTGTACGGCCAGCGCGGGCGCATGCGCGCGACGGACCACCAGTTCCAGCAACAGCTCGTGGTGGGCGTGATGGACCGGCAGGGCAGGCCGGACGTGCAGTTCGACGTCGAAGGCTCGGGCTATGGCTTCCGCGTGGTCAAGACGATTGCCCCCGAACGCGCCGAGTTGCCGACCTCGTGCAAGATGAAAAGACCTTGAATCCGATGACGAACAACAGGAACTGCCGACATGCGTGAAGCCATCCACAACCTCGAAGCATCGAAGATCCGCGAAGTCGCCAACGCCGGCATGGGGCGCGACGACGTGCTGGCCTTCTGGTTCGGCGAGAGCGACGAAGTCACCCCCGAGGTGGTCCGCCAGGCGGCCATCGAATCGCTGCAGCGCGGCGAGACCTTCTATGCCCACAACCTCGGCCTGCCCGAGCTGCGCGAGGCCATCGCGCGCTACACCAGCGCGCTGCATCCGGCAGTCGATGCATCGCGCATCGCCGTCACCTCGGGCGGTGTGAGCGCGCTGATGCTGGCGGTGCAGGCGCTGGTCGATGCGGGCGACGAGGTGGTCGCGGTCACGCCGGTGTGGCCGAACCTGACGGCGCAGCCCGCGATCATGGGTGCGCACGTGCGCACGCTGCCGCTGGTGCCGGTGAACGGGCAATGGACGCTCGACCTGCCGGCGCTGCGCGCGGCGGTCACGTCGAAGACGAAGCTGCTGATCGTCAACGCGCCGAACAATCCGACGGGCTGGACCATGAGCCGCGACGAGCAGCAGGCCATGCTCGACCACTGCCGCCAGACCGGCACCTGGATCCTGGCCGACGAGGTGTACGAGCGGCTCTACTTCGAGCCCACGCACAATGCCTGCGCGCCGAGCTTCCTCGACATCTCGAAGCCGGACGACCGGCTCGTGGTCACGCACAGCTTCTCCAAGAGCTTCCTCATGACCGGCTGGCGCCTGGGCTGGCTGGTGCTGCCGCCGTCGATGGTGGAGGGCATCGGCAAGCTGATCGAGTTCAACACCTCCTGCGCCAGCGTGTTCACGCAGCGCGCCGCCATCGCCGCCATCGAGCACACGGCCGAGATCACGCCGCGCGTGGTGGCGCACCTGAAGCAGTGCCGCGACACGCTGGTGCCGCTGCTGGCGGCGCTGCCGGGCGTGCAGGTGGCGCCGGCCAAGGGCGGCATGTACGCCTTCTTCCGTCTCGAAGGTTTCGGCGATTCGCTCGAAGTGGCCAAGCGGCTGGTGGCCGAGGCCGGCCTGGGGCTCGCGCCGGGCAATGCCTTCGCGCCCGAGGCGCAGGGCTGGCTGCGCTGGTGCTTCGCCTCGAAGGATCCGCAGCGGCTGGTGAAGGGCGTGGAGCGGCTGCGCGACTGGCTGGCGCGGCAGAAGTAGAAACAGGCAGGGCAGGTGGCAGCTCGACAGGGGCCTCCGGGCGCGCGCGAAGGGGCAAAAAGCCCAGACGGGGCGGTCGGGCTATAATCCCAAGGCTTTGCATGCCGCAGGGCGCACGGCGAGGGCAGTTCCAGCCCTTGCCGCAAGTCAAACACCCAGGAACAAGGAAATCAACATGATCGCAGCCTCCATCAAGGCCGAAGTTGTCAAGGACAACGCCCGTGCCGCCAACGACACCGGCAGCCCCGAAGTGCAAGTCGCACTGCTGACCGCCCGCATCAACGAGCTCACCCCCCACTTCAAGACGCACGCCAAGGACCACCACGGTCGCCGCGGCCTGCTGCGCATGGTGAGCCGCCGCCGCAAGCTCCTCGACTACCTCAAGTCCAAGGACGCCGACCGTTACACCGCGCTGATCGCCAAGCTGGGTCTGCGCAAGTAATCCAAATCGCATGAAGAAACGCCTGGGTTAGTCCGCTAGCTCAGGCGTTTTTTACTTCGCGATCCACTTTCGGAGTGCCCAAACAGAGCGAAGCTGTGTCATTCCAATGAAGTTCCCGCCGAGCTTCGCTGGAATGGCATCGTGTTCTGAGAAGCCTCCGTCACCTGCGGACTCCGTGTAGTTCGCTATCAAAACAGGAGCAAAACATGAGCCTCTTCAACAAAGTCACCAAGTCGTTCCAGTGGGGCGGCAAGACCGTGGTCATGGAAACGGGCGAAATCGCCCGCCAGGCCAGCGGCGCAGTGCTCGTCGACATCGAAGGCACCGTCATCCTCGCGACCGTGGTCGCCTCCAAGTCGGCCAAGCCCGGCCAGGACTTCTTCCCGCTGACCGTCGACTACATCGAGAAGACCTATGCCGCCGGCAAGATCCCCGGCAGCTTCTTCAAGCGCGAAGCCAAGCCCAGCGAACACGAAACGCTGACCAGCCGCCTGATCGATCGCCCGATCCGCCCGCTGTTCCCCGAAGGCTTCCTGAACGAAGTCCACGTGGTCATCCACACGATTTCGCTGAACCCCGAAGTCGATGCCGACATCGCCGCCATGATCGGCGTGAGCGCCGCGCTGTCGATCTCCGGCGTGCCGTTCAACGGCCCGATCGGTGCCGCCCGCGTGGGCTACATCAACGGCCAGTACGTGCTGAATCCAGGCCAGACCGCTCGCAAGGATTCGCAGATGGACCTCGTCGTCGCCGGCACCCAATCCGCCGTGCTGATGGTCGAATCCGAAGCCCTGCAGCTCAGCGAAGAAATCATGCTGGGCGGCGTGGTGTTCGGCCACGAACAGGCCAACATCGCCATCGACGCGATCCATGAACTCGTGCGCGACGCCGGCAAGCCGGTGTGGGACTGGAAGGCTCCCGCCGAAGACGAAGCCTTCGTCGCCAAGGTCAAGGGCCTGGCCGAAGACAAGCTGCGCGCCGTGTACCAGATCCGCAGCAAGCAGGCTCGTACGCAAGCCCTGCGCGAAGCCAACGCCAGCGTGCTCGAGGCCCTGAAGGCCGAAGGCGCCGAATTCGACTCCGGCAAGGTTTCCGACCTGCTGTTCGCCATCGAATCGAAGATCGTGCGCAGCCAGATCCTGTCGGGCGAACCCCGCATCGACGGCCGCGACACGCGCACCGTGCGCCCCATCGAGATCCGCAACTCGGTGCTGCCCCGCACCCACGGCTCGGCGCTGTTCACGCGCGGCGAAACGCAGGCGCTGGTCATCACCACGCTCGGCACCGAACGCGACGCGCAGCGCATCGACGCGCTGGCCGGCGAATACGAAGACCGCTTCCTGTTCCACTACAACATGCCTCCCTTCGCCACCGGCGAAGTGGGCCGCATGGGCTCCACCAAGCGCCGCGAAATCGGCCACGGCCGCCTTGCCAAGCGCGCGCTCGTCGCCGTGCTGCCGAACAAGGAGGAGTTCCCGTACACGGTCCGCGTGGTGTCGGAAATCACCGAGTCGAACGGCTCCTCGTCGATGGCTTCGGTCTGCGGCGGCTGCCTCTCGATGATGGACGCCGGCGTGCCCATGAAGGCGCACGTGGCGGGCATCGCCATGGGCCTGATCAAGGAAGACAACCGCTTCGCGGTGCTGACCGACATCCTGGGTGACGAAGATCACCTGGGCGACATGGACTTCAAGGTGGCCGGCACGACCAACGGCATCACCGCCTTGCAGATGGACATCAAGATCCAGGGCATCACCAAGGAAATCATGCAGGTCGCGCTGGCTCAGGCCAAGGAAGCGCGCATGCACATCCTCGGCAAGATGCAGGAAGCGATGGGCGAGGCCAAGGCCGACGTGTCGCAGTTCGCTCCGCGCCTGACCACGCTGAAGATCAACCCCGAGAAGATCCGCGACGTGATCGGCAAGGGCGGCGCGGTCATCCGTGGCCTGCAGGAAGAAACCGGCACGACGATCAACATCGACGAAGACGGCACCATCACCATCGCCTCGACCGATCCGGAAAAGGCCGAACTGGCCAAGAAGCGCATCGAGCAGATCACGGCCGAAGTCGAAATCGGCAAGGTCTACGAAGGCCCGGTCACCAAGATTCTGGACTTCGGCGCGCTCATCAACCTGCTGCCCGGCAAGGACGGTCTGCTGCACATCAGCCAGATCGCGCACGAGCGCGTCGAGAAGGTGACCGACTACCTGAGCGAAGGCCAGATCGTGAAGGTCAAGGTCCTGGAAACGGACGAGAAGGGCCGCGTCAAGCTGTCCATGAAGGCGCTGACCGAGCGTCCGGCCGGCATGGAATACAGCGAGCGCCCGCCCCGCGAAGACCGTGGTGACCGCGGCGAGCGTCGTGAACGTGGCGATCGCGGCGATCGCGGTGACCGTGGTGGTGATCGCGGCGAGCGTGGCGAGCGCGCACCGCGCTTCAACGGCGAGCAGCAACAGCAGCCGCGCAGCGAAGCGCCCGCCGGCGAGCAGCCGCAGGCCCCGCGCGAGCCTCAGGAGTAAGAAGGGCGCAGCGGCGGCGGCTTGCTCGTGCAGCCGGCCGCCGTTGCTATCTTTTGAACGTCAAGCTTCGCCCCATCTGCGGGCGATGGAGGCCGAAAGACCATGAAAGCCATTGAAATCACTTCGTACGGCGCCCCTGAGGTGCTGCGCGTCGCGGAACGTCCCGACCCCGTCGCGGGCGCGGGCGAACTGCTGATCCGCGTTGCGGCGAGTGGCGTCAATCGCCCCGACGTGCTGCAGCGCAAGGGGCACTACCCCGTGCCGCCGGGTGCCTCCGATCTGCCGGGCCTCGAAGTGGCTGGCGAGATCGTGTCGGGCGACGCCGCGGCGCTGGCCGAGGCCGGCTTCAAGGTCGGCGACCGCGTCTGCGCGCTGATCGCCGGCGGCGGCTATGCCGAGCTGTGCGTTGCGCCCGTGGCGCAGTGCCTGCCCGTGCCCAAGGGTTGGAGCGATCTCGAGGCGGCATCGCTGCCCGAGACCTTCTTCACCGTCTGGAGCAACGTGTTCGAGCGCGGCCGCCTGCAGAAGGGCGAGACCCTGCTGATCCAGGGCGGCTCGAGCGGCATCGGCGTCACGGCGATCCAGATCGCCAAGGCGCTCGGCGCGACCGTCATCGTCACGGCCGGCAGCGACGACAAGTGCGAAGCCTGTCTCAAGCTCGGCGCCGACCACGCCATCAACTACCGCACGAGCGATTTCGTCGAAGAGGCGAAGAAGCTCACCGGCGGCAAGGGCGTGGACGTGGTGCTCGACATGGTCGCTGGCGACTACGTGGCGCGCGAGATCGAGTGCCTGGCCGAAGATGGCCGCCTGGTCATCATCGCGGTTCAGGGCGGAGTGAAGAGCGAGATCAATGCGGGCCTCGTGCTGCGCAGGCGTCTCACGATCACCGGCTCGACGCTGCGTCCGCGGCCTGTTGCGTTCAAGGGCGCCATCGCCAAGGCGCTGCGCGAGAAGGTCTGGCCGCTGCTGGAAAGCGGCGCGATCAAGCCTGTGATCCACAGCACCTTTGCTGCAGCGGGTGAGCCCAGCGGCGCCGCCCAGGCTCATGCGCTGATGGAGTCGAACCAGCACATCGGCAAGATCGTGCTGACGTGGTGAGTGACGAGAAGACGAACGCGATGACAACCAAGAAGAAACTGATCGCCGGCAACTGGAAGATGAATGGCAGCCTGGCTGCCAACGAGGCGCTGGTGAAAGCCCTCCAGCAGGGCCTGGCCGTGAATCCGGCCGCTTGCGACGTGGCGCTTTGCGCGCCCGCTGCGTATTTCGCGCAACTGCAGTCGCTGCTGGCCGGCTCGCCGGCCATCGCGCTCGGTGCGCAGGACGTCTCGGCGCACCCGCAAGGTGCGTTCACGGGCGAGCAGTCGGCTGCGATGCTGAAGGACTTCGGCGTGCGCTATGCCATCGTCGGTCACTCCGAGCGTCGCCAGTACCACGGCGAGAGCGACGAAGTCGTTGCCGCCAAGACATCGGCGGCGCTGGCCAACGGCATCACGCCGATCGTGTGTGTGGGCGAGACGCTGGCCCAGCGCGAAGCAGGGCAGACCGAGGAAGTCGTCAAGCGGCAGCTGGCTGCGGTCATCCATGTGAACGGCCATTGCATCAGCGAGATCGTCGTGGCGTACGAGCCCGTGTGGGCCATCGGCACGGGCAAGACGGCCACGCCGGAGCAGGCACAGGCGGTGCACGCGGTTCTGCGCGCACAGCTGCATCACGCGGCGAGCGAGCATGCCGCAGGCATCCGCATCCTCTACGGCGGCAGCATGAACGCGGCGAATGCCGCCGAGCTGCTGGCTCAGGCCGACATCGACGGCGGCCTCATCGGCGGCGCATCGCTCAAGGCGGCCGACTTTCTGCAGATCATTTCCGCCGCTGCGCGCTGAACGCGCAACGGCTGCATCAAATTAGGAGTAAGAACGAATGAACGTGGTCCTCAACCTTCTGGTCGGCGTGCAGATGCTGGCAGCCCTCGCAATGATCGGCCTGATCCTGATCCAGCACGGCAAGGGCGCCGACATGGGCGCGGCCTTCGGCAGCGGCAGTGCTGGCAGCCTGTTCGGTGCCAGCGGCAGTGCCAACTTTCTCTCGCGCACCACGGCAGTGCTTGCTGCGGTGTTCTTCGCGTGCACGCTGCTGCTGGCCTACTTCAGCCATGCGCGTCCCGCGGGCGGCGGCAGTCTTCTGGAGCGTGCCGCGGTGGGCGCGCCTGCTGCGCCGGCCTCCGGTGCGGCCAACGAAATTCCCGGTGCGGCAGCTCCCAATGCGCCTGCTTCGGCTCCTGCTGCCCCTGTTTCGGGTGCGGGCCAGATTCCGAGCAAGTAATCAACTCGTTTTCATGAGTTGCCCGTGAGAAATGGCTCCATTTCAGGGTAAACTCTAAATCTGTTCGGAAAGCCAAATTCCTCTTGCAGGTACCTCATGCCATCCGAACAGCAAAAACCGCGGTCGTGGTGAAATTGGTAGACACGCTATCTTGAGGGGGTAGTGGCGAAAGCTGTGCGAGTTCGAGTCTCGCCGACCGCACCAAATCTCATCGGCAGAAAACCTCATCCAGAGGTTCTTCCTGCCGGTGGCAAGCGGTGAAAAACTCTCGATGAATCTCGACTCCTACCTCCCCGTCCTTTTGTTCATTCTGGTCGGAGTCGGCGTAGGCGTCGCCCCTCAGGTCATCGGATACATTCTCGGCCCCAACCGGCCCGACGCCGCAAAGAACGCTCCCTACGAGTGTGGCTTTGAAGCCTTCGAGGACGCGCGCATGAAGTTCGATGTGCGCTATTACCTCGTTGCGATTCTCTTCATCCTGTTCGATCTCGAGATTGCCTTTCTCTTTCCGTGGGCCATTGCGCTCAAGGAGATCGGTGCTGTCGGCTTCTGGGCCATGATGATCTTTCTCGCCATCCTCGTCGTGGGCTTCGCCTACGAGTGGAAAAAGGGCGCGCTCGACTGGGAATGACAAGGAAGAAACACGATGGCCATTGAAGGCGTTCTCAAGGAAGGCTTCGTCACCACGACCTACGATTCGGTCGTCAACTGGGCGAAGACTGGTTCTCTCTGGCCGATGACCTTCGGCCTCGCATGCTGTGCGGTGGAAATGATGCACGCGGGCGCCGCCCGCTACGACATCGACCGCTTCGGCATGCTGTTCCGCCCCAGCCCGCGCCAGTCCGATCTGATGATCGTGGCCGGCACGCTGTGCAACAAGATGGCTCCGGCTCTGCGCAAGGTCTACGACCAGATGCCCGAGCCGCGCTGGGTTCTCTCGATGGGTTCGTGCGCGAATGGCGGTGGCTACTACCACTACAGCTATTCGGTCGTGCGCGGCTGCGACCGCATCGTGCCGGTCGATGTCTACGTTCCGGGTTGCCCGCCCACCGCCGAGGCATTGCTCTATGGCGTGATCCAGCTGCAGCAGAAGATTCGCCGCACCAACACCATTGCCCGCGCCTGAGGGATTGCCGACGATGACTGACTTTGCAATTTCGCCGGAGGTGCTGCGCGCCACCGTCGCCGAGACGCTCGGCGCCAAGGCCAAGAGCGTGACCGTTGCCCTCGACGAGGTGAATGTGGTGGTCGGCGCTGCCGACTACCTCGAGGCCGCATTGCTGCTGCGCGATGCGCCCGGCTGCCGCTTCGAACAGCTGATCGACCTGTGCGGCATGGACTACTCCGACTACCGCGAAGGCGAGTGGCAGGGCGAGCGCTACGGCGTCGTCTCCCACCTGCTGTCGGTGAGTCTCAACCAGCGTGTGCGCCTGACGGTGTTCGCGCCGAGCGACGATTTTCCCGTTGTCGATTCGCTGCAGTCCGTGTGGAACTCTGCCACCTGGTTCGAGCGCGAGGCGTTCGACCTCTACGGCATCGTGTTCGAAGGCCACGACGACCTGCGCCGCCTGCTGACCGACTACGGTTTCATCGGCCACCCGTTCCGCAAGGACTTCCCGGTGTCGGGCCACGTCGAGATGCGCTACGACGAAGAGCAGAAGCGTGTGGTCTACCAGCCGGTTTCCATCGAGCCGCGCGAAATCACCCCGCGCGTGATCCGCGAAGACAACTACGGCAGCGGCTTGCACTGACTGATATGGCCGAAATCAAGAACTACACACTCAACTTCGGTCCCCAGCACCCGGCAGCGCACGGCGTGCTACGACTGGTGCTGGAACTGGATGGCGAAGTCATCCAGCGCGCCGACCCGCACATCGGCCTGCTGCACCGCGCGACCGAGAAGCTCGCCGAGACGCGCACCTTCATCCAGTCGCTGCCGTACATGGATCGTCTCGACTACGTGTCGATGATGAGCAACGAGCACGCCTACTGCCTCGCCATCGAGCGCATGCTGGGCCTCGAAGTGCCCGAGCGCGCGCAATACATCCGCGTGATGTTCGCCGAGATCACCCGCCTGCTGAACCACCTGCTGTGGCTCGGCGCGCACGGTCTGGACTGCGGTGCGATGAACATGCTCATCTACTGCTTCCGCGAGCGCGAAGACCTGTTCGACATGTACGAGGCCGTCTCCGGCGCGCGCATGCACGCGGCGTACTTCCGTCCGGGCGGCGTGTACCGCGACCTGCCCGACGAGATGCCGCAGTACAAGGTCAGCAAGGTCAAGAACGCGAAGGCCATCGAGAAGCTCAACGAGAACCGCCAGGGCTCGCTGCTCGACTTCGTCGACGACTTCTGCAAGCGCTTCCCGAAGATGGTCGACGAGTACGAGACGCTGCTCACCGACAACCGCATCTGGAAGCAGCGCACCGTGGGCATCGGCGTGGTCACGCCGGAGCGCGCGCTGAACCTCGGCTTCACCGGCCCCATGCTGCGTGGCTCGGGCATCGAATGGGACCTGCGCAAGAAGCAGCCCTACGACGTCTACGACCGCATGCAGTTCGACGTGCCAGTGGGCAAGACCGGCGACTGCTATGACCGCTACCTGGTTCGCGTGGAAGAAATGCGCCAGGCCAACCGGATCATCCAGCAGTGCTCGGCCTGGCTGCGCGCCAACCCCGGTCCTGTCATCACCGACAACCACAAGGTCGCCGCGCCTGCGCGCGAATCGATGAAGGCGAACATGGAGGAGCTGATCCACCATTTCAAGCTCTTCACCGAAGGCTTCCATGTGCCCGAAGGCCAGGCCTACGCCGCCGTCGAGCATCCGAAGGGCGAGTTCGGCATCTATCTGGTGAGCGACGGCGCCAACAAGCCGTACCGCCTGAAGATCCGCGCCCCTGGTTTCCCGCACCTCGCCGCCCTCGACGAAATGTCGCGCGGTCACATGATCGCCGACGCTGTCGCGGTGATCGGCACGATGGACATCGTGTTCGGCGAGATCGACAGGTGAGAAAGAGCGAATGACTTCCTCGACCCACCATGACACGGCGCCCTCGGCGCCTTCTGCCCCTCTGGAGCCTGCGATCCTCGAGCGCTTTGCGCGCGAGGTGGCGAAGTACCCCGAAGCGGGCAAGCAGTCGGCCGTGATGGCCTGCCTGTCCATCGTCCAGCAGGACGAGGGCTACGTCAGCCTGCAGCGCGAGCGCGAGATCGCCGAGTACCTCGGCATGGCGCCCATCGCCGTGCATGAGGTGACGACCTTCTACAACATGTACAACCAACACCCGGTGGGCAAGTTCAAGCTCAACGTGTGCACCAACCTGCCTTGCCAGCTGCGCGACGGCGTCACGGCCCTCGTGCATCTCGAGAAGAAGCTCGGCATCAAGATGGGCGAGACCACGCCCGACGGCCTGTTCACGCTGCAGCAGAGCGAATGCCTCGGTGCCTGCGCCGATTCGCCCGTGATGCTGGTCAACGACCGCACGATGTGCAGCTTCATGAGCAACGAGAAGCTCGACCAGCTGGTCGACGGCCTGCGCAACGCCGCGCCGGCCACCAAGGGGGAGGCTTCCTGATGTCACCCGAACAAGTGCTCCAGCAGTTCCAGGCGACGGGCGTCCAGACCTGTTTCCATGACCGCCACATCGAGCCGCAGATCTATGCCGGCCTCGACGGCACCAACTGGCGCCTGGCCGACTACGAAGCGCGCGGCGGCTACCAGGCCCTGCGCAAGATCCTGACCGAGGGGCTCACGCCCGACCAGGTGATCGCCGAGGTCAAGGCCTCCGGCCTTCGCGGCCGCGGCGGCGCGGGCTTCCCGACCGGCCTGAAGTGGAGCTTCATGCCCCGCCAGTTCCCGGGCCAGAAGTACCTCGTCTGCAATTCGGACGAAGGCGAGCCGGGTACGTGCAAGGACCGCGACATCCTGCAGTTCAACCCGCACATCGTGATCGAAGGCATGGCCATCGCCGCGTATGCGATGGGCATCAGCGTGGGCTACAACTACATCCACGGCGAGATCTTCCAGACCTACGACCGTTTCGAGGAAGCCCTCGAAGAGGCGCGCGCCGCGGGCTACCTCGGCGACAAGATCATGGGCAGCACGTACAACTTCCAGTTGCACGCGGCCCACGGCTTCGGTGCCTACATCTGCGGCGAGGAAACCGCGCTGCTCGAATCGCTGGAAGGCAAGAAGGGCCAGCCGCGCTTCAAGCCGCCGTTCCCCGCGAGCTTCGGCCTGTACGGCAAGCCGACCACCATCAACAACACCGAGACCTTCGCGGCGGTGCCCTGGATCATCCGCAACGGTGGCCAGGCCTACCTCGAGTGCGGCAAGCCGAACAACGGCGGCACCAAGATCTATTCGGTGAGCGGTGACGTCGAGCTGCCCGGCAACTACGAGGTCCCGATGGGCACGCCGTTCTCCAAGCTCCTGGAGCTGGCCGGCGGCGTTCGCAAGGGCCGCACGCTGAAGGCGGTGATTCCCGGCGGTTCGTCCGCTCCGGTGCTGCCCGCGTCGATCATGATGGAATGCACGATGGACTACGACTCCATCTCCAAGGCCGGCTCCATGCTGGGCTCGGGCGCGGTCATCGTCATGGACGACAGCCGCTCGATGGTCGAGTCGCTGCGCCGCCTGTCGTACTTCTACATGCACGAGTCCTGCGGCCAGTGCACGCCCTGCCGCGAAGGCACGGGCTGGCTCTACCGCGTGGTGGACCGCATCCACAACGGGCAGGGCAGGGCGTCCGACATGGACCTGCTGAACTCGGTGGCCGACAACATCCAGGGCCGCACGATCTGCGCCCTCGGCGACGCGGCGGCGATGCCGGTGCGCGCCATGATCAAGCATTTCCGTCACGAGTTCGAGGCCCTGATCCCGGGCTACGTACCGAAAGCGCCCGTCAAGGCCTGAGCGCGAGAAACACACATATGGTTGAAATCGAACTCGACGGCAAGAAGGTCGAAGTCGCCGAAGGCAGCATGGTCATGCATGCGGCCGACAAGGCCGGCACGTACATCCCGCACTTCTGCTATCACAAGAAACTGAGCATCGCGGCCAACTGCCGCATGTGCCTCGTGGACGTGGAAAAGGCGCCCAAGCCGATGCCGGCCTGCGCCACGCCCGTCACCCAGGGCATGATCGTCCGTACCAAGAGCGAGAAGGCCATCAAGGCGCAGCAGTCGGTCATGGAGTTCCTCCTGATCAACCACCCGCTGGATTGCCCGATCTGCGACCAGGGCGGCGAATGCCAGCTGCAGGACCTGGCCGTCGGCTACGGCGGTTCCTCTTCGCGCTACGAAGAGGAAAAGCGCGTCGTGTTCCACAAGGACGTCGGCCCGCTGATCAGCATGGAAGAGATGAGCCGCTGCATCCACTGCACGCGCTGCGTCCGCTTCGGCCAGGAAGTGGCCGGCGTGATGGAGCTCGGCATGTCGAACCGCGGCGAGCACTCCGAGATCGAGACCTTCGTGGGCGACTCGGTCGACTCCGAACTCTCGGGCAACATGATCGACATCTGCCCGGTCGGCGCGCTCACGAGCAAGCCGTTCCGCTACAGCGCCCGCACCTGGGAACTGTCGCGCCGCAAGTCGGTGAGCCCGCACGACTCCACCGGCGCCAACCTGATCGTCCAGGTCAAGAACAACCGCGTGATGCGCGTGGTGCCGCTGGAGAACGAAGACGTCAACGAATGCTGGATCGCCGACCGCGACCGCTTCTCGTACGAAGCGCTCAACGGCCCGGAACGCCTCACGCAGCCCATGCTGAAGCAGGGCGGCCAGTGGCAACAGGTCGACTGGCAGACTGCGCTCGAGTACGTCGCCAACGGCCTGAAGCAGATCAAGGCCGACCACGGCGCGCAAAGCATCGGTACGCTCGTCAGCCCACACAGCACGCTCGAGGAACTGCAGCTCGCCACCATGCTCACGCGTGAGCTCGGCAGCGACAACATCGACTACCGCCTGCGCAATGCTGAATTCGCGGCCTTCGAGGGCGTGCGCTGGCTCGGCACCTCGATCGCCTCGCTCACGCAAGTGCAGCGCGCGCTGGTCGTGGGCTCGAACCTGCGCAAGGAGCACCCGCTGTTCGCGCAGCGCATCCGCCAGGCCGTGCGCAAGGGCGCCGCGCTGTCGGTGATCACCTCGGCCAGCCTGATGGCCGACCGTGACGCCTGGGCCATCAACGTGGCGCAGTCGTCCATCGTCGAAGCCGATCAGTGGGTCGAGGCGCTGGCAGCAGTGGCCGCCGCCATCGGCGAGACAAACGGCGCTGCCGCGCCGCTGGCACCGAAGAATGCACCCGACGCGACGGCGAAGGCCGTCGCAGCCTCGCTGCTGAGCGGCGAGCGCAAGGCCATCCTGCTCGGCAACGCTGCCGCGCACCACGCCCAGGCGAGCAGCCTGCTGGCGCTGGCCAACTGGATCGGCGCGCAGACCGGAGCGACTGTCGGCTACCTGACCGAAGCCGCCAACACCGTGGGCGCGCAGATCGTCGGCGCATTCCCGAAGAATGGCGGCCTCGATGCCGGCCGCATGCTCGCCGCAGGCTCCGGCCTGAAGGCCGTGCTGCTGCTGAACACCGAACCGGTGTTCGATTCGGCCGCCGGCGCAGCCGCTGCCGATGTCATCGGCAATGCGCAGATGGTCGTCACGCTGAGCCCCTTCAAGGCCAACCTCGAATTCAGCGACGTGCTGCTGCCGATCGCACCGTTCACCGAGACCCCGGGCACTTTCGTCAATGCCGAAGGCCGCCTGCAAGGTTTCCACGCCGTCGTGAAGCCGCTGGGCGAAACGCGTCCGGCCTGGAAGGTGCTGCGCGTGCTGGCCAACCTGCTGGGCCTGCCGGGCTTCGCGTTCGAATCGACCGCCGAAGTGCTGGCCACCGTCGGCGACAAGGGCGCGGTGCCGGCGAATGCGCTGAGCAATGCCACGTCCGCGAATGCCGTCGCCTCGAACGGCGCGGTTGCCGCACCCGTGGTCGCGAGCATCTACCAACTGGACTCGATCGTGCGCCGTGCGCCGTCGCTTCAACTGACCGCCGACGCGCGCAATGCGCTGGCCGGCTCGAACGTGTCGGCTGGTGCCGAGGAGGCATTGGCATGATCGACGCGATTCATGGCTTCGGCCAGGGGCTGATCGCCGCAGGCTGGTGGACGGCCGTGGCTTGGCCGGTGATCTGGACGCTGATCAAGATCATCGTGGTCGTGCTCCCGCTGATGGGTGCCGTCGCCTATCTCACGCTGTGGGAACGCAAGGCCATCGGCTTCACCCAGATCCGCATCGGCCCGAACCGCATCGGACCGCTGGGCCTGCTCCAGCCGATCGCCGACGCGCTCAAGTTGATGACCAAGGAAATCATCCTTCCGACGGTCGCCAACAAGGGCCTGTTCCTGCTCGGCCCGATCATGACCATCATGCCGGCGCTTGCCGCATGGGCGGTGATTCCCTTCGGCCCCGACGTGGCGCTCGCCAACATCAACGCCGGCCTGCTGTTCGTGATGGCCATCACCTCGCTCGAGGTGTACGGCGTGATCATCGCCGGCTGGGCATCGAACTCGAAGTACGCCTTCCTGGGCGCGCTGCGCGCCTCGGCTCAGATGGTGAGCTACGAAATCGCGATGGGCTTCTGCTTCGTCGTGGTGCTGATGGTCACCGGCAGCCTGAACATGACCGAGATCGTCAACGTCCAGGGCAAGGGCATCTTCGCCAACATGGGCGTCGGCTTCCTGTCGTGGAACTGGCTGCCGCTGCTGCCGATCTTCGTCGTCTACTTCATCTCGGGCCTCGCCGAAACCAACCGCCACCCCTTCGACGTGGTGGAAGGCGAGTCCGAAATCGTGGCCGGCCACATGATCGAGTACTCGGGCATGAGCTTCGCGATGTTCTTCCTGGCCGAGTACGCCAACATGTGGCTCGTGTCGATCCTGACCGTGGTGCTGTTCCTCGGCGGATGGCTGCCGCCGTTCGAGTTCCTGAGCTTCATCCCGGGCTGGATCTGGCTGGGCCTCAAGACCTTCTGCGTGGTCACCATGTTCCTGTGGGTGCGCTCGACGTTCCCGCGCTTCCGCTATGACCAGATCATGCGTCTGGGCTGGAAGATCTTCATTCCCGTCACGCTCGTGTGGCTGGTCGTGGTCGGTGGCTGGATGCAGACGCCGTTCAACATCTGGAAATAACAGGGAGCGCCAACATCATGTCTGCTGCGCACACTGCAACACCATCCGCGTCTTTCTCGCTCAAGGACTTCCTGAGCAGCTTCATGCTGTTCGAGCTGTTCAAGGGCCTGGCCATCACCGGCAAGTACGCCTTCGCCCGCAAGATCACGGTGCAGTTCCCCGAAGAGAAGACGCCGCTGTCGCCGCGCTTCCGCGGCCTGCACGCGCTGCGCCGCTACGAGAACGGCGAAGAGCGCTGCATCGCCTGCAAGCTCTGTGAAGCCGTCTGCCCGGCGCTGGCGATCACCATCGAATCGGACGTGCGCGACGACGGCTCGCGCCGCACCACGCGCTACGACATCGACCTGACCAAGTGCATCTTCTGCGGCTTCTGCGAAGAGAGCTGCCCGGTCGACTCGATCGTCGAGACGCACATCTTCGAATACCACGGCGAAAAGCGCGGCGACCTGTACTTCACCAAGGACATGCTGCTGGCCGTGGGCGACCGCTACGAGAAGGAAATCGCAGCGAACAAGGCGGCCGACGCCAAGTACCGCTGACCCGGTTCAGCCCGAAACCCGTACCAATTCGAATTCCAATGGACGTCAAGACCGGTCTGTTCTATCTGTTTGCCGTGGTGCTGCTGTTCGCAGCATTCCGCGTCATCACCGCCCGCAACCCCGTGTACGCAGCGCTGTACCTGGTTCTGGCCTTCTTCCAGGCATCGGCCATCTGGCTGCTGCTGCGCGCCGAGTTCCTCGCGATCTCGCTCGTGCTCGTGTATGTGGGCGCCGTGATGGTGCTGTTCCTGTTCGTGGTGATGATGCTGGACATCAACGTCGACAGCTTGCGGGAGGGCTTCTGGAAGCACTTCCCGCTGGCGGCGGGCGTGGGTGCGCTGATCGCGCTCGAAATGGCGGCCGTGCTCATGGGCGGCTTCCGCCTGGGCGAGCCGCGCGCTGCAGCCGGCGCGGCGGGGGCCAACACTTCCAACACGCTCGAACTGGGCAAGCTGCTCTACTCCGAATATCTCTACCCGCTGGAAATCGCCGCGGTCATCCTGCTCGTGGCCATCGTGGCCGCCATCGCGCTGACGCTGCGCACCCGCAAGGACAGCAAGTACGTCAACCCGGCCGACCAGGTCCGCGTGAAGGCGCGCGACCGCGTGCGCATCGTGCAGATGCCGGCAACGCGTGCTGCGGAGCCTGTGGTCGAAGCTGCGGACGCTGCAAAGGAAAACAAGGCATGACGCTCACGCTCGGACACTTTCTTTCGCTCGGCGCGATGCTTTTCGCGCTGTCCGTGATCGGCATCTTCCTGAACCGCAAGAACCTGATCGTGCTGCTGATGGCCATCGAGCTGATGCTGCTGGCGGTCAACATGAACTTCGTGGCGTTCTCGCACTTCCTGGGCGACATGCACGGACAGATCTTCGTGTTCTTCATCCTGACGGTGGCCGCGGCCGAGTCGGCCATCGGGCTGGCGCTGCTGGTGCTGCTGTTCCGCAACAAGTCGAACATCAACGTCGACGAACTCAACTCGCTCAAGGGTTGACAGCAACATGAGCGCAACCCTTTCCGCATCCACGCTGCTGGCCGTTCCGCTGGCTCCCCTGGTCGGCGCAGCCCTCGCCGGCGTGTTCGGCACCAAGTTCGGTGGCAATCACATCGGCCGCAAGGTCACGCATTCGCTGACCATCCTCGGCGTGCTGGTCGCCTTCATCATCTCGGCGATGACGCTCAAGAGCGTGATCGCCGACGGCGCCCGCTTCAACCAGACCATCTACGAATGGATGGTGGTCGGCGGCCTGAAGATGGAAGTCGGCTTCATGGTCGATGGCCTCACCGCCATGATGATGTGCGTCGTGACCTTCGTGTCGCTGATGGTCCACATCTACACCATCGGCTACATGGAAGAGGACGACGGCTACAACCGCTTCTTCGCGTACATCTCGCTGTTCACCTTCTCGATGCTGATGCTCGTCATGAGCAACAACATGCTCCAGCTGTTCTTCGGCTGGGAGGCGGTAGGCCTGGTGTCGTACCTGCTGATCGGTTTCTGGTTCAACAAGCCGACCGCGATCTTCGCGAACATGAAGGCCTTCCTGGTCAACCGCGTGGGCGACTTCGGCTTCATCCTCGGCATCGGCCTGATCGCCGCCTACGCCGGCACGCTGAACTACACCGAAGCCTTCGCCAAGGCGGGCACGCTGGCCGGCATCACCTTCCCGGGCACCGAGTGGATGCTCATCACTGTGATCTGCATCTGCCTGTTCATCGGCGCGATGGGCAAGAGCGCGCAGTTCCCGCTGCACGTGTGGCTGCCCGACTCGATGGAAGGCCCGACCCCCATCTCCGCGCTGATCCACGCGGCAACCATGGTGACGGCCGGCATTTTCATGGTGGCGCGCATGTCGCCGCTGTTCGAGCTGAGCGACACGGCCCTGAGCTTCATCCTCGTGATCGGTGCCATCACCGCGCTGTTCATGGGCTTCCTGGGCATCATCCAGAACGACATCAAGCGCGTGGTCGCGTACTCGACGCTCTCGCAGCTCGGCTACATGACCGTGGCGCTGGGTGCCTCGGCCTACTCGGTCGCGGTGTTCCACCTGATGACGCACGCGTTCTTCAAGGCGCTGCTGTTCCTCGGCGCGGGCTCCGTCATCATCGGCATGCACCACAACCAGGACATCCGCTGGATGGGCGGCGTGCGCAAGTACATGCCGATCACCTGGATCACCTCGCTGCTGGGTTCGCTCGCGCTGATCGGCACGCCGTTCTTCTCGGGCTTCTACTCGAAGGACAGCATCATCGAGGCCGTGCATGAGAGCCACCTGTGGGGCGCGAACTTCGCCTACTACGCGGTGCTGGCCGGCGTGTTCATCACGGCGTTCTACTCGTTCCGCATGTACTTCCTGGTCTTCCACGGCAAGGAGCGCTACGACCAGAACCCCGACGCGCACCATGACGACCATGGTCACGACGACCACGGCCATGGCCATCACGACCACAAGCCGCACGAGTCGCCCTGGGTCGTCTGGCTGCCGCTGGTGCTGCTGGCCATCCCGTCGGTGGTGATCGGCTTCATGACCATCGACTCGATGCTGTTCGGCGAGTTCTTCAAGAATGCGATCTTCGTGGACGGTGCCAAGCACCACGCGATGAAGGAGCTGGAAGAAGCCTTCCACGGCCCGGTGGCCATGGCCATCCACGGCCTGCAGACGCCGCCGTTCTGGCTGGCGCTGGCAGGCGTGATCCTGTCCTGGTACATGTACATGATCAACCCGGCGCTGCCGGCGGCGATCAAGCGTGCCTTCGGCCCGATCTACCGCCTGCTCGAGAACAAGTACTACATGGACTGGTTCAACGAGAACGTGATCGCCCGTGCCACGCGTGCCCTGGGCACCGGCCTGTGGAAGGGCGGCGACCAGGCCCTGATCGACGGCGCCGTGGTGAACGGTTCCTGGAAGATCGTGGGTCGTATCTCTGGTGTGGTGCGCTGGATGCAGTCGGGCTACATCTACCACTACGCCTTCGCGATGCTGCTCGGCATCTTCATCCTGATGACGTACTTCGTCTGGTTCAAACGCTGAGCCTAGCGCTGGAGAAAAAGAAAAATGGGTTTGTTGAGCCTTGCCATCTGGGTGCCGATCGCATTCGGCGCCGTGCTGCTGGCGTTTGGCCGTGACGAGCACGCCAGGGGCGTGCGCTGGGTCGCGCTCGTCGGTTCCATCGTGAGCTTCCTGGTCACGGTGCCGCTGTTCACGCGTTTCCAGAACGGCACCGCCGCGATGCAGTTCGTCGAGAAGACGGGCTGGATCTCGCGCTTCAACGTCAACTATCACCTCGGGATCGACGGCCTGTCGCTCTGGCTGGTGCTGCTGACGTCGTTCATCACAGTCATCGTCGTCATTTCCGCCTGGGAAGTGATCACCGAGCGCGTGAACCAGTACATGGGCGCGTTCCTGATCCTGTCGGGCTTCATGATCGGCGTGTTCGCCGCGCTCGACGGCGTGCTGTTCTACGTGTTCTTCGAAGCCACGCTGATCCCGATGTACCTGATCATCGGCATCTGGGGCGGCCCGAACAAGATCTACGCAGCCTTCAAGTTCTTCCTCTACACCTTGCTCGGCTCGCTGCTGATGCTGGTGGCACTGATCTACCTGTACAACAAGTCGGGCGGCAGCTTCGACATCCTGTCGTGGCACAAGCTGCCGCTGGGTTCGACCGCGCAGACCTTCCTGTTCTTCGCCTTCTTCGCCGCCTTCGCGGTGAAGGTGCCGATGTGGCCGGTGCACACCTGGCTGCCCGACGTGCACGTCGAAGCGCCGACCGGTGGTTCCGCCGTGCTGGCCGCGATCATGCTGAAGCTGGGCGCCTACGGCTTCCTGCGCTTCTCGATGCCGATCGCGCCCGACGCCTCGCACGAATGGGCCTGGCTCATGATCGCGCTGTCGCTGATCGCCGTGATCTACGTCGGCCTGGTGGCACTTGTCCAGCAGGACATGAAGAAGCTGGTGGCCTACTCGTCGGTGGCCCACATGGGCTTCGTGACGCTGGGCTTCTTCATCTTCAACGAGCTGGGCGTGTCCGGCGGCATCGTGCAGATGATTGCCCACGGCTTCGTGTCGGGCGCCATGTTCCTGGGCATCGGCGTGCTGTACGACCGCGTGCACTCGCGCCAGATCGCCGACTACGGCGGCGTGGTGAACACCATGCCCAAGTTCGCCGCATTCGCGCTGCTGTTCGCCATGGCCAACTGCGGCCTGCCGGGCACCGCCGGGTTCGTGGGCGAGTGGATGGTGATCCTGGGTGCGGTGAAGGCCAATTTCTGGATCGGCCTCGGGGCCGCAACCGCGCTGATCTTCGGCGCCGCCTATACCCTCTGGATGTACAAGCGCGTGTATCTGGGGCCGGTCGGCAACGACCACGTGAAGGAACTCAGCGACATCAATTCGCGCGAATTCCTGATGCTGGCGCTGCTGGCCATCGCCGTGCTGTGGATGGGCCTGTTCCCGAAGCCGTTCACCGACGCGATGGACGCCTCCGTGACCGAACTGCTGCGCCACGTGGCAGTTTCGAAGCTGCCCTCCTGATGCCACGCTGAAGAAGAGAACGAGATGATTGACAAACTCAGCTGGGTCACGATCTACCCCGAAATCGTGCTGCTGGTCATGGCCTGCATCATTGCGCTGGTCGACCTGTCCGACACGAGCCCGCGCCGTACCCGCACCTATGTGCTGACGCTTGCCACGCTGGCCGTGGTTGCCGTGCTGTCGGGCCTGCAGGCTTCCGAGGCCAAGACCATCTACGGTTTCGGCGGCATGGTCGTCAGCGACCCGATGGGCAACTGGCTCAAGTGCTTCGCCACCGTCGCCCTGATGATCACGCTGGTCTATGGCCGTCCCTACGCGGCCGATCGCGAGATGCTGCGCGGCGGCGAAATGTTCACCATCAGCATGTTCGCGCTGCTGGGCATGTTCGTGATGATCTCGGGCAGCAACTTCCTGCTGATCTACCTGGGCCTCGAGCTGCTCACGCTGTCGAGCTACGCGCTGGTGGCGCTGCGCCGCGACAACGCCGTGGCCAGCGAAGCCGCCATGAAGTACTTCGTGCTCGGCGCCATGGCCAGCGGCTTCCTGCTCTATGGCCTGTCGATGATGTACGGCGCCACCGGTTCGCTCGACGTGAACGAGGTGTTCAAGACCATCGCCAGCGGCAAGGTCAACCACCAGGTGCTGGTGTTCGGCCTCGTGTTCATCGTTGCCGGCCTGGCCTTCAAGGTGGGCGCCGCTCCGTTCCACATGTGGGTGCCCGACGTCTACCAGGGCGCTCCGACGGCGATCACGCTGCTGATCGGCGCGGCGCCCGAGCTGGCCGCCTTTGCCATCATCATCCGCCTGCTGGTCGACGCGCTGCAGCCGCTGGCCATCGACTGGCAGCAGATGCTCGCCGTGCTGGCCATCGCCTCGCTGCTGGTCGGCAACCTGGCCGCCATCGCGCAGAGCAACCTGAAGCGCATGCTGGCCTATTCGACGATCTCGCAGATGGGCTTCATGCTCCTCGGCCTGGTCGCCGGGTCGGACCAGCAAGGCACCTACAACGCCCAGTACGCCTACAGCGCCTCGATGTTCTACATCGTGACCTACGTGCTGACCACGCTGGCGAGCTTCGGCATCATCCTGCTGCTGGCGCGCGAAGGCTTCGAGAGCGAAGAGATCACCGACCTGGCCGGCCTGAACCAGCGCAGCCCGCTGTACGCCGGCGTGATGTCGATCGCGATGTTCTCGCTGGCCGGCCTGCCGCCGCTGGTCGGCTTCTACGCGAAGCTGGCCGTGCTGCAGGCGCTGATCGCCTCGGGCCACGCCATCTACATCGGTCTGGCCGTGTTCGCGGTGATGATGTCGCTGATCGGCGCGTTCTACTACCTGCGCGTGGTCAAGGTCATGTACTTCGACGCGCCCGTCACGGCCACCACCGTGTCGGCTCCGCGCGACGTGCGCACCGTGCTCACGATCAACGGCGCGCTGATCCTGATCCTGGGCATCGTGCCCGGCGGCCTGATGACGCTGTGCTACGACGCGATCGTGGCAACCCTGGCCCACTGACGCGGCCGACCTCGGGTGTCGCAAACCGCGTCGGTCTGGGTCGTTCTGCTGGTGGCCCTCGTGGCCGCCAACCTGCCGTTCTTCAACGACCGCCTGTTCGGCGTCGTGCCTCTGGCGACTGCCCCAAAGTCGCTGGCGGTGCGCCTCGCCGAACTGGTGGTCTTGTACTTTCTGGCCGGCGGCGTCGGCCTGCTGTTCGAGCGAAGGGCAGGGCAGATCGCCGCACAGGGCTGGGAGTTCTATGCGGTGACCGGCGCGCTGTTCATCGTGCTGGCCTTTCCGGGGTTCACCTGGCGCTACCTGATGAAGCACAGGCACTGAAGAGGACAAGCGACCGACCATGACCATCAAGCCGACCGACACCTCCACCGCCGATTCGCACCTGAAGGAAGAGCTCCAGAGCCGCGAGGAGCTGTTCAACGGCAAGTTCCTGAAGGCCCGGCGCGACACCATCCGCCTGCCCGATGGACACAGCGCCACGCGCGAGTACGTGGTGCACCCGGGCGCCGTGGTGGTCATTCCACTGCTGGACGACGGCCGCATCGTTCTGGAGCGGCAGTTCCGCTATCCGGTCGGCCACGTGATGATCGAGTTTCCCGCGGGCAAGCTCGATGCGGGCGAAGATCCGTTCGACTGCGGCCGGCGCGAGCTGATCGAGGAAACGGGCTACACCGCGCGCGAGTGGGCATATGCGGGTGCCATGCACCTCGCCGTGGCCTACTCGACCGAGATCATCCATATCTACTTTGCGCGGGGCCTTTCGCTCGGCGAGCGGCAACTCGACCACGGCGAGTTTCTCGACGTGTTCACGGCCACGCCCGACGAACTGGCCGGCTGGTGCCGCGAAGGCAAGGTCACCGATGCCAAGACTCTGACCTGCACGCTGTGGCTGCAGAACGTCCTTTCGGGCGCATGGGCACTGGACTGGCAGGCCGCCCCCGGGCAGGGCGGCGCGGGATAATCCGCGCCATGAAGGTTCTCGATCTCCGCTGCACCCATGGCCACGGCTTCGAGGGCTGGTTCGCCTCGAGCGAAGACTTCGAGACGCAACTGGCCTCCGGCCTGGTCGAATGCCCCGTTTGCGGGGACACCGGCATCGTCAAGCTGCTGAGCGCTCCGCGCCTCAACCTGGGCAACGCCAAGGCGCCGCAGGAAGCCGCCGCGGCTGCGCCCGTGCCAGCCACTGCCTCCAACGTTCCCGCCGACATCTCGCCCGAGGCGCGCTGGATGCGCGCCGTGCGCGAAGTGCTGGCCAAGACCGAAGACGTCGGCGACCGTTTCGCCGACGAAGCCAGGAAGATGCACTACGGCGAGACCAAGGAGCGCGGCATTCGCGGCCAGGCGACGCCCGAGCAGACCGAAGCGCTGCTCGACGAAGGCATTCCGGTGATGGCGCTGCCGATTCCGGCCGCGCTGAAGGAAACCCTGCAGTAGTCCGGCCGGCTGGCTCGGGGCGGCCGTTCAGGCCGTGAACTGAAGCGCGGCCAGCCGCGCGTAGACGCCGCCCTGCGCGACCAGCGCCGCGTGCGTTCCCTGTTCGACGATCCCGCCGTGGTCCAGCACCACGATGCGGTCGGCCTTCTGCACGGTGGCCAGGCGGTGGGCGATCACCAGCGTGGTCCGGTTCTCCATTGCCGACTCCAGTGCTGCCTGCACCATGCGCTCGCTTTCGGCGTCGAGCGCGCTCGTGGCTTCGTCCAGCAGCAGCAGCGGCGGGTTCTTCAGGATCGCGCGCGCGATCGCGATGCGCTGTCGCTGGCCGCCCGAAAGCCGGACGCCGCGTTCGCCTAGGAATGTGTCGTAGCCCTCGGGCAAAGCCTGGAGGAAGTCGTGGGCGAAGGCGGCGCGGGCGGCGGCCTGTACTTCCTCGGCGGTTGCCTCGGGGTTGCCGTAGCGGATGTTCTCGAACGCGCTGGCCGAGAAGATCACCGCGTCCTGCGGCACGAGGCCGATGCGGGTGCGCAGCTCGGGCAGGGCGAGCGAGGCCAGCGGTGCGCCGTCGAGCAATACGCGGCCCGTTTGCGGGTCGTAGTAGCGAAGCAGCAGCTGGAATACGGTGCTCTTGCCGGCGCCGCTCGATCCCACCAGCGCAACAGTTTCGCCTGGCGCAATCTCCAGGCTGAAGTCGCGCAAGGCCGGTGTGCTGGGGCGGGAAGGGTAGTGGAAGGTGACCGCGTCGAATTTGATGGCGCTGCCCGCGACGGGAACGGGCGCAACCGCCGGGTTCGCGGGCGAAACGATGGCGGCGGGCGCATGGAGCAGTTCCATCAGCCGCTCGGTCGCGCCGGCTGCGCGCAACAGGTCGCCGTACACCTCGCCGAGCACGGCGGTCGCGCTGGCGAGGATGGCCACGTAGACGACGGTCTGGCCCAGATGGCCGGCGGTGATGTCGCCGCGCAGCACCGCCTGGGTTCCCTGGTAGAGGCCCCAGAGCAGCGCCGCCGAGGTCGCGATGATGATGAAAGCCACGAGCACCGAGCGGGCCTTGGTGCGGCGCACGGCAGTGCGGAAGGCGTTCTCGGTCGAGCCGCTGAAGCGCGCGGCCTCGCGGCCTTCGGCGGTGTAGCTCTGAACCACCGGAATCGCGTTCAGCACCTCGGCTGCGATGGCGCTCGAATCGGCCACGCGGTCCTGGCTGGCGCGGGAGAGCTTGCGCACGCGGCGGCCGAACACCATGCTCGGCAGCACCACCAGCACGAGGATGCCCAGCACCTGCACCATCACGTAGGGGTTGGTCCAGATCAGTACCGCCAGGGCGCCCACGCCCATCACCGCGTTGCGCAGGCCCATGCTCAGCGATGAGCCGACGACCGTCTGCACCAGCGTGGTGTCGGCCGTCAGGCGCGACAGCACCTCGCCGGTCTGCGTGGTCTCGAAGAAGACGGGGCTCTGCTTGAGCACATGGCCGTAGACGGCGTTGCGGATGTCGGCAGTCACTCGCTCGCCCAGCCAGCTCACCGTATAGAAGCGCGCCGCCGAGAAGACGCCCAGCGCCACGGCCACGGCGAAGAGGGCGCCGAAGTGCTCGCGCAGCGCCATGGTCTGCGCGCCCTTGTCGGAGCTGATGAGGCCGTTGTCAATCAGGCTGCGCAAGGCGATAGGAAAAGCCAGCGTGGTAACCGCCGCCAGCACCAGGAACAGGGCCGCCAGAACGATCTGCACACGGTACGGGCGAAGAAAAGGGCTCAGGCCCGAGAGCGATCGGGGCGAGCCCTTGGCCATGGAAGACGGTGGGGAGGAAGCCATCGCCCGATTCTACCGATCCCTTGCCTCTACAAAGGTAGCCTTGACAATAATTGCCGAGGCAACTAATATTTGCCCCATGAGCGATGCCAACACCCCTCAAAACCCGCCGGCTTCCACCGGCGAGGAGCGTCGTGCGCCCGTCGCCTTCTACAGCCCCGAAACCTATCGCGCCGAGGAAAGCATCGGCTACCTCATGCGCCGCATCGTCACGGCGGTCGGCCAGTCGGTCGAAACCCGCATGTGCGAACCGGGCAGCCCCACCTATCCGCAGTGGGTTCCTCTCTACAAGCTGCACGTGGGCGCCGCTACAACCGTAGCCGAGCTGGCTCGCGCCTGCGAACTCGACACCGGCGCCATGACGCGCCTGCTCGACCGCCTCGAGGCCAAGGGCCTGTGCCGCCGCGTGCGCTCGCTCGAAGACCGCCGCGTGGTCAACATCGAGCTCACCGACGAAGGCCGCGCGTCCGCCAAGGAAGTGCCGCACGTGCTCAGCAGGGTGCAGAACGAGCACCTCGCAGGTTTCACCATAGAGGAGTGGGAGCAGCTCAAGGGCTATCTGCGCCGCATCCTCGATAACGCCCAGGCCCTCGCGGCCCGTGGAGATAAAAATGACTGACTCCCTCGCCGTGCGCGCCATGCGTCGCACTCCCGTCGTGGCCGCCGCGCTGCTGGTGGTCGCACTCGCCGGTTGCGCCGACATGGCCGGCATCGGCTCGCAGGCAAAGCTGCGCGACGCCTCGTCGCTGGGCATCGCGCCCGACAGCGCCGCCGTCCCGGTGTCCCGCCTCGACAGCCAGTGGTGGCTTGCCTTCGGCGATTCGCAGCTCAATTCGCTTGTCGACCAGGCGGTGGCCGGCAACCCCAACCTGCAGGTCGCGCAGGCCCGCCTCGCGCGCGCGCAAGCCTCGGCCGACATCGCCGGCGCCGCGCTCAAGCCGCAGGTCAAGGCCGATCTCGACCTGAACCGCCAGAAGTTCAACAGCAACTACATCTACCCGGCGCCGCTGGGCGGCTCCACCCAGAACATCGGCCTGCTGCAGCTGGGCGCGAGCTGGGAGCTCGACTTCTTCGGCAAGAACCGCACTGCGCTCGACACCGCCATCGGCGCGGCCAACGCCGCAGCCGCGGATGCCGACGCAGCCCGCGTGCTGCTCGCGAGCAACGTGGCGCGCAGCTACTTCCAGTGGGCCCGCCTGAACGACCAGCTCACCGTCGCCCAGCGCACGCTGGCACAGCGCGACGAAACCCTGAAGCTGGTGCGCGACCGCGTGTCCGCCGGCCTCGACACCCGCCTTGAACTGCGCCAGAGCGAAGGCGGCCTGCCCGAGGCGCGCCAGCAAATCGAAGCGCTCAACGAGCAGATCGCGCTGCAGCAGCATGCGCTCGACGCGCTCGTGGGCCAGCCCAATGTCACCGCCTCGCTCAAGCCGCCGGTGCTTTCGGGCGTGAAGCCGATGGCGCTGCAGGCGAACATCCCGGCCGACCTGCTCGGCCGCCGCGCCGACATCGCCGCCGCGCGCTGGCGCGTCGAAGCGGCCACCAGCGACGTGGCCAATGCGAAGACGCTCTTCTATCCCAACGTGAACCTCACGGCCTTCGTCGGCTTCCAGAGCCTGGGCTTCGGCAAGCTGCTGAAGTCGGGTAGCGAGCAGTGGGGCGTGGGCCCGGCCATCAGCCTCCCGATCTTCGAAGGCGGCAGGCTGCGCGCCAACCTGCGCGGCAAGTCGGCCGACCTCGATGCGGCCGTCGAGAGCTACAACGCCACCGTCATCGACGCGGTGCGCGACGCGGCCGACCAGGTCACGAGCGCGCAGTCGATCGCACGCCAGCAGGCCGAGCAGCGCGCCGCGCAGACGGCGGCAGAGGGCGCCTACGACATCGCCGTGCAGCGCTACCGCGCGGGCCTCGGCAACTACCTCAACGTGCTGACCGCCGAAACCTCCGTGCTGGCCCAGCGCCGCCTGGCCGTCGATCTCGCCGCCCGCGCGCTCGACACGCAAGTTGGCCTGGCGCGCGCGCTCGGCGGCGGCTGGCAGCCGCCGGCCACCGCCACGGCATCGGCTCCTTCGGCCCCGCTGAACTGATCGGCACAACCCAGATCCGGCACGGCCCGACTCCTTCGTCTTCGGAAAGAACTTCATCATGAGCGACAACAACACTCCGACGCCCGCTGCAGCCGCAGCTCCAGCAGCCCCCGAGGCGACCGCCGGCAACGGCAAGCGCCGCCGCGCACTCACCGCGCTCGCCGCGGTGGTGATCGTCGCCGGCGGCGGCTGGGGCCTGTACGAATGGCTGGTCGCCAGCCACTACGAGGACACCGACAACGCCTACGTGCAGGGCAACGTCATCCAGATCACGCCGCAGATCGGCGGCACCGTGATGGCCATCAACGCCGACGACACCGACTTCGTGAAGGCCGGCCAGCCGCTGGTGCAGCTCGACCCGGCCGACGCCAAGGTGTCGCTCGAGCAGGCCGAGGCCGCGCTCGCGCAGGCGGTGCGCCAGGTGCGCACGCTGTACGCCAACAACGGTTCGCTGGCCGCGCAGGTCACGCTGCGCCAGGCCGACATCGTGAAGGCGCAGAGCGACATCGCCAAGGCGCAGGACGACCTGCAGCGCCGCCGCGCGCTGTCGGGCAACGGCGCCGTGTCGAAGGAAGAACTCAACCACGCCGAGACGCAGCTCGAGACGGCCAAGAGCCAACTCGCCGCGGCACAGGCCGGCGTGGTGGCCGCCAAGGAGGCGCTGGCCAGCAACCAGTCGCTGACCGAAGGCACCAGCGTGGCCCAGCACCCGAGCGTGCTGGCCGCCGCCGCCAAGGTGCGCGAGGCCTACCTCGCCACGCAGCGCGTGGCCATGCCCGCGCCGGTCGACGGCTACGTTGCCAAGCGCACCGTGCAACTCGGCCAGCGCGTGGCCGCCGGCACGCCGATGATGTCCATCGTGCCGCTCAACCAGCTGTGGGTCGACGCCAACTTCAAGGAAGTGCAGCTGCGCAACATCCGCATCGACCAGCCCGTGAAGCTCACCGCCGACGTGTACGGCAAGAAGGTCGAGTACACCGGCAAGGTCGCGGGCCTGGGCGTGGGCACTGGCAGCGCGTTCGCGCTGCTGCCGGCGCAGAACGCCACCGGCAACTGGATCAAGGTGGTGCAGCGCGTGCCGGTGCGCATCGCGCTGGACCCCGAGCAGCTCAAGGCCAACCCGCTGCGCATCGGCCTGTCGATGGACGCCGAGGTCGACATCTCGCAGAAGACCGGCAAGATGCTCGCCGACGCGCCGCGCGCCACCGCGCTGGCGCAGACGGCGGTCTACAGCCAGCTCGACCGCGGCGCCGACGCCGAGGTGGAGCGCATCGTTGCCGCCAACATCGGCGGCAAGGGCGGTGCGCCGGCCGCGGCCTCGGCTCCGGCCAAGGCGTCGCCTGCTGCGAACACCTCCGTGGCCGTGCAGGGCCAGCCGGGCTGATCGCGCGAGCGTTCGTCCGGACTTTTCTTCCGTCCAGGTAAACAGCCCGCCCCATGGCCACCGCTGCTCCTGCATACGTTGCGCATCCGCCGCTCGAGGGCGCAGCCCGCGTCTGGGGCACGGTCGCGCTTTCTGCGGCAACCTTCATGAACGTGCTCGACTCGTCGATCGCGAACGTGTCGCTGCCTGCCATCTCGGGCGACCTGGGCGTGAGCACCACGCAGGGCACCTGGGTCATCACCAGCTTCGCGGTGGCCAACGCCATCGCGGTGCCGCTCACCGGCTTCATGACGCAGCGCTTCGGACAGGTGCGCCTGTTCATGGCCAGCGTGATCCTTTTCATGATCAGCTCGCTGCTGTGCGGCCTGGCGCCGAACATGACGACGCTGATCGCCTTCCGCGCGCTGCAGGGCTTCGTTGCGGGGCCCATGATCCCGCTGTCGCAGGCGCTGCTGCTGTCGAGCTATCCGCGCGCCAAGGCAGGCCTGGCGATGGCCATGTGGTCGATGACCACGCTGGTCGCGCCGGTGATGGGGCCGCTGCTGGGCGGCTGGATCACCGACAACATCTCGTGGCCGTGGATCTTCTACATCAACATCCCGGTGGGCATCGTCGCGGCGGCCATCACCTGGGCGCTGTACCACAAGCGCGAGAGCGCCACGCACAAGGTGCCCATCGACGCCGTCGGCCTTGCGCTGCTGGTGCTGTGGGTGGGCTCGCTGCAGCTCATGCTCGACAAGGGCAAGGAGCTCGACTGGTTCCACTCCGCGCAGATCGTCACGCTGGCGGTGGTGTCCGTGGTCGGCTTCGCCTTCTTCCTGGTCTGGGAGCTGACCGACAAGCACCCGGTGGTCGACCTGTCGCTCTTCAAGCGCCGCAACTTCTGGTCGGGCGCGGTGGCGACGGCGGTGGCCTACGGCCTCTTCTTCGGCAACGTGGTGCTGCTGCCGCTGTGGCTGCAGCAGTGGATGGGCTACACCGCCACGCAGGCGGGGATGATCATGGCGCCCGTGGGGCTGCTGGCCATCTTCTTCTCGCCGGTGGTGGGTCTCACGGTGGCCAAGATCGACCCGCGCCGCTACGCGACCTTCTCGTTCCTGGTGTTCGCGCTGGTGCTGTGGATGCGCTCGAACTTCAACACGCAGGCCGACTTCGTGACGATCATCATCCCGACGATCATCCAGGGCATCGCGATGGCGTTCTTCTTCATCCCGCTGGTGACGATCACGCTGTCGGGCCTCACGCCCGACCGCATTCCGGCCGCGTCGGGGCTGTCGAACTTCCTGCGGATCACCGCGGGCGCGATGGGCACCTCGATCACCACCACGCTGTGGGACAACCGCGCGACGCTGCACCACGCCCAACTGGCCGAGACGGTCAACCAGGGCAACAACGCAGCCGCCAGCGCGATGGCCGGGCTCAACGCCAATGGCTTTAGCACCGACCAGGTGATGGGGCAGATCAATCGCCTCGTCGACCAGCAGTCGTACATGCTGGCGACCAACGACATCTTCTATGCGTCGGCGGTTCTGTTCCTGCTGCTGATCCCGCTGGTGTGGCTGGCAAAGCCGCAGAAGGGCGGCGCAGGTGGAGACGCCGCTGCAGGCGCGCACTGATCCTCGTCCCGCCTCCCGTCCGTCACGCCACGACCCCAGCCTCCGCAAGGAGCCTGGGGGTTTTTTCTTTTCGCCTATTTGCGCAGTGCCCTGAGCACGTCGTAGCAGGCGCCCATCGTGTGGTAGTCGGTCTTGCCGGCCGGGCTCTTCTCGTCGCTGATCTTCCCGTTCGCCGACGTGAGGATGCGATACCAGGCGCCGTGCCGGTGGTCGACGAAATGCTCCCAGCTGTAGGCCCAGATGCTGTCGTACCAGTCCCAGTAGCCGGCTTCCCCGGTCCGCAGCGCGAGCAGGGCGGCGGCCGCGAAGCTCTCGGCCTGCACCCAGAAGTACTTGTCGCCGTCGCACACCTTGCCGTCGGGGCCGAAGCCGTAGGCCAGCCCGCCGTGGTCGGCGTCCCAGCCGCGTTGCATGGCGGTGTCGAAGAAGTGGCGTGCGCGTGGCAGCGCCCACTCGGCCTTGCGGTCCTGCGTGGCCAGGTGGCCTTCGAGCTGCAGCAGCAGCTTGGCCCATTCCGTCAGGTGGCCGGTCTGGAAGCCCCAGGGCTTGAAGATGTCGGTCTTGTTGCCGCGGTTGTAGTCCCAGTCGACCGACCAGTCCTCACGGTAGTGCTCCCACACGAGGCCGTCGGCCTGCGCGGCCAGCCGGCCCGTCACCGACTCGGCCACCGCCAGCGCGCGCTCGATGTAGTGTGATTCCCGCGTCGCCTCGAAGGCCGCCATCAGTGCCTCGCAGGCGTGCATGTTGGCGTTCTGCCCGCGATAGGCGCCCACGCGCCAGTCCGTGGTGGCCTCGTCGGCATAGAGCTGGTGCCGCGGCTCCCAGAAATGCGCATCCATCAGCCGCCAGGCGTTCTCCAGCCCGGCACGCGCCTCCTCGATGCCGGCCATGAGCGCATGCGCGTGCGCGAGCAGCACGAAGTCCAGGCCGTAGCAGCGGTTGGTGCCGTCCTGCACCGTGGCGCGTTGTTCGTGCCAGTCGATCTGCCATGCATAGCCGCCATCCTGCTGCCTGTGGGCATGTTCGATGAAGGCCAGGCCGTGCCGCGCGGCCGCGAGGTCGGCGGGCTTGCCGAAGCGCCGGTACGCCATCGCATGGTTGAACACGAAGCGCGTGCTGCTCACCAGGTGGCGGGTGCGGCGGTCGTACACCGTGCCGTCGTCCTTGAAGAAGTGGAAGAAGCCGCCGCTGGGGTCGAGGTTGCGGCCCTCGTAGAAGGCCAGCGTGTGCCGGATGTGGTCGGCCAGGAAGTCGGGGGAGCGGAAGTCGGGCATGTGCGGCGGTGTCGTTGGTGCGATGGGCGCGATCATGCCCAATCAAAGCGGGTGCTGCGAGGGCTCGATGCGCGGCATCTTCGCCGGTTCGCGTGCCGCCTTTGTCGTCGAGATGACAGTCGTGCGGAAGGAGCCGGCGGAGCCTCGGAATGGTTGCACTGCAGCATAGGCATTTGCCCCAGTATGCAAGTGGGAGACGCGCACGAACAATCGGTCCGCGCTCGATGGTGGCGCATTGAGATGGACCGCATGACGCACATTCTTTCCACGCACACGGGCGACCTCGCGAGATGAGCGACGTCATCCTCGAAACACGCGAGCTCACCAAGGAATTCAAGGGGTTCACAGCGGTCAGCAAGGTCGACCTGTCGGTGGTGCGCGGCTCCATCCACGCGCTCATCGGCCCGAACGGCGCGGGCAAGACGACCTGCTTCAACCTGCTGACCAAGTTCCTCGAGCCCACCACCGGCACGATCCTCTTCAACGGCCAGGACATCACGCGCGAGCGCCCCGCGCAGATCGCGCGCCGCGGCATCATCCGCTCGTTCCAGATATCGGCCGTGTTCCCGCACCTCACGCTGCTGGAGAACGTGCGCCTCGGCCTGCAGCGCCGCCTGGGCACTTCGTACCACTTCTGGAGGAGCGAGAAGTCGCTCAAGCCGCTGGATGCCAGGGCCCGCGAGCTGCTGGCCGAAGTCGGCCTCGAGGAGCTCGCCGACGAACAGACGGTGAACCTGCCCTACGGCCGCAAGCGCGCGCTGGAGATCGCGACCACGCTGGCGATGGAGCCCGAACTCATGCTGCTCGACGAGCCCACGCAGGGCATGGGCCATGAAGACGTGCACCGCGTGGCCGAGCTCATCAAGCGCGTGTCGGCCGGGCGCACCATCCTGATGGTGGAGCACAACATGAGCGTGGTCTCGACCATCGCCGACACCATCACCGTGCTGCAGCGCGGCGCGGTGCTGGCCGAGGGCCCGTATGCCGTGGTCTCGAAGAACCCGCAGGTGATGGAGGCTTACATGGGCACGACAGAAGGCCAGCTGCAAGGAGCCCACTGACATGACGGCAGCATTGGAGATAAAAGGCCTGCAAGCCTGGTACGGCGAATCGCACGTGCTGCACGGCGTCGACATGGTCGTGCAGCCGGGCGAGGTCGTCACGCTGCTGGGCCGCAACGGCGCGGGCCGCACCACCACGCTGCGGGCCATCATGGGCCTGACGGGCGCGCGCAAGGGCAGCATCGAGATCAACGGCCGCGAGACCATCGGCCTGCCCACGCACCGCATCGCGCACCTCGGCGTGGGCTACTGCCCGGAGGAGCGCGGCATCTTCGCGAGCCTCTCGTGCGAGGAGAACCTGATGCTGCCGCCCGAGCTGAAAGGCGCGGGCAAGGGCATGTCGGTCGAAGAGATCTACGCCATGTTCCCCAACCTCGCCGAGCGCCGCCACAGCCAGGGCACGCGCCTGTCGGGCGGCGAACAGCAGATGCTGGCCGTGGCGCGCATCCTGCGCACCGGCGCCAGGCTGCTGCTGCTCGACGAGATTTCCGAGGGCCTCGCCCCGGTCATCGTGCAGGCGCTGGCCCGCATGATCACCACGCTGCGCGCCAAGGGCTACACCATCGTGATGGTGGAGCAGAACTTCCGTTTCGCCGCGCCGCTGGCCGACCGCTTCTACGTGATGGAGCACGGCCGCATCGTCGAGAAGTTCGGCGCGGCTGAACTCGAAGCCAAGATGCCGGTGCTCACCGAGCTGCTGGGCGTCTGAAACGCATCAAGTCCACAAGACCTGTCCTTCCATCCCACAAAGATTTCTCCAGGAGACAACAGCATGAACAAGAAACTCGGCCTCATCGCAACCGCAATCGGCATCCTCGCCATGAGCGCGGGCGCCGTGCAGGCGCAGGAGAAGGTGAAGATCGGCTTCGTCACCGACCTGTCGAGCCTGTACGCCGACCTCGAAGGCAAGGGCGGCGCCACCGCCATCCAGATGGCCATCGACGACTTCGGCGGCAAGGCGCTGGGCCAGCCCATCGAGCTGCTGGTGGCCGACCACCAGAACAAGGCCGACATCGCCGCCTCCAAGGCCCGCGAATGGGTCGACACGGCCGGTGTGACCATGATCTTCGGCGGCACCAACTCCGGCACCGCGCTGGCCACGGCAAAGGTGGCCGAAGAGAAGAAGCGCGTGTACTTCAACAACGGCGCCGGCAGCTCGGTGCTCACCAACGAGCAGTGCAGCCCCTACACCATCCACTACGCCTACGACACCGTGGCGCTGGCCAAGGGCACCGGCGCGGCGGTGGTCGACCGCGGCGGCAAGAGCTGGTTCTTCCTGACGGCCGACTACGCCTTCGGCCACGCGCTCGAGGCCGACACCACCAAGGTGGTGAAGGAGAAGGGCGGCACCGTGGTGGGCGCGGTGCGCCATCCGCTGAACGCGTCGGACTTCTCCTCGTTCCTGCTGCAGGCGCAGAACTCCAAGGCGCAGATCCTGGGCCTGGCCAATGCGGGCGGCGACACGATCAACTCGATCAAGGCCGCCAAGGAGTTCGGCATCAACAAGACGATGAAGACGGCGGGCCTGCTGGTATTCCTGAGCGACATCCACAGCCTGGGCCTGAAGAACACCGAAGGCCTGCTGCACACCACCAGCTGGTACTGGGACCTGAACGACGAGACGCGCAAGTTCGCCAACCGCTTCTTCGAGAAGACCAAGCGCATGCCCACCGACGTGCAGGCCGCCGACTACTCGGCCACCATGACCTACCTGAAGGCCGTGGCCGCCGCCAAGACCACCGACTCCGACAAGGTGATGGCGCAACTCAAGAGCATGAAGATCGACGACTTCTACGGCAAGGGCCAGATCCGCGCCGACGGCAGCTTCATCCACGACATGTACCTGGTCGAGGTGAAGTCGCCCGCCGAATCGAAGAAGCCCTGGGACTACCTGAAGGTGCTCAAGACGCTGCCGGGCGACCAGGTCTTCACGACCAAGGCCGAGACCAAGTGCGCACTCTGGAAGTAACTGGCTGAAGCCGCGCCAGACCTTTTCACCGAAGACAACCAAGAGGATCACGCCATGAAACGCTCGCTCGTCGCCTCCGCCTGCCTTGCCGCCACCTGCCTCATGGCGGTGGGCGCCGCTCAGGCCCAGGACAAGGTCAAGATCGGCTTCATCACCGACATGTCCAGCCTCTACGCGGACGTGGAGGGCAAGAACGGGGCGCTGGCGATCCAGATGGCCATCGACGACTTCGGCGGCAAGGTCAACGGCATGCCCATCGAGCTGCTGCAGGCCGACCACCAGAACAAGGCCGACATCGCCGCCTCCAAGGCGCGCGAGTGGATCGACACGCAGGGCCTGACGATGCTGTTCGGCGGCACCAGCTCGGGCACCGGCCTGGCCATGGCCAAGGTGGCGCAGGAGAAGAAGCGCGTGTTCATCGTGAATGGCGCGGGCAGCTCGGCGCTCACCAACGAGCAGTGCAGCCCCTACACCGTGCACTACGCCTACGACACCGTCGCGCTGGCCAAGGGCACGGGCAGCGCCGTCATCGCGCGCGGCGACAAGAGCTGGTATTTCCTGACGGCCGACTACGCCTTCGGCCAGGCCCTCGAAGCCGACGCGACCAAGGTCGTGAAGGAGAAGGGCGGCACGGTGCTCGGCAGCGTGAAGCATCCGCTGAACACCTCCGACTTCTCCTCGTTCCTGCTGCAGGCGCAGAACTCCAAGGCGCAGGTGCTGGCGCTCGCGAACGCGGGCGGCGACACGCAGAACGCGATCAAGGCGGCGAAGGAATTCGGCATCTCCAAGACCATGAAGATGGTCGGCCTGCTGGTCTTCGTGACCGACGTGCACAGCCTGGGCCTGAAGAACACCGAGGGCCTGCTGCTGACCACCAGCTGGGACTGGAACCTCGACGACAAGACGCGCGCCTTCGGCAAGCGCTTCTTCGAGAAGACCAAGCGCATGCCCACCGACATCCAGGCCGCCGACTACTCGGCCACCATGACCTACCTGAAGGCCGTGCAGGCCGCCAAGACGGTCGATGCCGACAAGGTGATGGAGACGCTCAAGTCCACCCCGATCGACGACTTCTATGCCAAGGGCAGCATCCGCGCCGACGGCCGCTTCGTGCACGACATGTACCTGGTGCAGGTGAAGTCGCCGGCCGAGTCGAAGCAGCCTTGGGACTACTACAAGGTGGTCCAGAAGCTGAAGGGCGAAGAGGTCTTCACGACCAAAGCCGAAAGCAAGTGCGCGTTATGGAAGTAACCCCCCAGGCTGCGCGCACTGCGTGTCGCTTCGCCAACCCCCCTTTGCAAGGGGGGCGGGCCGGCCGCTTCGGGCGGCCGTGCGCGGCGGCCCCCGCGAAAAAGAAGAAACGGCCAGTGGTGTCCTGAACTTTCTATGAACATTTCCCTTCCCGCCCTGTTGAGCCAGCTCCTCCTGGGGCTGGTCAACGGCTCCTTCTACGCCATCCTGAGCCTCGGGCTGGCGGTGATCTTCGGCCTGCTCAACGTCATCAACTTCGCGCATGGCGCGCTGTTCATGCTCGGCGCCGTCCTGACGTGGATGGCCATGGAGTATCTCGGCGTCAACTACTGGGTGATGCTGATCGTGGCGCCCATCGTCATCGGCATCTTCGGCGTGCTCATCGAGCGGCTGCTGCTGCGCTGGATCTACAAGCTCGACCACCTCTACGGCCTGCTGCTCACGCTGGGCCTCACGCTGCTGATCGAGGGCGTGTTCCGTTCGGTCTACGGCGTCTCGGGCCTGCCCTACGACGCGCCCGACGCGCTGTCGAGCGCCACCGACCTGGGCTTCATGGTGCTGCCCAACTACCGCGCCTGGGTGGTGGTGGCCTCGCTGGTGGTGTGCTTCGCCACCTGGTACGTGATCGAGAAGACGCGCCTGGGCGCCTACCTGCGCGCCGGCACCGAGAACCCCCGGCTAGTGGAAGCCTTCGGCGTCAACGTGCCGCTGATGATCACGCTGACCTACGCCTTCGGCTGCGCGCTCGCCGCCTTCGCTGGCGTGCTGGCCGCGCCGGTCATCCAGGTGTCGCCGCTGATGGGGCAGAACCTCATCATCGTGGTGTTCGCCGTGGTCGTGATCGGCGGCATGGGCTCGATCATGGGGGCCATCCTCACGGGCCTCGGGCTCGGGGTGATTGAAGGGCTCACCAAGGTTTTCTATCCGGAGGCATCCTCCACCGTCGTGTTCGTGATCATGGTCATCGTGCTGCTCATCCGTCCGGCCGGCCTGTTCGGCAAAGAGAAATAAGGCGAGCGGCATGAACACGAAAAAAATCTCCACCGTCGTCTACGCGCTGCTGCTGCTCGCACTCGTCTTGGCCCCGTTCTTCGGCGCCTATCCGGTGTTCGTGATGAAGCTGATGTGCTTCGCGCTCTTCGCGGCCGCGTTCAACCTGTTGCTGGGCTTCACCGGGCTGCTGTCCTTCGGGCACGCGGCCTTCCTTGGCGGTTCTGCCTACGTGGCGGGCCACGCGATCAAGGTCTGGGGCCTCACGCCCGAGCTGGGCCTGATCGCGGGCACGCTCACCGGCGCCTTGCTCGGCTGGGTCTTCGGCGTGCTGGCCATCCGCCGCCAGGGCATCTACTTCGCGATGATCACGCTGGCGCTCGCGCAGATGATGTTCTTCGTCGCGCTGCAGGCCAAGTTCACCGGCGGCGAGGACGGCCTGCAGGGCGTGCCGCGCGGCAAGCTCTTCGGCGTGATCGACCTGTCGAACGACCTCACGATGTACTACGTGGCGCTGGTCATCGTCGTGGCCGCCTTCCTGCTGATCGTGCGCACCATCCATTCGCCGTTCGGCCAGGTGCTCAAGGGCATCAAGGAGAACGAGCCGCGCGCGCTGTCGCTGGGCTACGACGTGAGCCGCTTCAAGCTGCTGGCCTTCGTGATCTCGGCGGCGCTGTCGGGCCTGGCCGGCTCGCTCAAGACGCTGGTGCTCGGCTTCGCCACGCTGTCGGACGTGCACTGGACGGCATCCGGCCAGGTCATCCTGATGACGCTGGTGGGCGGCCTCGGCACGCTCTCGGGTCCGCTGGTGGGCTCGGCGGTGGTGGTGCTGCTGGAGAACAAGATCGGCGAACTCGGCAACTTCCTCGCACGCATCACGACGGTGGAGTGGTTCAACACGCTGGGCGAGTCGGTGACCATGGTCACGGGCCTGATCTTCGTGATCTGCGTGCTGGCCTTCCGCAAGGGGATCATGGGCGAGATCATCGCGTTCATCGACCGGCGACGGGCGAAGTAGGCAGGGCGCGGACCAACAGAAAGAAAAAGGGAGCCCGTCCGGCTCCCTTTTCATTTGAGGCTCTGCGGGCCTGCGCCTCAGCAGTTGCCCTTCTTGGCCTGGCCGGGCGGGCAGAAATCGCCGCGGTCGCGATCGTGGCCGTGCCGGTGGTCTCGCTCGTAGCGGTCGTGGCGGCGGTCTTCTTCCCACTCGCGCTCGCGGCGTGCCTCACGGCGGGCTTCGCGGCGCCAGTCGCCGTCGTTCCAGCGCCAGCCGCCGCGGTCCTCGATCCAGCGGCCCGGTGCATACACGTAGCCCGCGCGCGCCGGCTGCCAGCCGCCCGCATGCCATGCATAGGCCCGGCCGTCCCAGACCCAGCGGCCCGGCACCCAGACGAAGCCGCCGCGGGGCGGTGGCAGGGGCTCGTAGCGCGGCGGGGGTGGGGCCGTCATCACCAGCCCGGGCACGTTGATGTTGACGGAGACCTGCGCGGTGGCGGCAAGGGGGATCGTGAGAATGGAGAGCGCGCCGGCCGCGGCCAGCATTGCGATTCGGGTTTTCATGGGGGCTCCTCTGAGTCGGTTGATTATTTATGGGAAATTTTCCCAACGCATGTAGGCGGTGTTCGGTTGTCAGCCCCGGACCGGGGTGACAACAGTTACAGCTTCAGCGGCGCCGCGTAGCCGGTCATCTCGAGATAGCCGCGCCCGACGCGACGCCCCTGCGCATCGATCAGGTCGCTCACGCCTTCCCAGTACACGCCGCCGGTGGAGCCGCGGCTGTCCAGTTCCTGGTCGTCGAGCAGGGCGCGCACCTCGAAGCTGCCGGCGGGCGTCTGTACGCGCCAGCGGGTCGGGTACTTCGCCTGCGTGCGCGGGCTGTTCCAGGTCTCGAGGCCTTCGAAGCGCACTTCCTCGTTCCTGAAGATGCGCGCCGCGCCATCGCGCGGCCGGAACGAGCCGCCGGCCCACAGCGCGCTGCCGTCGCTGCGCCGAAGGTGAAAGGCGGTGAGGGCGCTGCCGTCGTCGAGGTTCATGCCGATCCAGTCCCAGCCCACGGCCTCGGGGTGCATCAGCGCCTCGCTCCATTCGTGGTCGAGCCAGGCGGTGCCGGCGATGTCCAGGGCCTGTCCCTTGAGCGTGAGCCTGCCCTGCGCCTTGAGCTGCGGCTCGCTGAAGTAGTAGCTGGCCTGCGATTCTTCCGGCCCCTTGCGCGAGAGCCCGGCATTGCCCTGCAGCAGCACCGGCTGCGTGGGCGTGAAGCGCAGCTCGAGCGCGAACTCGCCCGCCGGAATGCGCGCGACATAGATGCCGTTCTGGCGCGCCAGAGACCAGTCGCGGATGCGCACGTCGGTGTCGCTCGTGCTCGCTTCCGCCACGCCGAAGCCCGCGCGCGCGATGCGCTGGTCGTGCAGCAGCATGCGGCCCTGGAGGTCGGTGACGGCTGCATGGGCAAACACGAGATGCTTCGCCGCGAAGGCCGATCGCATGCCCTGCGTGGCCTCGACGCGCGAACGGAAGAAGGTGACCTGGTAGCCGAATTCGCGCCCGGCCGGCGTCTTCGCATGGCCGGTGATGTACCACCACTCGGTGCGCAGATCGGGGTGGCTGCCGAAATCGCGCGGGAACTCCAGGCGGCGTTCGGGCAATGCCCACGCGGCCAGCGGGCCCGACGCGAGCGCGGCGAGCAGCAGGCTTCGGCGCGAAAGGGAGAAGGAGAAAGGTGCTTGCTGCATGGGTTCCAGTTCAAGAGTCGGGCCTTGCACGAATACGGTCATCGGCCTACCAGTCTTCCTTCACAGCCAGCACCACATCCTTGCCTGCTGCGGCGCGGCCGGCCAGCCAGGCAGTGATGGTCCCTGCCGCCACCACCGCGCCGCACAGCACCAGCAGGCGCGCCCATGGCACCAGCAAGTCCATGCTCCAGTGGAAGCTCTGCGGATTCACCACCTTCACGAGCACCACCGACACGGCCAGCCCCAGGCCCAGCCCCGCCACGGCGCCGATCGCGGTCCACGCCGCGCCTTCGCCCGCCACCACTGCCAGCACCTGCCGCCGCGTGAAGCCCAGGTGCGCGAGCAGGCCGAACTCCTTGCGCCGCGCGAGCACCTGCGCGCTGAAGCTAGCGGCGATGCCGAACAGGCCGATGGCGATGGCCACCGCCTGCAGCCAGTAGGTGACGGCGAAGCTGCGGTCGAAGATGCGCAGCGAGGTCGTGCGAATCTGGCCCACCGAGGCGATCTCCACCGATCCGGCCGAGCCGTCGTCCAGGCGTGCCGCTAGTTCGTGCACCGAGGCCTGCACGGCACCCTCCGATGCGCCGGGCGCGAGCCACAGCGCGACGTCGCTCACGTTGCGCTCGCCGGTGATGCGCTCGTAGTCGCGCGCGTCCATGGTGATGGCGCCGAACTGCCGCGCGTAGTCGCGCCACACGCCGGCCACGAAGAACGACGCCCGCGCTTTGCCCATCGCGCCCGACAGCGGCGCGAACGTCGTGTCCGGCTTCGCGCCGTAGAGCTCCACCATCGGTTCGCTCACGTAGATGCCGACCTGCCCGTCGGGCACGGCAAGCGCGCTGCCCACGAGCGGCAGCGACTGCGCGGCGCCGCCTTCGAGGCTGCGCGCGATCAGCGTCACCGCGGGCCGCGTCGCATCCAGCTGCAGCGATTGCGTGCGCAGCGTGCCGGTGCGCGCCACGCCGGGCAACTGCGCCAGCGACTGCACGAAGGCCGGGGAGAAGGTCGCGGTGTCAGTGCTGCTGGCGCCGCCGCTGTTGCCGCCGCGGCCGCCCGAGGTGGCGCGCACGTACAGGTCGGCAGGCAGCACTACGTCGAGCCATTGCGTCACTGAATCGCGAAAGCTCGCCACCATCACCGTGAGCGCGACGGCAAGGCTCAGGCTCGCGACCACGCCGCTGACGGCCACGGCCGCCGTGCCGCGCATGCGCCGCGCGCGCTCCACCGCCAGCATCGGCAGCACGCGCCGCGCGAACAGCGGCGCGACGCGGTCGTACAGCAGCGCGATCAGCCAGGGCAGGGCGGTGATGCCGCCCACCAGCAGGCAGGCCACCGAGAGGTACGCCGCCACCGGAATGCCGCCAATGGCCGGCAGGTTGGCCAGCACCGCGCCCAGCGCGACCAGGCCCAGCGCCAGCCAGTGGCTGTTGCCCTGCGTGGGCGCCGCGCCCAGGCCCTTGAGCGTCTGCGCCTCGGGCAGCGACTGCGCCGCGCGCGCGGGCCACCAGCCGCCGACCAGCGCGGCCAGCACACCGAGCCCGCCATAGAGCAGGGCAGCGCCGGCGCTCCAGTGCAGCGTGGGCGCCACGCCCTCGAAATACCCGCCCCCCAGGTCGCCGCCCAGCACGCGCAGCGCGAAGGCCGCCAGCGCCGTGCCCAGCGCGAGGCCGGCCACGCTGCCGATCAGGCCCAGCACCAGCGACTCGGCCAGCACCAGCCGCAGCCGCTCGCGCGGCGTGAGGCCGAGCACGCCGAGCAGTGCGAACTGCTGTGCCCGCTTGGCCACGCTGAGCGCCAGCACCGAGAACACCAGGAACGCGCCCGTGAACAGGGCCACCAGCGCCAGCACCGTGAGGTTCACGCGGTAGGCGCGCGAGAGGTTGCTCACGCGCTGCGCCGCGTCGCCGGGCTCGGCGAACTGCACGCCCGCGGGCCAGTCGGGCGACTTCTGCAGCGAGGCCATGAAGGCGGCCCGGTCGGTGCCGGGCGCGAGCCGCAGGTCGATGCGGCTCAACTGGCCGATGCGGCCGAAGAGTTCCTGCGCCGCCGCGATGTCCATCACCGCCAGGGCCTTGCCGCCCGCAGCCACGTGGCCGTCCACCGTGAGCGAGTGCCAGGCGTCGCCGCTGCGCAGTTGCACTGTCTCCGTGGCGCCTTCGCCGGGTGCCTGAGCAGGCAGGCCCAGCGCGTCGCGTGCCGCGAGGTTGAGGAACACGCGGCCGGGCGCGAAGAGCGCGAAGCGGTCGGCGCCCGCGGCCACCTGCGGCATCAGCGCGGGGGCGATGGTCGGCAGCACCAGTGCGTCGATGCCGATCACGCGGATCGGCACCTGCCGCTCGCCGGCCAGCGCCAGTCCCTGAAACTCGAACACCGGGCTCGCGAGCGCCACCTGCGGATGCCGGGCCAGCCGCGCGAACACCGCTTCGTCGAAGCCGCCCTGCACGGCGCGCACTTCCAGGTCGGGCTCGCCGTTGACCGAGCGCACCGCGCTGGAGAATTCGTCGAGCGCCGAGGCGTTGATCAGCTGCACGGAGAAGGCCAGCGCAACGCCGAGCATCACGGCCAGCACGGCCGCCGCGTTGCGCCAGGGATGGTGGCGGAGTTCCTGCCAGGAGAAGGTGCCGAGCAATGCGCGCATCGGGCCATTGTCGTCGCGGCGCGCGGGGGCATGGCACGATGGCGCTCTTCGAACGCTGAGGAATCCGACGATGCGGCTCCTGCCCCATGCCTTGCCGTACCGCTCCTGGCTCGCGGGCTGGCTTCTCGTCCCCTTGCTGGCCGGCAATGCCGTTGCACAGCTGCAGCCGCCGCAACAGCAGCAACAGCCCCTGACGCTGGCGAGCGACCCGGCCGTTCTGGCCAGGGCTGCGCTCGGCGCGGAACGCGGCACCCTGGTGGTGGGCACGCTGCGCAACGGGCAGGCCGCCTACGGCGCGGCCTACAACCCCGAGCCGCCTTCGGCCCCGCGCGCCATCGCGGCCGGCAGCGCCGAGCAGCCGATGTTCGAGATCGGCTCCGTTACCAAGGTGTTCACCGGCCTGCTGCTCGCGCAGGCGGTGCAGCGCGGCGACCTGAAGCTGGACGACACCGTCGGCAGGCTGCTCGCCGGCAAGGTCGACGGCCTTTCGCCCGCGGTGGCCTCGGTCACGCTGCGGCAACTCGTCACGCACACCGGCTGCATGCCGGTGATGGCCGACGGCGTGACCGGCGGCGTCCCGCTAGTCGAGCAGTTCCACACTTACGACAGGGCCATGTTCTGGGCCGCGCTCGCGCGCATCAGGCTCACGGCCGCTGCGCCGCCCTGCGAGGGCGCGTACAGCAACTTCGGCATGGCGCTGCTCGGCCAGCTGCTCGCCGAGCATTACGACACATCGTGGGGCGAACTCGTGCGCGCGCGCATCACCGAGCCGCTGGGCATGAACGACACCGTCATCACGCTGGGCGACAAGGCCTCGCGCATGGCCCCGGCCTTCGCGGGCGACCGCCGCCAGCCGCTGTTCGACATGCAGGCCTACGCGCCAGCCAGCGCGCTGCGTTCCACGGCCGCCGACATGATGACCTTCAGCCGCGCCATCCTCGCGGGCGCCAGCGGGCCGTTGGGCCCGGCCGCGGCGCGCATGCTCACGCCGCTGGCGCGCTACGAGGGCGCCGAGATCGGCTATGCGGTGATGGTGCGCGGGCCCGAAGGCGGCCGTCGCACCTACTACCACGCGGGCGTCACGCAGGGCTACCGCACGCTGTGGCTGCTCGCGCCCGACACCGGCGAGGCGATCATCGTGCTCAGCAGCAATGCGCACGCGCCGATGCAGACGGTGATGCTGGCCATCGGCAAGAGCCGCTATCCGGTGCCGACCTCGGAAGTGCCCATCGATCCGAAGCGACTCGACGAATACAGGGGCGAGTACCGCGTGACGCGCACCCAGTCGCTTAACTTCACCGTGCGCGGCGGCCGGCTGCTGGTGCGCGAGACAGGGCGCGGCTACAGCGCGCTTACGCCCACGGGCACCGATCGCTTTGCCGTGACCGCCATCGGCGCGCAGGTCATGTTCAGGCGCGATGCGGCGAACGCGGTGATCGGGGTGTCGCTGGCGCAGGGTGGTAGCCAGCTAGATGCGCGTCGGGTGAGCGACGCGGCGGCCGTACAGCAGGAGTAGCTGAGCTCAGGGCGTTGTCGCCCGCGCACGTTCGACGCGAAGTAATCCGCTGAAGTCGCGCAGCCTTGTATCTTTATGGCTCGGACCGGCTCGGGTAGCCCGAGCGGCCTCTGGGATGCTTGAAGCCCGCCTCTGAGCACTGGGCGCCCGAGCCGGACCGTCCTTCTCTACAGCCCGAACGGTTGTAGG
>Ga0209758_1000133_pt1 | contig 182442 bp, 161 predicted proteins | sample AraplaMF_Col_mMF_FD_184258 | JGI IMG/M metagenome (GOLD analysis project Ga0209758, IMG submission 184258) | Arabidopsis root microbial communities from the University of North Carolina, USA - plate scrape MF_Col_mMF (SPAdes) (version 2) | ecosystem: Host-associated > Plants > Roots >...
GCGCCATGCTGCGCGCGGCCTGGACGGCGGAAGAGGAGCAAGCAAGATGACCTGCGACGAAGCAAATATTCTGCTTCACGCGCTGCTCGACAACGAGCTCGATGCCGGCCACGCGCGCGAGGTCGAGACCCACATCGCCAGCTGCCCGGCCTGCGCTGCGGAATTCGCCGCACAACGCGAGATGCAGCGCGTGCTCGCCGACAGCAATCTGCGCTACAGCGCGCCGGCTGGTCTGCGCAGCCGGATCGAGGCTTCGCTGCCACAGCCGCAACGCCAACCGACCCGGCGCTCCGTGCTGCGAGGCTTTGCGATGGGCTCGGCGGTCTCCGCGCTCGCCGCTTCCGGCGTCGTCGCGGTGGTGCTGCGCCAGGACGACCAGCAGCGCATCCTATCGGAGGTCGTCTCCGCGCATCTGCGCTCGCTCCAGGCCGGCCATCTCATCGACGTGGTCTCCACCGACCAGCACACCGTCAAGCCGTGGTTCAACGGCAAGCTCGACGTCGCTCCGCCCGTGATCGATCTCACCGCGCAGGGCTTTACGCTGGTCGGCGGCCGGCTCGACTATATCGACGCCCGCGCCATCGGCGCCGTCGTCTACAAGCGCCGGCAGCACGTGATCAACCTGTTCGTATCGCAGACCACGAGCACCGAACACCGGCCGCCGAAGACCCAGACCATGCAGGGCTTCAACTGCCGCCGCTGGGGCGAGCGCGGCCTGAACTTCTGGGCCGTCAGCGATATCGGCGGCGATGAGCTCGCCGAGTTCGTCGACAAGTTCGAGGCGGCGATGAAGGCGAATGTGGAGGGATAGTCGGTCGCATCGCTGTCGGGAGCTCGCGCAACGCGCTCTCATTGCTGCGGAGGGAAGCGCTCAAAGACCGGAAGTTCATGGGCCAGCTCCATCCAGGGCAACCGCTCGGCGACCTGGATATGCATCATAGCCGGAACGGCATCGGCCTCATCAAGCGTGCCGCTCTGAATGTCGATGATACCGGGCAGCATGTTTTCGTTGATGTAGAAAAGTCCAGTGCCACATTCGGCGCAGAAGTGTCGTCGTCCGTGCTCAGACGAACGATAGATCTTCGGTTGGCCCTGCACCACCTTGACTGCCTCAAGCGGATACATGACCCAGCCGACCATCGGTGCGCCAGAATGGCGACGGCAATCCGCGCAATGACAGAGCGCGTGAACCATCACGTCGCCGTTCACCTCGTAGCGAATCTTTCCACAATGGCAGCCGCCGGTCGCATGCATCGCCCGCTCCTCTCCCTAGGAAGTTTATTGCAGAGGAAGTAGGGGCTGCTTCAAGGCTCCGTGAGGGAGACTGCTACAGCTGGTCGCACGTCGCGACCCTGCGCCGCGGCTGCGCTAGGCCGACCGCCGCACCGCGTTGTCCACCAGCGTCTTGCCGAGCGACCAGATCGCACCGGGGACCTTATGGCTGCCGGCGATGACGTCGTCGAAGGCGCGCTCGATCCAGTTGCAGTCTTCTTCGGTGATCGTGAGGGGCGGCAGCAGTTTGATGGTGTGGCTGCCGTGACCGGCGACTTGCGTGAGGATCTTGTGATCCTTGAACAGCGGCACGGTGATGAGCTGGCAGAACAGGCCTTTGTTGGCGGCCTCCAGCACATTCCACGAAGCCCGCAGGCGCAGCGATTTCGGTGGTCCGAACTCGATACCGATCATCAGGCCCTTGCCGCGCACTTCCTTCAGCAGCTCGTAGCCGGGCACCATGCGCGTCAGCGCGAGGCGCAACTCGGCGCCGCGCTTGGCGGCCGACTCGATCAGCTTCTCGGACTCCATGACGTCGAGCGTGGCAATGCCCGCGGCCATCGCAAGGTCGTTTTTCGAGAAGGTCGAGCCATGCACCACGGCCCGGTCCATCTGGTTGAAGATCTTGTCGAAGATGGCCTTGCGCGTCAGCACCGCGCCAACAGGCACATGGCCGCCGGACAGCGACTTCGACAGCAACACCATGTCGGGCTCGACGTTCCAGTGCTCGACCGCGAGGAAGCGGCCGGTGCGGCCCATGCCGGTCTGGATCTCGTCGGCGACGAACAGCGTGCCGTATTTCTTGCAGAGCGCGGCCGCGCCGGGCAGGAACTCGTCGGTGGGCATGTTGACGCCCTTGCCCTGGATCGGCTCGACGACGAAGGCCGCGACCTCGCGCGAGGCCAGCGCCTTTTCCAGTGCCGCCAGGTCGTTGAACGGGATCGAGGTGCAACCGGGCAGTAGCGGTTCGAAACCGTTGCGGAAATTCGAATCGCCGGTGAGCGACAGCGCGCCATAGGTCAGACCGTGATAGCCATGGGCGCAATAGACGATGCCGGGACGCCCCGTCGCGCCACGCGCGAATTTGATCGCGGCTTCGACGCATTCGGCGCCGGAATTGGCGAAGAACGCCTTGTCGAGATAGGGCACGTATTTCAGCAGCCGCTCGGCCAGCACGCCGGCGAGCGTCGAGACGTCGAACTGGACGAGGTTGGGCAGGTCGGCATCGAGCACGCTCTTGAGCGCCTCGCGCATGACCGGATGATTGCGCCCGATCGCAAACACGCCAAAGCCGGACAACAGGTCGAGATAGCGGGCGCCGTCGCGATCGTAGAGATACTGCCCCTGCCCTTTCTGGAAGCCGACATCGTAGCCGATGGTCTTGAGGACCCGAACGAACTGCTCGTTCAGATACCGATTATGCAGGGTGCTGCGCTGGGCCTGACGGTCCGCGAATAGCTGAGACATGTCTGGATTTGGGCTGTGCATCCGTTACATACTTCGGTTGAGGGTCGTCTCGTCAACTGAAAAGGGACCGCTACTGAAAACGGTCTGTGCGGCCTTTTGCCCTTTTTCGGACCATCTTCGCAAGCACAGCTTTAGACCATGTTGCACTGCCAAGGAACTATCATGCGTTTAGCCCTTTACACCGGACTAATACTGGCTGGCGGTTACACCTGCCTGACCCCGGCGCTCGCCGCCGACCCCACCGGCGATTGGCGGGTCGCCGACGGCGTCGCCAACATCCGCGTCGCCCAATGCAATGGCAGCATGTGGGGTGCCGTTGCCTGGGAAAAGAAGCCCGGCGGGCGCGACGAGAACAATCCGGATGTCTCGAAAAAGAACAGGCCGACGCTGGGCATGGTGACGCTGATCGACATGAAGAAGAAGCCAGGCGCCGATCAGTGGGAGGGACAGGTCTACAACGCCCAGGACGGCCAGACCTATAGCGCGACCATCACGCCGAGCGGTCCCGACCAGCTCGAAATCAAGGGCTGCGTGATGGGCTTCCTCTGCGGCGGCGAGACCTGGACTCGGGTTGGCCCGCCGATCCCCTTGAGCACCGCCAATGCCATGGCCAAAGGTGCGCCAAAGCAGCCCACCGGCGCGGCGCCGAAAGCCGCAGCTACGACGACGGCCGCAGCGCCAGCGCCTGCGCCCGCAGCTCCGAAGGCCGCCGGCGCAGCCAAACCCGGTCAGAAAAGCGCCACCGATCCGGTCGGCGACATCTGCCTACTCCCTGAGATTGCGGGGTTTGCCCATTAGGGCCGGCTGGAACAGCAGCACCGCCGCGAGCGTCGTCACCAGCGAAAGGGCCAGCAGCTTGCCCATGCTAGACGTGCCGGGATGGCTCGACAGCCACAGGCTGCCGAACGCGGTCGCCGTCGTCAGCGCGCTGAAGAAGATCGCGCGTGTCAGACTGGTCTGGAGCAGGTTGGTCCTGCCCGAGCGCCAGGCCACGACATAATAGATCTTGAAGGCGACGCCGACGCCGAGCAGCAGCGGGAACGCGACGATGTTGGCGAAGTTGAGCGGCAGGCCGATCAACACGCAGATCTCGAGCGTGACCGCGCCCGCAACCAGGAGCGGCACCAGCGTCATCAGCACGTCAACGAAGCGGCGCAGCGTGATCCACAGCAAGAGGCCGATCACCAGCAGCGCATAGATGCCGGCGTGGATGAACGCTCGCACCACGGTGTCGCCGGATTTCAGGATCGAGACCGGCCCGCCGATCGCGGTCGGCTCGGCAACGAGCACCGCCGCCGCAAATTTGCGCAGCGTGTCGTTGTCGTTCGGATCGCCCTTGGGCAGCGCCTCGACACGGATGACGCCGTCCTTGCTTTTCCAGGCGCTGACGAGGTCGGGCGGCAGCGATTTCAGGGTGACAGGCTCTGCCTGCATCGCGTTTCTGAGCTGGTCGAACACGACCTTCATCGGCGTGACGAACACGTCCTGCGCCTTGTTCCGCGTGGCCTCGTCTCCGTTGGCGAGCTTTTCGAGCGCCTCTGCCAGACGGCGCGAGGCGACCGCACCCGGTCCCTTCGCCTCGCCCGCGGTCCGGCGCAGATTGTCGACGGAGGATTTCAGCGCCTCGACGTTTTCTTGGTCCGACGGCGCCGCATCGATCTGATCGGGGTTGAGCGCAGGGTTCAGCACCTTGGCGCCCTGCGCGAGCAGCTTCAGCTTCGGCGGCTGGTCCTGCGGCACGAAACTGTCGAGCGACATCACCCGCAGCACTTCGGGCACCTTCTCCAGCTTCGCCTCGACCTGCTTTGCCTGCTCCTCCGACGTCGTCATCACGTTGATGGCATTGGCGCCGGTGTTGGGGTCCTTGCGCAGATCGAGGAAGGTCGCAATCGATTCGGCCTTCGGATTGCGCAGGTTCATCGGGTTGAAGTCGAACTTCATGAAGTAGAGCAGCGGAAGGCCGCCGAGCGCCAGCAGCAGCGTGCCGCCGACGATCAGCACACGGTGCTTCTCCAGGAAGTGGTCGAGCGGCGCCAGGAAGGCGTAGCCGACCGGCTCCTTCTCGCCCGGCGGGTTCAGCAGCTTCAGCATGGCCGGCAGAACGGTGATCGAGGAGAGGAACGCCACCAGCATGCCGACGCCGGCGATCTGGCCGAGCTCCGCGATGCCCTTGTAGTCGGTCGGCATGAAGCAGAGGAAGCCGGCGGCGGTCGCCATCGCCGCGAGCGACAGCGGCACCGCCGAGCGCTTGGCCGCCAGCACCAGCGCGCCGGAAAGATCGTTGTGCTTGAAGCGCTCCGAGCGGTAGCGGACGCTGTACTGGATGCCGAAATCGACGCCGAGGCCGACGAACAGCACCGCGAACGCGATCGACAGCAGATTGAACGATCCGACCATCATCAGGCCGGCGGCGGTCGTGAGCGCAAGGCCGACGAACAGATTGACGAACACGGCGAAGATGATCTTCGACGAATGCAGCGCGAGCCAGAGGATGACCAGCACGACGAGAACCGTGCCGACGCCGTTGATGACGGCGCCCTCCTGGACGGTGGCGTATTCCTCGTTGGCGATCGGGACCGGGCCGGTCAGCCGCACCCGCGCCTGGTATTTGGCCGGAAAATCCAGATCTGCCGCGGCCTTGCGGATCGCATCGGTGGCATCCTTGCCGGGCTCCAATGCGTTGTAGTCGAGGACCGGCTTGAACTCGATGAAGGCGCGCTTGTCGCTATCCTTCAGCGGCTCGTCGCTGACGAGCTCGCGCCAGGAGAAGCTCGCATTGCCCTTGTTGAGCACGGTCTCGACCGTCTGCGCGATCAGGTTGAAGGGCCGCGCGGTGTTGTCGAGCTTGACCTGGCCGCGCTTGACGCCGGCAAGTCCGGTCTCCAGCGCGCCGGTCAGGCCGCGGATCGAGGGATCGCCGGCCATGATCTCGATCAGTGGCGCGGCGGATTCGAACTGGCCGGTGATCTGGCCGACCTCTTCCGTCGGCAGGAACAACAGGCCGTTCTTCTCGAAGAACTCGCCGCTGCCGAGCTGGTGCATTGACTGGAAGTTGGTCTTGTCGCCCTTCAGCTTGGCATAGAGCGCGTCTGACGCCGCGCTCGCCATCTCGGGCGTTCGGGCTTCGACCACAGCCAGGATTAATTCATTTTGATCGAACGCCTTGTCGAACTGCTGGTCACGCTTGCGCCAGTCGAGATTTTGGGAAATCAGCGAATTGATGTCGGTGTTGATGGCGAAGTGCCGGGACGCGTAATAGCCCGCGCCCACCGACAGCAGGAGCCCGAGAACGACGACGAGGGAGGCAAACCGGGTGCAGGCCCTGACGATGGCAACGACGACGCTTTGCAGCACTTCTTTTCTTTCTGCGGTTAACAGCTTGCCGGAAACGCCCGCTGTTTATCGGAGTTCCCGGGCGAAACCTATTGCTGTTTTGGGTGGTTCTCGCCGCGACGAGGTTCGAAGTAAACGGCGGGAGACCGGGCAAAATCATGCGGGGGCGGCCGGTATAGCCGGGGAGTTGAGGCGGGAAAGTGACGAAAGACTGGGCACTTTCGACGCGCTTGCCGCTTGGGGAAATCTAGCTACTATAATACCTCAATCGGACCTCGATCGGGGCTGGAGGTTTCATTTGACCTTTCCTTGCTGCCGATTTTTTGACACAAAGTACTGCGCCTCCATGCGCCGGAGCCCCGACCGGGGGTGGGCGGCTACCGCGTGCGCGAACCAATGGTGCGGATATTGCAACTCATTGGTCAGTATCGGCATGCCGCCGGGGACTTTGAAGCGGATTGGTGCAACTTGCGTGATGGGCAACCCATGGAAGTTTATCTGGCGCAGCCGCGCGGCTTCTGCGCGGGCGTGGTGCGTGCGATCGAGATCGTGGAACGGGCGCTGGAGAAGTACGGCCCGCCCGTCTACGTGCGCCACGAGATCGTGCACAACAAGTACGTCGTCGAGAGCCTGAAGAACAAAGGCGCAATCTTCGTCGAGGAATTGTCCGAGGTCCCGCCGAAGTCGGTCACGGTGTTCAGCGCCCATGGCGTCGCCCGCAGCGTCGAGGAAGAGGCCGCCGCGCGCGACCTCCCGGTGCTCAACGCCACCTGCCCCCTGGTCACGAAAGTTCACAATCAGGGGAAGCGCTACATCACCAAGGGCCGCACGCTGATCCTGATCGGCCATGCCGGACACCCCGAGGTCGAGGGCACGATGGGCCAGGTTCCCGCCCCCGTGCTGCTTGTTCAAAGCGTTCAAGAGGTTAAGGCGCTGACGCTGCCGGCGGATACGCCAGTGGCCTACATCACCCAGACCACCCTGTCGGTCGACGATACCAAGGACATCATTGCGGCCCTTCAGGCCCGCTTTACAGATATTCAAGGCCCGGATATCCGGGATATCTGCTATGCGACACAGAACCGCCAATCTGCGGTAAGGGACTTGAGCAAGCTGGTCGACGTGATCTTGGTGGTGGGCGCCGCCAACAGCTCGAACTCGAACCGGCTTCGCGAAATCGGCACCGAGGCCGGCGTCGCGAGTTATTTGATTGCCGACGGCAGCGAGCTCGATCCGGAGTGGCTGAAGAATGCCAGGACCGTGGGCATCACGGCCGGCGCCTCGGCGCCCGAGGTACTCGTGGATGACGTCATCGAAGCGATGCGGCGGATCGGACCGGTGAAGGTCCAGGTTTTGCCGGGCCGCGAGGAAAACATCGAATTCCGGCTTCCGGCCCAACTGGCCGCGAGCTGACCCACCCGAATTCAAAAGCCCAGAAAGAAACTCGTAATGGCTATCCCGTTCTTCAAGGAAATGCGTATCGGCGGCTATTTGCTCAAGCAGAGACTGCTTGGCCGCAAGCGCTACCCGCTCGTGCTGATGCTGGAGCCGCTGTTTCGCTGCAACCTCGCCTGCGTCGGCTGCGGCAAGATCGATTATCCGGATGCGATCCTCAACCGCCGCATGACCGCGCAGGAGTGCTGGGACGCCGCCGACGAATGCGGCGCGCCGATGGTCGCGATTCCCGGCGGCGAGCCGCTGATCCACAAGGAGATCGGCGAGATCGTGCGCGGCCTCGTCGCGCGCAAGAAGTTCGTCTCGCTCTGCACCAACGCGCTGCTGCTCGAGAAGAAGCTCGATTTGTTCGAGCCCTCCCCTTACCTGTTCTTCTCCGTGCATCTCGACGGCCTGCGCGATCACCACGACAAGGCGGTGTCGCAGAAGGGCGTGTTCGACCGCGCCGTCTCCGCGATCAAGGCGGCGAAGGCACGTGGCTTCACCGTCAACGTCAACGCCACCATCTTCGACGGCCATCCGGCCGAGGAGATCGCCAAGTTCCTGGACCTCACCGTCGAGCTCGGCGTCGGCGTCTCGATGTCGCCGGGCTATGCCTATGAGCGCGCGCCGGACCAGGAGCACTTCCTCAACCGCACCAAGACGAAGAAGCTGTTCCGCGACGTCTTTGCGATGGGCAAGGGCAAGAAGTGGAACTTCATGCATTCGGCCCTGTTCCTCGACTTCCTCGCCGGCAACCAGGAATACGAGTGCACGCCGTGGGGCATGCCCGCGCGCAACATCTTCGGCTGGCAGAAGCCCTGCTATCTGCTCGGTGAAGGCTACGCAAAAACCTTCAAGGAGCTGATGGACACCACCGACTGGGAGACCTACGGCACCGGCAAGTACGAAAAGTGCGCCGACTGCATGGCTCATTGCGGCTACGAGCCGACGGCGGCGACCGCCGCGCTGAACAACCCGCTGAAGGCGATGTGGGTGTCGCTGCGCGGCATCAAGACCTCGGGCCCGATGGCGCCGGAGATCGACATGTCGAAGCAGCGCCCGGCGCAGTACATCTTCTCGGAGCAGGTCCAGAAGAAGCTCTCGGAGATCCGCAAGGACGAGGCCGAGGCTGCGCAGGCGAAGGCCGCCCAGAAGGCTTCGACGGCGGCGTAAGAGCGGCCGCACTCAACTCTCACGACAAAGGCCCGGCCGCGATCGCGACCGGGCCTTTGTCTTGTGCCGTCGTGCCGCAAGATAAGCGGCCCGTGTCCCGGACGCGCTGCAGCGCTCTTTGCGCTGCTGCGCAGAGCCGGGACCCAGCAACCACGTGCCGTGGCGCTGCATGGGCCCCGGCTCTGCAGCGCATCGCTCCCGACGATGCTTCGCATAGCGGGGGGCGCTGCACTGCGTCCGGGGCACGAGATCCGGCAAATGATTGCACTTCGGCATTACTTCGGTATTGACGACTGCTTCGATTGACCTTCGATCTTGGCAAACGCACACCCGCATTCTCGCGGCACCTTTTGCCCGAGTTTTGCTCGTGTTCGCCGCCCTCGAAAGACCAGAGGGCGCAGGGAAGGCCGGGCGCCGGCGGCACCCGCGATCCGTGCGCAACGAAAGATGCACACGGGGGTGGATCACAGGTGATGCCGGTCGCCCGGCCTTCCCCGCGCGGATGGTTTTAACGGTGTCCTTCGTGCTCTCCTCGGGGAGCGTTGCACTATTGCCCCCGTCGCCTCGCCGCCGCTCGATGCGCGTGCCGGTCGGCCGCCACATCACCGCGAGGTTTGACGCCAGAACCCCGGGCGTCGGGACCACACGACTTCTCCGTCCGCGGACGGCTCCGACCTCAACGCCGAAGGCTTGCGTGTGCTCACCTCCGACGACGACCGAAACCGCTGTTACCGCGCCGTGTCGTAGCGCGCCGCGCATGACTCAACGGTCGCCCGTCCCTGTCATCGCCTTTCGCGCCGGCGCTGCCGCGTCCACCGCACCCCGACCCGCATCTCGTGACGATCGCGAAGCGCCCCTCTGGCAGGGCCGGGATGGACGCTCTATGCCACAAATCCGAAATTCGGGAAAGTGGAATATTTTTGTGGGAAGGGGTTGACGGTGTCCGCCTGTTTTGCCCGACGGGTCATTTGCTTGCCGGATATGCGAACAAGCACGGCACTCCAGAAGTGAAGGTACAGACCGAGTTCAACGACGGACCAAAGCCGATTTCGGCGCCGGTCTGCATGTTTGCGACCAAGCTCAGGCCGGAAGACCATTGAGACGCGTCGCTCCTCGGGCCGCGCTCAATCCATCCTACGCGTCCTACCGCGCTTCACGTACCCCTTCATGGCCGGCCGCTTTGGCGGCCTTGACGAGCTTGCGATCGAAAGTGACGAAGGCCTCGCAATGTTCCGATCTCGTCAGATGCAGCGCATCCGCGAAATCCATTCCCCTCTCGGCAAGGTCGAGCGCCGCCGCGACCATCGCGCCGTCCTCGAGCGTGACGGTCGGAAGTCCTGCGAAGGCACGAAGCGCATGCACGACGTCCGCGGCCCCATAGCCGTACGCGCTTCGCAGCACCCACTCGACTTCGAGGAGCACCGTGGCGGCGGCGAAGACCCTTTGGCCGCGATCAAGACGCGGGCACGTGCGGATTGGGTGGCGCGATCGCCGGTCAGGTAGCGGCCGATCAGATTAGTATCAATCGCGATCATGCCGCCGCCTGGCTTCGGCAAGCACACCCGCATCCATTTCTTCGAGCGTCTTCGGCTTGCCCCGGTAAGCCAAGACGCCGAACACGTCTTGCGGCCGCGTTGCCGCAAAGGCCGGCGCAGCCTTCAATAGGACGCCCTCCGAAGTCTCCTCGACGATCAGAAGCGTTCCGGCCTTCCAGTCCCGCGCCCTGCGAATGACGCTGGGCAGGATAACCTGCCCCTTGGCGGAAACGACGGTGGTGAGCTTGTCCGTGTCGGCCATGGCCCGACCCTTCCGAGGTAAGACAAACGCAAGATAAGCACAAACGGACTCAGATTCGAGCCGACGGCTGGCGGTAAGGAAACCACATCGCGTCGATGGCGCCGCCTGTGACGACGATCGCGCAGCTCAAGGTCAAAAGAAAAGGCCCGGTCGCATGACCGGGCCTTCATCTTTATCAGATCGAGAACCGCCGCTCAGGCCGCCTTCGACACCAACGGCTCGCTCTCGATCAGCTCCGTCCCGATCAGATAATCGCGGCAGCCGCGCAGGCTCCGCAGCGCGCGGTTGAAGTCGATGCCGGTCGAGACCAGGGCATGCAGCGTTGCCGGGTTGCGCACGATGCCGCGCAGCACGGCGGCGAGGTCGATCTGGCCGTTCGGCTTGATCGCGGCGCGGGCGATCGCCGGCAGCGCGCGGTGAGCGGGGTCGCTGATGACGCGAACCGCGGCAAAGGGCAGTCCGGCTTCGGCGGCGTAGGCGGCGGCGATGTGGCTTTCCATGTCGACGGCAGCGGCGCCCGTCTCGGAATGCAGCGCCGCCTTGCAGGAGCGCTTGGTGACCACTTCCTCGGCGCCGGCGAGGCTGCCGCGCACGACGCGGCGGCGTCCCGACGTCAGGCGGTCGATCAGATCGTCGCCGAGCGAGAGCCCCGCGGCCCAGCGGGTGTCGCCGGACAGCACCTCGGTCGCCAGCACGACGTCGCCGGAACGCAAGCTCGGGTCGAGCCCGCCGGCGACGCCGAACGAGATCACGCCGCGAATCGTTTCAGGATCCACCACGGTCAGAAGCGCCCGCAACTGCGTCGGGCTGCTGGATGAACAGATGACGGCCATTCCCGGCCCGGCCGCGATGCGGGCCTCCTGCACCAATCCGGTCACGATCAGTATCGGCCGCGGGTCGATGGCCTGACCCGCGGTAAAATAGTCCCCCGTCCCCAAAGTCACATTCCGACCCCTACCACCCTGCTGTTGGTGTTCCGCAAGTTCCGATACCGCGCCAACGCCCACAGCGGAAAGAACTTTGGGTAACCATGATAACGTAGATAGAACACGCGGGGGAAGCCTGTGGCGGTGTACCGCTGCTCGTCCCACAGTCCTTTTTTGTTTTGTGTTGCAATCAGGTACCCCACCCCGCGGGCGACGGCCGGGTGATCAACCTCGCCTGCCGCCATGAGGGCAAGCAAGGCCCATGCCGTTTGCGAGGCGGTCGAGGGGGCAGCTTCCCAGCCCTTGTAGTCCAGCCGGTAGCTGACGGCGTCCTCGCCCCAGCCGCCATCCTCGTTCTGGATCGAGGCCAGCCAGGCGGCGGCTCTGCGAATCATGGGGTCCTTGTGGTCGACGCCGGCCATGTTGAGGGCACAGAGCACCGACCAGGTTCCATAGATGAAGTTCATGCCCCAGCGGCCGTACCAGGACCCCTCGGGGTGCTGGGTCTTGCGCAAATAGGCGACGCCGTCGGCGACGTGCTTGCTGGTCTTCGCGGTCTCGCCGAGCTGGGCCAGCATCGAGATGCAGCGCGCAGTGACGTCTTCGGTCGGCGGATCGAGCAACGCGCCGTGGTCGGAGAACGGGATGTTGTTGAGGTAATATTCGAGATTGTTGACGTCGAAGGCGGCCCAGCCGCCGTCGTCGCTCTGCATGCCCTCGATCCACTCGCGGCCGCGGGCGATCGCGGTGTCGTAGCCGGTGGCGCCGTGCTCGCGGCGCATCCGGTCCATCGACATCACCACCACGGCGGTGTCGTCGAGGTCTGGGTAATGCGCGTTGTTATACTGGAAGGCCCAGCCGCCCGGACGCACGTCGGGCCGCTTCACCGCCCAGTCGCCCTTCAGCTCGAGCTCCTGCCTCGGGATCAACCAGTCGAGGCCCTGCTTGGCGGCCGGCACCGCCTTGTCGCCGCCGGCCTCCAGCAGCGCATGCGCCGTCAGCGTTGTATCCCAGACCGGCGAGACGCAGGGCTGGCAATAGGCCTCCTCCTCGCCGATCACGAGCAGCTTGTCGATGCCCCGGCGCGTGACCGCGCGCGGCGGATAATTCTCGTCCTTGCCGAGCGCGTCATACATCATGACGATGTTGGCCATGGGCGGATAGATCGCGCCCATGCCGTCCTCGCCGTTGAGGCGCTCCTCGGTGAAGGCGAGCGCGGCGTCGATGGCACGCCTGCGCAGGCTCTTGGGAAACAGCGGCTCGATCACGCGCAAGATCGCGTCGAGCGAACGAAACAGCAGGAACCAGGCCATGCTCTGATGCGGCGCCTTGGCGGTCATGCCGATCGAGCGCGGATCCTGCAGGAACAATTCGTCGATGCCGACGCCCTTCGGATTCTTCGCGCGCGGCTTCAGCGCTGCGAGCACCATCAAGGGCACCATGGTGGTGCGCGCCCAATAGGAGATCTTGTTGAGGTGGAACGGCGACCAGAACGGCAGCAGCACGATCTCGATCGGCAGCACCGGCACCGCGCGCCAGGTCATCACGCCGTACATCGCAAGCAGGAAGCGGGTGAAGACGTTGCTGTGAATCGCACCGCCGCGCGCATGGATCGCCTCGCGCGCACGCACCATGTGCGGGGCGTCGACGGAATCGCCGATCATCTTCAGCGCGAAGTAGGCCTTCACGCTGGCGCTCATGTCGAACTCGCCGTCATGCACCAGCGGCCAGCCGCCATGGGCGCCCTGGATGCGGCGAAGATAATTGGCGATCTTGGCTTCGAGCACGGCATCGACCGGCTCGGCGAGATAGTGGCGCAACAGGACGTATTCGGCCGGAATCGTGCAGTCGGCCTCGAGCTCGAACACCCAATGGCCGTCCGCCTGCTGGAGCTCGAGGACGCCCTGCGTCGCCGATGCAATGCTCGATTCCAAGATGCCCGGTTGCAAGGTCCCCGGTTGCAAGGCCTCCTGTTGAAGGGCTTCGCGGCTGGTCGCGTTCACGGAATCCATCTCGCTCGATTGCTCCGATAGTGGATTTGAAATTGGCCGGGACGTCTGCCCGTCAGGGCCGCCTTTCAGGATACTTTGGCGGCCAGAACCAGATCGGCGGCGCGATCACCGGACCGGACCGATCCCTCGATGGTTGCAGGCAATCCCGTAGCAGTCCAATCCCCCGCAAGGAACAGGTTTTTCAGCGCGGTGACCGGCCCCGGGCGCAGGGCATTCTGCGCCGGCGTCGCCGCAAATGTGGCGCGGCGCTCGCGCACGATCTGCCAAGGGGGCAGCTCGCCGGACACGCCGCCGGCCTGGCAGACATCGCTCCAGACCGCCTGCGCGAGTTCCTCGCGCGGCATGTCGACCAGACGGTCGCCATTGCTGATGGTGACGGAAAGCCGGTTCGGGAATGCGAACAGCCATTCCACGATGCCGCCGATCACGCCGAGGATCGGCGCCGAACCCGGCGGCGGCGTGATGCGAAAATGCGCATTGACGATGGCGCGGAATTCCGTCGGCGTCTTCAGGCCGGGCAGCAGGCTGGCGGCGGCGCGCGGCGGCACCGCCATGACGACGACATCGCCGTCGCCGAGCTGGATCACATCCTCGCCGCCGAAATGCAGCGCACGGGCCTTGCCGTCGCCGGTCGCAAACGAGCGCAGCTCATGGCCGAGCTGAACGATGTGGCCACGCTCAGCCAAGAACTTCACCGCGGGCTCGATCAGGACGGCGCTGAGACCGTCGCGCGCGATCAGCGGACGGCAGGCCTGCCCGCCGGCAAGCAGCGTCTCGCGCACGATCGCGCCGGCAAGCCCCGCCGAGCCCTCGGGCGGATCGACGTTGAGGGCTGCGAGCAGCAGCGGCTGCACCAGGCGCTGATAGAGCACGCCTTCGCAAGGAATCGACTTGCCGACCAATGTCTCTTCCGACGCCCAGATCAGCGGCGCCAGCTTCAGGTAATCGGCAAGGCCCGTGTCGGGCACGCGGCGGCTCTCGTCGAGCACCCAGGTCGGCAGCCGGCCGCTGCCGAGATCGATCTGCCAGCGCTGCCCGGTCTTGATGTCGACGAACGGAAACTGCGCGCTCTCGGGGCCGACCAGGCCCGCCTCGGTGCCGATCGCGCGCGCATAGGCGCGCGCATGGCTGTTGCCCGACAGCAGCAGATGATTGCCGTTGTCGATGGTGAGGTTGGTGGCGCCGTCGAAATAGGAACGGCACCGGCCGCCGGCCTGGTGCGTAGCCTCGTGCACGGCGACCTTGAAGCCGGCATTGGCGAGCCGCACGGCGGCGGAGAGGCCGGAAATTCCAGCACCGATGATGTGAGCTGTCTTTTGCATCAGATGAAAGCGTAACGGAGCAGGATGGCGATGCGTGTGACCTTCGACACACGCACCGGCTGGCGCGGCGCGTTGAAACCGCGCGCAATCAGCAGATCCAGAATGGAATGATAGTATTTCGACATGATCCGCGGCGCGCGCACGGCGCGGCGCTTGTTGCGGTTCATGATCTCGTCCGACTTCTCGAAATGCGCTTTCGCACGCTGCGTCAGCGGCAGGCAGACCTTCGGCAGCGCGCGCTCGGCGATCACGCGGCTCGGATCGCTGGAGGTGATGCCGGCATGCAGCAGCGCCTCGCGCGGCAGATAGAGCCGGCCGAGGCCGGCGTCCTCGTCGATGTCGCGCAGGATGTTGGTGAGCTGAAGCGCGCGGCCCAGATGATAGGCGAGCTGGATGCCGTCTTCTTCGGGCAGGCCAAAGACCCGCACCGACAGCCGTCCCACCGCGCTGGCGACGCGATCGCAATACAGATCCAGCGTCGCCATGTCGGGCGCGCGGATGTCCTGCGGCACGTCCATCTCCATGCCGTCGACGATCGCCAGGAAATCCTCGCGCTTGAGGCCGAAGGCCTTCACCGAGGCGACGTAATCCTTCAGCCGCGGCGGCGGATTGCCCTGATAGAGCGCCTCGATGTCGTTGCGCCATTCCTGAAGCGCGGCGAGCCGCTCCTCGCGCGGGCCGTCGGAATCGGCGATGTCGTCGACCTGGCGGCAGAAGCTGTAGATCTGGAACATCGCTTCGCGCTGGTCATGCGGCAGGATGCGCATCGCGGCGTAGAAGGAGCTGCCGGATGCGGTCGAGCCATAATTGGCGCCGGGCGAGGTCGCCTCAAGCGTCATGTGCAGTCCCCGGTCTGGATATGGCCTTGCGTCCGATCGCGCGGCGGCCGGCCTCACTGAGCATCCCGGCAAGGCTGAAGACGAGCAGCTCGAACTTGTTCAGATGCACCCGCTCGCGCAGCGGATCGCGCACCTTCAAGAGGCGCACGATGCGGTCGGCATAGGCCTGGATCACCGCGACGTCGACGCCGAGGCGAAAATCCCGGATCTCGGCAGCCAGCGACCTGCCCTCGTCGAGCAGCGCTTCGTTGCGCGCGGCAAGCCCGTGCAGGCAGGCCAGCATCGCCGGCGGCGACTGTGAAAGCCCGAGTTGCTCGACCGAGGCGCCGTGCGCCGCCAGCGCATCGCGCGGCAGATAGACGCGGTTGAGTTCGCGGAAATCCTTGCCGCAATCCTGCAGGTGGTTGTTGATCTGCAGGCCCGCGCAGAGCGCATCCGATGCGGCCCAGGTCGAGGTGCTCTCGCCATGGACGTCGAGCATGAAGCGGCCGACCGGCATCGCGGAATAGCGGCAATAGTGGATGACCTCGTCCCAGGTCTCGTAACGCAGCTTGGTCACGTCCATGCGGAACGCGGTCAGCACGTCGAGGGCATGGCGCGGCGCCATGCCGCGCTCGGCGAGCGCATGCCGCAAACTGACGGCCTCGGCCTGGGTATCGCCCTTGCCGAGCAGCTCGGCCTCCAGCAGGTCGAGATAAGCGAGTTTCTGGTCGGGCGGGAGCGTCGCGTGGTCGGCGATGTCGTCGGCGGTGCGGACGAAATTATAGTACGCCAGGATCAGGGCGCGATGACGCGGATGAATGATCCAGGACGCGACGGGAAAATTCTCGTCGCGGTCTCCCTTGCCGGATCGCAATTCGCTCGCAGAGGTCATCGAGGGCTGGCTTACAATCGTTTGGATAGAAAGGGCTTCTTTGCTCGCGGGCTCGTGCCGGCGATCCGCCGCGGCCCCCATATAGGGGAATACGGCCGCAAAACCAATCCTGTCTCTCGATGGCTGCCCTTTGCGAAAGGCCCGAAAAGGCGGCCCCGGCGCCGCCTTTTGTGGGCCAGTGGCCGAGCTTACTGGCTGTGGTTCTTCAGGACCTGGTCGCAGGCCTGCGAGATCTTGGAGCGGTTCTCCTTGAGGCAGGCCAGGATGGTGAAATCGCCCTGGTCGATAACCGGACGGCAGAACTTCTGCACGTCTCGCGTGCAGGCTTTCTGCTCGGCGTCCGTGCCACGCCCCTGCTGGGCGAACGCCGCCGTCGAAACAGATGCCGACAGCAGGGTGAGAGCGACGAGAAGCTTACGCATTGTATTCCTTCATTCTGGCGGCAGAATCGCACCGGACCCGGACTGCACAGGGCGGACGACCGGAACGGCTTGTTCTGATGGCAAATCGCCGCGGACATAGCGGCTTTCAGAGAAGGCACAAGCACTGGCAAATGCGGCCAAATTGGCGCCGCGCCCACCAAATCAGGTCTTCCCTCAACCTTCATTGACAGATGTAAGAGGTTGATACTACGTCATAATTCAAGGGCGCCGCGTTTTGCTGCGGACCTGTTGCAGAGCTGCATCTCTCCACCCGCCTTTGCCGCCGGAAACCTGCCGAAACTGCGCAGACCGGGGGCTCCGGGCCTGGCGCGGGACTTCGTGAATGGCCATCTCTGGCGGCCTGGCTTTGAACCTGCCAGTGGCTCGGAGCACTAAACTTTCGATGTGGCGAGACGTTATCACGCGCAAGCGGGCGTCGTTCTAAAACGGGATATTTGAGATGACATTCTTTGGGCGATCTGGACTGGCAATCAAGGCGGCCGGCATCGGGGCGGCGCTGCTCTTCTCGGTTTCGGCAAGCCATGCTCAGTCGTCCGGCCCGTTTGCCGGTTTCGACGGCGCATGGACCGGCACCGGCACGGTGTCGCTGTCCGACGGCTCCACCGAACGCATTCGCTGCAAGGCCGACTACAAGGTCGCCGGCAGCGGCCTCAACCTGAAGCAGGCCCTGCACTGCGCATCCGACAGCTACAAGTTCGATCTCACCAGCGATGTGACGAGCCAGGGCGAGCGCATCTCCGGCAATTGGAGTGAGGCCAGCCGCAACATCTTCGGCAATCTCCAGGGCACCGCCGGCGGCGGCCAGATCGACGTGTTCGTCGAGGCCAACGGCTTTGCCGCCAACCTCTCTTTGCGCACCAACGGCACCAAGCAAACGGTGCAGATCTCTTCCAAGGGCGAGATCCGCGGCGTCAACATCACCATGACGAAGAGCTGATCCCGTCCCGCCTGAAAGGATCATGGCCCCCGGTTCTGCCGAGCCGGGGGCTTTTTGTTGGCATGAATTCACCGGGAACGGACTTGCCGAGATGGACCCGACACGCAGACATCTGCTCAAGGCCGCCGGGCTGTTCGTGGCCACCCGCGCCTTCGCGAGCGATCCGCAGGGAGCGAATGTGCAGCCTTCGTCGGTAAAGCCGCGTCACGTGCTCTGCTTTCTCGGCAAGAATGAAGGCCTGCTGCAACCGCCGAAGGCGGTGGCCACGACGATTGCCGATTTCGACTTCGAGATCGACCGCGCCCATTCGCAAGGAAAACCCGATCCCAACATGGCGCGCTCGTTCGGCGTGTGCTGGGACCGCGTCTTTCCGAAAGCGTGGTCTGCGGCCGACGAAGCGGCCGTAGCCAATCACAAGGCGGTGCTCTACGTGCGGAGCCCGCCGATCGATCAGCAGAAGTCGGCCGCCTATTCGGCCGCCGCCTTGCTGATCGTGGACGAGATGCTCGAGGCAGGCGCCATTGCGGCGAAAGGTGAAAGCGCCGGCGTCGCCCATGGCCTCGCGCGCTGGCGCAGTCTCGCCGATCAGGCGCGCAAGGGCTCGAGGACCAGCCAGGGCCTGAAGATGACCCCCGCCGTCACGAAGGCGTGCCGTCTCGCCTTCGCCAAGCGCCCGCTCGCCGGCGATCGCTATTACGAGACCGTCGGCTACCACCTCGTCGGCCTGCCGGAGGTCTATGTCGCGACATCGCGCGGCAGCGATCGGGACGCGGTCAAACTGATGGACGAGCTCGCCGACGCCATGGCCGAGCGCGGCATCGACGCGACGCTGCGCGACCGCAAGCTCACGCTGTCGCACGAGCAGGACTACGCCGAGGGCGACCTCAAGTTCAATCCCTACGGGGTCGTGCGGATCGACGCGTGAGAGCGCTGGTCGCCTTCGCCACCCTGCCGCTCAGATCGCCGGCTTGTCGGTCCCCTGCAGCCTGGCGTGCAGATTGATCAGCCACATCGCCGTCGGCCTGAGGATAAAGAGGTCGGCGACGAGGGCCATCACCATCGAGAAGGCGCTGAGCCAGCCGAACAGCCTGAGCGACGGCAGGTCGGAGAACACGGTGACGACGAGGCCGCAGGCCAGCACCACCGTGGTCAGAATCAGCGCCGGGCCGACCAGCACGGTCGCCCGCTCCACCGCCAGCGCCGAGCCGACGCCGGGCTTGTTCTCCAGCCGCAGGCGGTTGAGGAAGTGGATGGTGGCGCTGAGTCCGAGGCCGAACGAGACGGTGAGCGCGACGACGCTGGCGAATTGCAGCCCCTCGCCCATCGCCCACAGTACCGTGCCCGACATCACCACGGGGAAGATGCCCGGCAGGATACAGGCGAGCGTCACCACCCAGGAGCGGAAGGCGAGGCCGATGAAGATCGCGACCAGCGCAAATTCGATCGTGAGACCGTGGTTCAGCTTCTCGATCATGCTGGCCGAGTTGCGCGCGGCGATGGCGGCAAGACCCGTCACTGCGATTTCGTAGCCCGGATGCTTCTTGCGGACGCCGTCGAGCTCGGAATCGAGCTTGTCGACGATCGGCAGCAACTGGCTGGAATCCTTGTCCGGCACGCGGCCGGCGACGACGACCGCGTCCTGCTCGGCGTCGATGAAGCGACGCACCAGATGCTCGGGGATGACGCTGACATATTCCTTCAGCGTCGCGACGTCGGCGCTGCCGGCCTTTTCCGTCAGCCAGCGACGCAGCGTCTCCAGCGACCACACGTTGCCGACCCCGGCGGACTTCTCGACCGTCGCGTGCACCTCGGCGATGGTCTGGAGCGTCTCCGGCGAATAGAGAGATTGCCCCTTCGGGAACACGATCAGCACGTTGACCGGATTGGCGCCGGTGAGCTTGGCGTCCAACCGGTCACTGGCGGCGACCGCCTGGCGCTTGTCCGGCACCTGGTCGGCGAGCCGGTAGCGCGGCTCCAGATTGGCGTAGATGACGCCGAGGCCGCCGACGAACAGCACCGCGATCAGGCTGAACAGGCCGGGCCGGCCGACCATGCGCACCGCGATCCAGTAGCAGAAATTGCGCAGCGCCTGCACGCCGGCATCGGCGCCCTGGAACTTGACCGCAAAGACCTTCTCGTTGCGCACGAACAGCACGCCGAACACCGGCACCAGCGACAGCACCGCGACCAGCGCGATGATGGTGGCGGCAAGACCCGCCTCGCCGAACTTGCGGATCAAATCGGAGTCGGAGAATTGCAGCGCGATGAAGGAGATGCCGGCGGTGCCGTGCGTCAGCACGCAGGCCGGGCCGACCACCAGCACGGCGTTCTTGAACGCGGTGAACTTGTCCTGGCCTGCGATCAGCCGGTCGCGCGCGGCAAAGGTGAGCTGCATCGAGTCCGAGAAGCTGATCACCATGATGAGCGGCGTCATCACGTTCAGGAACATGTTGAGGTTGAAATTGGCCCAGCCGAGCGCGCCGAGCGCCAGCAGGATCGCGATCATCGGCGGGAACGCCGCCGCGATCATGAACGAGACCTTGCGGAAGAAGATGATGGCGATGATGCAGCCGGCGAGGATGCCGAGGATGTTGTAGGTCAGCCCGTCGCGCTCGACGGCATTGCGGATCTCGAGCTGCATCACCGGCACGCCGGAGAGCTGCACGTTGAGGCCGGTGTCCCCGAGCGTCTCCTTCATCAGCGCGCGGATGTCGGCGACGGTCTTGGTCAGCTTGTTGGAAGCGACCACCTCCGGATCGAGCGAGAGCACGACCAGCGCCAGCGTGCCGTCCTCCGACAGCAGCTTGCCGCGGATGATCTCGTTGTTCTTAACGGTCTCGATGAACTTGTCGTAGTCGGCGCCTTCGGGCAGCTCGGCCGGGAACAGCGCCGCCGGCAGCTTGCCCGGCGCCGGTGCCTGGCGCGCCGAGAACAGCGAGACCAGCCCGCGCGTGCCTTCGACCAGTTGCAGGTCGGTAACGAAGTCGCGCAGCTTCTCCAGATTGTTGCGCGCCAGCAGGTTCTTACCCTCGACCACGACAAGGACGTCGAACTCCTCGGCCGGGAACTTCTTCGTCACCTCTTCATATTGTTTGAATTCGCGGCTGTCGGAGCGGAACAGCTGCGACAGCGAGTCGTCGATCTTGATCCTGTGGATGCCGAACACGGCGCCGACGATCAGGGCGAGCAGGACGATGCAGGAGACGATCGGCGCCCGGACGGCGATCAGCCCGAGGCGCTCCAGCCCGAAGGCGATCGAGGACGCAGGTCCCTGCTCGACCTTGTCGACATGAACCTCATTCTCGCTGTGCTTTTCGAGCATGCCTTATCCAGTTCCTAAATCGGCTCGGTCTTGAGAGCTTATTGCGCCCCGCGAACGGCTTGAAAACGCCATACCAATGGGAGGCTTGCCCTTTGAAAATGCGCGGAAAATCGCCGCGAGGGGTTTAGCAGGTCAATTGCCCTTCTCGCAAGCAGGCGAAGTGCGGGCGAATCGATCAAGATGTGGCGATTTCGGGTCCTTGCCCCCGGTCATCTTGGGGAAAATGTGCCAATTCGACGCGGCGCGCGGTCCGCGCTCTCGTCCTTCAGCGCCACGCCGCTGACCTGCCGGGCCAGCCCCTCGCGGACCAGCCAGGCGATCTTGAAGGCGGCCTCGTCATAGCTCAGCCCAGCCTGGTGGATGTTGGACACGCAATTGCGCTCGGCATCGGTGCGGCCGGGCTTCGGCGCGAAAGTCAGATAGGCGCCGAGACTGTCCGGCGCCGACAGGCCAGGCCGCTCGCCGATCAGCGTCACGACCATGCGCGCGCCGAGAATGGCGCCGATCTCGTCGCCGAGCGCAACGCGCGCGCCTGAGGCGACGACGACCTGGCCGAGCGCGACAGCATCGCCTTCCGCCAGCGACGGCAGCAGGCGCCTCACCAGGGCCGCCGCATGGGCGTGGACCGCCGCCGCGGACAGCCCGTCGCCGATCACCAGCGCGAGCTGGCATGGCGCGGAAGCCGCGCGCGTCAAAACCTCGACCGAGCCGGGCTCGAGCCGTCGCCCCAGATCCGGCCGCCGCAGATAGTCCCTGCGGTCGACCGCCTGGCTCCTCGCCTCGGTGACGGCAAGTCCAAGCGCGCCGAGATCGGCGAGCAGGCGCGGCGCATCGAAGGCGGCATGCACGGCATCGCGGGCGCGGGCATGGTCGAGCGTGAAGTCGAGCAGCGCCCTGGTCGGCACGCTTGCACCAGTGCGGCCCAGCGCGACGCGCGCGGGCGTGAATGACCTGAGGTCAATGGTTGGGCGGGCCGGAACGGACTTGTCGCTCATTCGGCGGGAACGGCGGCCTCGCGCAGCCGGATCGAATAGTTCGAGGCGTTCTGCCTGCCGCTGGAGGCCGCGCGCGCAAAGGTGATGAGATGATGCGCGACCAGGGTGCATCCGATCAGGCCTTCGAGATCGCCGCGCTTGATGCGTCCCAGCGCGAACTTCCAGAACACGCGCCTGTAGTCGCCGAGCACGCCGACCTTCCAGAAGATGTTGCGCAGCATGACGAGACCACGACGGATGTTGGGCCAGGTCTTCATCTCGTCCGGCACCGGCACCTTGAGCCGGTTCACATAGACGTGGTCGCATTGATGCTGATAGCGCGCATAGACCTTCTCGGGCGCATAAGCGAGCGCCATGGCCTGCTTCCAGGAGGCGACGACCTCATCATAAGGCAGCAGGAAGTCGACGTTGGAATCGCGGCCGTCGTCGTGGATCAGGCGGCCTTCGCGCTCGAGCCGGTCCCACAGCGGCGTCTTCGGCAGCGCCTGCAGCAGGTTGATGGTGAGCAGCGGAATGCGCGATTCCTCGACGAAGGCGAGCAGCGCCTCCCCCGTATTCGGCTTGTCGGTGTCGAGCCCCATGATGATGCCCGAGACGACCTCCATGCCGTAGGAGTTGATGGTGCGCACGCCTTCCAGGATCGGGACCATCATGTTGTGGTCCTTCTGCATCGCCTTCAGCGCGTCGGGATCGGGCGTCTCGATGCCGCAGAAGATGGTGATGAAATAGGCCTCGCGCATCTTCTCGAGGATCTCGGGCCGCTTGGCGATGTTGAGTGTCGCCTCGCAGGCGAGCCGGACCACGTAGCCGGTCCGCTTCTGCCATTCGATCAGATGCGGCAACAGGTCCAGCGCCGCCTTGCGGTTGCCGATGAAATTGTCGTCGACGAAATAGACCGTGTCGGTCATGCCGCATTCGCGCAGGCGGTCGAGCTCGGCGATGATCTGCTGCGGCGTCTTGATGCGCGGGTTGCGGCCGTAGAGGCCGGGAATGTCGCAGAACTCGCACTGATAGGGACAGCCGCTGGAATATTGGATGCTGCCGAGAAAATATTTCTTCACGTCGGCAAGCTCGTAGGCCGGGATCGGAAACTCCGTCATCGGCACGCGATCCTTGGTGGTCAGCACCACCTGGCTCTCTGGGCGAGAGGTGTCGCGCGACAGGATCTCGATCAGCTGGTTGGTGGCATCGCCGAGCTCGCCGACATGGAGATAGTCGAATGACGGGTAATAGTCGGGACAGGCGCTGACGGAGGGGCCGCCGAGCGCAACCGGCAGGTCGAACTCATGCGCGCGGCGGCAGATGTCGTTCATCTGCTGGCGCTGGATGTGCATGCCGCTGACGAAGACCGCCTCGGCCCATTCGAACTCTTCCCTGGTCGTGCGCCGGAGGTTCTCGTCGACGAATTTGACCTGCCAATCCTGCGGCAGATAGGCCGAGATCAGCAACAGCCCCTGCGGCGGCATGAAGGCGCGGACGCCATCGGTCAGGGGATAGGAATGCTCGAACGTACCGAACGAGGAGGTGTAGCGCGGAAACACACAGAGGATCCGCCGGGACGTTCCGTTACTTTCAGCTCGCATCTAAGCTCCCCCGCCACGCTCGACCTGGTTGCGGAAATTGCCAGCCAGACACATAGCGTAATGCTGCCGCCGGAATTTCTCAATATTGTGGCGAAAGCATAATCCCGCGGGCGCCAAATGGTTTCCTGAGAAGAGCCTTCCTCGCTCAGGCGATCAGCCGCGAGGCAAAATCGGGCAGCAGGCCCGCATCGCCGGCAATCCGGAAATCGGCGCCCGCGATGCCCGACCGCGCCAGCCAATCGTCGAATTCCGGGGCGCGGCGCAAGCCGAAGACGTCACGGACATAGAGCGCGTCGTGAAAAGACGTCGACTGGTAGTTCAGCATGACGTCATCGGCGCCGGGGACGCCCATGATGAAGGTGACGCCGGCGGCGGCGAGCAGCGTCAGCAGGTTGTCCATGTCGTCCTGGTCCGCCTCGGCGTGGTTGGTGTAGCAGATATCGATCCCGAGCGGCAGGCCGAGCAGCTTGCCGCAGAAATGATCCTCCAGCCCGGCGCGGATGATTTCCTTGCCGTCATAGAGATATTCCGGGCCGATGAAGCCGACCACGCTGTTCACCAAGAGCGGGGCGAAGGCGCGGGCGACCGCATAGGCGCGCGCCTCGCAGGTCTGCTGGTCGACGCCGTGATGGGCGCCCGCCGACAGCGCCGAGCCCTGGCCGGTCTCGAAATACATCACGTTCTGCCCGACCGTGCCGCGCCGCAGCGACAGCCCGGCCTGCTGCGCCTCCCGCAAAAGCGCAAGGTCGATACCGAAGCTGCGGTTGGCGGCCTCGGTGCCGGCGACCGACTGGAAGACGAGATCGACCGGCACGCCCTGCCCGATCAGCGACAGCGTCGTCGTGACATGGGTCAGCACGCAGGCCTGCGTCGGAATCGTCAGCCGCGCGATGATCTCGTCGAGCAGGCGCAGCAATTGCGCGATCACGGCGGGGTCGTCGCTGGCGGGATTGATGCCGATGCAGGCATCGCCCGCCCCGAGCAGGATGCCGTCGAGGATCGAGGCCGTGATGCCCCTGGCATCGTCGAACGGATGGTTGGGCTGCAGCCGCGTGCTCATCCGCCCCTTCAGGCCGATGGTGTTGCGGAAGGCGGTGGTGACCTCGCATTTCCGCGCCGCCAGGATCAGATCCTGGTTGCGCATCAGCTTCGACACCGCGGCCGCCATCTCCGGCGTGATGCCGCCCGCCAGCCTGCGCAGGACCTCGGGCGTTGCGGCATCCGACAGCAGCCAGTCGCGGAAGGCCCCAACCGTCAGGGATGCCACCGGCGCGAAGGCCGCCGCGTCGTGGCTGTCGATGACGAGGCGGGTGACCTCGTCGGCCTCGTAGGGGATGACCGCTTCCTGCAGGAATTGGGCGAGCGGGACGTCGGCGAGCGCCATCCGGGCCGCGATCGTCTGCTCGGCGGTGTCAGCGGCGATCCCGGCCAGCCGGTCGCCGGAGCGCGGCGGGGTCGCCTTGGCCAGCAGATCGCGCAGGTCCGGGAACGTGTAGGTCGTGGCGTCGATGGTGTGGCGGTAGACCAAGGGCCTCTCCGGGGTTCGTCGGCCGCTGGCCGAGCCCAAGACTGTCCGGACACTATATCCGCGGATCAAGACGCTGAAATATCATAGCTTTCCTTCGACCAATGGCCAACAGAGCCGACCGACGCGTTAACGCCGCATCCATCTTCGTTCTGCATAGTTTTGCATCAATTTTACACGCCCCCGTTCACCGGCCGTTTCAGGCCATTCCGGGCCCCCGAGTACCATGACATCAGACCGATCTGGGAATGCCGCCAAGCTGGCAGGCCGCTTCACGCTTGCCACCAAGCTCTATGCGATCTTCGCGCTGTTCGCGCTGCTCACGGCGGCGATCGCCATGCTGTCCGACTACAACAGCCGCCGCAGCGCCGAGCTGACCAACGCGATCGAGACGGCGAACGCCGCCGCGCTGAACGTCGAGCGGGTCAACTCGCTGGTCTATGCGGTCGTGATGGAATCGCGCGGCGTCTACATGTCGACCGAGCCCAAGGTCGTGAAGAAATACGGCGAGGGCCTGCTCAAGTTCAACGAGCAGATCCTGGACGTCGTGAAGCGCTGGGAGACCATCGTCAGGGCCGACGATGCCGAGCAGTTCGCCACCTTCAAGAAGCGCATCGAGCAATTCGTCGAGTTCCGCAAGGAGCTGGTGCGCCGCGGTGTCGAGATCAATGCGGCCGCGGGCCGCGAATGGGGCGACAACGACGCCAATCGCGCGGTGCGCTCGGCGCTGAACAAGGATCTCGAGGCGCTGTCCAAGGTCTATGCCGAGCGGGCCAGGCAGATCGCGCAGCAGACCGCGGCCAACCATGGATTGTCCTTCGTGCTGACCTGCCTCGGCGGCGTGGCGCTGGCCCTGGTCGTGATCGGCATCGTCATCATCGCCCGCTCGATCGCCCGGCCGCTCGCCGCGATCACCGCGACCATCAAGCAGGTCGCCGACGGCGCCGAGGACGTCGTGGTGCCGCACTCCGACCGCGCCGACGAGATCGGCGCGCTCGCCCGCGCGATCCAGGTCTTTCAGGAGGCCATGCGCCGCAACCGCAACCTCGCCTCGCAGGTCTCGCAGGACTCCGCCGCCCGCGAGGAGCGCGCCCGCCATATCGAGCGATCCGTCGAGCAATTTCGCGAGGCGATCGGCGCGATCATGCGCGGCCTCAGCGACAATGCCTCCGTCATGCGCGAGACCGCGCAGACCATCACCCGCGTCACCGCGGATGCGAACAGCCGCGCCGGCACGGCGGCGAACGCCACCGCGCAGGCCGCGCACAACGTCACGGCGGTGGCGGGCGCGGCCGAGGAGCTGTCCGCCTCGGTGGTGGAGATCGGCCGCCAGGTGCGGCAGAGCGCCGGCGCGGTCGAGCAGACCGGCCAGCGCACCGAGAAGTCGATCTCCGAGATCGAGAGCCTTGCCGCGGCCACGCAGCGCATCGACGGCGTGCTCAATCTGATCCAGGCCATCGCCGAGCAGACCAATCTCCTGGCGCTGAACGCCACCATCGAGGCCGCGCGCGCCGGCGATGCCGGCCGCGGCTTTGCCGTGGTCGCCCATGAAGTGAAGGCGCTCGCGGGCCAGACCGCCAAGGCCACCGCCGAGATCAGCGAGAACGTCGCGATGATCCAGGCCTCGACCCGCAACGCGGTCGACGCCGTGCGCGAGATCGGCGGCGCGGTGCGCGAGATCAACGAGGTCACCTCGGCGATCGCCGGCGCCGTCGGCCAGCAGGACGCCGCCACGCGCGAGATCTCGTCCAACGCGCAGAGCGCCGCGCAGGGCAACGAGACGCTGGTCGCCAACATCACCTCGCTGCGCGACGCCATCGGCGAGACCGACACCGCCGCAGCCTCGGTGCTGACGGCGGCGGGCAGCGTCGCCGAGACCGCGGACACGCTGTCGCGCGAGGTCGAGACGTTCTTCCAGAACCTGCGCGCGGGGTCGGGAGACGGCCGCATCGCCAAGGCGGGATGATCAAGGCGGGATGATCAAGGCGCGGAATGATCGGCGGCGTCCGCCTCTGCAAAGGGAGCGGCTTGCTCCAAACGAAAGTTGCGAAAACAACCCCATGCACAGTAGACGGGGTGAGCATTATCAAGGGCTTGGCGACTCCCGCCGCAATCTGCTGATTTTGCGAAATCGATTTGCCCCGTCGGGCAAAACACCGGCAGGATGCTCGAGCTGACTTCAGTTCCTCGACATCCTGATTGGACGGCCGAAAGGCGGTCTATTGCACCTATCAATCGTCGACGTCACCAGATGAGATTTAGCTTACGGGCTTTCCTTCATTCTCGATGGGACGAAATGTGGACAAATGAAAATCAGGCCGTGAGCGCCTCTCGCGGTAGCAGCCAGGTCGAAATTGAGGTTGCTCGGCCGGCAATTCGGCAGTGACCATTTGGCTTCAATTTCTCGACCCCAAACCCGAGATAAGCTTCCCGCCCCATCGCGCAAAGGAGATCGTCGCTCACGACGACCGATGCGCCAAGCTTCCGTGTCAGCGCTTCGAGCTTGCGCGCGACGTTGACCGTATCTCCGGCGATAGCTTGCTCCAGATGTTGCTCCACTCCGATCTGGCCTATGCCCACCGCGCCATAATGCACGCCAATGCCAATGCTCAACGGCAATTCGCCGCGGGCGCTGCGGTCGGCACTCCAGGCCGCAATCGTCTCCAACATGCCGAAGGCACAGGAGAGCGCGCGGGCGGGCGCGCCGCGCGCACCATAGGAGTCTCCGAATGTCGCGACGATCGCGTCGCCCTGATATTGGATGACGTGGCCCTGATGCTGGATCACTTGCATCGCCATGCGCTGCTGGAAGCTACGCAGGAAGTTGATCGTCTCCGCGGGCGACCAATCTTCCGACATGCAGGTCGACCCGATGATGTCGGCGAACAGGACGGCTGCGTGCTCCACCCGCACGCTGTCCCATGCCGAGGACATGCTAGCGGCGTCCCAGACAGCCGTATGCGAAGGAATACCTGTCAGATTTGCGGCGCTCATGGCGTAACCTCTCTGAGTCCGGTTCAAGCCTGATCGGATGATCAGCTTGTGCCGCACAGCTTGAGCGCGCGGCCCCTGAGCGAAAACAGCATCTCGCGATTGCCATCAGCACCTGGCCGACCAATGACGGCCACGACGCTGTCAAGTTCTGTCAGGTTGTATTAATTCCTGTCACAATGCCCGCGCTTTGTGTCACAATGGCCGCGCTAGACAGGTGTCGGAGCGCCCAATGTCGACTAGTCTTTCCGGACGTCACCTTCTCCGCTTCAGTGCAGACTTGCGGGCCCACCGGGCGACATTTTCACTCAATGATGCCGAATACGCCGATCAAATTCTCAAGGTCTCGCTCAATACTTTCAAAAAATGCGTCCAGCCCGACAGTGACAAGCTTCTGCTTAAGCGGCATACTCTCCTCAATATCCTTGCCAACGCGGGCTTGAATCCGCGAGGCTATGGGCTCGCAATGACGCTTCCGAGTCAATCGTCGCTCTTCGGAGGATATCATGCGAGCGACTACGAGCACCTGTGTGGTCGATTTTTTCTCTACCGGCGTTCCTTTCTGACCGCCCGCAACATTACTTGCAGTGTCCTCGACATCCGGCCAAGCGAGAGTCACGACTGCCTGGCATTCCATGAACTGCACTACTACGTCTCTGACTCAGGCGCGCGAGATGAGATTCAATATTCCGGAAACGTGCACATGAACCAGGAGCGCAACGTTCTCAGTATGCCTGCGTATTTCGAAGGACAGGTGAGGCTGACTCTCCTGCAGCCGGAACGGCTCGGCAAATCCAAGGTGAAGATGCGCGGCGCGGTCCTGACGTTTGGCAATCCAAAGGGGTACTGGCAGCCGACCGTCTCCTGCGTCTTTGTCGATGGACCGGTCGAGATCAAGGTTGCGCATCCAAGGAATCTCTGCAGGACTATTCGGGAAGGATCGGAGGAGCACGCAGCCCTCTCCGCCGAAATGGCGCGTGTCGAGGAACACGCGACGATCATGACGCCCTTGATGTGGTCCAAGCTGCAGGCCGGAGCAACAGTCGCTTAGGGAATCGTCATGGCGCGCACGCCACGCATCGCGGTGATCCTCGACGAAAATACCAGTGGCGATGGAAGCCGCTACGAAGCTTCGAAGAGCTATTTCACAGCGATCCGCGATGCCGGCGGCCTGCCGTTCGGCATCCCCTACCTCCCTGAGATCGTGGGGCCGGTCGCCGAAGAGTTCGATGGCCTGCTTTGCGTTGGGGGACGGTTCGCTTACCCGGACGACTGGTATCTTCAGGGCCAGCCTTCGAGAGCTCCGCCTTCTGAGAGGTTGGTGATTGAGCGTGAAATCACCGTTGAATTTCTGCGCCGTGAAAAGCCCATTCTCGGGATCTGCGCCGGCATGCAGCTGCTTGCTGGTCTTCATGGCTGCCGGTTGTGGGCTGACGTCAGGGCTTCCGGCGCCTCCATCGTCGAGCACGACAAGCGAGGTTCGCTGCATAATGTGACGCTCATCCCCAACACGAAGCTTGCGGCCTTGGCCGGAGTTCCCGCAATGCTGGTCAATACGTTGCATCGGGAGGCCGTTGGCGAGTTGTCCTCGTCCGTGATCGCCAGCGCCCACTCCGATGACGGAGTCATCGAAGCGATCGAGATTCCAGCGCACCCCTTTGCGATCGGCCTTCAGTGGCATCAGGAGCAGTTCGCCGCCGCCGATCACCCCGGCAACCAGGTGTTTCGGGGCTTCTTGAACGCATGTGGACCTGGCGACGGCGACTGACCGACAATGAGAGGGAGACTGCCATGCGAAGCACGTACTTCCGGACGGTGGCGCTAGGGTTGGGGCTCGCCATCCTCGGCGTTCGCGTTCCCGCCATGGCACAAAGCGAGATTGTCCCGACCGCCAAGCTCGTGTCCATCGATTGGACGGAGGCGGTTCAAGGCGTTGTGGCCATTGCGCCTAGCCTCGGGGCGCCCTCAAAGAGCCTTACGGCAAAGCTTCCGCCAGGCATCGTTCGACGACTCGAAGGCCGTGTCATTGCGGACAAGGCGGCGTTGCGGCCGTTGGTGTTGCTCAATGCGATCACGGCTGGCGTCAATCCGGGCATTGCCAAGGTGCCGATCCCCGTACTGGCACCGTTCGACACCTCTCGATATGTGGCCAGTTTCGCAGGCTTGCGAGGCGGGGCGCCAAAAGACACGAACGCCTTTCTCAGCCCCGCAGCCAGCCAAATGCAGTTCCTCGGCAAAACCACCGGCTATGACGTCATTCTCACCGTCAAACCGTCACTGCTCCCAGGCGGCTACAAGGTGAACGCAGATCTCGTGCAGGTTCATCTCGGCGGGACCGGCCTGCTGTATGACGCCAGCAGTGAGGACAAAAGCGACGTGGACGCGCGCCGTGGCGATGTTGTCGAGGACCCGACACTGCAGGACATGTATCCGCGGCTCCGACGCAACGTCAGCGACGATGGCCTGACTTACACCTTCGTAAAGTACGGCGTTTTCTACTTCGCAAACATATCCTGTGCCGCCGATCCGCCGTTTGTTGCGGATTACCCCTGTGCGGAGGTCGAGGGGATTCTCCGGACGATGCTTCGCGATCTCCGCCTTATCGGTGGCCTGCCGCTTCCCATTCCTCATGCTGCAGGAAGCGTATCGCCGCGCCCCGCGGCAACAAGCCCGAGCTTCACATACCATGCGCCGGGCAATCTCCTGCGGGGAACAGGCCAGGACGGTCTCGGAGGCGTGACGACAAGAATTGTGTGGGGCGGGGGTCATTTGCGTTTCCCGATCGAGCTGGATGCGGCCTACGCCAATTCACAAACCTTCATGCATGGCGGCGATTGTCTCGGTCGCAAGATCCAAGTGGACCACAATCGCTACAAATGCCAGCAGAACCCGGGCAAGATCCTCGAGCCTCGCGAAGACAACGCGGAGAACTACGCCTATCCCTGGCGCGACAATTACTGCGAGGAACGGAATGACAATACGCGGGAGCCCAAGGACTGCCCGGCAAGAAAGAGGGCTCACGAGGGCCAGGACATCCGGCCTCGCGCGTGCCAATTTGACGGGACGCGTTGCAAGATCAACCTGTACAACGTCGTCGCTGTGACCAAGGGCTCCGCGCTTTGGAAGCCCAACAACACTGTGAAGTTCATCGCCGAGGACGATACCGGCGTGTATTTCGTTTACCTGCACATGAGCCCCGACTCGCTCAGGCGCGCCGGCCTGAAGAAGGGCAAGTTGGTACCCCGAGATCGCGGAAAGAAGATCGGCGAGGTCGGGAATTGGATGCACACCGACCCGAACGGCACGACGGCACATCTGCACTTCGAGATCCGGGCGCAGACGGAAACCTGCGGAGGCTACGGCTGCACGTCGTCCCCCTACTGGACGCTTATTCGGGCGTATGAGGCGCTGATCGGCATGCAGGGAACGGAACTTCCCTGACTGCAGGATGGCGCCGGAAGAACGGCGTGCGGCTTTGATTTCGCGGCCGCCAGGATCGTGAGTTCGTTCGGCAATTGTCGGAGCAGTCCGCCCCGAGCGCGGTTGGCTTTGGGGCGTGGCGCTCCTTTTTGGCAAGGGAGAATGTACGATGACGCTTGCACGTCGGAGCTTTTTGCGTGTGATCGGAGCAGGGCTTGCGGCACCGGCGCTGACGCGCGCAACGTGGAGCCAATCCACCGGGAGTTATCAGGCCGCAGATGCGGTTGCGGCAATCGAGCCAAACCCCGATTTCACCTATGCCCCAGGGCTCACGCCGCTCAAGGCGGCACTGCGGCCTTATCGAAACAAAACCTACCGGTTGGAGAAGCAGGTGCTGAGCGGCGGCAAGTTCGTCGTTCACAATTACGGGCATGGCGGTGCCGGCATCACGATGAGCTGGGGGTGTGCGCAGGAGGTCGCGGACATCGTGACGGCGCAGTTTCCAAACCCGGCGGGAAAGCCGGTTGCTGTCCTCGGGGCCGGAGTCATGGGCCTGACGGCAGCGACGTGGTTGACCGAAAAATTGAGAATGCAAGTGACCGTTTTTGCCAAGGATTTCATCCCGCAGACGACATCGAACGTCGCCGGTGGCCAATGGGCTGCCTCGAAGGTGGCGTATCTGCCCGGCGAGAAGGACAAATTCATCCGGATCCTGCGCCGCTCCCACAAGGAGCATGGGCTGCGCGGCAACACGTACGGTGTCTCCCCCCGAGAAAACTACTCTCTCGTTCCGCTCCCCGCGTTTCAGGATGTCCCGCCCGATCTCGTTCCTCGAACTCAATTGAACCGGCTGCCGTTCACACCGATGAACCAACCAGGGTGGAAATACTCAACCCTGCTGGTCGAGCCTCCGATATTCCTGACCAAGCTCCAGCAGGAGCTGCAGAAGAACGGCGTGCAATTCGTTTACAGGGAGTTCTTCGATGAAGATCAGGTTCGCGACCTTGCACAGGACATCATCATCAATTGCACCGGGGCGGGGTCCGACGCTATCTGGCACGACCCTGATCTGGCGCCGATCAAGGGGCAGCTGGTGTTGTTGCCGGCGCAGCCCCGGCTCCAATATCTCTTCAGCGGGAGCGGTTACGTGTTTCCGCGTGCAGACTGCGTCGTGGTAGGCGGCACCGAGGAAACGAGTTTTTCGGATGGAGATCCCGATCCTCAACGCTGCGCGGCTCTGGTCAAGCACCTGAAAGATCTATTCGATGGCGTTGGGCCGATTGCTCCTCCGACTTTCATGATCCAGGATGAGTGACGGATGGACGGCTTGTCGTACGCATCCGGGTCCAGGCACGGCGGACGACGGCAATCCTACCCGATCACCCCGCCGCGCCTGATCAGCTCCTTCCCCACCGCGGCCAGGTGCACCTGGTCCGGGCCGTCTCCGATGCGGATGAAGCGGGCGTAGACGTAGGCGCGGGCGAGGAAGGTGTCCTGCGAGACGCCGGCGGCGCCGTGGATCTGGATGGCGCGGTCGATGACGCGGGCGGCCATGCTGGGAACGACGATCTTGGCCGCGGCGATCAGGTCGCGCGCGGCCTTGTTGCCCTCGCGGTCCATCTTGTCGGCGGCCTGCAGCGTCAGCAGGCGGGCCTGCGCGATCTCGCAGAAGGAGTGCGCGATGTCCTCGCGCACCGAGCCTTGCTCGGCGAGCGGCTTGCCGAAGGCGACACGCGACACCGCGCGCTGGCACATCAGTTCGAGCGCGCGCTGGGCGCATCCGATCAGCCGCATGCAATGGTGGATACGGCCGGGACCGAGCCGCCCCTGCGCGATCTCGAAGCCGCGCCCTTCGCCGAGCAGGATGTTTTCGGCGGGCACGCGGACGTTGTCGTAGACGATCTCGGGATGGCCGACCGGGGCGTCGTCATAGCCGTAGGTCAGCATGTCGCGGACGATGCGCACGCCGGGCGTGTTCCTGGGCACCAGGATCATGGATTGCTGGCGATGACGGTCGGGATCGTCGGGCGCGGTCTTGCCCATCACGATCAGGATCTCGCAATCCTCGTTCATCGCGCCCGAGGTGAACCACTTCCGCCCGTTGACGACGTAGTCGCTGCCGTCACGCGTGATGGCGCACTGGATGTTGGTGGCGTCGCTGGAAGCGACCTGCGGCTCGGTCATCGAGAAACCGGAACGGATGCGCCCCTCCAGCAGCGGCTTCAGCCAGCGCTCCTGCTGCGCCTCGGTGCCGTAATTCGCCAGCACCTCCATGTTGCCGACGTCGGGCGCCGAGCAGTTGAACACCTCTGGCGCCCAGAGGATGCGCCCCATGATCTCCTTCACGGGCGCGTATTCGAGATTGGACAGACCCGGTCCGTGCTCGCCGGATAGAAACAGGTTCCAGAGCCCCTGCTCGCGCGCCATCTTCTTCAGTTCCTGCAGCACGGGCGGCGTCTTGTAGCGTGCGGCGTCCGGCTTCACCTGCTCGTAATAGAGCTCCTCGACCGGCTCGACATGCGTCCGCATGAACTGGCGGACGCGCGCCTGAAGCTCCAGCGAACGGGCGGAGTGTTGAAAGTCCATGATGGGTCCTCCTGTTCGCCTCGTCGCGCGTCAGTCGTAGGGTGGGCAAAGCGAAGCGTGCCCACGCATTGTTTGCGACCGAGAGAGGTGGTGGGCACGGCGCTTTTGCGCCTTTGCCCACCCTACGATTTCTGACTCGCGGAGAGATACCTCTCACGTCCCCTTCAGCAATTCGCTCGCCACCACCCAATCGTTGCCGTCGAACTGCAGCATGTAGCCGTCCTTGATCGGGCGGAAATCCTGCGGCGTGGTGTTGAGGGTGATGCCGGGCATCAGGAGCGACAGCGGCACGCTCTTCAGGTTCGCGGCCTGCGCCATGATGTTCTCGCGCGTCAGATTGTCCTTGCACTGCTTCAGCAGCACCACCAGGGCCTCGGCGACGGTGTAGCCGTAGAGGCCGGCGACGTTGTTGACGTCGGCGTTGGGCAGGCGCTTCTTCATGAAGTCGATATAGGCCGTCATGGCCGGATCGTCCTTTGGCTGCTCGACGAACGGCTTGAGCGCGCCGAGCGACAGCACGCCCTTGCCGGCTTCGACGCCCGCCGGCACCATCACGGTGGCCTTGTTGGCGCAGCCGCTCGCGATGAAGCGCATCGCCTGCCAGCCGACCTCGTGCGCCTTGCGGATCGCCTGCGCGCAGGCGCGCGGCGTCACCGAATAGATCAGGAAAACGTCGGCCTTGGTGCTCGCCAGCGTCAGCACCTGGGAATCGACGGTGGGGTCGGCGACCTCGAAGCTCGACGCCATCGCGATCGCCTTGTCGGCGTCCGCGCCGAGCGCCTCCTTGACGCCGCGCAGATATTCCTTGCCGGCATCGTCGTTCTGATAGAGCACCGCAAAGCGCGCATTCGGGTTCTTGGCGCGGGCATAGGCGACGTCGATCGCGGCTTCGCTGGTATAGTTCGGCGCCCAGGGCAGCGCCATCGACCAGGGCATGTTGGCCGGATCGTTCCACTTCGAGGCCGAGCTGATCAGGAACAGCTGCGGCACCTTGTTGCTGTTGAGATATTTCGCGATCGCCGAGCTCGGCGCGGTGCCCATGGTGGCGAAGATGAAGGCAACGCCGTCGCCCTCGACGAGGCGCCGCGCCGCCTCCATGGTCTTGGGCGGCGAGAACGCGTCGTCCAGCGAGATCAGATTGAGCTTGCGGCCGTTCACGCCGCCCTTGTCGTTGACCTCGTCGAAATAGGCCGCGATGACCCGGCCCGTGATGCTGAGCGGCGAAGCCGGCCCGCTATAGGGCATGGTGTTGCCGATCTTGATCTCGGTGTCGCTGACGCCGGGACCGTAGGATTTTTGCGCGGAGACAGGGGTCGACAGGCAGGCGGCAGCCAAAGCTGCGGCCAGGACCAGAGCGGCTTTCATGGTTTCTCCCCGATGATTGTCGCCGCGCGACGTCATGCGTGAACGCGCGGCGCGCTGCTTTTTTTGTCAGCGCGTCAGATCAGCGGAGTTTCGCAAGGGGGTCTTGCGTCGAGTTGCTGATGGCCCGGCACTCAGCGCGCAGGAGCTAGCGGCGCTGCTTCAAGCTGAGACCAAGGCTGACCCAGCCCGCACCCGCCATGATCAGGTCGATGCCGAGAAACAGGCCGAGGATGTAGACGCTGTTCACCGGCCAGCGCGCCAGGATCAAAAGCCCGAGCAGCAGCGTGACGACGGCCGACAGCGCCACCCAGACCCACGGGCTCTCGCGCTTCATGCTGAAAGCGAGAAACAGCCTGACTGCGCCCGAGGCCAGCAGCGAAGCGCCGAGAAAGAGAGTGAGCAGCACGGCGGCAAAGAGCGGGTTCTCGAAGGTGAGGAATCCGGCAACGATGTAGAGCACGCCGAGCAAGGCCCAGATCAGGAACTTGCCCCAGCTCTTCATCTGGAATGCGCCGATCACCTCGGTCACGCCGGCAACGATCATCATCGCACCGACCACGATCACGCTCGCCACCGTTGCCATCATCATGCTGCCGAGCGCGACGAAGCCGGCGATGAGGTAAACGACGCCGAGGGCAACGATCCAGCCCCATTTGGCATGGAGCGCCGAGATACCCGAGCCGAGACTGGAAGGGTGAGACGTATCTGAGGCACTTGTCATGGGCCACTCCTGCATGCGAAGCCCGCGGGCACACGCCAGGATAGCACGCACCGCACCGGGACGACAGCCAGCAGATCAGCCCTTACCCGCCGCAACGTTGACGCAAATCAAGATCGGGCGCGCCGCTTCAGCCGTGCGAGCGCTCCATCTCCAATTCGGCCTTGAGATTATCGAGATCGCGATAAATTGAAGCGACCGCCAGAACGCGACCGCCCTTGCGGTACTTCAACAGGCAGTCCTTTCCGGAGATGCTGCCGTCGATCGCAATGTCGTCGAAGTTCTCGGCGTGACCGACATAGTTAATCGGCACGTCGTAGTGCTGGCTCCAGAAGAACGGCACGGCGTCGAAGCGCTCGCGCCTGCCGAGCATGTTGCGCGCCGCCGTCTGCCCCTGCCGCTCCGCCACCACCCAGTGCTCGACGCGGATGGTCTGCCGCGAACGCGGATCGGGCCAGCGGGCGATGTCGCCGGCCGCGAAAATGCCGGCCACGCTGGTCTCCAGATATTCGCTCACGCTGACGCCGCGATCGGCCGCCAGCCCCGCCTGCTCGGCGAGCGCGAGGCGCGGCTTGACGCCGATGCCGACGACGACGAGGTCAGCCTCGATGACGGCGCCGCTCTTCAGCGTCGCGCGCATGCCGTCGAGCCTCTCCACCGTATCCTTCAAGTGGAAGACGACGCCGTTCTCCTCGTGCAGAGACCGGACGAAATCGCCCATCTCGGCGCCGAGCACTTTCTGCATCGGCCGCTCCTCCGGCGCGACCACGTGCACCTCGATCTTGCGGGCCCGCAAGGAGGCCGCGACTTCCAGGCCGATGAAGCTGGCGCCGATCACCAGCGCGCGCCTCGCACTTGCTGCGGCCTTGATGATGGCGCGGCTGTCGGCGACCGAGCGCAAGGTGTGAACGTGCGGCTGGTCCGCGCCGGGAATCTGCAACTTGACCGGCTCGGCGCCGGTCGCGAGCAGCAGCCGGTCGAACGGCAGCTTGTCGCCATTTCCGAGCGTGACGCTGCGCGTCTTCGCATCGATCGAGGCGACGTCGGTGTTGAGGCTGAGATCGATGCCGGCGTCCTGGTAATAGTCCTCACCGCGCAGCGGCAACCAGTCCTCCGGCGCGTTGCCCGCGAGGTAATCCTTGGACAGGTTGGGCCGGTCGACCGGCATCGCACCGTCATTGCTCAGCATGGTGATGGCGCCGGCAAAGCCCTCGCGCCGGAGCGTCTCGGCGGCGGAGAAGCCGGCGGCGCCGCCGCCGACGATGACGAACTTCTCCGACGTCGGCGCGCTGCGATGTGCGGCCGGCGGCGTCAGCGCCTCGCGCTTGCGCCGAACGACGATGCTGTCCCGATCGCGAGTGACCTCCCAGACCGCCAATGCATTCAACGCCGGCGGGCGGGTGGCCTCCCCGGTGCGCAAGGAGAAGCAGGCATGATGCCAGGGACAGCGGATGGTATCGCCCACCACCAGGCCCTCGGCGAGCGGACCGTGATAATGGCTGCAGGCCGGCTCGATCGCGAAGATCTCGCTGCCCGCCTGCACCAGCAGGACGTCTTGCTCCCCGACGTGACCGAGCAATTTGCCGTCCTTGAACGCGCTCAGCGATATGCCCTTGCTCAGATCGGGTCCGCTCGGCTTGTTGTCCTCGGCCATGGCGACGCCTCCTTCTTGCGCGTGCGGATCAATCGTCCGAATTGGCGAGCCCCAGCAGCTCCTGGCGCGTCAGCGCATTGTCGCGGAACACGCCCAGCATGCGGCTGGTGACGAGATCGGTCCCGGGCTTGTGCGCACCGCGCGTGGTCATGCAATGATGCGTCGCCTTGATGATAACGCCGACGCCTTCGGGCTTGAGCACGTCGTTGATGGTATTGGCGATCTGCGCGGTCATCTTCTCCTGGATCTGGAGCCGTTTGGCGTAGACGTCCACCACGCGCGCAAGCTTGGAGATGCCGACGACGCGCCCCTGCGGAATATAGGCGACCCAGGCGCGGCCGACGATCGGCGCCATATGGTGCTCGCAGTGGCTCTCGAAGCGAACGCCGCGCAGCACGATCATCTCGTCATAGCCCTCGATCTCCTCGAAGGTCTTTTGCAGGATCTCGGTCGGGTCCTGCGCGTATCCGGAGAAATACTCCTCGAAGGCGCGTGCGACCCGGTCCGGCGTCTCGCGCAGGCCGTCGCGCCCGGGATCATCGCCGGCCCAGCGGATCATGGTCCGGATCGCCTGCTCGACCTCCGCCCTGTCGGGCCGTTCGACCGGCGCCTGCGCCACCGCGACACGTTCGAGCTTACGCACGTGCGACTCCATCGAGATCCTCCCCTGCAATGAGCCGCACAGGTTGAGCGGCCCCACAGCTTGGACGGCTGCAATCGGAAAAGGTTCCCGCCGATCAGGGAAAATTGGGAGGGGCGGAGCTTGGACTGCCTATGCCGCAGCCGCCTTCCGGACGTCGATCACGGCCTGCGCCCATTCGGCCGGCCGCTCCTGCGGCAGATTATGACCGGCATCGGTGAAGACGCGCCGCTCGAAGAAGCCCTCGAACTTGCGCGCGTGATGGGCGGTGCCGGGATTGACGCCGTCGCTGTCGCCGTCGATCGCAATGGCCGGGACGCGGATCTGCGGCTGGCCGGCGAGCCTCGCCTCGATTTCCGCATAGGCGGGATCGCCCGCGACCAGCGCGTAGCGGTGGCGGTAGGAATGGATCACGACATCGACGAAATCGGGATTGTCGAAAGACACCGCGCTCCGCTCGAACGTTGCGTCGTCGAACGCCCATTTCGGCGACCACATCGCCCAGAGCTGGCGGGCGAAGCCGCGCCGGTTGCGCTCCAGCGCGCGGCGGCCGCGCTCGTTGTGGAAGAGATATTGATACCAGAGTGCCGCCTCCTCGGGCGGCGAGGCCGGCTCCATGGCACGGGCGATGTTCTGGATGTTGTAGGAATTGCCGCTGACCAGCCCGATCACGCGATCCGGATGGAGTGCTGCGACCACGCAGGCCGCGCGCCCGCCCCAGTCATAGCCGCCGACGATTGCGCGCCGGATATCGAGCGCGTCCATGCAGGCCAGGAGATCGGCGCCGAGTGCTGCCTGCTCGCCGGAGCGCAAGGTCGAGGCGCTGCGGAAGCGCGTCGGCCCATAGCCGCGCAGCCATGGCACCAGTACCCGCGCACCGGCCTCGGCGAGGATCGGCGCGGTCTCGGCATAGGCGTTCACGTCGTAGGGAAAGCCGTGGCCCATGATGCAGGGCCAGCCGTCGGGCGCGCCGTATTCGCGATAGGCGATGTCGAGGATGTCCGTGGTGATGGTTTTTTGTTGCATGGTTTTGCTCACGGATTTTGCGCACTATCGTAGCCCGGATGAGCGCAGCGATATCCGGGATGCGGCGCCGCCGGCCCCGGATATCGCTGCGCTCATCCGGGCTACAACGGGCCTATGTCTGCGGCCCGGACAGCGAGATGTCGCGCTCGGCGCGGAACACGTTGCTGTAGAGGTTGGCGATCCATTGCCGGCCGATCTCGGTCTTGTTGAGATAGCCGATCTCGGTTTGGATGTGCGGTGCGACGCTGTTCCAATAGAACTGCGGATAGCGGTTCACGATGTCGGCCGGCGAATCGTAGCCGAGCTGGCGATTCATGCCGACTTCCTCGAACTCGTAATAGAGCGCGTTGGCCTTGCGCAGATAGTTGGGATCGCCGAGCTGGCCGATGAAGTCGGCCGCGCGCAGGATCGAGGCCTCGTCGTCGTATTCCTGGCCTTGGCGGGCCGGAAAGCGCGTGCCCTCGATGGCGCGGGCAACGCGCTCCGGATCGAGCCCGGGAATATGCCGCAACCGCCGCGTCACATACAGTTTCGAGCGGTCGACGTGATACATCATCAGGCTCGCGTCCGATGCCCCGCGCGGCAACGAGATCTTGGTGTCGGCCGCGTCGATGACGAAGCCGTCGGCGTCGTCCTCCTCGAACAGCCCGCGCACATAGCCGATGTCGTGGGCGAGGCAGGCGATCAGGATATGGACGTAGTCTTCAGCCGACAGATGGGTATGGAGGCTCCGGCCGCGCAGGATGGCCTGGGCTGCCAGCGTCACCAGCATCGTGTGCTCGATATTGTGATAGAGCGCATCGCTGTTGCCGATGCATTCCATCGCGGTGCGGGTCGCGCTCTCGACGATATTGGCAGAAGTCTCATCGTACCGGCGACGCATGAACTTACCGAGGAAGTCCTCGAGGGATTCAGCCGCCAGTCTCGGTAAGGTTATCATGGATGCAGCCCCGTCCGCCGCTGGTGTCCCACGCTCTCTCCCGACGCCTCTGTTGTTCTCGACGCGGCGCCAGCATAGCCCATCTTGGGCCGGCTGACCAAACGCTTGAATGAAAACACGCAAAAATGTTGCGGTTGCGCTCTGCGACATCCTGGTTGTGCTGACGGCGCGCTACGCCCTGTCGGGCGGCGCCCGAGGGGGCTGGCCCGCAATCATTCCACCAGCACCACGTCGACGGCGACGCCGAGTTTCTGCTTGGGCGAGCCGACGATGATGCCGTCGACCGGCGAGACGTCGGAAAAGTCGCGCCCGACCGCGAGCACGATATGGTCGTTGCCGATCAAGAGGTCGTTGGTCGGGTCGAAATCGACCCAGCCGAGCTCCGCCCCGCACCACAGCGATACCCAGGCATGGGTGGCGTCGGCGCCCTGCAGGCGGGGCTGGCCCGGTGCTGGAATGGTGCGCAAATAGCCGCTGACATAGGCCGCCGGCAGACCGAGCCCGCGCAGCCCCGCGATCATCACATGGGCAAAATCCTGACAGACGCCGTGGCGCTTGTCGAAGACCTCGCCGAGCGGGGTCGAGATCACCGTCGCCTTGGGGTCGTAGCGGAAGTCGGCGCGGATACGGTGCATGAGGTCGACCGCGCCTTGGAGGATGCCCGCACCGGGTGCAAAGCTCAAACTCGCATAGGCGCTGACCGGGCGCAGCACCGGCACCAGCGGGCTCGCAAAGACATAACCGATCGGCGAGGACGGCCCGAGGCTCGTCGCTTCGAAGGCGACGTCACGGATGCTTTCCCAGGGCGGACTGACGGCGTCGCGCGGCGGCGGCCGGCGTGACACGGCGACGCGCGAACGCGAGTCGATCCGAAGATTGCGATGCGCGGCCTGGATCACGATGCTCTCGGTCAGCGTGCCGAAGAAATCGTGCCGCACGTTGCGCTCGGCAGGCCGCGGACGGATCTCGACGCCGTGCGAGATCAGCTCCTGGCCGCCGCCGCTTCTGGGCTCGAGCCGCAGCGTGCAGCGGGCGAAGCTGACGGGACTCTCATATTCGTAGGTGGTGACGTGACGGATGTCGTAGATCACGCCAGCCCCGTCAGCTTTTCCGGCCGGGCGGCATTGGGGCCATGCGGGAAGTAGTGCTGCCCGATCGCCTCCGCGAGGCTGAGCAGGTCCTGCTCCAGCGCAAACAGCATCTTGACCTCGAGCTTCTCGGCCTCCGCCGTTGCAAGCATCGCCTGCATCGCCACCGCGAGCCGCTGCGGCTTCTCGATCAGGCCGTGCTCCTTCAGGCTCGGCAGCGCTTCAATATGCTCGTTCAGCGTCGTCACCTGGAACGCCACCGAACGCGGATTGTAGCCGTCGAGCACGGCGAGGTCGCGCACCGGCGCCAGGATCGGCGCCAGCAGATAGCGCGAGCGGTAGGTGATCTGGCAATCCACCAGCGTCAGCAGGATGTCGAGGTCCTCGTCGCCGGCCTCGTCATAGGCGAATTGCCGCGTGAAGCGCGTGGTGTTGATGGCGCGCTCGACGCGGCGGCCGATGTCGAGAAAGCGCCAGCCGGCGGCGCGGTTCATGTTCTCTTGCGCGAGGCCTGCGAAGCTCGCCAGCTCCTGCAAGGTCAGCTCGGCCGCGCTCAGCACGCTGTCGTCGTCCTCGACCTCATAGGCAAGGCGCTCGGCCATCTCGGTGATGACCTGCCAGGCATCGGGCGACAGCCGCTCGCGCAACGAGGTCGCCGTGCGCTGCGCCGCGCGCACCAGCGACAGGGCCGAGCCGAAACGCGCCTCGCTCTGCAGCGCTTCGGCCACGATGCGCCCTGCGGCCGCGCGCGAGGTTTGCGAGACCGCGCCCCAGGCCACCAACAGGCGCTGGATGCGCTCGGCCGATTGCACCGAGGCCGCGGTGCCCTTGTTGGGCCCGCTCGGCGAGCCCAAGGCGCGCACGAGGCGCAACGTCGCCTCGGCGCGTTCGAGATAGCGGCCGAGCCAGAACAGATTGTCGGCGGCGCGGCTCGGCAGCACGCCGGCGATGCGGCGGATGCTGACCTTGTCGGTCGCCGGCAGCAAGGTCGCGGTCGGGACTTGCTTGTCGGAGACGACCCAGACGTCGGCGGCACGCGCACCGTCGCCCATCGACACCGCGCGCGCGTCCGCCTGCTCGGCGATGCGGCAGAAGCCGCCGGGCATGATGGCCCAGCCGTCGGGCGTCGCCGCGGCGAACACGCGCAGCACGAACGGACGCGGCGTGATCTGGCCCTGCTCCCACACCGGCATGGTCGAGAGCCGCACCACCTCCTGGCCGACATAATCCATGCCGCGCGCGGCGATGGCTTCGACCAGGCGCTGGCGGTCGCTCGCATCAAGCTCGCTCGCGAGCACCGGGCCGCTGGAGTCGAAGCCGGGCACGCCGCGCCGGTAGGCGCCTTCGATCGCGACCTCGTCGAGCCGCGCCAGCACCTCCTCGCGCGCGACGCGCTGGCCGCACCACCAGGTCGCGATATGCGGCATCTTCAGCTCCTCGCCGAGCAGGCGGCGGCTGAGCGCCGGCAGGAAGCCGAGCAGCGCCCGCGCCTCCAGGACGCCGGAGCCCGGCATGTTGGCGACGACGACGCCGTCCTTGCGCAGCACGTCGATCAGGCCGGGCACGCCGAGATGCGAGGACGCATCGAGCTCGAGCGGATCGAGCGAGTTGGAATCGACCCGGCGCAGCAGAACGTCGAGCCGCTTGAGGCCGGCAACGGTGCGGATGTGGATGCGGTTGTCGCTGACGGCGAGATCGTCGCCCTCGACCAGCAGGAAGCCGAGATAGCGCGCCAGCGTCGCATGTTCGAAATAGGTCTCGCTGAAGCTGCCCGGCGTCAGCACGCCGATGCGCGGCTCGTCACGGTCGGCGCGCGCGCGCAGTGAGTCGCGGAACGCCTCGAAGAACGGCGCGACGCGCGGCACGTTCATCGACTTATAGAGGTCGGAGAAGGCGCGCGAGAGCACCAGGCGGTTCTCCAGCGCGTAGCCCGCGCCCGATGGCGCCTGGGTGCGGTCGCCGAGCACCCACCAGCGGCCGTCGGGCCCGCGCCCGACATCGGCGGCATAGAGCGACAGATAGCGCCCGCCCGGCGGCGGCACGCCGCAGACGGGACGGAGGTATTCGGGGCTGCCGGCGATCGCGGCCGCGGGCAGCGCGCCCTCGGCGACCAGGCGTCCCTCGCCATAGAGGTCGCGCAGCACGCGTTCGAGCAGTTCGGCGCGCTGGGTGATGCCGGCGCAGAGCTGCTGCCAGTCGGCCTCGTCGATCAAAAGCGGCAGATGGCTGATCGACCAGGGCCGGTCGGCGCTGTCGCCGGGGGCCCGGTAGGTGACGCCGGCCTCGCGGAGGTGGCGGTCGGCCATGCCGAATCGCCGCTCGATCTCGTCCGGCGCGAGCGCACCGAAGGCCTCGAAGAAGCGGCTCCAGACCGCGCGCGGGGCGCCGTCGGGACCCAGGAACTCGTCGGGAATGCCGGGCAGGCGGCGATAGTCGCGGACCCATTGCGCGAAGCGGCGCTGGCCTTCACGCTGGCTCTCACGTTGTCCTGGCGCCCTACCCGCCTTGTCGTCCTCTTCGGCTGCGCCCTCGGCCATGCGCCTCTCCCTGCCCCACCATCATACTCATTGCAGGAGCGGGGTCCGCAAGTCGAGGGTCAGGGGGAACTCATTTGTGCGTTCCTCGGGCGGCGGCTGGATGGGCCCCGGCGTATGGCCGTGGTCCTGGAAGCGCGCCAGACGCCGCGCCTCGGCTTCATAGGTGTTGACCGGCTTGGTGTCGTAGCTGCGGCCGCCCGGATGGGCGACATGGTAGACGCAGCCGCCGAGCGAGCGGCCGTTCCAGCTGTCGATCAGGTCGAAGGTCAGGGGCGCGTGGACCGGGATGGTCGGATGCAGGCCGGAAGCCGGCTGCCAGGCCTTGAAGCGGACGCCGGCCACGGCCTCGGCCGAGCGGCCGGTCGAGGTCATCGGCAGGCGGCGGCCGTTGCAGGTGACGATATGGCGGCCCTCGACGAACCCCTCCGCCTTGACCTGGAGCCGCTCGACCGACGAATCGACATAACGCACGGTGCCGCCGGCCGAGCCCTCCTCGCCCAGCACGTGCCAGGGCTCCAGCGCCTGGCGCAGCTCCAGCGTCACGCCGCCATGATGAACGCGGCCGAAGGCGGGAAAGCGGAATTCGAGCTGCGCCAGATACCATTCCGGCTCGAACGGATAACCGAACTGCTTGAGCTCGCCGAGCACGTCCAGAAAATCGTCCCAGATGAAATGCGGCAGCATGAAGCGGTCGTGCAGCGCGGTGCCCCAGCGCACGAACTTGCCGTGCTGCGGCTCGCGCCAGAATTTCGCGATCAGCGCGCGGATCAACAGCTGCTGCGCCAGCGACATGCGCGGGTCCGGCGGCATTTCGAGCGCGCGGAATTCGACGAGCCCGAGCCGGCCGGTCGGTCCCTCCGGCGAATAGAGCTTGTCGATGCAGATCTCGGCGCGATGGGTGTTGCCGGTGATGTCGACGAGCAGATGCCGGAACAGGCGGTCGACCAGCCACAGCGGCGCCTGAGTGCCCGGCGGCGGCACGTGCGAGAGCGCGATCTCGAGCTCGTAGATGCTGTCGTGCCGGGCTTCGTCGATGCGCGGCGCCTGGCTGGTCGGGCCGATGAACAGGCCGGAGAAGAAGTAGGACAGCGAGGGATGCCGCTGCCAATACAGCACGAGACTCTTGAGCAGATCCGGCCGGCGCAGGAACGGCGAGTCCGGCGGGCTCGAGCCGCCGACCACGACGTGGTTGCCGCCGCCGGTGCCGGTGTGGCGGCCGTCGACCAGGAAGCGGTTGGCGCCGAGGCGCACCTTGCCGGCATCCTCGTAGAGGCCGGTGGTGATCTCGACCGCCTCGCCCCAGTTCTTCGCCGGCTGGATGTTGATCTCGATGACACCGGGATCGGGCGTCACCTTGATCACCTCGATGCGCGGATCGAACGGCGGCGGATAGCCTTCGACATGGACGGGGAGCTGCATCTCCTCGGCGGTGGCTTCGAGCACGGCGACCAGCTCGAGATAATCCTCGATGCGCTCGACCGGCGGCATGAAGGCGCAGATGACGCCGTCGCGGACTTCCACCGACAGCGCGGTGCGCACCGGGACGGCCGTGTTGAGCTGCTCGGGCGCGACCCGCGGCGGCGGCGATTCCGGGCGCGCGGCGAGCGTGAACACGGGCAGCTTGCCCCGAGCCTCCATCGGATCCTGTTCGACGATGTAGGGATATTGGTTGGGCGGCACGTATCCGAGCGAGCCGAGCGGCAGGCGCAGGCCAAGAGGCGAATCGCCCGGCATCAGGAACAGATGATTGCGCCGGAGAGCCCAGCGCTCGCTGCGCCAGCGCGGCGGCGCGTTCCAGCGCTGCACCGGCAGCACGAAGCCGCGCGGCGTATTCAGCCCCTCGTCGAACACGCGCGCCATGCGCGCGCGCGCCTCCGGATCGGACAGTTTGGAATCGGTGGGATCGACGTTGACAGGAAGCTCGGCTTCCTTCTGGAGCCAGTAGGCCGTGTCCTCGTAAGCCGGGATGATGTAGCCGGGATCGAGCCCGAGCCGTGCTGCCGTGACCTCGATGAAGGTCTCGGCATCCTTCACCGCGGCGCGCCGCGGATGTTCGATGCTGGCGATCAGGTCGGCGTTCTTCCAGATCGGCACGCCGTCCTTGCGCCAGTACAAGCCAAAGGCCCAGCGCGGCAGGCTCTCGCCCGGATACCATTTGCCCTGGCCGTAATGCAGAAGACCGCCCGAGCCGAAGCGCGTACGCAGGCGGCGGATCAGGTCGTCGCCAAGCGCGCGCTTGGTCGGGCCGACGGCTTCCGTATTCCACTCCGCCGCTTCGAGGTCGTCGACCGAGACGAAGGTTGGCTCGCCGCCCATGGTGAGCCGAACGTCCGCGCTGGCGAGATCGCCGTCGACCTGCTCGCCGAGATCGTTGAGCCGCGCCCAGGATTCGTCGGAGAACGGCTTTGTGATGCGCGGCGCCTCGCGGATGCGCTTCACGCTCATGTCGAAGGCGAACTCGACCTCGGCAAAGCCGGCGCCGCCCGAAATCGGCGCGGCCGAGCGATAATGCGGGGTGGCCGCAACCGGGATGTGGCCCTCGCCCGCGAGCATGCCGGAGGTCGCGTCGAAGCCGATCCAGCCGGCGCCGGGCAGATAGACCTCGGCCCAGGCGTGGAGGTCGGTGAAGTCGCTCTCCACTTCCGGCGGCCCTTCGATCGGATCGATGTCGGGGCGGATCTGGACGAGATAGCCGGAGACGAAGCGCGCGGCGAGCCCGAGATGACGGAAGGTCTGGATCAGCAGCCACGCGGAATCGCGGCATGATCCGGCGGACGAGGCGAGCGTCTCCTCCGGCGTCTGCACGCCGGGCTCCATCCGGATGATGTAGCGGATTTTCTTCTGCAGCTCGCGATTGAGCTCGACCAGGAAGTTGACGGTGTTCGGGGCTTCCTGCGGGATCGAGTCCAGATATTTCGCAAACAGGCGATCGGGCTTGACCGTCTCGAGATACGGCGCGAGCTCGGTCTTGAGATCCTTCGTGTACTCGAACGGAAAGCTGTCGGCGTACGGCTCGACGAAGAAGTCGAACGGATTGACCACCGTCATCTGCGCGGTGAAGTCGACCTCGATCTTCAATTCGGTCGTCTTCTCGGGAAAGACGTAGCGGGCGAGCCAGTTGCCTTGCGGATCCTGCTGCCAGTTCACGAAATGATTGGATGGCGTGACCTTGAGCGAATAGCTCAGGATCGGCGTGCGCGTGTGCGGCGCCGGGCGCAGGCGGATGGTCTGCGGACCGAGGTCGATCGGGCGGTCGTACTTGTAGTGCGTGACATGATGCAGTGCGACGTAGATCGACACGGGGTGCGGTGCTCCAGCAGCTTTTTTGAGCAGAACACCTGAAGTGGGTGCGATCAAGCACTAACAACGGGCAGCGCGTGCCTAGGAAGTATCCCGGTCACACCGTAGGCCGGATGGCGCGCCACATGTGCAGCATCGTAGGGCGGGCAAAGGCGCGCTTGCGCCGTGCCCACGCAACGGAAGGCGTGGGCACGGCGCGCAAGAGCGCGCCTTTGCCCACCCTACGCTTCCTGCGATTCCGAGTCAGCGGAGAGAGCCCGCCCCATCTCGCCGCGATCGCGCGGCCTTACGCCGCCGAGGTCAGCCGCTGCAGGAACTGCCTCACCTCGCGGCGGAGCGTCTCGACTTCGCCGTGGACGCGCTCGGAGGCGCTGTTGACGCGGCTCGCCACGCGGCCCGTATCGGCCGCGGCTTCGCTGATGCCTGACACGTTGGAGGAGACCTGCGAGGTGCCGGCGGAGGCCTCGTGGACGCTGCGGGCGATCTCGCGGGTCGCGGAGCCCTGCTGCTCGACAGAGGCCGCAATGCTCGCGGTGATGCCGTCGATCTCGGCGATGGTCTGGGCGATCGCCTCGACGGCCGCGACCGAATTGGTCGTCGATTGCTGCATCTCGCCGACCTTGGCGCTGATCTCCTCGGTCGCCTTCGCGGTCTGGTTGGCGAGGCTCTTGACCTCGGAGGCGACGACCGCGAAGCCGCGGCCGGCCTCGCCTGCCCGCGCCGCCTCGATCGTGGCGTTGAGCGCCAGAAGGTTGGTCTGCGAGGCGATCTCGCTGATCAGCTTGACGACGTCGCCGATCCGCAGCGCAGCATCCGCGAGGGAGCGAATTTCGTTGCCGGCGCGATTGGCTTCGTCGACGGCGCGACCGGTGCTCGCGGTCGAGCCGGCCACCTGGCGGCTGATCTCCGCGATCGAGGATGCGAGCTGTTCCGCGGCGCTCGCCACCGTCGCAACGTTGCTCGAGGCCTGCTCGGACGCGCTGCGCATGCCGGAGGTCTGGCGGTTGGTCACCTCCGCCGCGGCCGCCATCTGGCCGGCGTCGGATTCCAGATCGGTCGCGGCGCTCATGAGGCTGCCGGCAACCTCGTCGAGATGCGTGCCGAACTGATTGGCGAGGCCGGCGATCTCGACCACGCGGCGCCCGAGGCTGTCGGTGCCGGCATTGATCACGGTGGCCGAGCGGCGGAACGAGCCGGGCAATCCGCGCGCGAGGATCTTGCGGAAATACTTGCCGCGGCTGGCATAGTCCATCGATGCCGAAGCCTCGCGGACGAAGGCGTCGGTGATGTCGAGCATGTCGTTGACCGACTTCTGGATGGCGCCGATCCGCCCGGCCTGTCGCTCGCTCAGGATCCGCGCTTCGAGATCGCCGCGCGCCGCCTTGCGGCAGACATCGGCGACCTCATCGACGGCCACCGCGGCGCGATGCTGGCACCAGACGGAATAGCCGAGCAGCAGGATCGCCGCGCCGAGCGGCGCCGCACCGATGCTTCCGCTCCAGCCGAGCAACAAACCGACGAACGCGACGCTGGCGAAAAGGCACGCGACCGCAGTCGCTCCCTGCGCCTTAGAGAGAGAGCACAAATTCATCGTAAGCGACACCGTTTTGCTTGAGCAGACCGACCATCATGTCGAAGCTCGCACGCATGCCGTCCTTGGCATTGGCGTGGCGCGCCTCTTCCGCGCAGAGCGCCTTGTAGATCGGCTTGATGCGTTCGACCGGCGCCGGATCGGGCCTGCGTCGATTGGAATGATATCCGATGATGTTGCCGCGATCGTCGAACGTCGGGGTGACATGGGCGAACACCCAATAATGGCTGCCGTCCCCGGCGAGATTGACGACGTAGGCGAAGATTTCCTGCTTGGCCTGGAGCGTGTCCCAGAGCAGCTTGAAGACGCAGCGCGGCATGTCCGGATGGCGGATCAGGCTGTGGGGCGCGCCCATCAGCTCCTTCCAGGGGTACTTCGCCATGCGGAGAAAGACGTCATTGGCGTAGGTGATGCGGCCTTTGAGATCGGTCTTCGATACGATCAGCTCTTCCTCACCGAGGAGATTTTCCACCCCAGTGGGACGTATCGCCTGCATTACTTCGATCCTCGACAAAGGGCCGGCCCACCACGCTGTGGAACCGCATCGCCTCCTGTCTACGGCAACAATGTTAACCAGATGTAAGCCGGGAAAGTCCTGCGAGAGGCGCCCGCCTCCGTATCACTACCTAGCGAATGATTGTTGCATCACCGACAATCACACGCGTTGCTGAAGCCGTCGCGAACGTCTGCCTGCGTCCTCTGATTGCGTCGGCGCGGTGCGCCCGGCGCGACTACATCGTCGCGCCAAGCACCCAGGGCGCGAACTCGGCGCCGCCGAAATCGAAGCTCTCGCTCTTGGTCGGCTGTCCCGAAGCCGTCTTGAGGACGAGATCGAAAATGCGCTGGCCGCATTGCTCGACGCTCTCCTCGCCTTCGAGGATGGTGCCGCAATTGACGTCCATGTCCTCTTCCATGCGCTTGTACATGGGCGTGTTGGTGGCGAGCTTGATCGAGGGCGCCGGCTTGCAGCCGAACACGCTGCCGCGGCCCGTGGTGAAGCAGACCAGATTGGCGCCGCCGGCGACCTGGCCGGTGGCGGCGACCGGATCGTAGCCGGGCGTGTCCATGAACACGAAACCCTTCTTGGTGACAGGCTCGGCGTAGCGCAGCACCTCGACGAGGTTGGTGGTGCCGGCCTTGGCCATCGCGCCGAGCGACTTCTCCAGGATGGTCGTGAGGCCGCCGGCCTTGTTGCCGGGGCTCGGATTGGCGTTCATCTCGGCGCCTTCGCGCGTCGTGTATTCGTCCCACCAGCGCATGAGGTCGACCAGCTTCTCGCCGACCTCGCGGCTGACGGCGCGGCGCGTCAGCAGATGCTCGGCGCCGTAGGTCTCCGGCGTCTCCGACAGGATCACGGTGCCGCCATGGCGGACGATGAGATCGCTGGCGGCGCCGAGCGCCGGATTGGCGGACACGCCGGAATAACCGTCCGAACCGCCGCATTGCAGCGCCACGGTGAGCTCGCTCGCTGGCACGGTCTCGCGCCTGACCTTGTTGGCGTCGGCCAGCGCCTCGCGCACGAAGGCGATGCCGGCTTCGACGGTCTTGCGGGTGCCGCCGACCTCCTGGATGTCCATCGCGCGCAAGCGGCCGGCGAGCTTCTGCTCTTCCATCAGGCCGCCGATCTGGTTCACCTCGCAGCCGAGGCCGAGCACGATGACGTGAGAGAAATTGACGTGCCGCGCATAGCCGCCGAGCGTGCGGCGAAGCAGCGCGAGCGGCTCGTTCTGCGTCATGCCGCAGCCGGTCTTGTGGGTCAGCGCCACCACGCCGTCGACATTGGGGAAATCGGCGAGCGGATTGTCGCCGGCGAAGGGATTCTTCTTGAAGACGTCGGCGACGAGGCTTGCGACATGCGCGCTGCAGTTCACCGAGGTGAGGATGCCGATATAATTGCGCGTGGCGACACGGCCGTCCGGGCGACGGATGCCTTCGAACGTCGCCGGCAGATCGAAATTCGGCGTCGGCTTGACGTCGACGCAATAGGCGTAGTCCTTGGAGAAATCGCCCATGCCGCAATTCTGCACGTGAACGTGCTGGCCCGGCGCGATGGCTTGCGTGGCGAAGCCGATGATCTGGCCGTAGCGCTTGACCGGCTCGCCCGTTGCGATCGGCTTGATCGCGACCTTGTGGCCGGAGGGAATGCGCTCGACCGTGGTCACGCCGTCGGCCACCACCGTTCCCGGCGGCAGGCTGGCGCGCGCGATCACCACGCCATCATCGGGATGCAGGCGGATGACGGGGCTGATGGTCATGGCGGTCTCCTTGGGTCTTGAAAGTATCGTGCCCCGGACGCTGCGCAGCGCGAAAGCGGTGCGCTGCTGATCCGGGGCCCAGTGTTAGATCGTGTGCGGCGTTGGCTTCTGGGTCCCGGCTCTGCGCCGCATCACTTCGTGCTGCGGCGTGTCCGGGACACAGGAAGAGCGATCAAGCCTTGCCGCCCGAATCCTTGCGGGTCGCATTGACCTGCATCTTGGCGTAGGTCGTCATCAGGCCGACCTCATTGGACAGCGTCACCAGCTTGAAGCCCATGTTGATGGCGCGCGCTGCGCCTTCGGCGCCGCTGCAATGGATGCCGGGGTTGAGGCCGCGCTTGCCGCACTCCTTGATGATCTTCTCGTAGATCGCGAGGATCTCGGGTTCGCTGCGATCGAGCTTGGGCTCCAGGCCGTAGGAGAAGCCGAGATCGGACGGGCCGATATAGACGCCGTCGATGCCCTCGACATCGAGGATCGCTTCCATGTTCTCGACCGCGGTCCGGGTCTCCATCATCGGCAGCAGCACGATCTCGTCGTTGGCCGTCTTCTGGTAGGAGCCCGCGGTGCCGTACATGCCGGCGCGGATCGGACCGTTGGAGCGCACGCCCTTCGGCGGATATTTGGAATAGGAAACGAGGTTTCTGGCTTCCTGCGGCGTATTGACCATCGGGCAGATCACGCCGTAGGCGCCGCCGTCGAGCACCTTGCCGATGATGCCGGGCTCGTTCCAGGGCACGCGGACCATCGGCGTGATCGGATGCTTGTCCATCGCCTGGAAGCACTGCACCATCGACAGATAATCCTGCACGCCATGCTGCATGTCGACGGTGACGCTGTCGAAGCCGCATTGCGCGATCATCTCGGCCGAGAAGCCGGAGGGAATCGCAAGCCACGCGTTGACCACGGCCTTGCCCGACTTCCAGATCTCTTTGACTTTGTTCGCCACGTTGCCTTTCCTTCCCTGTTTCGCTCACTCGCCGCGGATCGAGTTGGGCCGCACTTTGAGCGAAAAAAAGCGTGAATGTCCATGGCTCTCGCCGTGCACGCACGCATATCTGGGGTCATCCCTCCGCGAGGGTATCATCCGCGCTTCCGAGCCCGGCGAGACTGTGCTCGAGCTCGCCCAGCATCTCCTGCAATTCGGCCAGCTTGTGCGCGCCAAAGCGTCGCGTGATCTCGGCATAGATCGCCTCCGAATTCGGCGCCACGGCAGCCATCAGCTTCACCCCCTCTTTCGAGATCGAGACCATGCTGCGGCGCTGGTCCGCTTTCGCCGTCTTGCGCTCGATCAGATTGCGCGCTTCGAGATCGCGCAGGATGCGCGACAGGCTCGGTCCGAGCAGGAACGCCGTGCGCGCGAGTTCCGTGACCTCCACCGCCTCGATCGCCGCCAGCGCGCGCAGGATACGCCATTGCTGCTCGGTCAAGCCGTGCTGGCGCAGCGAGGGACGGAACTGCCGCATCACCGCCTCGCGGGCCCGCAGCAGCGACATCGGCAGCGAGCGCGAGAAATCGCGCATCGGCACCTGCCGTGCGGCGGGCGCGCTTCCGTTGGCTGGATCAGCCGGCTTTTTCACCATGGCGCCCTTTCAAACCGGGGCAAGTTTGCGGTGCAGCAAACCTGAACGGGGTTTGACGCATTCATTTAACATGTTAAGCATCTCTCCGCACCCCAATTTGTAAGATGGCAAATGGCGCTTTCCGACGACGATATCCAAGCTTGCGCGAGGCGTCTGCACCAGGCGGAAAGGACCCGCTCGCAGATCCGGCAGCTCTCACAGGATTTCCCTGATATCACCATCGCCGACGCCTACGCGATTCAGAAGGCCTGGGTCGATATCAAGATCGCGGAGGGGCGCATCGTCAGGGGCCACAAGATCGGCCTGACCTCGAAGGCGATGCAGAGCGCGCTCAATATCGACGAACCGGATTCCGGCGTGCTGCTCGACGACATGTTCTTTGCGGACGGCGGAATCATTCCGACCGGGCGCTTCATCGCGACGCGGGTCGAAGCCGAGCTAGCCTTCGTCATGAGCAAGCGCCTTTCGGGCCCGGACTGCACGCTGTTCGACGTGCTCAACGCCACCGACTTCGTCGTGCCGGCGCTGGAAATCCTGGACACGCGGATCGAGCGCGTCGACCCCAAGACGAAAGCGACGCGAAAGATTTTCGACACCATTGCCGACAACGCGGCGAATGCCGGCATCGTGCTCGGGGGACGACCGATCCGCCCGCTCGAGGCAGACCTGCGCTGGATCGGCGCGCTGTGCTTCAAGAACGGTCAGCTCGAGGAAACCGGCCTCGCCGCCGGCGTGCTCAATCATCCCGCGACCGCGGTCGCCTGGCTCGCCAACAAGATCGCGCCGCTTGGGCTGGCGCTCGAACCGGGCCAGGTCGTGCTTGCGGGCTCCTTCATCCGTCCGATCGAGACCCGCAAGGGCGACACAATTCAGGCCGACTATGGCGCCTACGGCTCGGTCAGTTGCTACTTCGCTTGAGAGGCATAACGAGGGAGTGAACCGCGATGCCGCATTTCACGATCGAATATTCGGCCAATCTCGATGGCCGGCTCGATATGAAGCAGGTGTGTGAGGTGGTGCGCAAGGCAGCCAGCGAGACCGGCATCTTCCCACTCGGCGGCATCCGCGTGCGCGCCATCCGTTGCGAGCATTATGCGGTCGCCGACAACAGGCAGGACTACGCCTTTCTCGACATGGTGCTGCGCATCGGCGAGGGCCGCGACCTCAAGACGCGGCAACAGGCCGGCGAGCAGGTTTTCCAGGCGCTCTCCCGCCATCTCGATCCGGTCTTTGCCGCCAGCAAGTTCGCGCTGTCGTTCGACATGCAGATCAACGACAAGGACACCAGCTGGAAGCGAAACAACATCCACGACGCCCTGAAGGCGGAAGCCCAAGCGGGCTGATGTTGTTCGAAGCCGCCGGCGAGTTCTGCCAAAATGGCGGCGTCGAGGATTCCTGAACCTCAATTGAAGCGGATGAGCGCAATGACCACCCTCAGCGGCGGCGAAGCAATCGTAAGCGGCCTGGTCGCCCACGGCGTCGATACCGTGTTCGGCCTGCCCGGCGCGCAGGTCTACGGCCTGTTCGACGCCTTCCACCAGGCCCAGCTCAAGGTGATCGGCGCTCGGCACGAGCAGGCCTGCGGCTACATGGCGTTCGGCTATGCGCGCTCCAGCGGGAGGTCCGGCGTGTTCAGCGTGGTGCCCGGCCCCGGCGTGCTCAACGCCAGCGCGGCGCTGCTGACCGCGTTCGGCTGCAACGAGCCGGTGCTGTGCGTCACCGGCCAGGTGCCGACGCAGTTTCTGGGCAAGGGCCGCGGCCATCTGCACGAGATGCCGGATCAGCTCGCGACCCTGCGCACCTATGTGAAATGGGCCGACCGCATCGAATATCCCGGCAACGCGCCGACGGTCGTCGCGCGCGCGTTCCAGGAGATGAATTCGGGGCGCCGTGGCCCGGCCTCGGTCGAGATGCCCTGGGACGTCTTTACCCAGCGCGCGGATACCGGCCCTGCGCGGGTGCTGGAGCCGCTGCCCGCCCCGCAACCCGACCCCGATCTGGTGAAACAGGCGGCCGCGCTGATCAAGGCCAGCAAGGCGCCGATGATCTTCGTCGGCAGCGGCGCGATCGAGGCCGGCGAGGAGATCCTCGAGCTCGCCGAGATGATCGATGCGCCCGTCGTCGCCTTCCGCAGCGGGCGCGGCATCGTCTCCAACGCGCACGAACTCGGCCTGACCATGGCCGCGGCCTACAAGCTTTGGCCGGCAACCGATCTGATGATCGCAATCGGCACCCGCGCCGAGCTGCCGGCATCGGGCTTCCGCTGGCCCTATCAGCCGAAGGGACTGAAATCCGTTCGGATCGACATCGACCCGGCCGAGATGCGCCGGGTCGTGGTCGATGCCGCCATCGTCGCCGATGCCAAAGCCGGAACGGCAGATCTCGTCACGGCGCTGAAAAAGGCCGGCTATGCGCGGACCCGTGGCCGGCGGGAGGACATCCGCGAGGCCACCGCGACCGCGCAAGCGGAGATCCAGCGCATCCAGCCGCAGATGGCGTATCTCAACATCCTGCGCGAGGTGCTGCCGCCGAACGCGATCGTGACCGACGAATTGTCTCAGGTCGGTTTCGCCTCCTGGTACGGTTTTCCGGTCTACCAGCCGCGCACCTTCATCACCTCGGGCTACCAGGGCACGCTCGGCTCGGGCTTTCCGACCGCGCTCGGGGCCAAGGTGGCCAATCCCGACAGTCCGGTGGTGGCGATCACCGGCGACGGCGGCTTCATGTTCGGCGTGCAGGAGCTTGCCACGGCCGTGCAGTTCAACATCGCCGTGGTGACGCTGGTGTTCAACAACAATGCCTACGGCAATGTCCGCCGCGACCAGCGCGAACGTTTCGACGGCCGCGTGGTGGCGTCCGACCTCGTCAATCCGGATTTCGTCAAGCTCGCGGAGTCATTCGGCGTTGCGGCCGCGCGCGTCACCGCACCGGATCAGTTCAAGGCCGTGCTGGAGAAGGCGCTCAGCCACAGCGGACCGTATCTGATCTCGGTGGAAGTGCCGCGGGATTCGGAAGTCAGCCCGTGGGCGTTCATCCACCCGCCGAAGCCTTGAGACCAGACGGGCCCTGGAGTCGCGCCGCGGCGATCACGAGGAGGCCGGCGCCCGCGACCGACCAGCAGGCGACCGGCGTCCAGTGCAGCAACGGGGCATATTCCGGCATCTTCTGCAGACCGCCGGCGACGGCCGCCATGCGCGCAAACGTGCCGAGCGCGAGGGCGGAGAAGACCAGCCCCGTGACCTTTCCTTCCGCGCCGGTCGAGCCGATCGCGAGCGCAGCCGAGATCGCGCTCATGAGCATGCAGCCCCACGCGGCGCCGGCGAGAAATTGCGCCGCGATCAGCGTGTTGAGGCTGCCGGCGAACTCCGCCGCCGCGATCGCGACCGCGCCGAGCAATCCGGCGGCGCCCATCACAATCAGGCCGCCGCGATGCCTGACGACGAGGCTCGCCGGGAACATCGCAATGTTGAAGCCGATCCAGAACACCGGCATCAGCCATTGCAATTCACCGGGGGCGGCGAACCGCAAGTAGGACGGCGCGCTGTTCACGGCGAAGTGCAGCTGGTAGCCGAGGGCGAGCGCGACCATCGCGACGATGAACGCGATCGGAACGAGGCCGAGCGGCTTTGCTGCCGCGTCCGGCTTCGGCGGCGCGACATCGCGCGCCACGTCATGCTCGATGCGGGACAGGCCGAGCGCCGTCAACAGCAGCACCACGCTCGAGATCACGAACGGCAGCCGCGCATCGTGATCGCGCAGCACCACGCCGAGATAGGGCGAGACCGCGCCGGCGACGCCGTAGCCGAGCATGGCCAGCGCCGCCAGGAACGGCACCTGCGGCTTGGCGCGGTATTTGCCGAGCAAGATCAGCGGCGGCGCGCGCAGCGCGGAGGACGTGACCGACCAGACCACGATCAGTGCAATGAACCAGACTTGCGCGGCCGCACCGGCTCCGGCGACGAAGGGCAGCGCCACGAACGCTGCGCAGGAGATCGCGGTCACGAGCCCGACGAACAGGCCGAGCCTGCCGACATAAGGCGCGAGCTTGTCGGCGGCGAGGCCCATTGCGGTGTCGGCAATGGTGAAGATCGCCTGATCGAGCATCAGGATGAGGATGACGGCTGATGGCGCGATGCCGACCTCGGCGGCGAGCTTCGGCAGATAGACGACGTAAGTGGTCCAGCCCAGCGTGAACACGAATTGCAGCGCGGCAAGATAAAGGCCGGTCCGCCTGCCCGTTCCCGTATCGGCCGAATGCTCTATGTTCGTCATGACGCCGCCTCCCCTGCCGCCAGCTTAGACGAGGCAGGCCCGCGAGCAAACGCGTTCAGCGTGTCTTCCGGAAGGTCAGATTGATCCGCCTCCGCCCGAGCAGCGCGTGCTCGCCCTCGGCGAGCGGCGCCACGCCGTGATAGGCGAGCCTGCTGGCCCCGCCCCAGACCACGACGTCGCCGTGCACCAGACGGAAACGCCGCGGCTTGTCGCTGCGCGCCATTCCGCCGAACAGGAAGGTCGCGGGCAGGCCGAGCGAGACCGAGACGATCGGCGCCGAATAATCCAGCTCGTCCTTGTCCTGATGCAGCGACAGCCGCGTGCCGGGCTCGTAGCGATTGACGAGGCAGGCATCGGGCGCGAAGTCTTGAAAGCCGCCCTGCTCCGCCGCGCGGCGGGCGAGATCTCGCAGCACGGGCGGCATCGCCGGCCACGGCGCTCCGGTGCGCGGATCGACCGGATCGTAGCGGTAGCCGGTGTGATCGGCGATCCAGCCGCGCTCGCCGCAATTGGTCATCGCCACCGACATCAGGTGGCCGCCGGGCGTGGTCATGCGGCGGAACGGCGACTGCGCCACGATGGCGCGCACCGCGTCGATCAACTGGCTTTCGATCGGCGTGACGAAACCGCGCAGCAGCACGGCGCCGTCGGCGATCTCCTCGCGCGAGGGCTGCGCCTCGGCGACGCTGTCGAACAGATCAGACGTCAATGTCCGCGCTCATTTCGCATCATGAAAGATCACACCCAGCGTGTGGCGTTGGCCGGACCTGATACGGCTGACACCATGGCGCAGATTAACGCGATAGGTGCCGCGTGTCCCCTGCACCGGGCGATGGTGCACGGCGAAGGCGACCGCATCGCCCTGCGCCAGCGGCACGACTTCGGCGCGCGACTGCATGCGCGGGCGTTGCTCGGTCAGCACGAACTCGCCGCCGGTGAAATCGCGGCCCGGCTCGGAGAGCAGGATCGCGACCTGGATCGGAAATACGTGCTCGCCGTAGAGGTCCTGATGCAGGCAATTGTAGTCGCCGGCCTCATATTGCAGCAGCAGCGGCGTCGGCCGCGCCTGCCCCGCCTCGTGGCAACGCTTGAGGAAAGCGGCATGCGCGGCGGGATAGCGGATGTCGATCCCCATCGCTTCGTTCCAGCGATTGGCGACGGGTTCCAGATGCGCATACAGCGCAGGCCGCAATTGCGCGATCAGGTCGGGCAGCGGATAGGAGAAATATTTGTATTCGCCGCGGCCAAAGCCATGGCGGCTCATCACGATGCGGCTGCGGAAGTGCGCATCGTCAGGATAGAGCGCGGCGATGTCGCGGCACTGGTCCGGCGACAGCAGATTTTTCAGGACGGCGCAGCCCTGGGAGTCGAGCTCGGCGGTGATCTGCGGCCAGTCGAGGGCATCGACGTGGGTTGTGAGGTCGACGAACGGCGTTTGGGGTGATTTGCGTGCGGTCATTGTCATAACAACCACCCTTGCACTCGAAGTTTCACCCTGCCACCCGATTCCCGATGACCATCTCCCCCGTCATTGCGAGGAGCTTTTGCGACGAAGCAATCCAGACTGGTTCCGCGGAGGGATTCTGGATTGCTTCGCTGCGCTCGCAAGGACGCGGAGTGAGAGATCAGCCCCGCACCGGCAGCGTCACGACGTCGTAGCCGTGCCTGATCGTGCGCTTCAGCACGGGGTCCTCGAGCTCGAAATCGAACCGCTCGGCCGGGCGAATGCCGCCTTTGGCGGCGAAGGTGCCGCCGAACATGGCGCAGCCGTCGGGGAACTTGCCGCCATCAAAGCCGCGCGCGATGAGGTCGGTGACCGGCAGCATCGCATCCAGCGTCCCCTCCTGGTAGAGCACGCGCTCGCCCTTGATGGTGGCATAGGAGCGCAGGATCATCTTGTCCCAATGGCCGATGACGTCCTCCAGCTCCCACAGCGTGGAGGCGATCGGCTTGTCGCACATCTGCTTGGAGACCGTGACGCTGTAGGCCTCGACCTTGCGGTCGGTGTGGTCGGAGCCGCAACCGACGAAGATGCGGCCCTGCCAGCCGATCAGCACGAACTCGACCTCGCCGGAGGAATCGCCGCCCGTGCATTCGATACTGTCGTCCTGGGTCAGCCGCCGCGCCGAGGCGCGGTAGTAGATCGGGGTCGACGCCGGCGGGGCGATGCCCATCTCCTGCAGCTCTTTGATGTGCTTGTCGCGCGCGACGGGATCGCGGCCGGTCCAGCCGGCGATGACCATCTGGTCGATCGCCAGCGTCAACGGCGTGGTGGTCCCCCGGGCGTCGACGGTAAAAGTGAGGTCAAACACGAATGACGGCCTCCATGCCGGCAGCAAGCTCGAAGATACGGCGGTCCGTCCCGCCCGCGCCCGCCAGCATCAGGCCGACCGGAACGTCGCCCTGGCGATGCGCAGGGAGCGAAATGGCGCAGCCGTCGATCATGTTGATCAGGGTGCAGTTGCGCAGCGCGCGCAAATTCTGCGTGGTGAACGCCTTGTCGTCGGCCAAATCCGAAATCTTCGGCGGCGTGTTGGCCGTGGTCGGCAGCACCAGCGCGTCATAGGGCGCGATGCGTGCATTGACGCGGGCGATCAGCGAGCGGCGCTCGTTGAGCAGATCAATGTAGTCGGCCGCGCTCTGCGCCTCTCCGCGCATGATGCGAACGGAGACGCGGGGATCGTAGACGTCACCCTTCGACGTGAGGAGATAGCGATGCCAGGCATAGCTCTCGGACGCGGCAAAGCCGCCCTTGGCGTTCATCGGTCCGATGTCGTGGAATTCGGCCATCTCGATGCGCTCGATGATGGCGCCGTGATCGGCCAGCGTCTTCAGCGCGCGCTCGAAGGTCTCGGAGACCTCTGCGTCGAGGTCGTCGAGCGCGATCGTGGTCGGCACCGCGAGCCGCATGCCCTTCACCGGGCGCGGCTTGAGCGCAGTGATCGGCTCGCTCGCGAGCACGGCATCGAGAATGGCACAGCAGCTGACCGATCGTGCCAAGGGCCCGATGCTGTCGAGCGAGAACGACAGCGGCACCGAGCCGTCGAGCGGCACGCGCCGCTGCGTCGGCTTGTAGCCGACGATGCCGTTATAGGCCGCCGGAATCCGGCAGGAGCCGCCGGTGTCGGTGCCGAGCGCGCCATGCGCCATGCCGTCGAGCACGGACACCGCCGCGCCCGAGGAGGAGCCGCCGGGCACGTGCCCCTCGGCCCGGTTCCAGGCCCCCTTCGGCGTGCCGTAATGCGGGTTGATGCCGATGCCGGAATAGGCGAACTCGGTCATGTTGGTGCGGCCGATCACGACGAAGCCTGCGCTGCGCAGCCGCGCGACCGTCGCCGCGTCCTGCTCGGCCGGCGGGGAATCGTCGAGGGCGCGGGAGCCGGCGCGCGTCACCTGGCCCTTGATGTCGAACAGATCCTTGATCGAGACCGGGATGCCGGCATAGCGCGACGGCGCGGCCTTCACCTTGCGCAGGCCGTCCATCGCGTCCGCGGCCGCGAGCGCGGCGTCCTTGTCGACATGGATGAAGGCGCGCTGGCCTTCGCCGGCGGGATCGGCGATCCTGGCGATGCACGCCTCGACCAGCTTGCGAGCGGTGGTTCGGCCGCTTTCGAGGTCCTCGGCGAGCTTCGCCAGTGTCGGAAAATCGGGCATGTCTGTCTCACGGAATATTTGCGCGCGCAATCTATAGCGCTGGCTCAGTTCGACACAAGCACTGTGCGCATGATGGCATGCATGCGTATTGCTGGACCGTTGACGCACGATAGCCGATTGTCGCATCAAGATCGAAACAGGCGGGCGCCAAGCCTGTCTCCTGGAGGAGCCGCCGAGATGGCCGAACCGCAGCGCGCGCGACCGAAACCGACGCCGGAGACCCAGCATTTCTGGGACGGCACCAAAGCCGGCGAATTGCGCCTGCAGCGCTGCGACGCCTGCGCGCATGTCTACTTCCCGCCGCGGCCGTTCTGCCCGTCCTGCGCCTCGCGCAAGGTCACCATCTTCAAGGCGAGCGGCAAGGGCTTCCTCTACAGCTACGTGATCAACCACCGGCCCGCCGCGCCCGGCTTCACGCCGCCTTACGCCATCGCCGTGGTCGAGCTCGACGAGGGCCCGCGAATGATGAGCAACATCATCGACTGCCCGCAGACCCCCGAAGCGCTCGAGCTCGACATGAAGCTCGAGGTCGCCTTCCAGGCGCTCGACGACAAGATCACCCTTCCCGTCTTCCGTCCGGCGAAGGGGTAGGTCATGCGCAAGAACCAGGTTGCCGTCGTCGGCGCGGCCGAGACCACCGAGCTCGGAATCATCCCCAACGCCTCGCAGCTCCAGCTGCACGCGGATGCCGCGCTCAACGCCATCGCGGATGCCGGGCTGAAGCTGTCCGACATCGACGGCTTTGCCACCGCGGTCGAGACGCCGCAGCAGGTCTGCCATTATCTCGGCATCAAGCCGACCTGGGTCGACGGCACATCGGTCGGCGGCTGCTCCTTCATGCTGCACGTCCGCCATGCCGCAGCCGCGATCGAGGCCGGCCTCTGCAAGACCGTTCTGATCACCCATGCCGAGAGCGGCAAGTCGATGATCGGCAAACTGCCGCGCTCGACGCCGGCCGACAGCCTCAACGGCCAGTTCGAGGCGCCTTACGGCGTCTATGGGCCGCCCAGCATGTTCCCCATCCCCGTGCTGCGCTTCATGAAGACCCATGGCATCACCCACGAGCAGCTTGCTTCGGTGGCGGTGGTGCAGCGGGAATGGGCGGCGAAGAATCCGCGTGCTATGATGAAGGACCCGATCACGGTCGCCGACGTGCTCAACTCGCGCATGATCGCCTATCCGTTCCGTCTGCTGCAATGCTGCCTGGTCACCGACGGCGGCGGCGCGCTGATCCTGACCTCGGCGGACCGCGCCAGGGACTTTCCGCGCAGGCCAGTCTACATCATGGGCACCGGGGAGAGCGTGGAGACGCCGATGGTCAGCCAGATGGAGACCTTCAATTCCTCGCGCGCGTTCAAGACCGCGGGGCCGCTGGCCTTCAGGGAGGCCGGCATCGCGCATGAGGACGTCGATCATCTCATGATCTATGATGCGTTCGCGCATCTGCCGCTGTTCGGGCTCGGCGACCTCGGCTTCATGCCCTATGAGGAGACCGGAAAGTTCATCGCGGACGGCAATACCCGGCCCGGGGCTAAGCTCCCGCTCAACACCAATGGCGGCGGATTGAGCTACATGCATTCGGGCATGTACGGCATGTACGCGCTGCAGGAGAGCGTGCGGCAAATGCGCGGCATCGCGCCGGCCCAGGTGCCGAACGCGAAGATTTCGGTGTGCCACGGCGTCGGCGGCATGTTCGCCGCGTCAGGCACGATCGTGTTTACGAACGAGAGGTAACGCGCCGTCATTCCGGGGCGGCGCGAAGCGACGAGCTATGGTGCGCAATTGCGCACCTGAGAGTCCATCGTGCAGCAAGCGACGGCGGAGAAATGGATTCCGGGCTCGCGCCAAGAGGCGCGCCCCGGAATGACAGCGGAATTTGGAATGGATAGCGGAGAACCCACATGACGAAATCACTGCAAGACAAGGTCATCATCGTCACCGGCGCAGGCCGCGGCATCGGGCGCGAGATCGCGCTGCTGTGTGCGGCGGAAGGCGCCAAGGTCGTCGTCAACGATCCCGGTAGCGCCTCCGACGGCGCCGGCGCGAACGCGGCGCCGGCCGAGGAGGTGGTCGAGGAGATCAAGAAGCGCGGCGGCACGGCGGTTGCGAACTTCGAGAGCGTCGCGGAAGCGATCCCCGCCAGCAAGATCGTGAAGACCGCGACCGACCATTTCGGCCGGCTCGACGGCGTCGTCAACAATGCCGGCATCTTGCGCGACATGATCTTCCACAAGATGAGCGTGGAAGCGTTCGAGGCCGTCATCAAGGTGCATCTGATGGGCTCGTTCTATGTCAGCCACGCCGCGGCGCGGATCTTCCGCGAGCAGGAGAGCGGCTCGTTCGTGCACTTCACCTCGACCTCGGGCCTGATCGGCAATTTCGGCCAAGCCAACTACGCCGCGGCCAAGCTCGGCATCGTCGGGCTCTCCAAGTCGATCGCGCTCGACATGGGCCGCTTCAACGTCCGCTCCAACTGCGTCTCGCCGTTCGCCTGGACCCGCATGATCGGCACCATCCCGACCGAGACCGAGGCCGAGAAGGCGCGGGTCGAAAAGATCAAGCAGATGGGCCCGGAGAAGATCGCGCCGCTCTGCGGCTATCTGCTCGGCGATTCCGCCAAGGACGTGACCGGGCAGATCTTCGGCGTGCGCATGAACGAGATCTTCCTGTTCAGCCAGAACCGTCCGATCCGCTCGGTGCAGCGGAGCGAAGGCTGGACGCCGCAATCGATCGCGGAACACGGCATGCCGGCGCTGAAGGGCTCGTTCTACAAGCTCGACCGCTCCGCCGACATCTTCACCTGGGATCCGGTGTAAGGGTGGTTGTCTATCAATGATGTCATTCCGGGGCGGCTCGAAGAGCCGAACCCGGAATCTCGAGGTTCCGGGTTCGCCCTTCAGGCGCCCCGGAACGACAGCCCAAATTACCCCGTATTCCTCAACCCCGCCGAGATGCCGTTGATGGTGAGCTGAATCCCGCGCAGCACCTGCTCGTCCGGATTCTGCGCGCGGTGCTCTCTCAAGAGCTCGACCTGCACGTGGTTGAGCGGATCGAGATAGGGGAAGCGGTGGCGCACGGAACGCTCCAGCAGCGGATTGCCCTGCAGCAGCCGGTCCTGGCCCATGATGTCGAGCAGGCTCTCGATCGAGGCGTGCCATTCACGGCGGATGCGGCCGAAGATCTTTTCCCGCAGCGCTTCGTCGGGCACGAGCTCGGCATAGCGCGAGGCGATCGCGATCGAGCTCTTCGCGAGCACCATGTCCATGTTCGACAGCAGCATGCGGAAGAACGGCCATTCGCTGTAGAGCTCTTTCAGGAACGGCATGCCCTTGTCGGGGTGCTCCGCGATCCACTGCTCCACCGCGCTGCCAAAACCGTACCAGCCCGGCAGCATCAGCCGGCACTGCGCCCAGGAGAACACCCAGGGAATCGCGCGCAGATCCTCGATCGCCCGGGTCTTCTTGCGCGAGGCCGGACGGCTGCCGATGTTCAGTGTCGCGATCTCGTTGATGACCGTCGACGACCAGAAGTAGTCGACGAAGCCCTCGGTCTCGTAGACGAGGCCGCGATAGGCTTTGAAGGCGAGGTTCGACAATTCGTCCATCGCGGTCAGATATTCGCGGCGCGGCGCGCTCTGGCGCGGATGCAACAGGCTCGCCTCCAGCGTCGCTGCGGCGAGGATCTCCAGATTGTTGCGGCCGACCTCGGCGTTGGAATATTTCGACGAGATGATCTCGCCCTGCTCGGTGATGCGGATCTGGCCGTTCACCGCGCCGCCGGGCTGCGCGATGATGGCATCATAGCTCGGCCCGCCGCCGCGGCCGACCGAGCCGCCGCGGCCGTGAAACAGGCGCAGCCGCACGTGATGACGCTCGAACACCTCGACGAGGTTGATCTCGGCCTTGTAAAGCTCCCAGCCGGAGGTGACGAAGCCGCCGTCCTTGTTCGAGTCGGAATAGCCGAGCATGACCTCCTGCACGCTGCCGCGGCTGTCGACGAGACGCCGGTAATCGTGCAGCGACAGCATGCGGTCCATGATGCCGGATGAGGCCTGCAGATCCTCGATGGTTTCGAACAGCGGTACGATGTTGATGGCGCTGCGCCCGGAGGGATGGACGAGGCCGACCTCCTTCAAGAGCACCGCGACCTCGAGCATGTCGGACATGCCCTTGCACATCGAGATGATGCATTGGGGAATGGCGTCCGAGCCGAACTTCGCGTGCGCTTCCGCGGCGGCATGGAACACGTTGAGCTCGCCCATGGTCTCGTCGCTGTACTTGACGAAGGGCGACACCAGCGCGCGCGTCGAGCGCAGCTCGTTGGTGAGCAGCGAGATGCGCGCGTCCTCGCCGAGCGCGAGATAGGACATGCCGGGATTGGCGGCGTCCATCAGCTCGGCGATGGTGCGCTCGTGCACCGCGGAGTTCTGGCGGATGTCGAGCCGGGCGAGGTGGAAGCCGAAGCAGTCCACCGCGCGCCGGAGCAGCCGCAGCCGGCCGCGGGCGATGACGCGGGCGTTGTTGGAAATCAGCGAGCGGTACAGCACGTCTAGATCGGCCTGCAGTTCCTTCACGCTGGCGTAGGGCGCACCCTTGCCGACCGGCCGGCGCGTGATCTCGACCTCGAGCTTTTCGGCTGTCGCGGTCAGGCGCGCATAGATACCGGAGACCGCCAGGCGATAAGGCTCGCCGCTCCGGTGCGGTGAGGTGTCCGGCGAGCGCTCCGCCAGGTTGCGCAGCTCTTCCGAGACGTCGGCGAGATGCGCGGCGATCGACAATTCCGAGCCGAGCACGTGCAGCTCGTTCAGATAGAACTGCATCACCCGGCTCGACTGCAGCCGCAGCGTCCCGCGCATGACGTCGGCGGTGACGAAGGGATTGCCGTCGCGGTCGCCGCCGATCCAGCTGCCCATGCGCAGGAACGAGGCGAGCTCGGCGGAGGCCTGCTCGCCGCCCTCCTCCAGCCGGTCTTCCAGCGCGTTGATCAGCCGCGGCACTTCGCGCAGGAAGGTGTAGTCGTAGAATGACAGGCCGTTCGCGACCTCGTCGAGCACGGTGAGCTTGGTCCGACGCAGGAGATTGGTCTGCCACAGCGTCAGCACCTCGCGGCGAAGCTGCTCGTCGCTGGCCTCGGCCTCCTCGGCCGTCAGCGCCACGCGCTCGCGGCGGTCGAGCAGGTGCGCGACCTCCATCTCGCGGTCCATGGTGCTCTTGCGGCGCACCTCGGTCGGATGCGCGGTCAGCACGGGGCTGACCAGCGCGGTCTTGAAAAAGTCGCGCAAGCCGTCGGCGCTGATACCCGCCGCCTTGGCGTGAGCGAGCGTCTCCGCCAGCACGCCGGAGCCGCCACCGTTGGCGGCGCTGCGGGCGCGCATCTGGCGGATGTTGTTCTGGTCCTCGGCGATGTTGGCGAGGTGGGAGAAATAGCTGAAGGCGCGGACGATCCGCACCGTTTCCGACGTCGGCATGCTGTCGAGGATCTGCTCGAGCTCGCGGCGGGCGAGCCGGTCCTCGTCGCGGTGAAACCGGATCGAGGTCTGGCGGATGCGCTCGACCAGCTCGAACAATTCGGCGCCCTCCTGGTCGCGCACGGTGTCGCCGAGAATGCGCCCGAGCAGGCGGATGTCGTCCCGCAGCCGCGCCTCGGCCTCCGTGACCTGGACGTCCTCAGGGCGGTTGGGACGATGCTCGGTGGCGTCGGATGGTGCGGTCTGGAGGGACATGGCTCGCTCCTTGGTTCGAGCTCGCTTGGATGCCCGGCACAGCCGAGTGTGCGATATTTTTCTACCGCAGCGCAAGATGAAGTTGGGCGCGGCGCACACTGCCGGCGACGAACGTGTCCCGGACGCGCAGCAACGCCCTTTGCGTTGCTGCGCAGAGCCGGGACCCAGGAGCCACACGGTACACGTGGAGAGATGGGCCCCGGCTCTGCAGCGCACCACGCCGCACCGGACGATGCTTCGCATCGCCGGGGGCCCGCTGCGCTGCGTCCGGGGCACGAGAATTGGTCTTATCGACAAACACGCCTTCGCCTTCTCGCGGCGTGCTCCGCCCGAGCTTTGCTGTCGGTTCGCCCCCATCGAGAAGAAAGGGCGCAGGGAAGGCCGGGCGCCGGCTGGCACCCAGGGTCCGCACGCGACAAGACGCACGCGGGGTTGACCACAGGTGATACCGGGCTCCCGGCCTTCCCTGCGCAATGGTGTTACGGCTTATTGCGTGCTCTCCCCGGGGAGCGATGCACTATTGCCCCCGTCGCCTTGCGGACCTCGGATGCGCGCCCGGTCGGCCGCCGCATCGCCGCAAGCCTTGACGCCAGCCTGCGGGCGTCAGGACCACACGCTTTTGCCGTCCGCGGACGTTCCTCCCCGGACAGCCGGAAGCTCGCGCGTGCTCGCCCCCGACGCCGAAAAGAAACGCTGTGACCGCGCCGTGTCGTGCCGCGGATCGTGACGGCTCACGGGCCTCGCCCGCCCTGCCATCCCGTCACGCGCCGGCGCTGCCGCGTCCATCGCATCCCGGCCTACGTATCGTGACGATCGCGAAACGCCCCTTTGGCGGGCCGGAATGGAATGCGGTTTAGCCGAAACAGCGATTTCGGTCAATCAGAATATTTTGCGAGCCTGTCCCTTGACCTGCATGTTGCGTGTTTTGCCTGTCGGGCAGCGCAAGGGATTGGGAGGCGAGAAGCGGCTCAGCAGCTCGCGCGGTCCGCGCGCGGCTCAAGCCGGCACGATCACCTTGCCGATCGGCCACAGCGCGATGCCGGCGAGCTTGAGGTGCGCCCAGGCGAAGGGAATGCCGATGATGGTGACGGCGAGCACCAAGGCCGTCAGGACGTGGCCGAGCGCCAGCCACCAGCCGGCGAGCACGAACCAGATGATGTTGCCGATCACCCCGAGCGGGCCGGTGCCGATATCCTCGACACGGGTCACCTCGTAGCGGCTGACGGCTCGCGAGCCGAACGGCAGCAGCGTGTAGACGGCGATGTTGAATGCCGCCCGCGCCCAGGGCAGGCCGACGATGGTGATGGCCATGATGACCGCGGCGATCACCCAGCCGAACGCCATCCAGGCGCCACCGATGAGGATCCAGAGGATGTTGAGGAGAATGGAAACGGGGGCCATGGCATGATCCGAGGGTTCAGTGGTCCCGCCTATATAGGATCGAAATCTGTCTCTGCTAAGACATGCAATGATCCGCTCTCCAAGCTCTACCCGTCCACTCCCGATGCAATTGCGTCCAGTCCGCGAACGGCCCGGCTATCGGCCTCGTTTCGATGGAAGCGCCGGCTTGATGTCGGTTTCAGCGAAGTCGCCCCCCTTGTAGAGCAACGGCTCGTGATGGACCTTGGCGCTGGCATAGATCAGGCAGTCCCCGAGATTGAGGCGGGCCGGGTGCCCCCGTCCCTTCCCATACTTCGCAAATGCCGCAACGGCTTCCCGTGCTATCGCGTCGGTGATGGGGAGGACGCTGATCTCCTTCTCCTCGAGCAATCGATCGAACGCGGCATCAACTTCGGCCGGATCAATGTCGAGCTTGGTGGAAACGACCATTGCCGTCTCAAGGCGGGCGACCCCGCATGTATGGCAGCGCCTGGCAGCCTGGATCTTCTCCGCGAACTCGCGCGCCTCGGGCTCATCCGCCAGAATGGCGACGAAGACGGAGGAATCGACAAACACTTAATGCCCCCACATCTCGTCGATCTCGTCTCTGGTCATCTCGCGGCGATTTGGACCGGCCTTGACGGCAAGATCAGCGGCGATCGCTCTGTACCGGTCGGCCAGCGACACGCGTTCGCGCTGGCGTTTCAGATCGTTTTCAAGCGCAGCGATGACCGCCTCCGTCATCGTGCTTCCTCTGAGCTTTGCAAGCCTCCTGGCAAGCTGAGCTGCACGGGGATCGCGAACACTGAATGTCGACATCACCTGACCCTCCATCGTATGGACAAGTATATGATATCTGTATGTACATGGCAATGCCTGGGCGCAGTCTCCTAGGGCGGGCAAAGCGTCCCGCTGTCGCTCGAAGAGCGAAGGCGGAGGCGTGCCCACCCACATTCGCTTGCGGAGACAGATCGTGGGCACGGCGCAGCCGCGCCTTTGCCCACCCTACGAGACTGCGGCTTTGCCCCACCTTACGGCACCGCCTCAGATCTTCCGCCCCGCCTGCTCCCAATAGGGATCGCGCAGGCGGCGCTTGAAGATCTTTCCGGAATCTTCGCGTGGCAGGCCGGTTCGGATCTCGATGTGCTTGGGCACCTTGTAGTCGGCCAGATGCGCCTTCAGCGCGGCGCGGACATCGGCGGCCTCGAGCGTGACGCCGGCTTGCGGCTCGACCACGGCCATCAGCGCCTCGCCGAACTCGGCATCGGGAATGCCGAACACGGCGCAATCATGCACGCCGGGCACCGCGTGCAGCACGGACTCGATCTCGGCCGGATAGATGTTGACGCCGCCCGAGATCACCATGTCGCGCTTGCGGTCGCAAATGAAGACGTAGCCGTCTTCATCGATATAGCCGACATCGCCGGAGGTGATGAAGCCGTCGCGGTCGATCTCGGCGCGCTTCTCCGGCTTGTTGTGGTAGGTGAAATCGGCAAGCTCGGCCATGCGGGAGTAGATCTCGCCGATCTCGCCGACGCCGAGCACGCGGCCGTCCTCACCGAGGAAGCGCAGCTCGGCGCCGGGCGAGATCTTGCCGACGGTGCCGGGTTTCTTCAGGGCGTCCTCCGAGGTCGCGAAGGTGACGGCGCTGGATTCGGTCGAGCCGTAGAACTCGTAGATTACCGGCCCCCACCATTCGATCATGGCGCGCTTGACGTCGGCCGGGCACGGCGCGGCGGCGTGGATGACGTGGCGCAGCGAGGAGACGTCGTACCTCCTGCGCACTGCTTCCGGCAGCTTCATCAGACGGATGAACATGGTCGGCACCATGAAGATGGTGTCAATTCTGTAGCGCTCGATCGCTTCCAGAAACTCCTCCGCTTCGAAGCGTGGCATCAGCACCAGCGCGCCGCCGAGCTTGCCGGCGCGGATGCCAAAGGAATTCGGCGCGGAATGATAGAGCGGCCCCGGCAGCAGCGCGCGGGCGCCGGGCTTGAGCCCGTAGATCATCGCGCGCATGCGCTCGCCAGCGGCCTGCTGCTCCGGCGTCGGCGCGTTGCGCCGTACACCCTTGGGATGGCCTGTCGTGCCTGACGTGTAGATCATGTTCATCGGCTGCGGCACGAGCGGGCCGTCATAGGGCTGGTGCTGCGCGAGCCAGGATTCGAAATCGATCGCGAAGCCTGGCGTCATCAGTTGCTCCGGATCGATCTTGTAGCTGGACAGGATCTCCGGCGGGGTCGGCACGCTGAGCGCGGTGACGCCCTTCGGAATCGCATCGCGCAGGGCGTGCAGCATGTCGGCATGCCCGATCAGCACGGAGGTGCCGGTGTCGCCAAGGATGTAGTTGATCTCCTCCGGCTTGAAGTGCCAGTTGATCGGCACGCCATAGGCACCGAGCCGCATCGCGGCGTACGCGGCTTCGAGGAACGCGATGTCGTTGCGCATCAGCATGCAGACGCAATCGCCCGGGCGGACGCCGAGCTTGGCGAGGCCGGAGGCGATGCGATCGACGCGGGCGGCGATTTCAGCGTGAGTGCGTCGGCGGTCGCCACAGACGATGCCGAGGAAGTCAGACGTTTCGCTCATTGTTGTTTTTCTTTGTTGTCGTGTTTGTCATTCCGGGGCGATGCGCAGCATCGAACCCGGAATCTCGAGGTTCCGGGTTCGGTCCTGCGGACCGCCCCGGAACGACCAAATCAATCCGCAAAATTCGGCGCGCGCTTCTCGATATTGGCACGCACCGCTTCGGTCTGGTTCGGGCTGCCGATCAGCTTCTGCTGCTCGACCGACTCGGCGAGCAGCGCCGGGCCCGGATCGACCGAGAGATTGTTCAACATCCGCTTGGCGGCGCGGATCGCATCGGGGCTTTTTCCCGCGATCTCGCGCGCGGCCTCGAGAGCGGCCGCGCGCGGATCGTCGCAGATGCGCGTGGCGAGGCCGTATGTCATCGCTTCCTGCGCAGAGAAGATGCGGCCGGTGTAGGTGAGATCGCGCAGGATGTCGTCGCGCACGAGGCTCGCGAGAATCGGCGTGCCCGCCATGTCGGGCACGAGGCCCCATTTGATCTCCATGATCGACATCCGCGCATCCGCCGAGAGAAAGCGCATGTCGGCGCCGAGCGAGAGCTGGAAGCCGCCGCCGAAGGCAACGCCGTGCACGGCCGCGATCACCGGCACCGGCAGCTGGCGCCAGCCCCACACCGCCTGTTGCGCAAAGTTAGCCTGGCCGTGCGTGCGCTTGGTGAGATCGCGATTTTCGCCACCCGGAATTCCGTTGCCGCCCTTCTCCTTCATGGCGGCAAAGCGCCCCATGTCGAGCCCGGCGCAGAAGGCGCGGCCCTCGCCGGAGAGCACGACGGCGCGCAGGCCTTTTTCCTTGGAAAGCCGCTCGGTTGCGGCGACAAGCGCCTCGAACATGGCCTGATCCAGCGCGTTCATCTTGTCGGCGCGCACCAGGCGCACGTCGGCGACGCCTTCCGAGATCGAGATCGACACGCGCTCTTCCATGGACGAATTCTCCCCTGTGCTTGACCGGTTCCCGCTTTACAGGACGCTGGCGGCCAGATTTAGTCAATCGACCAATTAACTGACAATCCCTACGGGGGAAACCACCATGTTCCAAGAAAATCTTCTGGCCGGCCGGCGCATTCTCGTGACCGGCGGCGGCACCGGTCTCGGCAAGTCGATGGCGGCGCGCTTCCTGCAACTCGGCGCCGAAGTGCACATCTGCGGCCGTCGCAAGATCGTGTGCGACGAGACCGCGACCGAGCTGATGGATCTCTATGGCGGCCGCGTCACCAGCCACGGCGTCGACATCCGCAACGCGCTCGCGGTCGAGGAGATGGTGGAGAACATCTTTCGCGACGGCGGCCTCACCGACCTCATCAACAACGCCGCGGGCAATTTCATCTCGCGCACCGAGGAACTGTCGCCGCGCGGCTTCGACGCCGTCGCCAACATCGTCATGCACGGCACGTTCTACGTGACCCATGCGGTCGGCAAGCGCTGGATCGCGGACAAGCAGCCCGGCAACGTCGTTTCGATCACCACGACCTGGGTGCGCAACGGCTCGCCTTACGTGGTGCCGTCGGCCATGAGCAAGTCGGCGATCCACGCCATGACGATGTCGCTCGCCACCGAATGGGGCCGCTACGGCATTCGCCTCAACACCATCGCGCCCGGCGAGATCCCGACCGAGGGCATGAGCAAGCGCATCAAGCCCGGCGACGAAGCCGGCGCGCGCACCAAGGCGATGAACCCGATGGGCCGCGTCGGCACCATGGAGGAATTGCAGAACCTCGCCGTGTTCCTGATCTCCGGCGGCTGCGACTGGATCAGCGGCGAGACCATCGCGATGGACGGCGCGCAGGCTCTCGCGATGGGCGGCAATTTCTACCAGCTCCGCGACTGGAGCGACGACGACTGGAAGACCGCGCGCGACAGCATCATGGCGCAGAACGAGAAGGATCGGGCCAAGCGGGGGTGAGGACGCGTTGCGAGTGCGCGCATATGCTGGCGCTTTCGCCCCGCCCTCACCTGTCGTCCCAGCGAACGCGGGGACCCATAACCACAGGGAGCAGTGTCGCGCGAGTCGGTAACTCCGAGTCTTCGCCAAGCAGCTTCCTGTGATTATGGGTCCCGGATCTGCGCGCGCTTATGGCGCGCTTGTCCGGGACGACAGCTTGCCGTCTCGCGTATTGTCTTTATTGGCGGATGACGCCACACTCCCGGGCATAAGAACAAGACGTCACGGGAGAAACATGTCCACACAGCCATTGGCGAACCTCGCCGACATGGTGCGGGAGCGCGCGAAGAGCCGCGGCGATGCCATCGCTTACGAGTTCGAAGGCCGCCTCACCAGCTTTGCCGAGTTCGATATCAAGACCAACAAGGTCGCCAACGCGCTTCTTGCGGTGGGCGTCAGACGCGGCGACCGCATCGCCTATCTCGGCAAGAACAGCGATCTCTATTTCGAGCTCTTGATGGGCGCGATGAAGGCCGGCGTGGTGATGGCGCCGGTGAACTGGCGGCTTGCCGGGCCCGAGGTCGCCTTCATCGTCGAAGACTGCAAGGCGCCGGTGCTGTTCGTCGGACCTGAGTTCATCACGCAGGTCCGCCAGATCAGGAACCAGATTCCCGGCGTGCGCACCATCATCACCACCGAGGGCGGCGCGCCGGAATGGCAGGATTTTACGGCTTGGCGCGATGCGCAGAGCGGCGACGATCCGAAGCTGCCGATCGACGCCAAGGACATCGCGATCCAGCTCTACACGTCGGGCACGACAGGCAAGCCCAAGGGCGCGATGCTGAGCCACGCCAACTTCCTCAATTTGGTGCAATCCGGCAATGCCGAGGACAAGCCGGAGTGGAACCGGTGGTCGACCGACGACGTCTCGCTGGTGGCAATGCCGGTGTTCCACATCGGCGGCTCGGGCTGGGGCGTGATGGGACTCTATCACGGCGCCCGCGGCGTGATCGCGCGCGAGTTCGATCCGACCAAGGTTTTGGACTTCTTCGAGCAATCTGGCATCACGAAACTGTTCATGGTGCCGGCGGCGATGCAATTCGTGGTGCGGCAGCCGCGCGCCAGGACGGTGGATTTCTCGCGGCTGAAATACATGCTGTACGGCGCCTCGCCGATTCCCGCGGCGCTGCTGAAGGAATGCATCGAGGTCTTCAAATGCGGCTTCGTGCAGCTGTACGGGATGACGGAGACGACGGGCACCATCGTCGCGCTGCCGCCGGAGGATCACGTCGAGGGACTGGAGCGGATGCGCTCGGCCGGCAAGGCGCTGCCGGGCGTCGAGGTCGCGATCCTGGACGTTGACGGCAAGCCGTTGCCGCCGCGCCAGGTCGGCGAGATCGCGACGCGCTCGGGCTCCAACATGGCGGGCTACTGGAACCTGCCGGAGGCCACTGCCGCGACGCTGCGCAGTGACGGCTGGCTGCGCACCGGCGATGCCGGCTACATGGACGAGGACGGCTACCTCTACATCCATGACCGCATCAAGGACATGATCATCTCCGGCGGCGAGAACATCTACCCGGCCGAGGTCGAGAGCGCGCTGTGCGATCACCCTGATGTGGCCGAGGCCGCCGTGATCGGCGTGCCCGACGACAAATGGGGCGAGGCGGTGAAGGCGGTCGTGGTGATGAAGCCGGGCAAGCAGGCGAGCGCCACCGACATCATCAACTTCACCCGCGAGCGCATCGCCGGCTACAAGACGCCGAAGAGCGTGGAGTTCCTGCCGGCGCTGCCGCGCAATCCCTCAGGCAAGATCCTGCGGCGGCAATTGCGGGAGCCGTACTGGGCGGGGAAAGACCGGCGGGTGAATTGATCCGCGGTGCCGTAGGGTGGGCAAAGGCGCAAAGCGCCGTGCCCACCATTCATGATCGCGACAGAAGTGGTGGGCACGCTTGCGCTTTGCCCACCCTACGAGAGCGGTGCAAGCCTCAATGCTTCCCCGGCCCCATATAGCCGAACAGGAATCCCGCCACTTTCCGCATCTGGATCTCCTCGCTGCCCTCGGTGATGCGGTAGCGGCGATGATGGCGATAGATGTGCTCGAACGGCTTGTGGCGTGAATAGCCCATGCCGCCATGGACCTGCATGGCGCGGTCGGCGGATTCGCAGCAGAGGCGGTTTGCCCAGTAATTGCACATCGAGACGCGGTCGGAGAGCGTACGCTCGATCTGCTCCTCGGTGAGCTGATCCATCTCCCAGGCGGTCTTGCGGATCAACAGGCGCAGCATCTCGGCTTGCGTGGCGAGCTCGACCAGCGGGAACTGGATCGCCTGGTTTTCCGCCAGCGCCTTGCCGAACGGCTTGCGCTCGCGCGCGTATTTGACGCTCTCGTTGATGCAGTAGACGGCGGCCCCGAGCGAGCTCGCCGCCTGGCGGATGCGGTTCTGGTGCACGAAGCACTGCGCCAGCGACAGGCCGCGGCCGACCTCGCCGAACAGGGCATCCTCGGGCACGAACACGTCGGTGAAGCTGACGCGGGGATGATCCGTCGGCATGTTGAAGGTCCACATGTACTCCTCGACCTTGACGCCATGGCTCTTGGCCGGCACCAGGAAGCAGGTAATGCCGCGGGCATCGCCGTCATTGCCCGACGTGCGTGCGAACAGCGCGCAGTGCGTGGCGACGTGCATGCCGGTGGTCCACATCTTCTCGCCGTTGATGATCCAGCCCTTGACGTTGTCGCGGGTCGCCGGCACCGCGCGCGTCTCCATGTGGGTGGCGTCCGAGCCGTGATGCGGCTCGGTGAGGCCGAAGGTGATGCGGTACTTGCCCTTGATCGAGCCGTCGATCATCGCCTTCTGGTCGTCGCGGCCGTAGTGGTCGAGCATGGTGACGACGGGAAAATTGCCGACGATGGAATGCTCGTTCTGGAGGTCGTTGTGCAGGCCGAGGCCCTTTGCGGCGAAGTGCTCGCGGATCACGGCCATCCACAGGTTGGAGCCGTCCTTGCCGCCATATTGCTTCGGCACCGGAAAGCGGAGATGGCCGGCGGCATCCGCGAGATCCTTGGCCTTGCGCAGCAGCGCCTCCCATTCGTGCCGCGGCAGGCCGCCGTTCTCGAAATCGGTGCGCGCCCATTCGCGGCGATGATCGAAGAAGCGGATGTTGTCGTCGGCTTCCTCCAGCGGCTTGATCTCGCGTGCGATGAAGTGGTCGAGCTCTCCGAGATAGGCGACGAGATCGGCAGGCAATGAGAAATCCACAGGTTCTCTCCCGGATTGATTTTATCGTTTTGCGTTAAGGCGCTGGGCGCATTCTTGCTTCTCGCGATTAAGCGGAGAAGAGCGCGTGCAAGTCAAGCAAGGCGAGACGTGACGGCTACGCAAGGCGCACCGGCGCAATTCGATGGTGCCCAGGCACTGAGGCGCGGTAGTATGCCGCCAACATTCCTTCACCATAAAATGCGGGGAGCGCGCGATGGAGCTGAACTTTTCCAAGGTGGAACGCAAGGGACCGATCACGATCGTGACGTTATCGCGGCCCGAGGTCTACAACGCGCTGCACACCGATGCGCATTTCGAGCTGCAAAAGGTGTTCGACGATTTCTCAGGAGATCCCGAGCAGTGGATCGCGATCGTCACCGGCAGCGGCGACAAGGCGTTCTGCGCCGGCAACGATCTGAAATGGCAGGCGGCCGGCGGCAAACGGGGCTGGGACAAGGGCGGCTTTGCCGGCCTCACCTCGCGCTTCGACTGCGACAAGCCGATCATCGCGGCCGTGAACGGCGTCGCCATGGGCGGCGGCTTCGAGATTGCGCTGGCCTGCGACCTCATCATCGCCTCGGAGAACGCCACCTTCGCCCTGCCCGAGCCGCGCGTCGGCCTTGCCGCGCTCGCCGGCGGGCTGCACCGGCTGCCGCGTCAGATCGGCCTCAAGCGCGCCATGGGCATGATCCTCACCGCGCGCCATGTCAGCGCCCGGGAAGGTTTCGAGCTCGGCTTCGTCAACGAGGTGGTGCCGCAGGGCGAGGCGCTTTCCGCCGCGCTGCGCTGGGCCGAGATGATCGGCAAGAACTCGCCGATGTCGATCCGGGCGTCCAAGCAGGCGATCCAGAAGGGGCTGGGCGTCTCGCTGGAGCAGGCGATCGCCGAGCAGCGGGACTATCCGGCGGTGCAGGCGATGGTGGCCTCGCAGGATTACGTCGAGGGCCCGAAGGCCTTCTCGGAGAAGCGGCCGCCGAAATGGGTGGGGAAGTGACCGCGTTTCTCTCCGCTCGTCATTCCGGGGCGCGCCGACAGGCGCGAGCCCGGAATCCATTAGGCGGCAGAACGCGCAGATGAATGGATTCCGGGTTCGTCGCTGTGCGACGCCCCGGAATGACGGCGGATGGAGCGTCGTTTAGCCGCCCCGCCCCAGCTCCCTTTTGTAGGACGCATAGTTCGGCTGATCGACGGCGAGCTTGTCCATCGTGGTCGCCCACAGATGCTCGGCGAGGCCTGGCGTTGCCAGATCGATCTCGCCTTTCGCTATTCGCTCGGCGAGCGCGCGGTTCAACTCCATGACCGAGCCGTCCATACCGAGCAGCGCACGCAACCGCTCGACTTCCGCAGCATCGCTGCCCTCTTCCCGCGTCAGCTGCCGCGTCACGAGGTCGAGGATGTTGATGGCGACGCGCAGCTTGAAGGCCTGGTGGCCGGAGATCAGCGGCGTGATGTCGCTGCGGAGGAAATCGGCGACTGATTTTGTCAGTTCGATGGGTGTCGGTTCGTCCTGCATGCGTCAGCTCCCGCGCGGCGCCAGGAGCCGCAACAGATCGATCTCGGTCTCGGAGGCACGGCGGCCGATCATGGCCCGCTCCATGGAATGGTCCGGGCCCTCGCGGAATCGCTGCATCATGCCGCCGCACATGATGCCCCAGCGCAGCGTGCCCATCACTTCCCAGAATTTCACGCGCGCCGGCTCGACCTTGCGGCCCGCGGCCTCGTAACCGGCAAACAGCTCCTCGCGCGAGCCGAAGCCGCCGACGGGCCTGTCGATCTCGCCGAAACGCCAGGAGTTGACGCAGACCCAGCCGAGATCCTCCATGGGATCGCCGAGATGGGCGAGCTCCCAGTCGAGCACGGCACGCACGCCGTCGGCGCCGATGATGAGATTGCCGTTGCGGAAATCGCCGTGCACCAGCGTGGTCTCGGCGGATGGTCCGGGATCGTGGTCGCGCAGCCAGCGCAGCGCCAGCTCAAACACGGGCTTGGGCCAGTTCAGGCTGCGATAGTCGCGCTCGAACTCGGCAATCTCCTGCGTCGCCGACCTGCTGCGCAGCTCGGGCAACTTGTCCTTCGGCAATCGATGCAGGGCAGCGAGAATGCCGCCGATCTGACGCGCCAGATGCGGCCGCGCCGCGGCAAACTCGTCATCGCGAAGAATCTTGCGCGCTATGGTCTCGCCTTCGACCCTTTGCATGATGAAGCCGGTGCCGAGGTCGTCCTCCGGCACCAGCACGTGCATCACGCGCGGCGACGGCACGCCGGCCTCGAAGGCGAGCTGCATCAGCTGCGCCTCGGCGGCAAGGCCCGCCGCGCGCGTCGGCGCCGCGCCATAACCCTTCGGTGAGCGGCGCAGGATCGCGCCGATCGGTCCATCGGGATGCACGATGTCGAAGCGCCAGGTTTCCTGGCTGGCGCCGCCGGACAGCTTGGCCGCTCCGGTGACGCTGGTCGCGCCCGGGCACCAGCGCCTGACGCTGCGCGAGAGTTCGGCCTCGATCATTTGCCTTTGAACTGCGCGGGACGCTTCTCGAGAAACGCGCCGACGCCCTCGCGGAAATCCTGGGTGTCGCCGGCGCGAAGCTGGCACTGGAATTCGAGGTTGAGCTGGTCCTCGAAGGAATTTTCCGGGCTGTCCCAATAGAGCTTGCGGATCAGCGACAGCGCGACCGTCGGCCCGCTGGCGAGCTCGCGCGCGAGCTTCATCGCCTCCTCCATCAGCACGCCGTCGTCATAGACGCGGTTGACGAGGCCCCATTCCAGCGCCTTCTCGGCCGGCAGCCGTTCGCCCATCAGCGACAATTCGATCGAACGCGCGCGGCCGACGAGGCGCGGCAGCAGCCAGGTCGAGCCGCAATCCGGCACGAGGCCGATGCGCCGGAACGCCTGAAGGAAATAGGAGGAACGCGCGCACAAGATCATGTCGCCGAGCAGCGCGAAGCTCATGCCGGCGCCCGCCGCCGGGCCGTTGACCGCGGTGACGATCGGGCAGTGCAGATTGCGGACGCGGCGCAGGAAGGGGTGAAAGCCGGTCTCCAGCGTCAGCCCGGCCTTGGTCTTCTTCGACTGGCTGTTGCGCCCTTGCAGATTGGCGCCGGTGCAGAAGGCGCGGCCCGCGCCGGTCAGCACCACGCAGCGCACCTCGTCCTTCTTCTCCTCGATCGTATCGAGCGCTTCGGCAAGGCCGCCCAGCATGTCCACGGAGACCGCGTTCATCACCTCCTGATGGTCGAGCTTGAGGATTGCGACCGAACCATCGAAATCGAGCGTGACGTGTTTGAACTGCATGGTTTCCTCGTCAGTTGCGGCCTGCGCCAGTTTCGCAGCCCGGAATTCGTTTTGCCGGGGCGCATATTTGATTTTTGGCGCGGTCTTGTCCATGGTGATCAGAGCATAGCAAGCAATCTTGCGCGCAGCGGCTGGTAGGCCGCGTACGAAAAACAGGAAACGCGCCATGTCTATTTTCGACCTCACCGGCCGCGTCGCCGTGATCACCGGCGGCAATGGCGGCATCGGCCTCGGCATCGCGCAGGCGCTCGCCGGCCAGGGCTGCAACGTCTCGATCTGGGGCCGCAATCCCGACAAGAACAAGGTTGCTGCGGCGAGCATGGCCGGGCTCCCCGGCAAGGTCGACACCCGCGTTTGCGACGTCACCGACCCGGCCTCGGTGAACGCGGCGATGAAGGCGACGCTCGACACCTTTGGCCGCGTCGACGGCTGCTTCGCCAATGCCGGCATCGGCGGCGGCGGCCGGCGCTCCTTCATCGAGCGCACCGAGGAGGAATGGCGCACGATGTTCGCGACCAACCTCGACGGCGTGTTCCACGCCTTCCAGGCCGCGGCAAGGCACATGACCGAGCGCGCCAATGCCGGCGATGCCTTCGGCCGGCTGGTTGCGACCTCGAGTCTCGCCTCGATCTTCGGCACTGCGCGCAACGAGCATTACGCCGCGACCAAGGCCGCGATCAACGCGCTGGTGCGCGCGCTCGGCGTCGAGCTCGCCCGCCACGGCGTCACCGCCAACGCGATCCTGCCCGGCTGGATCAAGAGCGACATGACATCAGGTCTCATGGCCAACGAGAAATTCGTCGCCAACGTGATGCCCCGCATTCCGCAGCGCCGCTTCGGCGAGGCATCCGATTTCGGCGGCATCGCGGTATATCTGATGAGCAAGGCGTCGTCGTATCACACCGCCGATACGTTCGTGATCGACGGCGGCTATACGGCGTTTTGACTCTCGTGGGGTGGGCGAAGGCGCGCTTGCGCCGTGCCCACCATAAGCATTTTTCGAATGTCGTCGTGGGCACGCTGCGCTTTGCCCACCCTACGGCTCCTCGTTTTGTCAGCGCAGAAGGGAATGGGCAAATGTTCTCACACGTCATGATCGGCACCAACGATCTCGACAAGGCCAAGACGTTCTACGACAATCTGCTGAGCACGCTCGAGGTCCGGCCGGCCAGGGTCGACGGCCACCGCATCTTCTACATCACCAAGACCGGCGTGTTCTCGGTGTCGAAGCCGATCAACGGCGAGCCGGCAACCTGTGCGAACGGTGGCACGATCGGGTTCGCTTGCAATTCGCCGGAGCAGGTCGACAAATGGCACGCGGCAGGCGTCGCAGCCGGCGGGATCTCGATCGAGGATCCGCCCGGCGTGCGCCAGGGCCCCGGCGGCAAGCTCTATCTCGCTTACTTGCGCGACCTCGACGGCAACAAGATCTGCGCGATGCATCGGCTGCCGAGCTGAGTCCGCGCGCCGCTGTCGTTCCCCGCGAAAGCGGGGAATCCAGTACGCCGCGATCTCTCGGCTCAATCACTACGGTCTCTGGAATACTGGATCGCCCGGTCTTCGCCGGGCGATGACCGCGGAGAGTGAGGCGCGCGCCTGCCGCCTACCCGCACCACCATTCAAACAACATTTCAAACGCCCTCGCGATATTCCATCGCGTGGCACGGCTCGGCGCGAAAAAATGCGCGCTCGCACTTTGGCCGCGCCGCGACTATTCTTGCGCCCAGAATAATCTCAGCGTCCCCGGGAGGAACAATGACAAGACACACCTACATTCCCCGCACCACCAACTACACCCTCAATCCCGGCGACGAGCTCAACGACTTGCGGATGTCGGAGCAGGTCCGGCCGCTCTACGATCATGTCAGGAAATTCATCCGCGACACCGTCGAGCCGATGTCGATCGAGTTCGCCAAGGCCGGCGAAGGCAAGGAAGATCGCTGGAGCTTCACGCCGAAGCAGCTCGAGGTGCTGGAGAAGGCCAAGAACAAGGCCAAGCAGGAAGGCCTCTGGAACTTCTTCCTGCCCGATGACGAGACCGGCCAGGGCCTGAAGAACCTCGACTACGCCTATATCGCGGCCGAGCTCGGCAAGAGCCCGCTGGCGTCCGAGACCATGAACTGCTCGGCGCCCGACACCGGCAACATGGAGGTGCTGGAGCGCGTCGGCACCAAGGAGCAGAAGGAGAAGTGGCTGAAGCCGCTGCTCAACGGCGAGATCCGTTCGGCCTATGTCATGACCGAGCCGAACGTCGCCTCCTCCGACGCCAAGAACATCTCGACCACCGCGAAGCTCGTCGGCGACGAATGGGTCATCAACGGCGAGAAATACTACATCTCAGGTCTCGGCGACCCCCGCTGCAAGATCCTCATCGTGATGGTGAAGACCAATCCGGATGCGGCGCCGAGCAAGCAGCAGTCGCAGATCCTGGTGCCGCGCGACACGCCCGGCGTCGAGGTGCTCGGCCCGATGTACGTGTTCGGGCAGGATCACGCCCCGCGCGGCCACATGCACATGCGCTTCAACAACGTGCGCGTCCCGAAGGAGAACATGCTGCTCGGCGAAGGCCGCGGCTTCGAGATCTCGCAGCTCCGGCTCGGGCCGGGGCGCATCCATCACTGCATGCGCACCATCGGCAAGGCCGAGAAGGCGCTCGACCTCATGGTACAGCGCGGCCTCACCCGCGAGGCCTTCGGCAAGAAGATCGCCCATCTCGGCGGCAACATGCAGATCATCGCCCAGGCGCGCTGCGAGATCGAGGCGATGCGCCTGATGGTGCTGAAGGCCGCCAAGGCGATGGACGTGCTCGGCAACAAGGAGGCCCGCGTCTGGGTCTCCATGGTCAAGGCCATGGTGCCGGAGCGCGCCTGCAAGATCATCGACCAGGCGATCCAGATGCACGGCGCCACCGGCATCTCGCACTGGACCCCGCTCGCGGAGATGTATCAGGACGTGCGGCACCTGCGCTTTGCGGACGGTCCGGACGAGGTGCATTGGATGGTGGTGGGACGCCACGAGCTGAGCATGGCGTGATCGACGAGATGCCGTAGGGTGGGCAAAGGCGCGCTCTTCGCGCGCCGTGCCCACGTCTTTTTTTTGCGCATCATGCCGATTGGTGGGCACGCTTCCGCCTTCGCTCTTCGAGCTACGGCGGACAAGTCGCTTTGCCCACCCTGCGCACATCCGCGAGCGACGTTACGCAGTCGCCGCGGCCTCGATCTTGTCCTGGGTCTTGGTCTCGAAATCGCTGGCGTCGTGGCGCTCGTGGAGCTGGCTGGCGGGGTCGCCCGAGACGCGGTTGACCATGCGGCCGCGCTTCACGGCGGGACGCTGCGCGATCTGGTCGGTCCAGCGCTGCACGTTCTTGTAGTCCTGCACCGACAGGAATTCGCCGGCGCCATAGACCAGCCCCTTGGCGAGCGCACCGTACCAGGGCCACACCGCGATGTCGGCGATCGTGTACTCCTTGCCCGCGAGGTACTCGTTGTCGGCAAGGCGCCGATCGAGCACGTCGAGCTGGCGCTTGGTCTCCATCGCGAAACGATCGATGGCGTATTCGATCTTGAACGGCGCGTAGGCGTAGAAATGGCCGAAGCCGCCGCCGAGATAGGGCGCGCTGCCCATCTGCCAGAACAGCCAGGACATCGCCTCGGTGCGGGTCTTGATGTCCTTCGGCAGGAAGGCGCCAAACTTCTCGGCGAGATAGAACAGGATCGAGCCGGATTCGAACACCCGGATCGGCTCCGGACCCGAGCGGTCCATCAGGGCCGGGATCTTCGAGTTCGGGTTGATGTCGACAAAACCGCTGCCGAACTGGTCGCCATTGCCGATCCTGATCAGCCAGGCATCGTATTCGGCGCCCTTGTGGCCGAGCGCCAGAAGCTCCTCCAGCATCACCGTGACCTTCACCCCGTTCGGGGTGGCCAGCGAATAGAGCTGAAGCGGATGCTTGCCGACCGGCAGCTCCTTGTCGTGAGTTGGGCCGGCGATCGGGCGGTTGATGCTGGCGAACTGCCCGCCATTCTCCTTGTTCCAGGTCCAGACTTTGGGCGGCACGTAGGCAGGGGCGTCGGTCATGCGGGGCTCCGGCGGAAAGATGCGTCTGCATTAATTAGACCGCGAATGCCGAATGACAAGGGCGCCGAATGCATTCCCGAACCGGGCAACTTCACGTTTCGTCATGGCAGGCTGCTCCCCGTCATTCCGGGGCGCCCGCAGGGCGAGCCCGGAATCCATCGCGCCGCCAGGAATGCTCCGAAAAATGGATTCCGGGTTCTCGGGCCCCGGAATGACCGGCGTCCTCCGGGACGCAGCGGGCTGTGGGACGAGCGCGACGTCTACGCACAAGATGCCTCGCCGAATCCGGCATGTCATCGATCGGCTCGCGTCACTTTGCTTTGCCAGCGAAAACAACGAAAACGCGAAGGCCGCCGGGAGAGAGCCATGAAATCGCCGATCTGCAACATGCTGGGAATCGAGTTCCCGCTGCTGGCCTTCAGCCATTGCCGCGACGTCGTCGCAGCCGTCAGCCGCGCCGGCGGCTTCGGCGTGCTGGGTGCCACCGTGCACACCCCCGATACGCTCGAACGCGAGCTGAAATGGATCGACGATCACATCGACGGCAAGCCCTACGGCATCGACGTGCTGATCCCCGAGAACATCTCGACGGCGGGCGAGAAGGACGTCACCTGGAAGAGCCTGGAGGCGCGCGTGCCGCAGGAGCATCGCAACTACACGCGCGATCTGCTGAAGAAATACGACATCGAGCTCACGACCACGGAGGTCGCAGCCGATCAACCGCAGCCGTTCGACGGAAAAACGGCGCTGCAGCTGCTCGAGGTCTCCTTCAATCATCCGATCCGCCTGATCGCCAACGCGCTGGGCGTGCCGCCCAAGGCGATGATCGAGATGGGCAAGACACACGGGGTGCCGGTCGCAGCGCTCGTCGGCGCCAAGGAGCACGCGCTGCGCCAGGTCGCGGCCGGCGTCGACATTCTCGTGGTGCAGGGCACCGAGGCCGGCGGCCATTGTGGCGAGGTCTCGACCATGGTGCTGGTGCCCGAGGTGATCAAGGCGATCAGGAAGATCCGCGACGTGCCGGTGCTGGCGGCCGGCGGCATCATGACGGGCCGGCAGATGGCAGCCTGCATGGCGATGGGCGCGGCCGGCGCCTGGACCGGCTCGGTGTGGCTGGCGACCGTCGAGTCCGAGACCAGCGAGATCTTCCGCGAGAAGATGATCGCGGCGTCCTCGCGCGACGCCGTGCGCTCCAAGGGCCGCACCGGCAAGCCGGCGCGGCAGCTCCGCTCGGTCTGGACCGACGCCTGGGACCGCGCGCCGGACAGCCCGGGCGCACTGCCGATGCCGCTGCAAAGCATCATCAGCCGCGATGCCTTCAACTCGATCGACCGCGCGGCGGCAGGCGGCAACGCGCGGGCGCGCGATCTCGTCAGCTATTTCGTCGGCCAGGGCGTCGGCCTGATCGACAGCGTAAAGTCCGCCGGCGCCGTGGTGCAGGAGTTCAAGGAAGAGTTCGCCGAAGCCGTCGAGCGCATGAATGCGCTGGTGGCGGAGTGACGGCGCGTGGCCGGAGTGGTGTCCGCGGCCCATCCTTCGAGGCTCGCCCGCCGACGCGCCGCCGGCCTCGCGCCTCCCCCGTAGCCGTCATCCTGAGGTGCCGTAGCGCAGCGAAGGCCTCGAAGGACGACGGCGTGCCCGAAATCTGAAACGCGAAGCAAGAAAAGATGTCCAATTCCTCTGTCCCCGAAGACCTCATCCCCGTCATCGTCGGCATCGGCGAGATCGTCGATCGCCCGAAGGAGATCAGCGACGGCCTCGAACCGCTCGATCTGCTCGAACAGGCGCTGCGGCGCGCGGAGGCGGACGCCGGTGCAAAACTGCTTGGCGAGGTGCAGTCGCTCGATGTCGTCAACTTCCTGAGCTGGCGCTATCGCGATCCCGAGCAGCTGTTGGCGCAGCGCCTCGGCGTCACGCCCGCGCATTGCTATTACGGCCCGGTCGGCGGCGAGAGCCCGATCCGCTACATCCACGAAGCCGCCAAGCGCATCGCGCGCGGCGAGTGCACGGTCGCCGCCGTCTGCGGCGCGGAAGCGCAGTCGACCGCGACCAAAGCGGAACGTGCCGGCGTCAAGCTGCCATGGACGCCGTTCGCCCATGACGTCGAGGAGCCCAAGCGCGGCGCGGCGTTCCAGAAGCCGCTGGCGGTGAAGCTCGGCGTGTTCCGACCCGTCACGGTCTATCCGTTCTACGAGGCCGCCTCCTCCGCGCATTGGGGCCAGACCCCGCGCGAGGCGATGGCCGAGTCCGGCGTGCTGTGGTCGCGTTATTCGGAAGCCGCCGCGCAAAATCCCAATGCCTGGCTGAAGCGGCGCTATGCGCCGGAGGAGATCACGACACCGACCGCGGACAATCGCCTGATCGCCTGGCCCTACAACAAGCTGATGGTCGCCAATCCCAGCGTCAACATGGGCGGCGCGCTGCTGCTCACCAGCCTTGCCAAGGCCCGTGCGGCCGGGATCGCGGAGGACCGACTGGTCTATCCGCTCGGCGGCGCCTCGGCGGAGGAGCCGCGCGATTATCTGTTGCGCGACCAGTTCTACGAAAGCCATCCGCAGAACGCGGTGCTGCAAGCCGTGATGGACCTTGCCGGCGGCGACGGCAAGACGTTCGACGCGATCGAGCTCTACAGCTGCTTCCCCTGCGTGCCCAAGATGGCGCGGCGGACGCTCGGGCTTTCCGCCGACGTGCAGCCGACCGTGACCGGAGGGCTCACCTTCTTCGGCGCGCCGCTCAACACCTACATGACGCATGCGGCCTGCGCGATGGTGCGGCGGCTGCGCGACGGCGCCGGGCTCGGCCTGCTCTATGGCCAGGGCGGCTTCGTCACCAAGCATCACGCGCTGGTGGTCGCGAAGGCGCCGCCGCGCGCGGCGCTGGCGCAGGAGACCAGCGTGCAAGGCGAGGCCGATCGCAACAAGCGCGCGGTGCCGGAGTTCGTCGACGAGGCCTCGGGCAAAGGCAAGGTGGAGAGTTTTACGGTGCTCTATGGCCGTAGCGGCGAGGTCGAGCACGGCGTCGTGATGCTGCGCACCGAGCACGACCGGCGAACGCTGGCGCGGATCCCAGCGCGCGACAGCGCGACGCTGGCCCACCTGCTCAACATGGATCGCACGCCGGTCGGCTCGCTCGGCGAGATCGCGATGGCTGCCGACGGGGTGCCGGAGTGGCGGGTGGCGTAGCGGCGGCGCATCACACCGGACGATGCTGCGCATCGCCGGGAGTGCCGCGCTGCGTCCGGGGCACCGATCTCGGCCCCCTGCGCCATCCGCCTCAGGCGGCGCGGACGGAGCTCAGGAACTTGCCGACCTCGAGCTTGAGACGGTTGGAATCGCGCGACAGCATCTGCGCCGCCGACAGCACCTGTGAAGATGCCGAGCCGGTTTCGGAGGCACCGCGCTGGACGTCGCCGACATTCGACGAGACCTGCTGGGTGCCTTGGGCGGCCTGCTGAACGTTGCGGGCGATCTCCCGGGTTGCCGCGCCCTGCTGCTCCACGGCTGCCGCAATCGCCGAAGCGATCTCCGACAGACGCGCGATGGTGCCGCTGATCTCGCCGATGGCGCTGACCGAATCCTGGGTCGCCGCCTGAATGCCGCCGACCTGCTGGCCGATCTCGCCGGTGGCCTTGGCGGTCTGCTCGGCGAGCGCCTTGACCTCGGAGGCCACCACGGCGAAGCCGCGTCCGGCTTCACCCGCCCGTGCCGCCTCGATCGTGGCATTGAGGGCCAGCAGATTGGTCTGGCCGGCGATCGCATTGATGAGCTCGACGACGTCGCCGATCCGCGATGCGGCGCGCGACAATTCGCTGACGCGCTCGGTCGTGGCATGGGCCTGGCAGACCGCCTCGCTCGCGATCCGGGAGGAGTCCTGCACCTGGCGGCCGATCTCGCGCACCGAGGACGACATCTCTTCGGCGGCCGACGCCACCGAGTGGACATTGGTGGAGGCTGCTTCCGATCCGGTTGCGACTGCCGTCGCCAATTCCTGCGCCCGACCCGCGGTCGAGGACAGCGTCGAGGCCGAAGCCTCGAGCTCGGTTGCGGCCGACGACACCGTCTCGACGATTTCGCCGATCGCGGCCTCGAAGCCGTTTGCGAGCTTGGTCATGTCCGCCTTGCGCTGCGCCTCGGCACGGCGCTGAACCGCCTGCACCTCGTCGCGGCTGAAGCGGATGATGGTCTGCACGGTCTGAAGGTTGCGCAGCGCTTCGCCGATCTCGTCGTCGCGCTCGATCACGATGCGGCTGTCGAGCTTGTCCTGGACGAGGTTCAGCAAAGTATCGTTGAGTTGCTGCATCGGTCCCCGGATCGCGCGCATGGTCGCGATGCTGGCGAAACCGACGATGGCGACGCCGACGACGGCCAGCGCCGCCAGAATCAGGCTGGCCGAACCGCCGGCGGCGAGCGCGCCGCCGATGCCGAGCGCAAGCATGAACAGCACCTGGAGCGCCATCGTCGTGACGAGGCGCGCCTTCAGCGTCCCGGTGAAGACGCTGAAGCGGTCCAGCCACGAGCGGCGGCGGATGATGCCGGCGTCGATGCGATAGTGATGCGGCTTCTTCTCGCGGATCGCAGCGTAGACCTCTTCGGCGAGCTTGCGCTGGTCGGCCGGCAGTTTTGTGCGGATCGACGTATAGCCCTTGACCTCGCCGTTTTCGCGGATCGGAGAGGCCGTCGCCAGCACCCAGTAGAAGTCGCCGTTCTTGCGGCGGTTCTTCACCGCGCCGAGCCAGGGCTTGCCGGCCTTCAGCGTGTCCCAGAGGTTGTCGAATGCCTCCGGCGGCATGTCGGGATGACGAACGATGTTGTGCGGCTGGCCCATGAGTTCCGCCGAGGTGAAGCCGGCGGCGGCAATGAAGTCCTCGTTGAAGTAGGTGAGCTTGCCCTTGAGATCGGTCCGCGAAACGATCAGCGTCTCGTCACTGACGGGATATTCGATTGCAGTGACCGGAAAATTCTTGCGCATTGGGGCTCCCCAAAGACCTGATTCAGTAAAATGTCATTCGAATCGGGACCCGCCCGGCATGAGCCTGCCCTCTGCCAACTATCGTAAATCCGATTTAACCATCGATGAAACGTCGCGCCCGTAACATTACGGACAATCTCAGAAGAACTCGCCGCGAGCGACATCATGCTACCGGCAAGACGAAACGAGCGGTGCCATGTGGCGCCGCTCGTCGCTCGATCGGACAAAGACTTTACGCCGCGCGGACGTTGGTCAGGAACTTGCTGACCTCGGTCTTCAGCCGGCCCGAATCGTTCGACAGCATTTGCGCCGCCGACAGCACCTGCGACGATGCCGTGCCGGTCTCGGTCGCGCCACGCTGCACGTCGGTGATGTTGGAGGAGACCTGCTGGGTGCCCTGCGCGGCCTGCTGCACATTGCGGGCGATCTCCTGCGTCGCCGCGCCCTGCTCTTCCACCGCGGCCGCGATCGCCGAGGAGATCTCCGAGAGGCGCTCGATGGTCAAGGAGATCTCCTTGATGGCGCCGACCGAATCGTTGGTCGCCGCCTGGATGCCGGAGATCTGCTGGCCGATCTCGCCGGTCGCCTTCGCGGTCTGCTCGGCGAGCGCCTTCACCTCGGAAGCCACCACCGCGAAACCGCGGCCGGCTTCGCCGGCACGTGCGGCCTCGATGGTCGCGTTCAGCGCGAGCAGATTGGTCTGGCCCGCGATGGTGTTGATCAGCTCGACCACGTCGCCGATCCGGGCGGCGGCCTTGGACAGCTCGCTGACGCGTTCGGTGGTGGCGCGCGCCTGGCCGACGGCATCGCCGGCCATCCGCGCCGATTCCTGCACCTGACGGCTGATCTCGCCGACCGACGAGGCCATCTCCTCGGTGGCCGAGGCCACCGACTGCACGTTGGTCGAGGCTTCTTCCGAAGCTCCCGCCACCGTCGTCGCCAGTCTCTGAGAGCGGTCGGCAGTCGACGTCAGCGTCGAGGCGGAGGCCTCGAGCTGGGTCGAAGCCGACGACACGGTCTGGACGATCTCGCCGATCATGGCTTCGAATTCGCGGGTGATGCCGTCGACGCGGCGGCCGCGCTCGATCTTGGCCTCGGCATCCGCCGCCGCAGCCTCGTCCGCTGCCTTCTTGGCGATCAACGCCTCCTTGAAGATCTGGAGCACGTCGGCCATCGCGCCGATCTCCGTCTTCTCGCCGCGATGCGGCACCTCGGCCGAAAGGTCGCCCCGACCCAGCGCCTGCATCGGCTGTGTGATGGAATTGATGCCGCTCGAGACATCGCGGACCAGATAGAAGCTGAGACCGATGCCGATGAGGACGGCACCGCCGAGAATGACCGAAACCAGCATGAAGGCATAGGAATAGCTGTCGGCGGCATCCTGAGCCGCCTGTTCGCCACCCCTGGTGTTGAGCTCGATGTCCTTGTTCAGGACCTCATCCGCCTGAAGCCCGATCTTGTTGACCGTCTTGGAGTTGAGCTCCTGCGCCTCGCGCGGGATCTTGCCGGCCTCCTTGCGCGACAAGGCCATCACCTCCTCGGTGCCTTTCTTGTAGTCGTCCCAGAGCTTGGACCACTGGCTGTAGAGCGCGCGCTCTTCCCGGGAGCTGATCATGGGCTCATACTTGCTGCGCGTCTTGGCGAGCGCATCGGTCACGGTGGCCGCGGTCTTCTCCACCGCGAGCTTGTCGTCCAAGGCTTCGGCCAGCATGTGCTGGCGCACCACGTTCCGATACGTGATGACTGCGGCCCGCAGGTCGCCGATCACCCTGACACTCGGCATCCAGTTGGTGGTGATGTCGACGGTGTTGGCGTTCATCGTCCGCATCTTCGTGACGGCGAGCAGGCCCATGCCGGTCATCGCGACCAGCAGGAACGCTACGACACTGATGATCTTGGCGCGGATGGAAAGCTTGGCAAACATAATCGGGTCTCGTTGTGCTGGCGCGGGCGCGCGTCGGGAGCTCTAAAGAATCAACCAAAGGGGAGCAGCGCCGACATCAGACAGCAGACCGTCTGCGAAAGATGTTAACTGCGACTCCGCGCGAGCACGGAAGTCGAAAGAAATGAACAGGCGCCTAAGAACGCCCCGCGCTCAGCGCATGAGCCTAAGCGCATCCGCGAAAAACTCCGGCCCGCCGAAGTTTCCGGACTTCAACGCGAGCAGCATCTCGCCTGCTTCGGCGCCAACGGCACGCAGCACCGGGACGCCCGCGGCGATCTCCGCGCCGACGAGGAAGCCCGGGATTTCGAGGCGGTCGACGACCGCGCCGGATGTCTCGCCGCCGGCGACGATGAGCCGCCGGACCCCTGCTTTCACGAGGTTTTCCGCGATATCGGCCATTGCCTGCTCGATGGCATGGCCCGCGGCATCGCGCCCGTGGCGGGCTTGCAATGCGGCGACGTCTTCGGGCTTCGCGCTCGAGGCGATCAGCACCGGGCCGTCGGCAAGTCGCGGCCTCGCCCAGTCGAGCGCGCGCTCGGCTTCGTTCGCTCCCGTAATAATACGGTCCTGGTCGAGATGGAGCACCGGCATGATGCGTTCGGCATTCGCGATCTGCTGAAGCGTGGCCTGCGAGCAGCTTCCGGCAAGACACGCCGCCGGCCCGCCGACGGCAGCTGCGGACTCGCTGCTCGCGGCACCGGGCTTGACCTTGCCCGTCGACACCAGCGCGCGCGCGAGCCCAAGGCCGATGCCGGAGGCCCCGACCGACAGGCGATGTTCGCCGGCCACGAGGCCGATGGTTTCGAGGTCGCGGTCGAACACGGCGTCGATGATGGCAGCGCCGATACCCTTGCCGGCGAGTTCGGCCAGCCGCGCCCGCACGGCCTCCGCGCCGCGCGTGACGGTGGCGAGGTCGACGAGGCCGATCTGCGTCCTGCTCTGACGCGCCAGCACGCGCACCAGGTTGGAATCATGCATCGGGTTGAGCGGATGGTCCTTCAGCGGGCTCTCGTTGAGCGGCACGGCGCCGACAAAGAGATTGCCCTGGTAGACGGTGCGGCCGGTCTCCGGGAAGGCCGGCGTCACCAGAACGGCACCTTCGCCGCTATCGGCACGCAACGCGTCCATCACCGGGCCGATATTGCCTGCGTCGGTGGAATCGAAAGTCGAGCAGATCTTGAACAGCACGTGGCCCGCGCCGCGGCTGCGCAACCATTTGTCCGCCGCGCGCGAGCGCGAGACGGCAAGGCCGGCCTCGATCGAGCGGCTCTTCAGCGACACCACGACGGCGTCGACCTCGGGCAACGCGAGATCATCCGAGGGCACGCCGATGGTCTGCACGGTGCGCAGGCCCGCGCGCGTCAGCGTGTTGGCGAGATCTGACGCGCCGGTGTAATCGTCGGCGATGCAGCCAAGCGAAATCTTTGCTGCAAGTGTCACGGCTTCACTCCGGCGTAAGGCTTGAACCAGGCAAGGCCGTCAATGGTCTTGCCGCGCGGATTGTACTCGCAGCCGACGAAGCCGGTGTAGCCGAGGCGGTCGAGCTCTGCGAACAGGAACGGATAGTTCAGCTCCTCGCCGTCGGGCTCGTTGCGCGAGGGGATGCTGGCGATCTGGACATGGCCGATGATCGGCATCATCTCGCGCAGCCGCATGGTGACGTCGCCATGAATGATCTGGCAGTGATAGATGTCGAACTGGAGCTTCAGGTTCGCCAGTCTCAGCTCCTGGATCAGGTCGCGGGCGAAGCCGAAATCGTTGAGGAAATAGCCCGGCACGTTGCGGGCATTGATCGGCTCGATCACGACGTCGATGCCGTGGGGGGCGAAGAACTCCGCGGCCCATGCCACCGATTTGTAGAAGGCCTCGATCGCGACGCGTTCGCCGCGGTTGGCGATGCCGGCCATCAGGTGCAGGCGCTTGACGCCGGTCGCCTTGGCATAGGGCAGCGCCGTCTCCAGGCTCGCCTTGAGATCGTTGAACCGCGAGGGCAGCGCCGCAAAGCCCTTCTCGCCGGCATTCCAGTCGCCCGGCGGCAGATTGAACAGCGCCTGGGTCAGGCCGTTGCGCTTGAGCCGCTCGCCAACCGCCTCGGCGGGATGCTCGTACGGGAAGAGAAACTCGACCGCGGTGAAGCCGGCTTGCGCAGCGGCATCGAAACGATCGAGGAACGGCACCTCGGTGAACATCATCGAGAGATTGGCGGCAAAACGCGGCATCGGAGTCCTCTTGCTTACTTGTCGCCGGGCAGCTTCACGCCGGTCACCTGCGCATACATGCGGGCCACCGACGCGTCATCGTCGCGGCCCATGCCGGCGGCTGATGTCATCAGAAACATCTGGAGTGCGGCAGCGGAGACCGGCACCGGGAAGCGGGCACTGCGCGCCATGTCCTGGATGATGCCGAGATCCTTGACGAAGATCTCGACCGCGCTGCGCGGCGAGTAATCGCCGTCGAGCACGTGCGGCATGCGGTTCTCGAACATCCAGGAATTGCCGGCGGAGGCCGTGATCACCTCATAGACCTTGCGGATGTCGAGGCCCTGCTTGGCCGCGAACGCCATGGCTTCGCTGGCGGCGGCGATGTGCACGCCGGCGAGCAACTGGTTGATCATCTTGAAGGCAGCGCCCTGCCCTGCTGCATCGCCGAGCTCATAGAGCTTCGCGGCCATGGCATCGAGCGCGGGCCGCGCTTTCGCAAACGCGGCGGGACTGCCGGAAGCGAGGATCGTCAACTCGCCCTGCGCGGCGCGCTGCGCCCCACCGGAGATCGGCGCGTCCAGATAGAGCCGGCCCGTCGCCTCCAGCTGCTTGGCAAGGCGGCGCGCCACGTCCGGATCCATGGTGGCGGAGGAGACGAACACGCTGCCCTTCGGCATGGTCTCGGCGGCTCCATCCTTGCCGAACAGGATCGCCTCGGTCTGCGCGGCATTGACCACGACGCTGACGACGATGTCGGCGTCCTTGGCGGCCTCGGCCGGGGTCTTTGCTCCCGCCCCGCCATCCGTCACGAAGCGCGCCACTGCGTCAGCCGAGACGTCACAGCCAGTGACCGCATGGCCGGCGCGCTTCAGCGAGGTCGCCATGCCATACCCCATCGAGCCGAGCCCGATCACGGCGATGCGCTGATTCTGAGACGTGGAGGCGGACATATGCAACTGATCCTTGCGAACGTTTCCTGGACGGCCGGCCTTTGCGGCGGCTCGGCGAACCGATATCACGGCTTGGCCGCGCTGCCAAAGCGTGAGACAAGCGGACATGACGGCCATGAGGACTGAAAACAGCAACGAAACACGGCTGCGCGAGGACATCTGCCGCTTCGGACGGTCCCTGTTCGAGCGCGGGCTGACGCCGGGCTCCTCCGGCAATATCAGCGTCAGGCTGGACGGCGGTGGCTGGCTGGTGACGCCGACCAACGCCTCGCTCGGCTTCCTCGATCCGGCAAGGCTGTCGCGGCTGGACGATCAGGGCCGGCTGGTCTCTGGCGATGCGCCGACCAAGGAAGTTCCGCTGCACAATGCGCTCTACGACACGCGCGGCAGCGCGCGTGCGATCGTGCACCTGCACTCCACCCATTCGGTCGCGCTGTCGATGCTGCCCGAGATCGACCCGCGCGCCGCGCTGCCGCCGATGACGGCCTATTACCTGATGAAATGCGGCGCCACCGCGCTCGTGCCCTATTATCGCCCCGGCGATCCCGCTGTGGCCGACGCGATCAAGGGACTGGCGGGGAAATACTCATCCGTGCTGCTTGCCAATCACGGCCCTGTCGTCGCGGGCGACACGCTGGAAGCCGCGGTGTTCGCGACCGAGGAACTGGAGGAGACGGCGAAGCTGTACCTGCTGCTGCGTGGGATGAACCCGCGGTATCTCTCGCCGGAGCAGGTGACGGATTTGGTGAAGGTGTTCGGAGTGGCGTTGCCGGAGCATGGGCATTGAGCCGTATGCTCCGCCGTCATCCTGAGGCGCGAGCCTTGCGATGCAGCGCATCGCAAGGGGAAGCCTCGAAGGATGGGCTCCGGGCGCTCGCGGCCCATCCTTCGAGGCGCGCGAAGAGCGCGCACCTCAGGATGACGGCGGAGATTGCGGGGGCAGTCTAGCTACAGCCCCAAATATGCCTTCCTCACGTCCGGATTGCCCTTGATCTCCGCGGCCGGGCCCTGCATCAGCACGCGGCCGGTCTGCAGGATGTAGGCGCGGTCGGCGATCTCCAGGCACTCGGCCATGCGCTGCTCGACGATGAGGACGGTCATGCCGGCGTCGCGGATGCGCTTCACCGCCTGGAAAATCTCGTCGACGAGTTTTGGCATGATGCCTTGCGAGGGCTCGTCCAACATCAAGAGCCGCGGACGCGTCATCAGCGCGCGGCCGATCGCGAGCATCTGCTGCTCGCCGCCGGAGAGCGTTTCGGCGCGCTGCTCCAGGCGTTCGGACAGACGCGGAAACAGCGTGAAGACGAGATCAAGCGGCTCTTCGCGGTTGGCTTCGCCTCGGTAGAGATAGCTGCCGAGACGAAGATTGTCGCGCACGGACAGACGCGGAAACAGCCGGCGGTTCTCCGGTACATAGGCGATGCCGGTCGCCGTGATGTGGTGCTGCGCCATGCCGTTGATCTGCTTGCCGTCGAACGTCACGCTGCCCGAGCGCGGGCGCTCGGCGCCGGCGATGGATTTCAGCAGCGTCGACTTGCCGGCACCGTTGGCACCGGCGACGCAGACGATCTCGCCCTTCTGGACCTCGATCGAGACCGCGGAGATCGCGACCAGGCCCTGATAGGCGGTCGTGACTTCACGCACCGACAGCATGACGATCTCCCAGATATGCCTTGATCACCTTGGGATCGCGGACGACGTCCGAAGGCTTGCCCTCGACCAGCACCTTGCCGAGGTCGAGCACGATGGCGCGGTCGACCAATGGCATCACGATCTCCATGACGTGCTCCACCATCAAGACGGTGATGCCGGCATCGCGCACCTTGCGCACCAGCGCGACACCGGTCTGCGCCTCGGTCGGCGTGAGGCCGGTGAGGACTTCGTCGAGCAGCAGCAGCTTCGGCTCGGTCGCGAGCGCGCGGGCGACTTCAAGGCGCCGCTTCTCGGCCGGCACGAGGTCGCTCGCCAGCACGTCGGCGCGCGCGGCAAGGCCAGTGAACTCCAGCACATCGTGCGCCTTGCGGCGGGCCTCGCGCATGACCGTGTTGCGCACCAGCGCACCGACGATGACGTTATCGATGACGGTCATGGTCTCGAAGCTCTTGACCACCTGGAACGTGCGCCCGATGCCGCGCTGGCAGCGCGCGGCTGCCGGCATGTGGGTGACGTCCTCGCCGTCGAATAGAATCGAGCCTTGCGTCGGCGGCAACACGCCGGCGATGAGATTGAAAAGCGTCGACTTGCCGGCGCCATTGGGGCCGATCAGGCCGACGATCTCGCCGCGCCCGACCGAGATCGAGACGTCGCTGTTGGCGACGAGGCCACCGAAACGCTGCCAGACGCCACGGGTTTCAAGGAGAGCGGTCATCGCGTGGCTCCCGTCTTCTTCGGGCGTGAAAACAGGCTGAGCAGCCCCCGCGGCAGGGCCAGCGAGATCAGGACGATCAGCGTGCCGTAGACGATTAGATCGACACCGCGTCCCGAGCCGCCGAACTTGAAGCGCGTCAGCTCGGTCAGCGGGATCAGGATGGCGGCCCCGAGCACCGGCCCCCACAGGGTGCCGATGCCGCCGAGCACGGCCGGCAACGCCATCAGCAGCGAGAACTGGAAGCCCATGACGCTTTCGGGATCGATGTAGGAGACGAACTGGGCGTAGAAGCTGCCGCCGACAGCAACCAGGAAGGCGGAGACCGCGGCCGCGCCCATCTTGGAATTGAACACGTCGACACCAAGGCTCTCGGCCGCGTCCGGATTGTCCTTCACCGCGCGCCACCAGAATCCCCATTTGGAGTTTTCCAGCCACCAGGTCACGAACCAGGCGAGGCAGCACAGCGCGAGCGCGAAGTAGAAATACGGCAGCTTGGTGCGCAGGAACTGGAATTTCAGCCAGCTGTCGCCGCGGATCGGAATGGTAATGCCCATCGCGGCACCGGCCCATTCCCAATTGTGGAACAGCAGCAAGCCGATCTCGGCGATGACGATGGTGGCGATCACGAAGTAGTGGCCGCGCAGGCGGAAGAAGGGATAGCCGAGCCCCATCGCGATCAGCGCCGACACCACGCCGCCCGCCAGCATGCCGAACCAGGGCAGCACGCCGAACTTGGTGAACAGCAGCTCGGTGGTGTAGGCACCCAGGCCGAAATACAGCGCGTGCCCGAGCGAGATCTGCCCGCAATAGCCGGACAGGATGTTCCAGCTCTGCGACAGACCCGCATACATCAGCGTCAGGATCAGGATGTTCTGGACAACGACGTCCTTAACGAACAATGGCGTCAGCGCGGCGATGGCGGCGAGTGCCGCGGCGATGATGAGGTCGCGGCGGCGCCGCGCTGCAAAATCCTTGTCCATCAGATCGATCCGAACAGGCCGCGCGGCCGGATGAAGACGACCAGCAGATAGACCGCGTAGATGCCGACCGACTTCAGCGCTGGCGGCAGCACCAGGGCGGTGGTGGCTTCGACGAGGCCGACGATGATGCCGCCTGCAAAGGCGCCGAACACGCTGCCGAAGCCGCCGAGCGCCACGGTGACATAGGCGATCAGGGCAAAGGACGCGCCGACGTCAGGATAGATGTAGAAGAAGCTCGCCATGATCGCGCCGGCGAGGCCGACCAGCGCGGCGCCGAGGCCCCAGCCGAACGCGAAGACACGATTCTTGTCGATGCCGACCAGTGCGACCGCGCCGGGATCTTCGCGGGTGGCTTCCAGTGCGCGACCGAAATCGGTGCGATGGATGAAGAAATAGAGGCCGGCGAAGGCCGCGATCGAGACCAGCGCGCCGACCAGCTGCGGCTCCGGCAGGAAGATGCCGGCAATCGAGATGGTCTTACCGCCGAGCCATGACTGCGGAATGCTGCGATAATCAGGGGTGAAGAAGTATTGCGCAAGGCCGCGCATGACGATGGCAAGACCGAAGGTGGTGAAGATCTGCACCATGCCGGCATTGGCCTTGGCCCGCATGGCGAAACGCACAATGAGCAGGTAGATCACCGCTCCGAAGATGAAGAGCGCGGCAGCGACCAGTGGCGCGGACAGCAAGGGGTCGATGGCGAAGAACGCGAACAGGAAGAAGGACAGATACATCGCGATCATCAGAAACTCGCCATGAGCGAAGTTCGTGACGTCCATCAGGCCGAAGATCAGCGCGAGGCCGACTGCGATCAATCCGTAGAGCAGGCCCATGAGCAGGCCGCTCGCAAGACTCTGGATAATGGCTTGGGCTGTCAAAAGTCGTCCCCCGAAATAGATCCTCACCCTGAGGAGCGCGCTCCAGCGCGCGTCTCGAAGGATGGCCCAGCCCTCGTCCTTCGAGACGCGGGCGACGCCCGCTCCTCAGGATGAGGGCGGGAGCTACGTCTGAGCTCCCGCTTCCTAGTCTTACTTCATCGGCCAGACCGCCTCGGCGATCGCAGCCTGCGGCGGGAAGATGGTGACGAACTTGCCGCCGATATATTGCAGCAGCACCGGGTCGGCGTCGTTGTTCTGGCCCATCTCGTCGAACTTGACGCGCTTCCAGGGCATGATGGTCCGCTCGCCCGGGATGTCGGTCGCGGCCAGCGCGTCGCGGATCTTCTCGCCGTCGGTCGACTTGGCGCGGCTGATGGCGTCGGCGAGGATGATCAGGCCCATGAACTGGCGCGAGGTGAGATCATTGAAATCCTTGCCCGACTTCGCCTTGAACATGTCGTTGATCTTGCCGACCATCGGGCGCTTCTGCGCGAGGTCGAGCGAGAACGTGCCGCGCGAGATCACGCCTTCGAGCTTGTCGCCGACGGCATCATAGAGCGCCTTCTCGGAGAAGCCGGCGTCCTGCGCCACGATCGCATTCGGCTTGTAGCCGAGCTCGGCCATGGTCTTGACCAGGAGGATGCCATCGGTGGTGTAGCTCGAGGGCATCAGCACATCGGCGTTGGCAGACTTGAGCTGCTGCACCTCGGCCGAGAGCGAGGGCGAGTTGGCGCGATACTTGATGTCGGTGACGATCTTGTAGCCGCGCTCGCCGGCGATCTTGGCCTGGGCGTTGCCGGAATCGGTGCCGAAGATGGTGTCCTCGTGGAACAGCGACAGCGTCTCGATCTTGGTGCCCTTCTTCTTCATGGCATCGAAGAAGTCGAACATGGCGGCCGAGTACATCTCGTCGTGCGGCGCGGCGCGGAAATAGTATTTCAGGCCGCGGCGATGCAGGCTCGGCGAGGAATTGTCGGCGGAGACGAACGGGACCTGGTAGCGCTCGCAGATCTGGCTGACGGTGACGGCGACCGCGCTCTGATAGGTGCCGATGATGGCGCTGACCTTCTCCTGCGTGATCAGGCGCTCGGCCTCGGCGCGCCCCTTCTGCGGATCGGCCTGGTGGTCGGCGAAGACGAGGCGGACCTTGGCACCGCCGAGGCCCGGCAGGCCTTCGCCCTTGGCCAGCGGCAGGTCGAAATCGGTGTCCTTGTTGATGACCTCGAGCGCGGTCTCGTAGGCCTTCTGGGCGTCGACGCCCTGCTGCGCGCTGCCGCCGGAGAACGGATAGATCACGCCGATCACGACTTCCGACGTCTGTGCGCGTGCAGCGAGCGGCACCAGTGCAGCGGTGGCGGTGGCACCTAACAACACGTCGCGGCGAGTGATCGTCATGGCAGAGTCCTTTGTGACTGAATTTCGGTTGATCGAATGAAGCGATTGATGGATGCGGTAAAGCTCGAAGAAGCAGCAGATGCTGCCCGTTAAATCACGGCCATGGTCCTGTTCTTGAGATCCGTCACCAGCATCAGGCCGGGCGAATGCGTGATCGCGAACGGAAGCTTGGCGGCGTTGATGACCGATTGCGGCGTCACGCCGCAAGCCCAGAACACCGGTATCTCGTCGTCGGCGACGGGCACCGGATCGCCGTAGTCGGGCTTGGAAATGTCCTTGATGCCGATCAGATGCGGGTGGCCGAGATGCACGGGCGCGCCGTGCACGGCGGGATAGCGCGAGGTGATCTGCACCGCACGGATCGCGTCCGCCGGCTTGAACGGACGCATCGACACCACCATGGGACCGGCGAACGGCCCGGCCTCGCCGCAAGGAATGTTAGTACGGTACATCGGCACGCGCACGTTCTGCTCGATATGGCGGATCGGCATGCCCTCGTCGAGCAGCGCCTCTTCGAACGAGAACGAGCAGCCGAGCACGAAGGTGACGAGATCGTCGCGCCAATACTTGGTCACATCAATCGGCTCGTCGACGATCTCGCCGTCGCGCCAGACGCGGTAGCGCGGCACGTCGGTGCGGATGTCGAGGTCGGCGCCGAGCGCCGGGATGAAAGGGCTGCCGACATCGGACATGCCGATGATCGGGCACGGCTTGGGATTGAGCTGACAGAAGCGGTGAAAGGCGCCGGCATAGTCGGCCGGCAGGATCGCCAGATTGCCCTGGACGAAGCCGGGGGCGACGCCGGCGGTGGAGGCGACCAACCCCTCGCGGTAAGCAAGCCGGGCCTTGCGGCTCGGGAGCGTGTCGGGCGTTTCAGTTTGCTGCGCTGCCACCAAAACAGTCATGCGATCGACCTGCCTATAAACTCGACAAAGACAAGCCAACACCAAGCGTGCTATAAAGTCTAATCGTCGTTTCTAATCAATCTCGATAAAATTAATTTATCGACTGGGAAAACCCTTCCATGTTGGACTTCAGGTCGATCGAGACGTTCCTCTGGGTGGTGAAGCTCGGCAGCTTTCGCGGCGCCGCCCAACGACTCAACACCACCCAGCCGGCGATCTCCCAGCGCATCGCCCAGCTCGAGCGCGAGATGGGCGTGAAGCTGCTCAACCGCGATCATCGCGTGGCCTCGCCGACCCCGAGCGGCCGGCAGATGATGGTCTATGCGGAGAAGCTGATCGGGCTGCGCGCCCAGATGATGGCGGAGATCAGCGATGCCTCGGCGATGCGCGGCGTGATGCGGCTCGGCGTCGCCGAGACCATCGTCCACACCTGGCTGCCGCGCCTCGTGAAGAGCGTCAACCAGGTCTATCCGAACCTGTCGCTGGAGATCGAAGTCGACATCACGCCGAACCTCACCGCGCGCCTGCTCGCGCAGGAGATCGAGCTTGCGTTCGTGGTGGGACCGCTGTCCGCCTCCGGCGTGCACAACCGCGTGCTCGCCGATTATCCGATCGGCTTTCTCGCAAGTCCCTCGCTCGGGCTCGGCAAGGGCCCGGTGACGCCGGCCGACCTCGCGCGGTTTCCGATCATCACCTTCCCGCGCAAGACCAAGCCTTACGAGGTGGTGCGCGAGGTGTTCGACCGGCCGGAGCTGCCGCCGATCCGCCTGCATGCTTCCGCCTCGCTCGCAACGGTCATCCATATGGCGGTCGAGGGACTGGGCGTCGCCGTGATTCCCGACGCCATCGTCGAGAGCGAGCTCGCCGACGGGCGGCTGCAACTGCTCGACACCGATCTGGCGATCGCGCCGCTAACCTTCACCGCAAGCTGGCTCGCCTCGCCCGACGTCGTTGCCGTGGAGCGCGTCGCCGAGCTTGCACGGCAAATTGCGCAGAGCAGCCTCGCGGTTGACGCGCCCGCGCAGGCGCGTCATTGAAAAAGGCGCCGGACAACCTTCAACGTCATTCCGGGATGGTGCGCAGCACCAGACCCGGAATCTCGAGATTCCGGGTTCGGTTCTTCGAGCCGTCCCGGAATGACAACTGAGAGACTGACCGCATGAGCCGAGCCGTCACCAACCTGCAAATCGATTCCGCCCGCCTGTGGGGCTCCATCCACGAGACCGCGCAATTCGGCGCGACGGCCAAGGGCGGCGTGCGGCGGCTGACGCTGAGTGCCGAAGACAAGCAGGTGCGCGACTGGTTCCGCAAGGCCTGCGAGGAGGCAGGCCTGGAGGTGCACACCGATGCGCTCGGATCGCAATTCGGCCTGCGCAAGGGCCGCGACATGTCGAAACTGCCGGTGGGCATCGGCTCGCATCTCGACACACAGCCGACCGGCGGCAAGTATGACGGCATTCTGGGCACGCTCGGCGCGCTGGAAGTGATCCGTACGTTGAACGATGCCGGTATCGAGACCGACGCACCGATCTGCGTCGTCAACTGGACCAATGAGGAAGGCTCGCGCTTCGCGCCTGCGATGATGGCCTCCGCGGCTTACGTCGGCGACTTCACCACCGACGACATTTTGTCGCGCAAGGACGCCGAGGGCACCACGGTCGGCCAGGCGCTCGACAGCATCGGCTATCGCGGCGACAAACCGGTGGGCTTCCAGAAGCTCGGCTGCTTCGTCGAGTTGCACATCGAGCAGGGCCCGATCCTGGAGGCTGAAGGCAAGACCATCGGCGTGGTCGATTCCGGCCAGGGCGTGCTGTGGTACGACGGCAAGATTTCCGGCTTCGAGAGCCATGCCGGATCGACCCCGATGCCGCTGCGCCGCGATGCGCTGGCGACGCTGTCGGAGATCGTGCTGGCGATGGAAGCCATCGCGAAGAAGCACGGGCCGAACGCGGTCGGCACGATCGGCGAGGCCGTGATCGCCAACCCCTCGCGCAACGTCATTCCCGGCGAGATCGCCTTCACGATGGATTGCCGCAGCGCGGACGGCGCGATCATGGACGCGCTCGATCGCGATCTGCGCGCCGCGATCGCCGAGATCGCCGCACGCCGCAAGGTCGAGGTGAAGATCGATCTGGTCTGGCGCAAGCCGCCGACGCATTTCGACCCCAAGCTGATCGCGGCGGTGGAGAGCGCGGCGAAGACGCTCGGATACTCCTCGCGCCGCATCACCTCCGGCGCCGGCCACGACGCCTGCAACCTCAACACCGTGATGCCCGCCGCGATGGTGTTCGTGCCCTGCAAGGACGGCATCAGCCACAACGAGCTGGAGGACGCCACGCAGGGCGACTGCGCCGCAGGTACCAACGTCCTCATGCATACCGTGCTGGCGATCGCCGGCGTCGCGTCCTGATCGGAGAAAGCCATGCGCGGAGTTTTCGTCGACGCCAACGAAGCCCTCGCCGTGATCATGGAGCGGCTGGAGCAGCCCGGCGATCCCAAGGTGCGGATCCACCGGGATCCCGACATCAAGCCGGAGCAATACCCTGAAATCCTCGACGGTGCCGAGATCGCGATCGTCGACCACACCGCGCTGCCGACCGCGGTCGCCAAGAAGTGCGCCGGGCTGAAGCACGTCGTATTCCTCGGCACCGGCGCACGCAGTTACATGAACCCGGAGGAGCTCGCCGAGCTCGGCATCTCCGTGCATCTGATCAAGGGTTACGGCGACACCGCGGTCGCCGAATCCGCGATTGCGCTGATGTGGGCGTCGGCCCGCGTCATCGCGATGATGGACCGCGAGATGCGCATCGGCAACTGGCTGCGCGAGGACGGCATGCAGCTCACCGGCAAGACGCTCGGGCTGATCGGCTTCGGCGGCATCGCCGCGGAGGTCGCGCGCATTGCGTCCGGCAGCGGGATGAAGGTGATCGCCTGGAATCGCTCGCCGAAGAGCTACCCCGGCGTCGAATTCACCGATCTCGACACGGTGCTGGCGAGGAGCGACGTGGTGTCCCTGCATCTGCTGCTCAACGACGAGACGCGCGGCATGATCACGCGCGAGAAGATCGGAAGAATGAAACCCGGCGTCATCCTCATCAACACCGCGCGCGCCGCGATCGTCGACGAAGCCGCCATGATCGAGGCGCTGAAGTCGGGCCATATCCGCCATGCCGGCCTCGACGTCTTCAACACCGAGCCCCTGCCCGGCGATCATCCGCTGACCAAGCTGCCGAACGTGACGCTGTCGGCGCATTCCGCCTTCCGCACGCCGGAAGCGAGCGAGAACCTCATTCAAGCGGCGTGGGAGCACTGCCGCCGGATCGTGAAGGGATAAGAGCAACAACAATGGCCGACTACCGCACCATCAAGGCTGAGCCGCTCACCCGTGCCATCCGTGCCATCGTCAAGGCCGGCGGCTCCTCCGACCGCGAAGCCGAGCTTGTGGCCACCAATCTCGTCGAAGCCAATCTCAAGGGCCACGACTCGCACGGCGTCGGCATGATCCCGCGCTATGTCCAGAGCGTCACCAATGGCGGCCTCGCCGTGAACCAGCACGTCAAGATCGTGCTCGACACCGGCCCGCTGCTCACGCTCGACGGCCTCACCGGCTATGGCCAGGTGATCGGGCATGAGGCGATGGAGCTGGCGACCGAGCGCGCCAAGAAAAACGGCGTCTGCCTGGTCGGCCTTTCCAACTCGCACCACATCGGCCGCATCGGCCATTGGGCCGAGCAGTGCATCGACCACGGGCTGGTCTCGATCCACTTCGTCAACGTGATCTCGCGGCCGATCGTGGCGCCCTGGGGCGGCAGCGACGCGCGCCACGGCACCAACCCGTTCTGCGTCGGCATTCCGCGCACGGGCAAGGACCCGATCGTGCTCGACTTCGCCACCAGCAGGATCGCGCAGGGCAAGACGCGCGTCGCCCACAACAAGGGCGTCGAGCTGGAGCCCGGCACCATCATCGATCATGAGGGCAAGCCCACCGTCAACCCGCGCTACACCGTGATCCCGCCATACGGCGCCATCCTTCCCTTCGGCGAGCACAAGGGCTCGGGGCTCGCGCTGGTCTGCGAAATCCTCGGCGGCGCGCTCTCCGGCGGGCAGGTGGTCAAGGGCCCGTCCGACGGCAAGTACAACGTGCTCAACGGCATGCTCTCGATCGTCATCGATCCCGGCAAGCTCGGCACCGGCGAAAACCTCGCACGTGAAGTCGAGAGTTTCGTCGCCTGGCACACCGGCTCGCCGCCCGCTCCCGGCGTCGACAAGGTCAGAATAGCCGGCGAACCCGAGCGCGAGACCAAGCGGAAGCGCCTCGCCGAAGGCATTCCGGTCGATCCGACCACCTGGCAGGAGATCCTCGAGGCCGGGAAGAAGTTCGGGCTGGATCAGGCGGCGATCGAGAAGATCGCAAGCTGATCGGAAACGCCGCGCATCGCTCGAATAGTTCCGGTCTCGTGCACAATTGCGCAAGAAGATGGACTAAGGCGAAGCTCTGGAAGCGGATTTGAACCGGCCCCCGTTGCCTTGCGACAACGCGGATATCCCGACTCGCATCCGCTCCAGAGGTTCACATGCTCGCCAGTCTCGCAAAACTCATGTCCGGCTCAAGCCGGACTTCACACACGGACGACCTCTACCGGCGTCGGCTCGCCATCTACGAGAGCGAGCTTGGCGAGCCCGAGCACAGCTTCACGGACAGCGCGGAACGCCGCATCGACATCCACGCCTTCGGCCGCGATTTCGTGCCGGTGTGCCAGGAGGGTTCTGACGAGGGTTACGTCCTGCTGACCAATGGCATGAGCCAGCAGCGGATGCCGGGGGTGCGCGGGGATGCAAAACTGCGGGCCGAGCTGATGTGGTATGTCCGCGAGCCGACGCCGGACGTCCGCGACAATCTGCGCTGGCTGGCCAATCTGCCGTTCATCGACACGACCTGGTTCGGATTCGGCCACCGCGTCGCGTTGCCGTGGCCCCCGGTCGCAGGAACCGACTTCCAGACCTTCCTGTTTCTGACGCCGATCATCGGCCCTGACAAGCAGATCGCCGAAGCGCTGGAAATCGCGGGCGATCCGGTCGAGATTTTAACCGTGAACCTGATTTCCGATCGAGAGCTCGCGCTGATCAAATCCGAGGGACTGGATCCCTTTCTCGACCTGCTCGACGACAACGACTATCCGCCGATCTTCGATCCCAAGCGGAAGTCGTACGTGTAGGGCGCGCGCCCAAAACACCGCTGTCGTCCCGGACAAGCGCGCCTGAAGCGCGCGCCGATCCGGGATCCATAACCACAGGACGTGGTTCGGCGAAGACTCAGGGGTTGCCCGGCTCGGCCAAGCAATCTCTGCCTGGGGTTATGGTCCCTGCGTTCGCAGGGACCACCCTGGAGTTGCTTGCGCGAGCGAGCCTTAATCCACCATCTCCGCAACGGCCTTGCCGCACGCCGTGGTGTCGGCGTTGCCGCCGAGGTCCTTGGTGCGCAGCGTGCGTTCGGCCAGCGTGCGCTCGATCGCCTCGACGATCGACTTGCCGGCTTCCTTCTCGCCGAGATGCTCCAGCATCATCGCGCCGGACCAGATCGCACCGATCGGGTTCGCAATCCCCTGCCCCGCAATATCGGGCGCCGAGCCGTGCACCGGCTCGAACACCGAGGGGAAGTCGCCCTCGGGGTTGATGTTGCCTGACGGCGCGATGCCGATGGTGCCGGTGCAGGCCGGGCCGAGGTCGGAGAGGATATCGCCGAACAGATTCGAGCCGACCACGACGTCGAACCAGTCCGGGTGCAGCACGAAGTTCGCGGTCAGGATGTCGATGTGGTACTTGTCCCACTTCACGCCCGGATATTTCTTGGCCATCGCCTCCACGCGCTCGTCCCAATAGGGCATGGTGATGGAGATGCCGTTGGACTTGGTCGCCGAGGTCAGGTGCTTTTTCGGCCGCGACTGCGCGAGCTCGAAGGCGAACTTCAGGATGCGGTCGACGCCGGTGCGGGTCATCACCGTCTGCTGCGTCACGAACTCGCGGTCGGTATCGGGGAACATGCGGCCGCCGACCGAGGAATATTCCCCTTCGGTGTTCTCGCGCACCACCCAGAAGTCGATATCGCCGGGCTTGCGGCCCGCCAGCGGCGACGGCACGCCGGGCATCAACCGCACCGGGCGCAGGTTCACATATTGATCGAACTCCCTCCGGAACTTGATCAGCGAGCCCCACAGCGAGACGTGGTCCGGAATCTTGGCCGGCCAGCCGACCGCACCGAAATAAATCGCATCGTGCTTGCCGATCTTCTCCTTCCAGTCATCCGGCATCATCTGGCCGTGCTTCTCGTAATAGTCCCAGGACGAGAAGTCGAAATGGTCGAAATGCAGAGCGACGCCGTGCTTCTTCGCCGCCGCCTCCAACACGCGCAGGCCCTCAGGCATCACTTCCTTGCCGATGCCGTCGCCGGGAATGACCGCGATCCGGTATTGTTTCTTGCTCATCGAGAACGTCCTTGGTTGGTCCGGCAGCCGCCGCCTTTTGACCGCACTGCAATGGACCAAACGCGTCGGCAGTGCAACGCTGCACTGCAATGTTGACCATGGCGCGACCAAGCGCCTACTGGTTTGATCCTGTTCCTATCCTGCGAGTACCCTCATGGATCTGCATCTGCGTGGCAAGCGCGTCCTGATCACGGGCGCGTCCAAGGGCATTGGCGCTGCCGCGGCCGAGGCGTTTGCCGAGGAAGGCGCACATCTCCTGCTCGCCGCCCGCAGCGGCGAACAGCTCAAGGCGCTGGCAGAGCGCTTGCGTTCCGCCCACCAGATCGATGCCGCAACGAGCATCGTCGACCTGCGCAAGGAAGAAGACGTGGCGCGGCTGGCGAAAGAGGCCGCCGACATCGACGTGCTCGTCAACAATGCCGGCGACATCCCCGGCGGCTCGATCGACAAGATCGACGAGGCCACCTGGCGCCACGCCTGGGAATTGAAGGTGTTCGGCTATATCAACCTCACGCGGCATATCTACGCGCAGATGAAGGCCAAGGGCGGTGGCGTCATCGTCAACGACATCGGCGCGGCCGGCGAGAAGTTCGATGCCAATTACATCTGCGGCAGCGCCGGCAATGCCGCGCTGATGGCCTTCACCCGCGCGCTCGGCGGAAGAAGTCTCGCCGACAACATCCGCGTGGTCGGCATCAATCCGGGCCCTGTCGGCACCGATCGCCACGTCACGCTGCTGAAGACGCGGGCGAAGCACCAGTTCGGCGACGAGAGCCGCTACAGGGAATTCCAGAAGAGCCTGCCGCTCGGCCGCCCCGCGCATGCGCGCGAGATCGGCGACCTCATGGCGTTCCTGGCCTCGGACCGCGCCGGCTATACGTCGGGCGTGATCTACACGGTGGACGGCGGCATCAGCGCGGGCTGGGGTTAGTTGACGCGTGCCGCTGCCAGCACCACACACCGTCATTGCGAGCGCAGCGAAGCAATCCAGGAATGCCCCCGCGGAGACAGTCTGGATTGCTTCGCTGCGCTCGCAATGACGGAATACTTGGTTACAGAGGAGCAAGACAATTGCCTAGTGAAGACCTGATCCGGAAAACCGCATGCGCCGTCGTCGATGAGCTGCGCTCCGGCGACGTCTCGCCGCTCGAGCTGCTGGACGTGCTGGAGAAGCGCATCAGTGAAGTCGACGGCAAGGTCAATGCACTGCCGACATTGTGTTTCGATCGTGCGCGCGACAGCGCCAAGGCCTTGATGCGGAAACCCGCCGGCGCGCGCGGGTTGCTCGCCGGCCTGCCGGTGCCGATCAAGGATCTGACCGACGTTGCAGGCGTGTTGAACACGCAGGGCTCGCCGATCTTCAGGGACAACATTCCCGCCAAGTCGGACCTCATGGTCGAGAACCTCGAGGCCAACGGCGCGGTCGTCTACGCCAAATCCAACACGCCGGAATTCGGGGCCGGTGCCAACACCTTCAACGAGGTGTTCGGCGCGACGCTCAATCCCTGGGATACGACGAAATCCGCGGCAGGCTCCTCCGGCGGCGCGGCGGTGGCCCTGGCCACCGGCATGGCCTGGCTCGCCCAGGGCTCGGACATGGGCGGAAGCTTGCGCAGCCCCGCCGCCTTCTGCGGCGTCGTCGGCATGCGGCCGAGCATCGGCCGGGTCGCACATACGCCGAAGGCGGGCATCGATCGCAATCTCGGCGTGCAGGGCCCGATGGCGCGCAACGTCGAGGATCTCGCCCTGCTGCTGGATGCCATGAGCGGCGACTATGCGGACGATCCGCTGTCGCTGCCGGCGCCCGCGATCTCGTTCCTGTCGGCGGCACAATCGGGCAAGAGGCCGAAACGCATCGCCTACTCGCCAGATCTCGGCATCACGCCTGTCGATCCCGAGGTGAAGGCGATCACGCGGAAAGCGGCGGAACGCTTTGCCGAGGCCGGCGCCATCGTCGAGGAAGCTCATCCGGACTGGCGCGAGGCGCATGAGTGCTTCCACGTGCTGCGCGCGTTCGATTTCGCGATCAGCAAGGCGCAATTGCTGAGGACCAAGCGCGACCTGCTCAAGCCCGAGGTGATCTGGAACATCGAGGAAGGCCTCAAGCTCACGGTGGAGCAGCTCGAGCGCGCCGAGGCCCAGCGCGTCGGCATGACCGCGCGGGCGGTCGAATTCTTCAAGACCTACGATCTGCTGCTGACACCCACCACGATCGTGCCGCCCTTCCCGATCGAGCACCGCTATGTCGCCGAATGTGCCGGCAAGAGATTCGACAATTACGTCGAGTGGCTCGGCATCGTCTACGCCATCACGCTGGCCTGCTGCCCCTCGCTGTCGCTGCCGTGCGGCTTCACGGCGTCCGGCCTGCCGGTCGGCGTGCAGGTGGTCGGCGCACCGCGCGCGGATGCGCAAGTGATCGCCGGCGCAAAGGTGCTGGAGGATATTTTGGGCCTGCGCGGCACCACGCCGATCGATCCGAAGGTGACGAAGTAGCCGCACGTGCCCCGGCTCTGCAGCGCAGCGCCTCTTCGGCGGTGCGCTGCAGAGCCGGGGCCCATCCCTCCACGACTTCCCGTGCGTCCCTGGGTCCCGGCTCTGCGGTGCAGCGCTGGCGCGCTGCGCCTGGTCCGGGACACGGGACGTCACCGCCCGCTCGTCGCCTCCAGGCCGCGGCTGTAGCGCGACATCGCGAAGCAGAACACGAAGTAGATCGCGGCGACGAAGATATAGACCTCGACCGAGAATTGTTGCCACGCCGGATCGATGATCGCGGTCTTCGCCGTCGTCAGCAGGTCGAAGATGCCGATGATGAGGACGAGGCTGGTGTCCTTGAAGAAGGCGATGAAGGTGTTGACCAGCGGCGGGATGACGTGACGGATCGCCTGCGGCAGGATGATCAGCCGGTTCTTGCGCCAGTAGGACAGCCCGAGTGCCTCGGCAGCCTCGTATTGCCCGCGGGGCACCGCCTGCAGGCCGCCGCGGATGACCTCGGCGAGATAGGCGCCCGCGAACAGGATGATCGCGATCTGCGCGCGCAAGAGCTTGTCGATGTTGAAGCCGCTGGGCATGAACAGCGGGAACATCACGCTCGCCATGAACAGCAGGCTCACCAGCGGCACGCCGCGGATCAGCTCGACGTAGAGCACGCTGAGCGAGCGGATCGCAGGCAGCTTGGAGCGCCGGCCGAGCGCGACGAGGATGCCGAGCGGAAAGCCGAATGCGAGGCCGAAGGTCGCCAGAATCAGCGTCACCGGCAGACCGCCCCAGCGATCCTGCGAGACGAAGGATAGCCCGAGCACCCCGCCCCACATCAACACGCTGATCAGCGCGAGCGCTCCGATCCAGACCAAGACGAGCTCGCGCCGCCACAGAGCGCGGCGGCTCGAGAGATAGAACAGCGCGATGAACAGCAGCACCGACAGCGCCGGCCGCCACTGCTCGTCGAACGGATAGGTCCCGAACAGGATGAAGCGGTACTTTTCCGGAATGATCGCCCAACAGGCGCCGACGCCGCGCGCCGCGCGGCAGGCGCTGGAATCGTTCGCAGGCGTTAGCCACACTGCATTCGCGATACCCCACTGCACGAAGCTGAAGATGCCCTTGGCGAGAATCGCCAGCAGCACGACCGACAAAATGCCGTTCGGGATCGACGAGAACAAATTGGCGCGCAGCCAGCGCAGCACGGGGTTTCCGATCTGCGGACGGCGGGCGGCGCGCGGTGCCTCCGGAACATCGGCGATCGCCGTCATCGTCAGCGCTCCACCAGTGCGATGCGCGCATTGTACCAGTTCATGAAGAAGCTGATGGAAAGGCTGATCGTCAGGAACACCGCCATGATCAGCGCGATGGCTTCGATCGCCTGGCCGGTCTGGTTCAGCGTGGTGTTGGCGATCGAGACCACGTCCTGGTAGCCGATCGCCACCGCAAGCGAGGAATTCTTGGTCAGGTTGAGATATTGGCTCGTCATCGGCGGCACGATGACACGCAGCGCCTGCGGCAGGATGATCTGCCGCAGCATGAAGCTGCGGCGCAAGCCCAGTGCGTTGGCGGCGTCCCATTGCCCGCGCGGCACGGACTGGATGCCGCTGCGCACGATTTCGGCGATGAAGGCCGAGGTGTAGGTCACGAGCGCGATCAGCAGCGCGAAATATTCCGGAGCGAGCGTCAGCCCGCCGACGAAATTGAAGCCGCGCAGCTCCGGCCATTCGATTGTCCAAGACACATCGAGCAGCACCGACACCAGCGCCGGCAGACCGACGATCAGGGCAAGCGCAAACGGCCAGCCCGGCCGCGGCCTGCCGTCGCGCAACTGCTGCGCGATAAGCTGCCTTCTGACGAGATAGAACGCGGCACATCCGAGCACAGCGGCGCCGAGCACCCAAAGCTGCAGCGGGCCAATCGGAATTGCGGGCAGGATCAGGCCGCGATTGGACAGGAATACGCCCTCGATCGGCCGCCACGCCGCGCGCGCGGCCGGCAGCGCCTGCATCAGGACGTACCAGAACAGGAGTTGCAGCAGCAGCGGGATGTCGCGGAGCGTTTCGACATAGACGGCGGCAAGTCGTGACAGCAGCCAGTTGGCCGACAAGCGCGAGATGCCGATCAGCGTGCCCAGGACCGTCGCGAGCACGATCCCAATCACGGCGACGCGCAAGGTATTGCCGACGCCGACGACGAAGGCCCAGAGATACGTGTCCTTCGGATTGTACGCGAACAGACTGTCGGCGATCGGCATGCCGGCCTCGCGGCCGAGGAAGGCAAAGCCGGTCGTGATGCGGCGCGCCGTGAGGTTGGTGACGGTGTTGGACCAGAGGAAGCCGATGACCGCGACCGCGATCCCGACCACCAGCACCTGCCAGAACAGGCCTTGCAGCTCGCGGCGTCCCCATGCGCCGAACAGGCGGCGCGGCGGCGGTCTCCGGGCGTCCGTGCTCACAGCGCAAAAATCCTTCTCGATAGCGACGATTTCCGGCAGCGCACGTCAAGTGTTGCACCGATATAAAATTCATGCAACAAATGTTTCATGGCCGAGCCCGCGAAATCCTCGCCCCTGAGCGAACTGCGCATTGCATTGCCATCGCTCCCAATGCGGCTGCAGGAGGTCGGACGCTTCGTCGCCGCCAACGATTACGACGCCACCACCCGTTCGATGCGCGACCTCGCGGCGGAAGCCGGCGCCGATCCCGCCGCGTTCACGCGGCTTGCCAAGGCGATCGGCTATTCGGGCTGGGATGAATTGCGCGCGGCGCTGACCGAGGCGCGGCGACCATCGCCGACCTCTCCCTTCTCCGGCCGTGCCAAAGGCCGCCGGTCCGGCCCGAACGCCGACGTCGCGCTCGTCACCGACAAGCTCGCAGCGGAGGCCGCCGGGCTTCCGCGGATTCCCGCCCAGCCGATTGCGGAGGCGGCCCGTGCGCTGCACGAGGCCAAGCGGATCTGGATCGCGGGCTACCGGAGCTGCCGCAGCGTTGCGGAATTGCTGAACTATGAACTGCGCCTGTTCCGGCCCGAACAGGTGCAAATCATCGGCGCATCCGGCCCCGACGATCTCGACCTCGGCGCCTTCCGGTCCGGCGAGGCCGTCATCGTCATCGGCTTTCTGCCCTATACCCATGCGAGCGTCGGCGTCGCACAGGCCGCCTATCGCGGCGGCGCGACACTGATCGCGATTGCGGACAGCCTCTCTGCACCGATGGCCGAGGGCGCCGATCACGTGCTGCTGTTCGAGGCGGCCTCCTCTCCCGGCTTCTTCCCAAGTCTCACCGGCGCGATCGCGATCGCGCAATCGCTGGCTGCCGTGACGTTCTCGCTCGGCGGCGCCGCCGCGAAGAAGCGCCTGGAGACTACCGAGGCGCGGCTCGCTGCTGCCTCCATCTACGTTTCAGAGAAAGGTTGACCATGGCCGCCCGCATCAGCCGCGTGCTGCACCGCTCGCTGCGCGAGACGCCGCCCAAGGCGATCGGCGGCGAAGGCGTCTATCTTTTCGCCGAGGACGGGCGGCGCGTGATCGACGCCTCCGGCGGCGCGGCCGTCTCGTGCCTCGGCCATCAGCATCCGCGCGTGATCGCGGCTATCGCCAAGCAGGCCTCGACGCTGGCCTATGCGCACACCTCCTTCTTCTCGTCCGAGCCCGCCGAAGCCCTCGCCGAGACGCTGGTCGGGCACGAGCCCGGCGGTCTCGCTTTTGCCTATTTCGTCAGCGGCGGATCCGAGGCGATCGAGGCGAGCATCAAGCTCGCCCGGCAATATTTCATCGAGCGCGGCGAGCCGCAGCGGCAGAATTTCATCGCGCGGCGTCAGAGCTACCACGGCAACACGCTTGGCGCGCTCGCCGCCGGGGGCAATGCCTGGCGGCGTGCGCCTTACGCGCCGCTGCTCTCCGGCGCCTTCAGCCACGTGACACCGGCCTTCGCCTATCACGAGAAGCAAGATGGCGAGTCGGACGCGCAGTTCGTGGCACGGCTGGCGGCCGAGCTGGAATCCGAGTTCCAGCGGCTCGGCCCCAACACCGTCGCAGCGTTCCTCGCCGAGCCGGTCGTCGGCGCCACCGCCGGCGCGGTGACGGCACCGGACGGCTACTTCAGGGCGGTGCGCGAGATCTGCGACAGGCACGGTGCGCTGCTCATCCTCGACGAGGTCATGTGCGGCATGGGCCGCACCGGAACCACGCACGCCTGGGAGCAGGAAGGCGTCGCGCCCGACATCCAGGCCATCGCAAAGGGGCTCGGCGGCGGCTATCAGCCGATCGGGGCGATGCTCGCGAACGGCAAGATCATCGACACGATCCGCTCAGGGTCGGGCGCCTTCCTGCACGGCCATACTTACCTGGCACACCCCCTCGCCTGCGCGGCCGCACTCGCTGTGCAGGATGTGATCCGCGAGGATCGCCTGCTCGACCGCGTGAGGGAGCGCGGCAAGCAGCTCGAGCAGCGTCTGATCGAGCGCTTCGGCAATCACCGCCATGTCGGCGATATCAGGGGCCGCGGCCTGTTCTGGGCGATCGAGCTGGTCGCCGATCGCGCCAGTCGCACCTCGTTCGATCCCGCGCTCAAGCTCCATCAGAAGATCAAGACCGAAGCCTTCGCTGCTGGGCTCGGCTGCTATCCGGGCGGCGGCACCGTGGACGGCGTGCGCGGCGACCACGTGCTGCTGGCACCGCCCTACATCGCCTCCGCCGACGAGATCGACCTGATCGTCGACAAGCTCGGATCGGCCGTCGACAACGTGTTGCGTAGTGTCAATCACTGAGGGGAGTAGCATGATGAGGAAAGTGGTTATCGCGGCGAGTGTGCTCGCCGCATCGACAATTGTCGCATCCGCCGCGACGCTCGACACGGTGAAGAGCCGCGGCACGCTGGTGTGCGGCGTCAGCGCCGGCTTTGCCGGCTTCTCCGCGCCGGACTCGCAAGGCAATTACAAGGGTCTTGACGTCGATTATTGCCGCGCGCTCGCGGCCGGCGTGCTCGGCGACGCCAGCAAGGTCCGCTACGTCTCCTTGACCGCGCAGAACCGCTTCACCGCCCTGCAATCAGGCGAGATCGACGTGCTCTACCGCAACTCGACACAAACTTATCTGCGCGGTGTGACGCTGGGCTTGCGGCAGGGCCCGATCAACTTCTACGACGGCCAGGGCTTTGTCGTGAAGAAGGATCTGGGCGTCAAGGACATCAAGGACCTCAAGGGCGCCACAGTCTGCGTGGCTCAGGGCACCACGCACGAAGTCACGCTCGGCGATTACGGCCGCGCCAACGGCATCGACTGGAAGCCGCTGGTGTTCGACCGGGTCGACACCATGTACCAGACCTTCTTCGGCGGCCGCTGCGATGCGATGACCCAGGATGCCTCCGCGCTCGCCGGCGCAGTGACGACCGCAGCGCCGACCCCCGCCGATTACGTCGTGCTGCCGCAGACCATCAGCAAGGAGCCGCTCGGACCCTTCACCCGCAACGGCGACGAGGTCTGGAGCGACATCATCACCTGGCTGCATTACGGCCTGATCGAGGCCGAGGAGCTCGGCGTCACCCAGGCCAATGTCGACGAGATGACGAAGTCGCAGACACCTGCGATCCAGCGCCTGCTCGGCGCCTCCGGCGATCTCGGCTCGCGGCTCGGGCTCGACAACAAATGGCTGGTCACCGCCATCAAGGCCACCGGCAATTATGGCGAGATCTACGAGCGCAATGTCGGCAAGACCAGCCCCCTCAAACTCGATCGCGGCCTCAACGGCCTCTGGAGCAAGGGCGGCTTGATGTACGCGCTGCCGTTCAAGTAGACAGCACTCGTGTCCCGGACGCGCTGCAGCGTGCAACGCTGCTGCGCAGAGACGGGACCCAGCGGCCACAATGGGCCCCGGCTCAGCAGCGCATCATTTTGTGCTGCGCTGCGTCCGGGGCACGAGAACCAGATAGTCACGCTCCATGATGACGCCCCCTCGCATCGCCCTGATCCACGCCCTCAAGCACTCCATCGCCCCGATCGAGGCCGCGTTTGCGAAGGCATGGCCGGCGGCGCGACTGATGAACCTGCTCGACGACAGCTTGTCGGCGGATCTGGCCCGTGACGGCAAGCTCGACGACGCCATGACCGAGCGCTTCCTGGCACTCGGCGATTATGCGGCGGCGACCGGCGCGAACGGGATCCTGTTCACCTGCTCGGCCTTCGGCCCCTGCATCGAAGCGGTCGCGCGCGCGCAGGCGCCGAGGCCGGTGCTCAAGCCAAACGAAGCGATGATCGAGCGCGCGGTGACGATGGGCAGGCGCATCGGCCTGCTCTCCACCTTTCCGCCGACGCTGGCGTCGATGCCGCCGGAGTTTCCGGCCTCGGTCCAGGTCGTTCCGAAACTTGCCGAGGGCGCGCTGGCGGCGCTCGACCGCGGCGACCGCGCCACGCACGACCGGCTGATCGTCGAAGCGTCAAAGGACCTGCGCGATTGCGACGTCATCGCGCTGGCGCAGTTCAGCATCGCAGCGACGGCACCGCTGGTCGCAGAAGCCACCGGCCGTCCCGTCGTCACCACGCCTGACAGCGCCGTCGACAAACTGATGATGCTGTTGGGAGCGAAGGCCTGAAGCATGATCCGGAAAAGTGCGTAGCGGTTTTCCGAAAAGATCATGCTTAAACAACAACCTAAAGCGCGATGACGATTCATCCTAATCGCATCGCGCTTTAGGCGCCCGTCGCTTTTCGACGCCGCGCGGCCCTGATCGCGAGCGCGAGCGCGGCCTTCGTCTCGTTGACGAAATCCTCGACCAGCTCCTCGCGCGTGGCATGGGCCGCCTCGCCGGTGAACAGGCCCTGCTCGGCCAGCATCACGACGCCGTGCAGCGCCGCCCAGATCTTGAGCGCTTGCCGCTCGCGCAAATAGCCGACCGCAGGCGCTTCCAGCGCCTGGATCACGAGCGCGAAGGTCTCGCGCGTGGCCTCGTGCAGCTCGCTGCCCTTGGCCGCGCATGAGACGGTGCGCGAGGCGAACATCAGGCGGTAGATGCCGTTGCGGCGCAGGCCGAAATCCAGCGTCGCCTGTGCCAGAAGCGACAACTTCGATTGCTTCGACGGCTTGGCCATCGCCTCGCGCAGGATCGCGCTGAGCTGCCGGAACGCCTCCGCCGTCACCGCCGCAAGCAACGCCTCGCGATCGGCAAAGTGACGATAGGGCGCCGGCTGAGAGACGCCAAGCTGCTTGGCCAGAGCCTTGATGCTGATCGCCTCGGCGCCGCCCCGCTCCGCCTCGCGTAGCGCGGCCTTGATCAGAGCATCGCGAAGATCGCCATGATGGTAGGTGTTTTCGGGCTTGCGGGCGAGTTGGGAGCGCATGTTGTGGCCAAGCCTACAAGTTTGCCCTTGACAGGGAAAGCCTGCCGCGAATGTAATAGCATATAACTTAAGGCCCGCGGTAATGCCGCGGATAAAAAAGTGACATGAGGAACGCGCCGCCCTGCGGGCCACGCGCGCATACGACCAAGGATGCCGCCATGACAGAGCGACTGAGGGTTCACGTCGATCCCGACAAATGCCAGGGCCACGCACGCTGCAAAGCACTCGCGCCGGAGCTCTTCGAGCTCGACGAATTTGGCAACGCGCACGAAGCCGGCGACGGCACGGTCCCGCCCGGGCTAGAAGACAAGGCCTGGCTTGCCAAAGCCAATTGCCCGGAAATCGCAATCGATGTGATCGAGGAGTAGCGCAGGCTCCCTGTGTGCCCGCGCGCGATTCGACCGCCAGCCCGAGGAGTCCCCGTCATGTCCGACGTCAGCCAACCTGTCGCCCATCCGCCCGTCACCGACTGGGTCAACGATTTCGACCACACCGATCCGCAGTGGACGGAAGACCCGTTCCTGATCTGGGAGGAGATGCGCGCCGCAAGCCCGGTCGTGCATACCGACCGCTTTCTCGGCTGCTACATGCCGACGACCTATGAAGCCGTGCGCGAGATCGCCAACGACACCGAGCATTTCTCCTCGCGCCGCATCATCGTGCGCGACGTCCGGCCAGAAGTCGCCAGGAATGCAGCTCCGCCGATCACCTCCGACCCGCCCGTGCACAAACCGGCCAAGCAGCTGCTGCTGCCGCCGTTCACGCCGGACGCGATGAAGAAGCTGGAACCGCGGATGCGCGCGATCTGCAATGAGCTGATCGACGGGTTCATCGCCGACGGCAAGGTCGATGCCGCCGCGCGCTACAGCAAGTACGTTCCGGTTCGGGCGATTGCGCACATGCTGGGCATCCCCGAGAGCGACAGCGATCTCTTCATCAACTGGATCCACATGGTGCTCGAGCTCGGCATCAAGGACGAGAGCAAGCTGCTGCAGGCCGTGCAGGAGATGAGCGCCTATTTCGGCGCGCACATCGAGCAGCGCAAAACCAACCCGACCGACGATCTCATCTCCTACCTGATGAACGCCAGGGACAAGGAGGGCAATCCGCTCGAAGACTCCCACGTCCTTGGCTCGCTGCGCCTGCTGCTGATCGCCGGCATCGACACCACCTGGAGCGCGATCGGCTCCTCGCTCTGGCATCTGGCGAAGACGCCGGCCGATCGCGAGCGGCTGATCGCCGAGCCGGGCCTGATGCCGATCGCGGTGGAGGAGCTGCTGCGCGCCTATTCGCCGGTGACGATGGCCCGCGAAGTGGTCAAGGACACGACCATCTCGGGCTGTCCGGTCAAGGCGGGCAACATGGTGCTGTTGTCCTTCCCGGCCGCCAACCGTGATCCCAAGGTGTTTCCGGATGCCGACAAAGTCGTGATCGACCGCCGCGAAAACCGCCATGCCGCCTTCGGCCTCGGCATCCACCGCTGCGTCGGTTCCAACCTGGCGCGTATGGAGATGCAGGTTGCGCTGGAGGAATGGCTGAAGCGCATTCCGGACTTCCGGCTCGATCCGGCAGGCACGGTGACCTGGTCGCAAGGCACGGTGCGGGGCCCCCGCCAGTTGCCATTTCTGCTGGGAAAGGCGATGTAAGCCTTTCCAGACAGCGGAGAGGCCGGACGTGACAGAGCAAGCAACCCAACCGGTCCCCGAGCATTTTGACCCTGCCGATGCCAAGCGGCGGATCAAGGCATCGGCACGAGTTGGCCATGGCTGACGACAACGAGCCGCCCGACAGCAAGCTGACCCGCACCAAGGCGAAGTGGGCGCGCGAGGGCCGCTTCCTGACCGGCAAGATCGCACGGCCGGAAGACCAGCGCCTGCCGCCGGGCCAGCATCTCACCAAGGATTGGCCGGTGCTCGATCTCGGCGTCACGCCGCCGGTGTCGCGCGAACGCTGGCGGCTCGACGTCTACGGTGCAATCGAGACCCCCGTGTTCTGGACTTTTGCGGAGTTCGCGGCCCAGAAGCAGGCCCGGTTCACCTCCGACATCCATTGCGTCACCACCTGGTCGCGCTACGACAACGAGTGGGAAGGGCTCGCCACGCGAGAGTTGCTCGCGGCCTGCCAGCCACGCGAGGATGCACGCTTCGTGACGCTGCATTCCTATGACGGCTACACCACCAACCTCGCGCTGGAAGACTTTGCCGCCGAGGATGCCCTGCTCGCCCACAGCTGGTCCGGCCAGCCGCTGACGGAGGAGCACGGCGGCCCGGTGCGGCTGGTCGTGCCGCATCTGTATTTCTGGAAGAGCGCGAAATGGCTCCAGGCCATCGAATTCCTGACCGAGGACGCGCCGGGCTTCTGGGAGGTCCGGGGCTATCATAACCGCGGCGATCCCTGGGCCGAGCAGCGCTATTCGAACGATTAGAGTTCAGATTGGAACGAGGGAAGCCATGCCGACGGAGCGCTTTCAATTCACGGGCGAAGGCGGCCATCAGCTTGCGGCCGCCCTGGAATTGCCGGAGGGCGAGCCGGCGGCCTACGCGCTGTTCGCGCACTGCTTCACCTGCGGCAAGGATACGCTGGCGGCCAAGCGCATCTCGGTCGCGCTCGCCGCCAAGGGCATTGCGGTGCTGCGCTTCGACTTCACCGGGCTCGGCTCCAGCGAAGGCGATTTCGCCAATTCGACGTTTTCCTCCAACATCGCCGATCTCGTCCGCGCCGCCGACCATCTGCGCAGCGCCCGCAAGGCGCCGTCGGTCCTGATCGGCCACAGCCTCGGCGGCGCCGCGATCCTCGCGGCCGCCGAACAGATCCCGGAAGCCAGGGCCGTCGCGACCATCGCGGCCCCATCCGACCCGGCGCACGTAACCGGCCTCTTCAAGGCGCATCTCGACGACATCCGCGCCGAGGGCGAGGTCGAGGTCTCGCTTGCGGGACGTCCGTTCCGGATCAGGCGCGAATTCCTCGAGGACATCGCCGAGCACGAGCTGATGAGCGATATCACCGGCCTGCACAAGGCGCTGCTGGTGATGCACTCGCCTGTCGACGACACCGTCGGTATCGACAACGCCACGAAGATCTTCGTTGCGGCGAAGCACCCCAAGAGCTTCGTCTCGCTCGATCACGCCGATCATCTGCTGACGAAGCCCGCCGACGCGCTCTACGCGGCCGACGTGATCGCGGCCTGGGCGGGCCGCTACATCGACACCGCAAAGCCCGCGAAGGCGGTGGATCTGCCCGAGGCGCCGCGGCAGGTCGTGGTGCAGGAGACCCGCAAGAGCAAGTTCAACCAGATCATCACCGTCGGCCCGCATCGGCTCGTGGCGGACGAGCCGGTCGCGGCCGGCGGCGAGGACGCGGGCCCCGGGCCCTACGACTTCCTGCTTGCCGGCCTCGGGGCCTGCACCTCCATGACCATGCGCCTCTATGCCGACCGCAAGTCGCTGCCGCTCGACCGCGTGACCGTCACGCTGAAGCATTCCAAGATCTACGCAAAAGACTGCGAAGAATGCGAGACCAGCGAGGGCATGCTGGACCAGATCGAACGCGACATCACAATCGACGGCGCGCTCGATGCCGAGCAGCGCAAGAAGCTGATGGAGATCGCGGACAAATGCCCGGTGCACCGGACACTGACGTCGGAGATCCGCATCGTGACGAAGGCGGTGGATTAGCGCGCGATTGCTAGAAGCACGATGCCATCGTCCGCAATGCGGCGCTGATCTCGCTCTCTCGCCACGCCGCAAAGCCGAGCAGCAGACCATGATCTCGCGGCCGCCCGAGCGCCAGGCTCGACAAAGCGCGCGTTTGAACTCCCGCCTCGACCAGCCTTCTGACTGCCGCCTGATCGGCGCGACCGCGCTTGAGGCGTGCCACGAGCTGGATGCCGCCCGAGGGCACCTCGACCTTGAGCACCTCGTCGAGATGACGCTTCAACCCCTCGACGAGGTGATCGCGGCGCGCATGATATAGTCGGCGCATCCTGCGTAGATGCGCTAGGAAATGGCCGTCCGCAATGAACTCGGCAAGCGACTCCTGAATGTGGCTGGCGGCGATCAGGCCGATGTGCCGCTGCGCAATCTCCAGAGTGCTGACCAATGCCGGCGGCGCGACGAGATAGCCGAGCCGGATATCCGGCGTCATCGCCTTGGAGAAGGTGCCCACATAGAACACCCGGCCGTGGGCGTCCAACCCCTGCAATGCCGGTACGGGCCGGCTATCGTAGTGGAATTCGCCGTCATAGTCGTCCTCCACGATCCAGGTCTTGCCGGGCCTGCTCAGCGTCAGAAACTCGGTACGGCGTGCCAATGACATCAGCCGTCCGGTCGGATGCTGGTGCGATGGCGTCATGAAGATCAGCGTTGGAGCCGCCAAGCCCGCGATCCGCTGCATCCCGTGTTCATCCAGACCGATGCCGGTCACGCGCGCACCGGAGGCGCGGAAGGCAGCCGCGGCACCGGGATAGCCGGGATCCTCGACCCAGACCTCATCGCCGGGCGCGATGACGGCAGCCGCAATCAAGGTGAGCGCAGCCTGCGCGCTCGGCATGATCAGGATCTGATCCGCGCCGGCGCGAACGCCTCTGCCGGTCGCGAGGTAATGCGCCAGCGCCTCGCGCAAGCGCGGCCGGTTGACCGGTCCGAGCTCGCGCTTGGCTGCCCCTACGGCGCTCCGGCGCAGGCAGCGTCCCCAGATTTCGTTTGGAAACTCTCTTGCGTCGCCATGTCCCGGGCGCAAGGGCCTTAACGGCGCCAGATAAGACATCGGCCAGTCCGTCTGCTTGAGCCGGGAAGCCCAGGGCGAGAGCCGCGGCTTACCGGAGCGCGGACGCGATGTAGCCGCCCCCGCCACATCGACCCGCTCTGCACCGTCGACGGTCACGACCGCGCGCCGCCCACGCGACGCAGCCAAATAACCCTCCGCCGCGAGCTGCTCGAACGCGTAGGTGACAGTGTTGCGGGACACACCAAGATCGCTCGCGAGCCGGCGGCTCGACGGCAGCTCATGACCCTTACCGAGGCGACCGCTCGCAATCAGGCTTCGGAGCTGACCCGTCAACTGCGCCGCCAGCCCCTCGTCGTCGGCGCGATCGAGATCAATCAGGCCCGCGATCATGCCCTCGGAAACTGGCACCTAATTCTTCTCCGATCTGGCCCTTTGTCGAGTGCCAGACAGGATGCTATCCGCCGCACCGGACCGTTTCAAGGACCATCGAAATGAACTCTTTGTCGCCTCGCGCAGCCGTCGGCCTGTTCCTCATCGTGGTGCTGGCCTGGGGCGTGAACTGGTCGGTCACGAAGCAGCTCGTTCAGGTCCTTTCGCCATTGTGGACTTCGGCGATCCGGAGCTCGATCGCGCTGGCTGGATCGTTCGTGATCCTCGGGCTGACCAAGAACCTGGTGATCCCGCCGCGGCGCGACATTCCCGTCGTCCTGAGTGTGGCGCTGTTGCACATGACGCTGTTCTCGGTCCTGGTCGCGGCCGGTGTGCGCTTCCTGCCCGCGAGCAAGGCCATCGTGCTCGGCTACACCACGCCGCTCTGGGTTGCGATCGCCGCGCCGCTGCTCGGCAAGGATACGCTGACCGCGCCGAAGCTCGCCGGCGCTCTGCTCGGATTGGTCGGGCTCGCCGTGATCCTGAACCCGTCCTCGATCGACTGGACCAATGTCAACGTCCTGGTCGGCGCCGGCATGGTGATCCTCGCTGCGATCTGCTGGGCCGCGAACATCATCTATATCCGCGCGCACCGATGGATCGCGTCCCCGCTCCAGCTCCTGATCTGGCAGGTGCTCGTCGCGACAATCGTGCTGACGGGGTCGGCGGCGGTCACGGATGGCCTGCCGCACGCAGAATGGTCGTGGAGGCTCGCGTTGTTGTTGCTGTACTCCGGCCTGATCGGGACGGCGCTGGCCTATTGGGCGATGTCGATGGTCAACAAGAGCATCTCGGCGCTGACGACGTCGCTCGGGACCACCGCGACGCCGCTTGTCGGCATCGCCAGTGCCGCGATCCTGCTCGGCGAGCCCATCGACCTGAGTCTCGCCGTCGCGGCCGGGCTGATCGTCAGCGGCATCGGACTTGCGACGCTGGGCGACCGGTTGCTGCGACGTCAGGTCATAGCGAGAGGCTGAACCCGCAGCGCTCCGCGCAAGCCCGCCGTCGTGCCGAGCAGGATGCCGGCGAGCGCGACGAACGAGCCCAGTGCGAGCGTGGACACGCCGGTGAGCCCCTGCCCGATCGAGCAGCCGAACGCCATCACGCCGCCGATCCCCATCAGTGCGGCGCCGCTGCCCGAGCGCAGCATGTGGCGCGGCGAGGAATAGCCTTCGAGCTTGAAGCGGCGCGTTGCGAGCGCCGTCGCCAGGCTGCCGGCGAAGACGCCGGCGACCGTGGCGATGCCGAAGTTCAGCGTCAGGCCGGTCGAGAGCATGGCGTATTGCAGGCTATCGGCGATCGGCGCGATGAAGGTCAGGGAGGTCACCGGGATCGGATTGAAGTCGTCGGCGCCGAGATGGCCGGTGACGTACCAGCCGCCGGCGACGAGGAGGCCAACGATGGTTCCCGCTGCGATCTGGCCGGGCGAGCGGCGGAACCCAGGGTGCGCGAAAGCGAACAGGATCAATGCGAGCACGATCAGCACGGCGGCAAGCGCTCGCGAGAGCGATTCCGTCAAACCGAGCGTCGCCAGCAAGGACGGCAGCGAGTTCGGGTTAACGGTCGTTTGCGAAGCCTGAACCAGCGCGATGCGCGCCGGCGCGATCAGGCCCTTGAGTGTCATCTGGGCGGCGATGGCGAGCACGATCACGACGAGGAACGAGCGGAGATTGCCGCGGCCGAGCAGCACCAGCGCGCGCGAGCCGCAGCCGTTCGACAGCACCATGCCGTAACCGAACAGCAGGCCGCCGAGGAACAGCACCGGCGCCGAGAACGATGGTTGCAGGTAGATCGTCTTGCCGAGATCGACCATGCCGCTGCCGGCGAGGAACTGGCTCGTGGCAATTGCCACCGCGATCGCCAGTGCATAGGTCCGCACCAGCCGCCCGTCTCCCTCGGCCAGCCACCCGCGCATGCTGCTCATCAGGCAGAAGCCGCTGAGCAGACCCACGGCGCCGTAGACGAGACCGATGCCGAGGCCGGCGAGGATGACGAGGGCGGACGATTCCATGATTACGGCTTCAGGATCACCCGGTCGCGCGAAGAGCCGGCGACGGCGACAAAGGCCTCCTTGGCGCGCTCGAGCGGATAGACGGCGTTCGCCTTGATCGGAAACGGTTTGAGGTGGCCGCTCGCAAAGCCCGGGACGAGGTCGCGCAGCACCGCGCCGGTTGCCGCCGAGGACAGGCCGAGCGTGTCGATGCCGACATAGGTGTGCTGGCCGCGATAGAATTCGAGGATGTTGAACTGCACGATGCGCTCGATCGCGGCGATCAGGATCTGGCGACCGCGCAAGGCGAGCGACTTGTGCGCTGCCTCGAAATAGGGATCGCCCACCGTGTTGAAGACGATGTCGGCGCCTTTGCCGCCGGTGAATTCGCGCACGCGCGCCGCAACGTCGGTCGCGGAGGCATCGATCACCTCGATCGGCGCATTGGCGTGGCCTTCATAGGCCTCCGCCTTGCGAACCACGCCGATGACGCTTGCGCCCTGCCACGTTGCGATCTGCACCGCGGCCTGGCCGACCTTGCCGTTGACGCCGAACACCAGCACGGTATCGCCCTTCTTCGGCAAGCCCGCGCGGCGAAAGCCTTCCATCGCGGTGACGAAGGGAACGCCGATGCCGGCGGCCTCCTCCCACGACACCGTCTCCGGCTTCTCCACCACGGCATCGGCCTCGACGACGAGATGGCTGGCATGGGTGCCGTCGCGGCGGATGCCGAGATCGCCGGAGGAGCCGAACACCTCGCGGCCGACCGTGCCGGCCGGCCCGTCGATGACGATGCCGGCATAATCGCGGCCCGGCGTGCGCGGGAACACCGCATAGGGCATCAGCCCGGTCGCGGCCTTCACGTCGGAGGGGTTGACGGCGGCTGCCTTCACCTCGATCAGGAGATCGTTCGGACCGCGCGTCAGCGTGTGACGCTCGACCATCGGCGCAAGTGCGGCGGCGTTTTCGGCCTTGGCATTGAGGCGCACGCAGCGCGCTTCGACGGATTTGGCATCCAGTGACGACATGAAAAGACCCGCGATTTCTCGCGGGCCTTGTCGCCTTTGAGGCCGGTCGAGTCAACCGCCTCCCCTCCTCCTGAAGAGCCTGCGAAGCAGGCGTCTCGAAGGATGAAGGTCCGCTGCGCGAGCCGGGCCTGCATGGCTCGAGACGGCGCCAACGCGCCTGCTCACCATGAGGGGCGGGACTTAGTCCTTGGGCCGCTTGTCGTAGAGGCGCTTGGCCTTGCCGAGCGAGCGTTCCAGCGTAGCCGGCGCGACCACCTTCACCTTCGAGCTGATCCCGATCGTGTTCTTGATGTGGGTGGAGATGCGGTCGGCGTGGTCGACGAGGCCCCGGCCGTCCCAGCTCTCCGGCCGCGCCTCGGCGATGATGGTGAGCTCGTCCATGCGGCCTTCGCGGGTCAGCTCCAGAATGAAGTGGCCGCCGCACCAATCGGTGGCGAGCAGCACCTCCTCGATCTGGGTCGGGAACAAATTGACGCCGCGCAGGATGATCATGTCGTCGGAACGCCCGGTCACCTTCTCCATGCGGCGCATGCCGGGGCGTGCCGTGCCAGGAAGAAGCCGCGTCAGGTCGCGGGTGCGATAGCGGATCACCGGGAACGCTTCCTTGGTGAGCGAGGTGAAGACCAGCTCGCCCTTCTCGCCGTCGGGCAGCACCGCGCCGGTCTCGGGGTCGATCACCTCGGGGTAGAAATGATCCTCCCAGATGTGCAGGCCGTCCTTGGTCTCGATGCATTCCTGCGCGACGCCGGGGCCGATCACCTCGGAGAGGCCATAGATGTCGGTCGCGTCCATGTCGAAGGCGTCCTCGATCTCGCCGCGCATGGCGTTGGTCCAGGGCTCGGCGCCGAAGATGCCAACCTTGAGCGAGCACTGGCGCGGATCGAGCTTCTGTCGCTTGAACTCGTCGAGGATCGCCAGCATGTAGCTCGGCGTCACCGTAATGATGTCGGGCCGGAAATCGTTGATGAGCTGCACCTGCCGCTCGGTCATGCCGCCGGAGATCGGCACCACGGTGCAGCCGAGCTTCTCGGCGCCGTAGTGCACCCCTAACCCACCGGTGAAGAGGCCATAGCCGTAGGCGTTGTGGATGATCATGCCGGAGCGGCCGCCGGCGGCGCGGATCGAACGCGCCATCACCTTGGACCAGGTGTCGATATCGGCTTGCGTATAACCAACCACGATCGGCTTGCCCGTCGTGCCGGAGGAGGCATGCACGCGCACCAGCTTCTCGCGCGGCACGGCAAACATGTTGAACGGATAATTGTCGCGCAGATCGGTCTTTACCGTGAACGGAAATTTCGCGAGATCGGATAGTTCCCGGAAATCGGACGGGTGCACGCCGGCCTTGTCGAACGCCTTGCGATAATGCGCGACGTTGTCGTAGGCATGCTTCAGCGACCAGGCCAGCCGCTGCGTCTGCAGCGCCATGATCTCGTCGCGCGAGGCACGCTCATGCGCGTCCATCTCGGGGCTATAGGCGTTGCCGCCTTGCTTGAGCCTCGTCAGGTTCATCTTTGTTTCCCCACATCATCGGTTTTCTTTTTATTGTCTTGTTTGGCTTACGGTTCCTGGGTCGGCAGCCAGGTTCCGGGAATGACGCGTGAATGTCCGCGGAATTCCGCAATGACGGAGTCGCCGACAGTGACCCGCACGTCATAGATGCCGGAGCGCCCGCTGCGCGTGATCTCACGCGCCTTCGCGACGAGGCGATCCCCGAGCCTGCCCGGCTTGATGAAGGTGATCTGTCCCTGCGCGGCAACGACGCGGTCGTTGTGCGAGTTGCAGGCAAAGGCGAAGGCGGAATCGGCGAGCGTGAAGATGAAGCCGCCATGGGCGATGCGCTGGCCGTTGACCATGTCCGGCCGCACCGTCATCGCGAGCGTCGCAAAGCCCGGACCGATCTCGACGATCTCCATGCCGAGTCCCTTGGAGGCGTCATCCTCCGCCCACATCGCGTCGGCGCAGGCGCGGGCAACATTGTCAGGCGACAAAGCGGCTTTGAGGTTCACGCGCCTCTCCCGGTCAAATGCTTGCACATGATGTTCTGCTGGTTGGCCAAAACTGTCAAATAATGCGACGCATTTGCATCGCCGGCGTCTGATGCGCCCGCTCAGACATGGTCATAATCGACCACGACGCGCTCCGACGACGGCTTGGCCTGGCAGGTCAGGACAAAGCCCGCCTTGAGCTCCCACGGCTCCAGCGAATAGTTGATGTCCATGGGCGCCTCGCCCTCGACCAGCTTGGCGCGGCAGGTCGAGCACATGCCGCCCTTGCAGGCAAAGGGCAGATCGACGCCGGCGCGCAGCGCGGCATCGAGGATCGCCTCGTCCTCGGCCACCGGCACCTCGCGGCGCTTGCCGTCGATGATCAGTGAGGCGATTGCCTTCGGCGGCGCGTCGGGAGCAACCTCCTTCTTCGGCCGCGGCTTGCCGCCAAATTCGGAGACGAAGCGCTCGACGTGGATGCGGTCCTGCACGATGCCGAGCACGCGGCAGGTGGCCTCGATGTCCTCGCTCATGCCAAGGGGCCCGCAGATATAGACATGATCGACGCTTGCTGCCGGCACCAGCGAGCGCAGCAACACCCTCACCTTATCGCCGTCGAGCCGGCCATGCAGGATCGGGATGTCCTGCTCCTCGCCGGAGATGACATGGAACAGCGAGAGGCGATCGATGAAGCGGTCCTTGAGCTCCTCGAGCGCTTCGAGGAACATGATGTTGTCGGTGGTGCGGTTGCCGTAGAATAGGAAGAAGCGGCTGTCCGGCTCGCGCGCGAGCACGCCCTTCACGATCGACAGGATCGGGGTGATGCCGGAGCCTGCGGCGAAGCCGACATGAATGCGCGCCTGGTCTGCCGGGGGGACCACGCCGAAGCGGCCGGTCGGCGTCATCACGTCGAGCTCGTCGCCGCATTTGAGATCCTCGGCTGCCCAGCTCGAAAACGCGCCGCCGTCGACCTTCTTCACGGCGATGCGGATCTCGCCGTCGTCAGGGCCGGAACAGATCGAATAGGAGCGGCGCACCTCCTCTCCGTCCAGCGTGGTGCGGAGCGTGAGGTACTGGCCGGGCGTGAAGGCGTAATCGCGAGCGAGCTCGCCGGGAATGGCGAAGGTCATCGAAACGGCGTCGGACGCCTCGCGGCGGAGGTCGCTGACGGCCAGGCGATGGAAGCGTGGTGCGGCTGCTGACATGATCAATGACACTTGAAGTAATCAAAAGGTTCGCGGCAGGACTTGCAGCGCCACAGCGCCTTGCAGGAGGTCGAGCCGAACTCCGAGAGCAGCTCGGTGTTCTCAGAGCCGCATTGCGGGCAGGCCACGGCCTGCGCGCCGAACAGCGCGCGGCGCGAGCTCGACGCTTGTGGCGGCGCGATGCCGTAGGCTCGCAGCTTCTGGCGCCCGTCCTCGCTCATCCAGTCGGTGGTCCACGCCGGCGACAGCACGGTTCGCACCTTCGGATGACGGAAACCGGCGCGCTCCAACGCCAGCTCGATTTCCAGCGCGATCATGTTCATCGCCGGACAACCCGAGTAAGTCGGGGTGATTTTGACTTCGACCTGGTCGCCGTCGAGAACGATCTCACGGAGCACGCCGAGATCGGCGATGGTCAAGACCGGAATCTCCGGGTCGACCACGCTCGCCGCCGCGGCCCAGGCGCGCGTGCGCAGCTCGCTATCGCGCTCCAGCGCGCTCACCATGTCAGCCCCGGGAAGGTGCGCTGCATCGATTGCAGCTCGGAGAGGAGATGGCCGAGATGTTCGCTGTGCCGACCCGTACGGCCGCCCTGCTGCATCCAGTTGTTCTGCGGCAGGACGAGCGTGGCTTCGCTGACGACATCGGAGATCGTCTGCAGCCAGCGACCGCGCAATGGCCCGGGATCAATGGCGATACCGGCATGGATCAGGGCGCGCTCGCCTTCGTCCACATCGAACATCTCGCCCGTGAACGCCCAGAGATGATCGATTGCGGCTTGCGCGCGGGCGTGGCTCTCATCGGTGCCGTCGCCGAGCCGAATGAGCCACTCCGAGGCGTGGCGAAGATGGTAGGCGCTCTCCTTCTCCGACTTGGCGGCAATCGCAGCCAACGTGGTGTCGCGCGAGGTCATCATCGCGCGCCAGGAGAGGTCGGCGAACGCGGAATAGAAGAACTGCCGCACCAAGGTCTGCGCGAAATCGCCGTTGGGTTGCTCGACCAGCAGCAGATTGCGGTACTGCCTGACGTCACGCAAGTAAGCGAGCTTGTCCTCGTCGTTGTCCTTGCCTTCGACCTTGGCGGCGTAGCTGTAGAGCTCGCGCGCATGGCCGATCAGGTCGAGCGCGATGTTGGAGAGCGCCATGTCCTCTTCCAGCATCGGCGCATGTCCGCACCATTCCGACAGCCGATGGCCGAGGATCAGCGCATCGTCGGCGCGGCGCAGCGTGTAGAGCACCAGCGGCGTTTCTGAAACCTGAATGTTGGCGACGGGCATCTGTCCTATCCATCTTGCCACTTGTTCCGACCTCATCCTGAGGAGGCGCGCAGCGCCGTCTCGAAGGATGGCCGCAGTTCACGGGCCTTTCATGGTTCGAGACGCGCTTCGCGCTCCTCACCATGAGGGGAGAGAGCGCTACATATGCCCCACTTCCTCGGGCACCTCGTAGAATGTGGGGTGGCGATAGATCTTCGATTCCGCCGGCTCGAACATCATGCCCTTCTCGGCGGGATCGCTCGCGGTGATCGCGCTCGACGGCACGACCCAGATCGACAGGCCTTCGCCGCGGCGGGTGTAGATGTCGCGGGCGGCTTGCAGGGCCATGGTGGCGTCGCTCGCATGCAACGAGCCGACATGCTTGTGCGCGAGCCCGTTGCGGCTGCGAATGAAGACTTCCCACAGCGGCGTGTTCGGCGTGGCCATATTGGTCTCCCTATTCCGCGGCTTGCGCGGTCTGGCGTTGCGCGCGCTTCGCCGCATAGGCTGCGGCCGCCTCACGCACCCAGGCGCCCTCCGCATGGGCCTTGCGGCGCGCCGCCATGCGGTCGCGATTGCATGGGCCGTTGCCGGCGAGCACCTGCTTGAATTCGGTCCAGTCGATCTCGCTGTAGCGCCAGTGCCCGTCGGCATCCTGCGTCATGCCGGGATCGGGAATGGTGAGGCCGAGATACTGCGCCTGCGGCACGGTGGCATCGACGAATTTCTGGCGCAGCTCGTCATTGGAGAAGCGTTTGATCTTCCATCTCGTCGAGGTGTCGCTGTGCTGGCTCGCCGCATCGGGCGGGCCGAACATCATCAGCACCGGCCACCACCATCTATTCAGCGCGTCCTGCGCCATCGCCTTCTGCTCGTCCGAGCCCCGGCACAGCGTCAGCATGATCTCGTAGCCCTGGCGCTGGTGGAAGGACTCCTCCTTGCAGACCCTGATCATCGCGCGCGCATAGGGGCCGTAGGAGCAGCGGCACAGCGGGATCTGGTTCATGATGGCGGCGCCGTCGACAAGCCAGCCGATGGTGCCGATATCGGCCCAGGTCAGCGTCGGATAATTGAAGATCGAGGAGTACTTGGCTTTGCCGGCGAGCATCGCGTCGACCAGCTCTTCGCGCGAGGCGCCAAGCGTCTCGGCAGCGGCGTAGAGATAGAGGCCGTGACCGCACTCGTCCTGCACCTTGGCGAGCAGCGCGGCCTTGCGGCGCAGGGTCGGCGCGCGCGTGATCCAGTTGCCTTCCGGCAGCATGCCGACGACTTCGGAATGGGCGTGCTGGGAGATCTGGCGGGTGAGCGTCTTGCGATAGGCCGCCGGCATCCAGTCGTTCGGCTCGATGCGCTCCTCGGCGTCGATGCGGGCCTGGAATTGCGCAGCCTTGGCCGCGTCCTCAAGACCGCGGTCGTCGGTCTCGGCCGTGTTCAGCGCCTGGGTATACATGCGCATCCTCCCATTTCATTGAGAGGCAATATATAACAAGAACTAGCTCATGCAAGATATTTCTGTAACATAAAGATCAGGCCTCGAACCTCCGTTCCAGGAGTTTTCGCGCCGGCGGCAATGCCCCCTTTTCATTGGTTCCATGACCATCGAGCCATTGCTCGGACGGAGCGAGCAGCGCGCGATAGATTTCGCCGCAAAGCTCACGGGCCGCCCTGCCCGGCCAATCCGCCGGCAACAGGCTTTCGGGCAGCAGCGGATCCCGCAGCACGACACGGCGATAATAGTGGATCAGCAGGATGCGCGCGGTGAAGGCCTCGGCCTCGGACAGCTCCGTGCCGCGCGCGATCGCGGCGCGCAGCGGCTCGAACGTCTTCATGAATTTCAGATAGGCGTCCGCGGTGCGCTGCAGCGGCCAGCTCGCGCTGAGGAGGCGGCGGCCGCTGTCATCCTCCGCCGAGACTTCGAGCCGGATGGCCCCCGCGGCTTCATCCGGCACGGGCAGGCCCGATGGCGCAACCCACACCCCCGGCAACGGACTGCCGAAGCCGGCGTTGCGAAGCGCCTCGCGCGAGACGTCACGATCCTCGCCGTTGCCGATCAGCAGCAGCTCGAAGCGCCCGGTCCAGTCCGACGGCGGCGGGTCGTAGATGTGGCGCGTGGCAGCTTCGAATGTCTGGCGTCCCTTGTCGGCAAGCCGATAGAAACTGTTGCGCCCGACCTTCTCCCGGGTGAGCCAGCCGTCGGCCGCAAGCCGAGACATCGCGGTGCGGACAACCCCACTGTCGATGTCCAGACCCTCGAAGAATTTCAGCAGCGTGCCGAGCCACACCACGCCGCCGCGCGGCACGATGGCATCGCCGAACACGGTGATAACGATGGAGCCGGTGCGCGACGGTTCACGCTTGAGCTGGTCGATGATGCGGGAGAGCGGATGCGCCATGCGGCAGGCATAGCGCGTTTGGCGCCGGCGCGACAATGGACGCGAGCGACGCTCTTAGTCTCCCTCTCCCCGTTCTTACGGGCGAGGCGAAGAAGGAATCACCGGTGCGGATCGGGATACGCCAGGCTGCGCCAGCCGCTGCGATCGAACGGACGCCACTGGCCTTCCTTTTGCGCGAGGCGATCGGCCACCGCATAGACAGCGGCCGGATGATGGCCCATGCCGCAATGGCTGCTCTCGACCTCGATGCTCTCGGTCTGCGCTCCCGTTTTCTCCATGCAGCCCTGCCAGGCGCAGACGCCGTCGGTGCGGCTGAAGATGGCGGTGGTCGGCACCGGCGGCGGGACGGCGAGCTCGCCGCCAAACCGCGGATCGACCTCATCGGCCTTCCGTCCGCTGGCCCATTCATAGACGCGCCAGGCGTTGGTGGAGCGGGGATTGCCGGCGAAGGGGCTACCGAGCGTAATCACCTGGCGCACGCGGTCGGGCATCATCTTGGCGAGCTGACGGGCATAGAGGCCGCCGAGGCTCCAGCCGACCAGACTGATCTTGCGGCCGTGCGTTTCGCTGAGCTCCTCGACCAGATCGACCATCGCGTGCTGCACGCCGTCGCGCAGGCCGTAATTGCGGCCCTGGCGCCAACCGCTCACCGCGTAGCCCTTGCTGGTCAGAAACGAACGCAGCGCACGCGTGGACGCGTCCGAAGCCACGAGGCCCGGCAACACCAGCACGGGGTGCCCATCGCCGCGCGGCGCGAGGCTCAGCAGCGGAAGTGCGCCGAGGAATGCGCCGAACTCGTGGATCGCGCGTCCCTCCAGAAACATCAGGGTGCGGGACGGCGGACGCAGCGTCTGGGCAGTAGCAGTCATCAATGTTTCCCCTGGGAAGAACTGGATAAAGGACGCCGGGACAAGGGCCGGCAAATGCATCTGAATTCCAACTCTCCGGCTTCTTGATCGTTCCGCATTGCAACATGAATCAGCTGTGCAGCCGGTTCCCGGCATTGAAGCCGGGCAGACCCCAGGCGACAATAGGCTTGTGTGCTAATGCCGGAAGCCGTGACGCAAAAGTCACAGCCATCGGAGCAGGAATTCTACGGAGTAGAGCGCCAGGCCGGCGAGGCCGCCGATCAGCGAGCCGTTGAAGCGGATGTATTGCAGATCGCGACCGATATTGATTTCGATCAGCGAAATCAGCTGCGCCATATCCCACGCCTTGACCTGATCGGAGATGAAGATCGAAACGCCGCTCTTCTGATCGGCAATGAAGCTGCGCAACACCGTCACCAGGCCCTTGTTGATCTCGCCGCGCAGCTCGGCATCGCCGGCAAGCGCTTCGCCTGTCGCGACGAACATGCCGGCGAGATGATGCTGCAGCACCTGCGTTTCGCCGCTCGCGCTGCGCTCGATGAACGAGCGCGTATTGGCCCAGACCGTGCGGGCAAGATCGGCGAGCTCGGGCCGCGCCAGCAGGTCACGCTTCAATCCGGCGATGCGGTCGATATAGGCCTGATCGGTGCCGAGCCGGTCGACGAAGCTCAGCACCATGCGATCGAACTCGCTGCGGAACGGATGCTTGGCATCGCTGCGCACCTCGTTGAAGAACGCGGTGGCGGACGCCACGATCTTGTTCACCAGAAACTTGTCGGCACGGTAGAGCCTGAGCAGGGTCGGCAATTCCGCGCGCACCTTCTCGCGGATCATCGCCATCGTCTCTTTCTGATTCAGCGTCTCGTGCATCACGCGCAGGAGATCGTCGAACAGGATCTGGTGCCGTCCCTCCGCCACGAAGCCGCGCAGCGTGCCGGCGGCAAGCGGCGCGAGGTCGATCGCCTGGAGCTGCGATGACATGCGGCGGATGATGAAGGTCATCAAGCCGGAGGTCTCCGTCGCCGAGAAGGCCTCGGGCAACAGGCGGAGCGCGAAGCGAGCCAGATCATCGCTGCGCTTGCGGTCGCGCAGCCAGTCGGCAATGAAGGAGCCGAAATCGATTTCCTTCAGCTTGGCCTCGACGGGACCGGCCTCGAGGAAATGCACCTGGATGAACTCGCCGAGCTTGTCGGCGATGCGGGCCTGGTTGCTCTGGATGATCGCGGTATGCGGGATCGGCAGGCCGAGCGGCCGCTTGAACAGGGCAACCACGGCATACCAGTCGGCAAGGCCGCCGATGGTCGCGGCTTCCGCGAAGGCGGCTATGAAGCCGAACAATGGATGCACCGGCAGAAGCCACTTTGCCACGATGAAGAGCGCAAGCGTCGAGGCAAGCACCAGCGTCGCCAGCGCCTTGACGCGGCGCAGCTCGGCCGCGCGTTCGGCGTCGCCGGGGGTGTCGAAGGTGAAGGTGGCGGGTGGAGTCATGACGGATACTTAGCGCGTCGGTCTCCTCGTGTCCCGGACAAGGCGCAACGCGCAGCGTTGCGACGCAGAGCCGGGACCCAGCAGGACCTCGGATCAGCAGTGCATCACGCCGCAAGAGCGGCGCGCTGCACTGCATCCGGGGAACGCAGGAGACAAAAACAAAGGCCCGCCGAAGCGGGCCTCAAATTCAGTTTCTGCGCGGGGCGCCAGATCAGGCGGTTTTGTTGTAGACCTTGGCAAAATTGTCCTGCGCGGACTTCGCACCATTGGCAGCGAGCTTGCCGAAATAGTCGGCGGTCGCCTTGGCACGCGAGACGAACACTTCGCCACGCGAGCGGAGCAGGCCCGACTGGATCTCGACGGCCTCGCTGAACGACTTGGCGGACGCGAGCTTGTCGATGCTCGCGAGGAACGCCTCGGCGTCCTCGTAGATCGCCTGCTGGATGTTGCGGCTGATCTTGCCGGCTTCAGCGACGGATTCGGTCACCGCGTTCTCGACGGCGGCGGTCACGCGCTCGGAGCCTGCGAAAGCCTCGGCAGCACGGTCCTTGGCGGTGTTGGCGGTCTTCTTGACGAACTCGCGGGCGGCCTCGGGAACTTCCAGATTCTGGATGTTCTTGAAAGCGTCCTTGAAGCCCTCGAAAGCGGTGTTGGTTTCAGTGGTCATGGGGTTCTCTCCATCCTCATTGCTCTGAGCTATGGGCTCACCCCGTCCGCATTGGCCCGGGGCACGACCTATATGCCCTAGTTAATTGTGCGGTGCAATATCCATATTGCACTGCGATATCACGAAATCGTGATCAAGCTGAATAAGAGGCATCCTGATGCCTCCTTGGCCACTTGGCCCCGCGCGTGCCGACCGCCTTTTGGCGATCCCTAGTGCTGCACCGCCCCCGGCAGCCCATAGGCCTCCATCTGGGCCTGGACCTGCGCGATGTTGTGACCGAGCACGACGATGTCGTGGGTCTTGCCGTCGACGTCCCGAACGTGGTCCCGCAGCAACGCTTCGGCCTTGAAGCCGAGGCTCTCGAACACGGCGATCGCCGCCTGCTGGTCGACCGTCATCTGAACCGAGAGCTTTTCCAGGCCCGCCCCGAGTGCGAGCGCAAAGGTCTCCTGCGACAGCGCCCGCCCCACCCCCTTCCCGCGCACATCGAGCGAGACCACCATCCGGATCTCGCCGACATGGGGCGACCAGGAATGGGGATCGCGCACCAGCGTGCCGCAGCCGACGACCTTGCCGTCCCTGACCGCGAGCAGGCTCGTGATCGCGCCCCGCTCGATCTCCTTGACCCAGGCCGACAGCACCTTCGGCTCGCTGATATTGCGCGGCAGGAATAGCAAATCGTGGGTTGGCAGACCCTTGCCGAAGGCGAGCACCGCGGCTTCGTCCGCGGGCGCCATCAGGCGAATCTCGATATCGCCGGCGTCCGTCTTGACGTGACGCGGATAGGAACGCTGCTCGCTCATGTCGATCTCTTTCCCAGCCAGGAATCCAGTTTCGGCCATAGCCGCTTCACGGCGTTGGCGCCCGCGACCAGCGAGACGTGACCGCCTTTCAGGATCACCTCTTCCTTGTCCGCAGATCCGACCTTCGCGATCAGGTGCTTGGCGGCCTCATACGGCACGATGTGGTCGTGCTCGGCGACCGCGTGCAGGATCGGCACCTTGATGTTCTCGAGCTTCGCCGCGCGGCCGCCGACCGACATGGCGTCGTTGAACAGCTTGTTGTCCCACATCAGGTCCTTGGTGATGGTGCGGAAATATTCGCCGGCCAGCGGCAGCGTGTCGGTCGCCCAGCGGTCGAACATGCGGTAGGATTTGACGAACTCGTCGTTCCAGATGTTCTCCCAGAGCTGGATCTGGCTCACCGTGCGCGAGGCCGGGCGCAGCATCTCGAACGAAGACAGGATCATTTCCGGCGGCACGTTGCCGACGCTGTCGACGAGACGATCGACGTCGAAATAACGACGGTCGGAGAAGTTCGAGAACAGCTTCATCTCGCGGAAGTCGATCGGCGTGGTGAAGCAGATCAGGTTCTTCATCGGCCCGTCCTTGTGGATCGAGCCGTACAGCAGCGACAGCACGCCGCCGAAGCAATAGCCGATGACCGAGACATCCTGCTCTCCGGAGTCCGCCTGCACGCGGCGGACGCAATCCGGGATGAAGTCGAGGACATAGTCCTCCATCCGCAGGCTCTTCTCCTCCGGCCGCGGCGCGCTCCAGTCGAGCATGTAGACGTCGTATCCGCGCTTGAGCAGGAACTCGATGAAGCTCTGCCCGGGGACGAGGTCGAGGATGTAGCCGCGATTGGTGGTCGCCATCACGATCAGCACCGGCACCCGGTAGATCTCGTCCGACATCGGCCGGTAGTGATAAAGGTTCATGGTGCCGCGCGAATGCAGCACGTCCTTCGGCGTCGAGCCGAGCGAAGGGCCCGAGGTCGAGAAATATTCAACGCCCTTGATGCTGCGCTGGATGGCGCGCTGCACCTCGGTCTGGATTCGCTCCGGGATGGACGCGAGATCAAGTCCCGCCGGCCCGTTCACGTCGGCTCTCCGGGCTCGGAAGGCGGGCGCTTCGTCCGTGGCGGCCGCGGGGTGCTATCGAAGCCTTGCGTGATGCCGGAATTCGCCGCCATCTGGCTCAGCATCGCCTTGATCTCGCCGATCTGCGCCTCGACCGACTGGAGCCGTTCCGCAAGTCCAGTGACCTGCTCCCGGCTCGGCAGGTTCATCGTGACGAGATATTTCTCCATGAGTTCGCCGAGCTGCTTCTGAGCACCTGCAGCAACTCCGCCGGCGCGGTTCATCGCCTGTGAGAATTCCGGCGACGACATGGCCTGGTTGGCGAAAGAGTTGAACCCCTTCTCCATCTCGCCGACCATCTTCTGCCACACGGCAACGGGGTCGTTGGTCTTGTCGGTCATCGGCGTCCTCCTGAAATCGAGAGCTGCGATGCCCTTCTTTTCTCGCCATACCACACCGTTGCGCGGTGCCGGTCAACCGGCAAGCACACTCGCTGCTCGGCACGCCGCTTCTTTGTGGCGGGAAACCGTGCGATACAACACCGATCAGCAGGAGGGACCCGTGACCACCCATCAGCCGCCCCAGACCGTCCGCGCCAACGGCATCGACATCTGCTACGAGATCTTTGGCAACGACAATGCCGAACCGCTGCTGCTGATCATGGGTTTGGGAGCGCAGATGATCCACTGGGACGATGCGTTCTGCGAGCAGCTTGCCGCGCGGGGTTTCCGCGTGATCCGTTTCGACAATCGCGATATCGGCAAGTCCAGCCATCTCACCGGCGGCAAGCGCCTGACGCCGCTCGAGCTGCTGAAGCTGCGCTTCCTCAGGATTCCCGTCGCCGCGACCTACAAGCTGATCGACATGGCGAAGGACACGGTCGCCCTGATGGATGCGCTCGACATCAAGTCGGCGCATCTGGTCGGCGCGTCCATGGGCGGCATGATCGCCCAGGAGGTGGTGCTGTCGTTTCCGCACCGCGTCCGTTCGTTGACATCGATCATGTCGACCACAGGCAATCCGCGCATCCCGCCGCCGTCGCGCGAGGCCGCCGCAATGTTGATGGCGCCGCCGCCGCGCAGCAAGGAGGAGTTCATCGTCCGTTATGGCCAGACCTGGAAGGTGTTGCGCGCCGGACATTTTCCGGAGGAGGAAGCGCTCGACCCGGAGCGGGCCGAGCGCGTGTTCGCGCGCGGACTCAATCCGGCCGGCGTCGGCCGTCAGCTCCGCGCCGTGCTGGCGTCCGGCAGCCGGAAGGAGCGGCTGCACGCGGTGATGACACCGACACTGGTCATTCACGGCACCGTCGATCCCTTGGTGCGCCCCGAAGGCGGCAAGGACACGGCGGCGTCAATCCCGAACGCCAAATTGTTAATGATCGAAGGTATGGGCCACGCGCTACCGATGCGGTTCTGGCCGGAGATCATCGGCGCCATCGACAAGCACGCGCATGGCGCGGCGGCGCAGGCGGCCTAACCCTTCTTCGCGATCCAGATCACGTGGCGCGCGCCACCGCCTCGCCCGGTGGCGCGGACATTGACTTCGTTGACGTCCAAGCCGGCGGTGCGGAGACGCCTGGTGAAGGCGGGGTTGGGTCCCGACGACCAGACCGCGAGCACGCCGCCCGGGCGCAGCGCCGTCTTCGCTGCCGAGAGCCCGCTTGTGCTGTAGAGCGCGTCATTGCCCTTGCGGGTCAGCCCTTCCGGCCCGTTATCGACGTCGAGGAGAATGGCGTCGAAGGCCGACCGCTGCGCGCGGATGATTTCGCCGACGTCGATTTCCCGGATCTTCACTCTGACATCATCGAGGCTGTCGCCGAAGACCTCCGCCATCGGACCTTTCGCCCAGGTCACCACCGCCGGCACCAGTTCAGACACCACGATCTTCGCCTTGGGCCCAAGCACGGTGAGCGCCGCACGCAGCGTAAAGCCCATGCCGAGGCCGCCGATCAGGACGACGGGCTTCTTGACCTTCTCGATCTGCTTCGCCGCGAGCGTTGCGAGCGCGGCTTCCGAGCCCGACAAGCGATTGTTCATCAGCTCGTTGGTGCCGAGCTTGATCGAGAACTCCTTGCCCCGCCGCATCAGCCGCAGCTCCTCGTCGGAGCCGGGAATCTTGGCGGTGTCGATCTTTTCCCAGGGAATCATCCCCGACGTTTAGCACGATCGGACGAACAATCATCCACCCGCCCAGACGTCGAGCACATAGCGGTTCTTCGTGCCCATCTCCTCGATCCAGCGGGCACTGGCGGCCGCGTCGCTGCCGCTCTTCTCGCGGTGGATTGCGACCAACGCCGCCTTGACGTCGGGCTCCATCTTGCCGCCGTCGCCGCAGACATAGATGATCGCGCCCTGCTCGATCAGCGGCCAGACCTTGTCCTTCTGTACGGCCAGCACGTGCTGTACATAGGTCTTCGGTCCGTCGGCGCGCGAGAACGCCGTGAACAGCTCGGTGATGCCGCTTGCGGCCAGCGCCTTCAGCTCGTCGGCGTAGAGAAAATCCTGGTCGGGATGGCGGCAGCCGAAGAACAGCATGGATGGCCCAAGCGTCGCGCCCTTGGCCTTGCGCGCGGCGCGCTCCTGGAGGAAGCCGCGGAACGGCGCGAGGCCCGTGCCCGGGCCGATCATGATGATCGGCACCGACGGATCCTCGGGAAGCCGGAAGCCGGCCTTGGTCTCGCGCACGGTGGCGTAGACGACGTCGCCGACGCGGCGATTGGCGAGATAGTTCGAGCAGATGCCCTTGTAGACCCCACGCCCGGAGGCGGCCGGCCCTTCGACCACGCCGACCGTGATGCTGCAACGCGCGGGATCGACCGACGGCGAGGACGAGATCGAATAATAGCGCGGCGCCAGCAGCGAGAGCATCTCCAGATAGACGTGGAACGGCAATTCGCAGGCCGGATATTCGAGCAACAGGTCGAACACCGATTTGCGCTTGGCGAGAATCTCGGCGCGGTAACGCTCGAGCGGCTCGGTCTCCTCGCCGACGAAGGCCAGCAGCTTCGGCTTGGTGACCGGGCATCGCGTGTGCTCGGCCATGATCTGGATCTGCTTGCGGGTTGCGACCTGCTGCAGCTCGACGAACTCGCTGAGCAGGCGGCCGACCGACACGGCCTCGCCGACCGGCAATTGGGCGCGGCGCCCTTCGGCAACCTGCAGCCTGATCTGGTCGGCCGGGAGGAAACCGAAGCGACGGGCCACCGAATCCACCAGCGTCGGATCATTGCGCGGGACGACACTGAGGTGATCGCCGACCCGGTAACTGACGTTGGCCGGCAGCTGCACCTCGATGTGGCGCGTCGAGCGCTCGGACGGATCGGGCCCGCTCTTGTTCTGAAGCTCGTCGTTGGCGAGCACCTTCATCGCCACCGCGCCGCCCTGGGCCACGATGGTGTTGACGGCGGTGACCGCGACCGGCTCGATCGCATAGAGCGGATCGTCCTCCGCGGTGCGGGTGAAATTCCAGTCGATGCCGAATTCCTTGGTCGCGACCTGGGCGGCGGCGGGGAACCATTTCTGGAACTGGCCATCGAGATCGCTGCGCGCATCGCCTTCACCGCGCGGATAGACCGCACGTGCGCCATGCTTCGACAATTGCTCGTCGATCAGGCGCGGCACCGATTGATAGGTCGCGGCCCAGTCGCTGTTGCCGCAACCGAACACGGCGTAGCGCACGCCGGCGAAGGCATCCTTCGGCAAATCGCCGCCAAGCCATTTGACGAACTGCGTCGCATTGTCGGGCGGCGCGCCGTTGTAGGAGGCGCAGATGATCAGCACGCCGCCCTCCTGCGGCAGCCTGCCGACGTAATCGTCGAGCGGGCCGAGATGCACGGCAAAGCCGTTGATCTCCGCAAGGTCGGCCATGCGCGTCGCGAGCTCCTCGGCGGTGCCGAGATTGGAGCCGTAAAGCACCAGCATCGGCGTGTTGTGGCCGGGCCGCGCCGTCGGCCGGCGCGGGGCCTTCGGCGCCGAACCGGCGGCCGCAATCGGTCCGCCGTAGGCACCGCGCTCGCGATCGGCGCGCGGACGCACCTTGATCTTGAAGCCCTCCGGCTTGATCGTCAGGGTCTCCTTCAGATGCATCTGGTAGCGCTGGTGATCGATCAGCTTGAAGCGCTGCAGGATCATGCCGAGCGCAAGCGCGGCCTCGTGCATGGCGAAGCCGCGGCCGATGCAGGCGCGCTGGCCGTTGCCGAACGGCTTCCAGGCATTGATCGGCCGCTTCGCTTCCGCCTCACGGCTGAAATTCTCGGGATCGAAGGCATCGGGATTCGGACCCCAGACGGAGGGATCGCGATGCAGGGCGGTCACCAGGATCGTGGTGAAGGTGCCCTTCCGAAGCTTGTACCTGCCGCCGATCGTCTCGTCGTTCAGCGGCGAGATGCCATAGGCCGGCGCCGGCGGCCACAGCCGCAGCGCCTCCTTCAGGATCTGCGTGATGTAGGTGAGCTGCGTCACCTGCTGATAGGTCGGCTTCACATTGACGTCGGGGCCGAAGACGCGATCGACCTCGTCATAGGCCTTCTTGAGGATCTCCGGGTGCTTGAGCAGCGCATAGAGTGTGTACGACAACAGGCCGCTGGTGGTCTCGTGGCCCGCAATGAGAAACGTGTTGATCTGGTAGCGGATGTTGACGTCGTCGAGCTGCTCGCCGGTCGCCCTGTCGACACCGGTCATCATCGCGGCGAGCATGTCCTTCTTGTCGTCGATGGCCTCGGCGCTCTTGCGCCGTTCGGCAATGATCTGGTCGACCATCTTGTTCATGAAGGCGACGTCTTCGGCCAGCGTCTTGCGCCTCTTCTGCATCCAGAGCTGCTCGAACGGCAAGCCGCGCGTCATCATGATGGTTTCGAGCGAGCGCACCAGCGACTCGACGAAGGGATGGTAGTCGCGCCGGTAGAACGAATTGAAGCGATAGTCGAATCCGCACAAGCCGATCGTGTCCAGCGTCAGCGCGGTCATGTCGTGCACGACGTCGATCTCGTCGTCGGCGTTGAGCCGCTCCCATTTCTGGACCAGCTGCTCGGCGATATCGACCATGCTTCCGTGATAGGACTGCATGGCGCGGTTGCCGAACGGCTGAAGCAGGATGTTGTGCGCCTTGCTCCAGTTCGGCTCCTTGGTATCGGCCGTGAACAGGCCATCGCCGCCGACCGCGCGCACGCGCCGCAGCGCGCCGCGCACCGTCTTGTCGAAGCGCTTCTCATCGGAGAGCTCGTCGACGAGATCGTGGCCGGAGACGACCACGATCGGCGAGCCCATCATATCGAGCCAGAAGATCGGACCGAGCTCCTTGGCGAGCCGTGTCAGGTGCTGCACGGGCGCAGCCGAATCCAGCGACAGCATGTTGCCGACCACGGGCTTGGTCGGCGGATGCGGGATCGGGTCCAGACGGTTCGTGGATGACATTTAACTACGCTTCCCCCTGCCTCGATATTCACCGCCGTCATTGCGAGGAGCGACGCGACGAGGCAATCCAGACTGCCTTCCGCGAATACATTTCTGGATTGCTTCGCTTCGCTCGCAACGACGAGCGCTAACCAAACCGCCTTCTACGCCATTCGATCAGCTTGGCGCTGACCTCCTCCGGCTTCTCCTGTTGCGTCCAATGGCCGCTATCCTTCACCAGATACTTCTCGAGATCGCCGATCAGCTTTTCCATGCCGTCCGCCGCTGACGGCGGCAGCACCGCGTCGTTCTCGGCCATGATCATCAATGACGGCACGTGGATGTGATGATCCAGTCCCTTCGCCCGCTGCCAATTGCGCGTGAAGTTGCGATACCAGTTGATGCCGCCGGTGAAGCCGGTCTTCGTGAAGGTGTCGACGAACACCTTCTTCTCCTCGGCCGACAGGATCGGCGTGCGCGGATCATGTCTGGCGTCGTAATTCGCGATCATCTGCGGGAACGCCAGGTTGATGCGGGGCGAAGCACCAATACCGGCAATCGGCTGTTCCTCGGGCGCACCCGGAGGGCGCGTGGCCGGCTTGCGCATGAAGGCATCGAAGGTCTGCTCGACCCGGCTGCCGAAGATCCTGTCCGGCTCGCGGGCGGGATCCTGGAACTGGACGATATACATCTGATCGCCGAAGCGCTGGCGAAACAGCGCGATGGGATCGATCGGCGCGCGGTCCCAATGCGGGGTGTTGACCCCGACCACGCCAGCGACGCGCGAGGGGTGCCGCAAAGGCATCTGCCAGACGACGAAGCCGCCCCAGTCGTGACCGACGAAGATCGCCTTGTCGATGCCGAGATGATCGAGCAGACCGACGAGATCGCCGGTCAAATGCTCCATGTCATAGTCCTCGACCGGCTCGGGCCGGTCGGTCGCGCCATAGCCGCGCTGGTCCGGGGCGATCACCCGGATGCCGGCCTCGCTCAGCGCCTTGATCTGGTGGCGCCAGGAAAAGGCGAGCTCGGGCCAGCCGTGGCACAGCACGACCGGCGGCTTGTCGTCGGCCGGGCCCGCCTCGTAATAGCCCATGCGGATTCCGTTCGTCGTCGCGAACTGGAGCGGCGGCATTTCGATCATCACAAATTTCCTATTCTGCAGCGACCTTGATGTCCGACGCCGGTGGCGCGTAGGCTGCCTCCAGTGCGGCGAATTCCTCCGGCAGCATGTCGCACATCACCTGCACATGCGGAATGATGTTGGCGCCGACGATGAAGCCGAAATCGAGCTGGTCGCGGTAGCTCTGCACGGTGATGTTGAGCGCCTGCCCGTGCGTCGAGATCGACACCGGGAAGATGTGCAGCAGCTCGGCGCCCGCGGCATAGAGCGTCTGCCGCGGTCCCGGCACGTTCGACACCGTGATGTTGGCGGCCGGCGGCAGCACGTCCGAGAGGTTCGAGCGGCTGTAGAGCAAGGCCAGTATCTGCACCATGATCGGCGCGCCCAGCATCGAGATGTTGGAGACCTGCGGCATCAGCGCGCGCAGGGGATGCGACATCTCCTTGGATTTGGTCGATTGCGCGATGATGGCCTCGAGCCGCGCCTTGGGATCGTCGACGTTGGTCGCGATCGCGCAGATCATGCCGAACACCTGGTTGTTGGCCTCGGTGTTGCCCTCCTCGCGCAGCGAGATCGGCACCGCCGCCGTCAGCGATTTCGCCGGCAGCGTGCCATATTGCAGCAGATAGCGGCGGACCACGCCCGAGGCGAGCGCCAGCACGACGTCGTTGAGCTTGCCGCCGGCCTTCTTGGCCAGCGCCTTCGCCCGCGACAGCGGGATCGACACGCCGGCAAAGCTGCGCTCGGAGGAAATGGTCTTGTTGAGCATGGTCGGCGGCGACACCATGCTGGCGAGGCTCTCGCGCGATTTTGGATCGGCGACCTTGCCGAGCACGTCGGACACGCTCTTGAGCACGGTCGGGATGTTGCCGGCAAAGCGCACTGCGCTCTCGATCTGATACATCGCGTTGTCGAACAGGATCGAGCCGATGTCGCTCTTGCCGGTGCGCGGCAATTGCAGGTTCTTCGCCGCCGCCGAGGCATCGAGCGGCTGGCTGAACAGCTGCTGATAGGAATCCAAGAGGTTCGCGGCGATGTCGCGCGGCTCCTGGCCGGGCTTGGATCCTGCTGCCGGCGGCTCGACCTTCCGCGGGATCGGCGAGATATCGTAGATCATGTTGGTCAGCGCCGCGCCGGCGCCGCCGTCGATCGCGGCGTGGTGCATCTTGGAATAGAGCCCGACCTCGTTGTCCTTCATGCCCTCGAACACGTAGAACTCCCACAGCGGCCGGGCGCGGTTCAGCAGCTTGGCATGCATCCAGCCGACGATGCGCTCCAGCGTGGCGCGGTCGCGCGGCTGCGGCAGGCTGGCGCGGAAGATGTGACGATCGATGTCGAACTGATCGTCCTCGACCCAGGAGGGATGGTCGATGTCGAGCGGTGCCTTCTCCAGCCGCGCCTTCAGGATCGGCGCGATGTGCAGCCGCGAGACGATCATCGCCTTGAAGTCTTCGAAGAAGTCGCCCTTGTAGTCGTCGGGCAGGCGAAAGATCGCCATGCTTCCGACATGCATCGGCATTTCCGGCGTTTCCAGATAGAGAAACGACGCGTCCAGCGACGACAGCTTCTTACCGTCAGCCATAGTTCCCTCCCGCAGAGATTTGACGGGCGCCTTAGCCGGCGCTTCTCGTCAGGCCGATACTGCCTGTTCCGGCGGGGCATATGCAATGGCAAACGGCCCTGCCCGGTCGAATGGCGAGAACTCCCCCTCCGGTTGGGCCAGCCGGTCGGCCACCGCCCACAGCGCCGCCGGGTTCACCCCGAGCCCGATATGGCTCGCCAGGAGCACTTCGATATTCTCGGCGCGGTCGGAGGGACGCAACAAGCAGGTCCGCCAGTTAACCACACCGTCGGCCCGCGAATAGATCGAGGTTGTCGGCACCGGCAGATCGCCGGCGATCGCCTCGCGCGCTTCGGCAAAATCCTCGACCCGTTCGCCCGACAGCGCCTCGTAGAGCCGCGTGGCGTTGGTCGCCCGCACGTCATTGGCGAAAGGGCTGCCGAGCGTGATGACGTAGCGAACCAGATCGGGCGCCCAAAGCGAAAGATCGCGGGCATAGACGCCGCCGAGACTCCACCCGACGAGGCTGACCTTGCGCCCGCTCGCGGCATGAATCTCGGCAAGCCGGGCGCGCAGCGCGTCCCGCATCCGCCCGAGGCCGCCGAGATTGCGGCCCATCCGCCAGGCATGTGCTTCATAGCCGAGCTCGCTGAGATAGCGCCGCATCGGCGCCATCGAGAGGTCGCTGGCGAGAAAGCCCGGCAGCGCCAGCACGGGATGGCCGTCGCCCCTCGGCGCCCGCATCAGGAGTGGCGACAGCAAGAGGCTTGCATTGAGCTCGAGCAGGCCACGGGCTTCGGCAAGCAACAGGCCGAGACCCGGCGGACGAAGCCGGCCTCTCTCCAGCGCCCCCTCCTGTCCGGGCGACACTATTTTTTCTTGTCGCTGCTGCGCGTGCCGCCGAGGCCGGCCATCGTGACGAACATATCCTGAAACCGCTCGGCGATCTTCGGATCGAACGTGAACCAGCTCTGGATCAGCGACTCCGGCGAGACCTTCTCGATGTTGCTGAGCACCTGCTGCTGCAGCTTATCCATCACTGCCGTTTGCATCGGCCCTACGTCGGGCAGACCGAAGAACTGGCGGGCCTCGAGGGGGGTGCAGTCGATTTCGATGTTTACCTTCATGTCCCCTCCAGATTGAGATTCGAGCGGCCTGGCGGAGTATCGCCGCGAGTTGTGGTGCGACGCAAGCGACCTGATGCGGGCGCGGCGTGCCCCGTTCCGCAACCCGCCGATATGGTCAACCAAAGTCGAAAGGGGCGATCTTCCATGCCGGGCGGCATGGTCTGCATTGCTGCACAGCGGCGCAACTTGGCGCGTTCCTTGCTGGAATGGCGCTTGCACCGGTCGAGAACTCTGGGCAACATGGATCAATCAGCCCCGCCGAACAATCAAAAATCATCGGCATGGCAGTGGAGAGGGTCAAGAATGTCACTAGGTCGAAGTCTGTTTGCGGCGACGCTCGCCGGTACGCTTGCGTTGGCGGTCACGCCGGCATCGAGCCAGACGCTCCGTTATGCCAACCAGGGTGACCTGAAGTCCCTTGATCCCTACACGCTCAACGAGAGCACGACCCACGCGCATCTCGGTCACGTCTACCAAGGCCTCACCGCGCGCGACAAGGATCTCAAGATCATTCCGGCGCTGGCGGAGAGCTGGGAAACTCCCGAGCCGACCCGCTGGCGCTTCCATTTGCGCAAGGGCGTGAAATTCCACAACGGCGACCCCTTCACCGCCGACGACGTCGTGTTCTCCGCCGATCGCGTCCGCAAGAAGGGGTCCAACATGCAGACCCGTCTTGCGCCCGACGTCAAGGTCGTCAAGGTCGACGACTACACCGTCGACTTCGTCCTGCCCTCGCCCAATCCCATCCTGCACAATTCGTGGGATGTCTGGTACATCATGGACAAGAAATGGGCCGAGGAGAACAACGTCGTCGATCCGACGCCGGTGGCTGCGACCACGCCGAGCTACGCCTCGCTGCACGAGAACGGCACCGGCCCCTTCATCATCGAGAGCCACCAGCCCGGCGTGAAGACGGTGTTCAAGGCCAATCCCAATTACTGGGGCAAGATGGAAGGTAACCTGAAGGAGATCGTCTTCACCCCGATTTCCTCCGACGCCACCCGCGTCGCCGCACTGCTCTCCGGCGAAGTCGACGTCATCGAGCCGGTGCCGATCCAGGACATCTCCCGCGTCGATTCCAGCCCGAACGCCCAGGTGCTGAAGGGGCCGGAGCTGCGCACCATCTTCATCGGCTTCGACCAGACGCGCGATGAGCTGCTCTACTCCAACATCAAAGGCAAGAATCCGTTCAAGGACGCCCGAGTTCGCGAAGCCTTCTACAAGGCGATCGACATCGAGTTGATCAAGACGCGCGTGATGCGCGGGCTGTCGACGCCGTCGGCCCTGATGATCGCGCCGGAACTGTTTGTGCTGTCCAAGGAGTTCACGCGACCGAAATTCGACCCTGACGGCGCCAAGAAGCTCCTGACCGAAGCGGGTTATCCCGATGGCTTCGAGGTCACGATGGATTGCCCGAACGATCGCTACGTCAACGACGCCGCGATCTGCCAGGCGGTCGTCGGCATGCTCGCCCGCATCGGCGTCAAGATCAATCTTTTGGCGCAGCCGAAGGCACAATACTTCGCCAAGGTGCTCAAGCAAGGCGGCTACCAGACCTCGTTCTACCTCTTGGGCTGGACGCCGAGCACGATGGACTCGCACAACGTGCTGTACGACATCATGGGCTGCCGCGACGATGCGAAGTCCTCGCGCGGCGAGGCCAATCTCGGCGGCTATTGCAACAAGGAGTTCGACGCCATCACCGACAAGGTGCTGGTCGAGACCGACACCGCCAAGCGCAACCAGCTGATCAAGCAGGCCTACGACATCAGCATCAAGGACTGGGCCTACATTCCGCTGCATCAGCAGGCACTGGCCTGGGGCGTATCGAAAAAGGTCAACCTGCCGCAGCGCGCCGACAACCTGGTCATGTTCCACTGGGCGACCAAGAAGGAATAGCGTCAGTTGAACACGAGGTCCCGGCGCACTAGGCGTCCGGGACCTTTCCTTTTTCCGGCTGACAAAGTCGTCGGCCGCACGCACACCCAAGGATAGTGGAAGGCATGCTCGCTTTCACGCTTCGCCGCGCCGTTCAGGCCATCGGCGTCATGTTCGCCGTGGGCATCATCGCCTTCTCGATGTTCCGCTTCGCCGGCGACCCCGTCAACCAGATCGTCTCGATCGACACGTCGGCGGCCGAACGCGAAATCGTGCGTAAATCGCTCGGCCTCGACGATCCCGTGCCGGTGCAGTTCGTGCGCTACTTCGCCGATGCCGCGCAGTTCAAGTTCGGCGTCTCCTATCAGTTCCGCCAGCCGGTCTCGACGCTGTTGATGGAGCGCATGCCCGCCACGCTGGAACTTGCGATCTGCGCCACCGTCTTTGCAATGGTGTTCGGCATTCTGATGGGGGTCTATTCGGCGCTCAGGCGCGACACCGTGCTGGCCAAGCTGTTCCAGGCGGTTTCGCTGGTAGGCATCTCGTTGCCGACTTTCCTGATCGGCATTTTGCTGATCTACCTGTTCGCCGTGACACTCGGCTGGTTGCCCTCGTTCGGCCGCGGCGAGGTGGTCAAGCTCGGCTGGTGGAGCACGGGCCTGCTCACGCTGTCGGGACTGAAGGCGTTGATCATGCCCTCGATCACCCTCGGCCTGTTCCAGATGACCTTGATCATGCGGCTGGTGCGCGCGGAGATGCTGGAGGTGCTGCGAACCGACTATATCCGCTTCGCTCGCGCCCGGGGATTGACCACCCGCGCCATCCATTTCGGCCACGCGCTGAAGAACACGCTGATTCCCGTGATCACGGTGGCCGGACTTCAGTTTGGCTCGGTTATTGCATTTTCGATCATCACCGAAACCGTGTTCCAATGGCCGGGCATGGGACTTCTGTTCGTGCAGGCCGTGCAAAACGTCGACATCCCGATCATGGCCGCCTACCTGCTGATGGTTTCGCTGATCTTCGTCACCATCAATCTGGTGGTCGACATCCTCTACACCGTGGTCGATCCGCGCCTCCGCGCGACCGTCGGCCGCGCCTCATAAGGCAGCCCTGCATGTCCGACGCAGTCGCCTCCAGTCCCGACAAGCAGAGCGCGCCGCCCGCCCCGGCCGGCCGCAGCTGGCTGAGCCGCGCGCTCGACAGCGACGTCTTCTATTCGTTCCGCCGATCCAAGCTCACCATGGTGGCGGCGGCCATTACCGTGCTGTTCTTCCTGCTCGCGATCTTTGCATCCGCCCTCGCGGTGCAAAATCCGTTCGATCCGGCGCAGCTCCAGTTGATGAACTCGCGCATCTCGCCGCTCTGGACCGCCGACGGCCAGAGCCCGTTCCTGCTCGGCACCGACGAGCAGGGCCGCGACGTGTTTTCCGCCATCCTCTACGGCATGCGCATCTCGCTCATGGTGGGCGTCGCCGGCGTGATCTTCGCCGGCGCGCTCGGCATCGCGCTCGGCCTGATCGCCGGCTATTTCGGCGGCGCGGTCGACGGCGTGATCATGCGGATCGCCGACGTGCAGCTCACGTTCCCTGCCATTCTGATCGCGCTGCTGGTCAACGGCATCGCCAAATCCATCTTCGGCAACCGGCTGGATGCCACCAGCATGCTGGTGGTGCTGGTGATCTCGATCGGCCTGAGTTTCTGGGTAGGGTATGCCCGAACGGTGCGCGGCTCCGTGATGGTCGAGAAGAACAAGGACTACGTGGCTGCCGCGCAGCTGATCGGCCTGCCCGCACCGAAGATCATGCTGCGCCACGTGCTGCCCAACACCATGGGCCCGATCCTCGTCATCGCCACCATCAACCTGGCGCTCGCCATCATCACCGAGGCGACGCTGTCTTTCCTCGGCGTCGGCCTGCCCGACACGATGCCCTCGCTCGGCACGCTGATCCGCATCGGCAACAATTATCTGTTCGCGGGCGAATGGTGGATCGTCGCCTTCCCGGGCCTGGCGCTGGCCGGTTTGATCCTGTCGATCAATTTGCTCGGCGACTGGCTGCGCGACGCGCTCAATCCGAAACTCCGATGAGCAACACTTCGATGAGTACGCCTCGCTCATGACCGAACCCATTCTCTCCGTGCGCAACCTCCAGGTGGAGTTCGCCTCCCGCCGCGGCACGCTGCGCGCTATCGACGGCGTCTCCTTCGACATCGCCAAGGGCGAGGTGCTGGGCGTGGTCGGCGAATCCGGCGCCGGCAAATCCGTCACCGGCCTCGCCGTGATCGGCCTGATCGATCCCCCCGGCCGCATCGCCGGCGGCGAGATTCGTCTTGCCGGCCAGCGCATCGACCATCTGCCGCCGGAGGAGATGCGCCGCATCCGGGGCAAGCGGATCGGCATGATCTTCCAGGACCCCCTCACCTCGCTCAATCCGCTCTACCGGGTCGGCGACCAGATCATCGAGACGATCAGGACCCACCTGGACCTGTCCGAATCCGCCGCCCGCCGCCGCGCCATCGACCTGCTCGCCGAGGTCGGCATTCCCGCGCCGGACAGGCGCATCGACGGCTATCCGCACGAATTCTCCGGCGGCATGCGTCAGCGCGTCGTGATCGCGCTCGCGATCTGCGCCGAGCCCGAGCTGATCATCGCCGACGAGCCGACCACCGCGCTCGACGTCTCCGTGCAGGCGCAGATCATCTCACTGATCAAGCGGCTCGGGCGCGACCACGGCACCGCCGTGATGCTGGTGACGCACGACATGGGCGTGATCGCGGAGACCTCGGACCGCGTCGCGGTGATGTATGCCGGCCGTGTCGCCGAGATCGGTCCGGTGCAGGATGTCGTCAGAAATCCGCTGCACCCCTACGCCAAGGGCTTGATGGGCGCGATCCCGACGCTGGCCGGCGACGACAAGCGCCTCCAGCAGATCCCCGGTTCGATGCCGCGCCTCTCGGCGATTCCGCGCGGCTGTTCGTTCAATCCGCGCTGCGCCTTCGCCTTCGACCGCTGCCGGGTCGAGCGGCCGGAGCCGCAGCCGCGCGGCGCGCAATCGGTCGCCTGCCACCTCTACGACAACGTGCCGGCGGAGAGCGCGGCATGAGCGCCCCCTTCGTTCAGGCCACAAATCTGCGCCGGGTGTTCGACGTCTCGAAACCCTGGCTCAACCGCGTGCTCGAAGGCGGGCACCTCGAATATCTCAAGGCGGTCGATCACGTCACCTTCGACATCAGGAAGGGCGAGACGTTTGCGCTGGTCGGCGAATCCGGCTCGGGCAAGACCACGGTGGCACGGATGGTCGTGGGGCTGCTGCCGCCGAGCGCCGGCGACGTCCTGATCGACGGCGTCTCGATGACCGATCCGCGGCAGGCGCCGGCGCGGCGAAAGCTGCGCCGCCGCATCCAGATGATCTTCCAGGATCCCTATGCGAGCCTGAACCCGCGCTTCCGCGTCGACGCCATCATCTCCGAGCCGATCCGCGCCTTCGACCTGATCCAGGGCGAGCGCGACATCCAGGCCCGCGTCGCCGAGCTGCTCACCCTGGTCGGCCTGCATCCCGACGATCGGCTGAAGTTTCCGCACGAATTCTCCGGCGGCCAGCGCCAGCGGATCGCGATTGCGCGGGCGCTCGCCTCGGATGCCGAGTTCATCGTCTGCGACGAGCCGACCTCCGCGCTCGACGTCTCGGTGCAGGCGCAGATCCTCAACCTGATGCGCGACCTCCAGGACAAGTTCGGCCTGACCTACATGTTCATCAGCCACAACCTCGCCGTGGTCCGCCACATGGCGAGCCGCGTCGGCGTGATGTATCTCGGCCGCATCGTCGAGATCGCGGAGGGGCGCGAATTGTTCGCCAATCCGCGCATGCCCTACACCAAGATGCTGCTGGGCGCCGTGCCCGACCTTGCCATGAGCGGTCGCCAGCGCATTCCGGTGAAGGGCGAGATTCCGAACCCGATCAACCCGCCCTCCGGCTGCGCCTTCAATCCGCGCTGCCCGCTGGCGTTCGAGCTCTGCCGCAGGGAGGCCCCGGAACTGATCGGCGGCGTCGCCTGCCATGCGGTCAACACCGCGCCGGTCCCGGCGTGACGCGCGCGTGCCATGCAGCCTGCGCATTTGGCGGCGGCCTGCCGCTGTGATCAATTGCGCGCGCCGCAAATGAGGTAGCCCATGGCCAGCAACGTCAATCCCGATCCCTTTACGACGCGCCCCGAGATCGAGGGCACGTTCGGGGTCGTCGCCACCACGCACTGGATCGCGACCGCCATCGGCATGGCCATCCTCGAAAAGGGCGGCAACGCCTTCGACGCCGGCGTCGCCACCGCCTTCGCGCTCCAGGTGGTCGAGCCGCATCTGAACGGCCCCGGCGGCGACGTGCCCGTCATCGTGCACGATGTGAAGCGCGGCCGCACCGAAGTGATCTGCGGCCAGGGCCCGGCGCCGGCGCGCGCCACCATCGCGCACTACAAGAGCGAGGGGCTCGACATGGTGCCGGGCACCGGCCTGCTCGCGGCCTGCGTCCCCGGCACGTTCGAATCCTGGATGATGCTCTTGCGCGACTACGGCACGATGCGCGTGCGCGACGTGCTGGAGCCCGCGATCTCCTATGCGCGCGACGGCTACCCGCTGGTGGAGCGCGCCTGCGCCACGATCCAGACCGTCGAGCAATTATTCCGCAGGCACTGGCCGACCTCCGCCGCCGTCTACCTGCCGAACGGCGAAGTGCCGAAGCCCGGCACGCTGTTCACCAACAAGACACTGGCTGCGACCTACGCCCGGATCCTCAGCGAAGCGGAAAGCGGCGGCGGTGGCAGCGAAGCCGAGATCGAGCGGGCACGCAAAGCCTGGTCGCAAGGCTTCGTCGCCGAGGCCATCGACAGGTTCTGCCGGACCCAGGACGTGATGGACGTCAGCGGCTCGCCGCATCGCGGTGTGCTTTCCGCCGACGACATGGCGCGCTGGCAGCCGACGATCGAGGCGCCGCTCACCTACGATTATGGCCGCTACACCGTCTGCAAGGCCGGCGTCTGGAGCCAGGGCCCGGTGACGCTGCAACAGCTCGCGCTCCTGAAGGGCTTTGCGCTCGATGGGCTCGACCCGACGGGGCCTGAGTTCATCCATCTCCAGATCGAATGTGCCAAGCTTGCCTTTGCCGATCGCGAAAAATTCTACGGCGACCCTAAGTTCAACGAGATCCCGATCACGACGCTGCTGTCGGACGCCTACAACGACGAACGCCGCAAGCTCGTTACCGACCGGGCCTCGCTCGACTTCCGCCCCGGCGCGGTGGAGGGCTTTGGCGGCGTCGTCAAGCTGCGCCGCGCCGAGGGTCAGCGCGAGGCCGTCGGCGCGCTCGGTGCCGGCGAGCCGACCGTCGGGCGCTTCGGCGAGGTGCGCGGCGACACCGTGCATTTCGACATCATCGACAAGGCCGGCAATATGATCTCCTCGACGCCATCGGGCGGCTGGCTGCAATCCTCGCCGATCATTCCGGAGCTCGGCTTTTGCCTCGGCAGCCGCGCTCAGATGTTCTGGCTGGAGGAGGACCATCCGGCGGCGCTTGCGCCCGGCAAGAGGCCGCGCACGACGCTGTCGCCGACCATGGCATTGCGCGATGGCGAGCCTTACCTCGCCTGGGGCTCGCCCGGCGGCGATCAGCAGGATCAGTGGATCACGCAGTTCTTCCTGCGCCACGTCCATTGCAATCTCAATCTCCAGGAGGCGATCGACGCACCGGCCTGGCACTCCGAGCATTTCCCGATCTCGTTCTGGCCGCGCACCGCGCGCCCCGGCGTGCTCGTGGTCGAGAGCCGCGTGCCCAAAGCGACGATCGAGAATCTGCGCGAGCGCGGACACATCGTCGAGGTCGGCCCCGACTGGTCCGAAGGCCGCCTCACCGCGGCCTCGCGTGTCGGCGTCCGCCGCCGCGCCGCCGCCAATCCGCGCGGCATGCAAGGTTACGCCGCGGGGCGCTGATAGGCAGCACATGACCTGGTCGATCATCGCGCGAGATCCTGCCACCGGCCAGTTCGGCATTGCGGTCGCGACCCGCTTCTTCGCCGTCGGCGCGCGGGTTCCGTACATTGCCGCCGGCGTCGGCGCCATCGCAACGCAGGCCTTCGTCAACCCCTATTACGGCATCGACGGGGTCAAGCTGCTGCGCGAAGGCTTGAACGCGCACGACGTGCTCGCCACCCTGCTCGCGACCGACGAAGGCCGCGAAAGCCGCCAGATTCACATCATGGATGCCAGCGGCGAGATCGCCGCGCATACAGGGCGCGATTGTGTCGACTGGTGCGGGCACGTCGCAGGCAACGGATATTCGATCGCCGGCAACATGCTCGCAGGCGCCGACGTGCTCGCCGAGACGGCAAAGACCTATCTCGCCAACGACAGCCTGCCCTTCCCGCGCCGCCTGCTCGCGGCGATGCGCGCCGGGGAAGCCGCCGGCGGCGACAAGCGCGGCAAGCAGTCCGCCGCGCTCCTAATCCACGGCGAAGAGGAATGGCCGGCGCTCGACATTCGCGCCGACGATCATCCCGATCCGCTCGGCGAGCTCGAACGGCTCGAACGCGTCAGCCACGAGCTCTGGGTGCACTTCCGGCCCTCCATGCCGACGCGAAAGAACCCGGCCGGTAACACCGATCGCAGCGTCATCGACGCCAGCATCGCCGCAAGGCGCTCATGAGCGCGAGCCCTCTCATCGAGATCAGGGACCTGCGCATCCGTTTCCACGGCGACGACGGCCGCATCACCCACGCGGTCGACAGCATCGATCTCAGCGTGGCCAACGGCGCGACGCTGGGCCTCGTCGGCGAGTCCGGCTGCGGCAAGAGCGTTACGTCGCTGGCGATCATGGGCCTCTTGCCGAAACAAAGCGCGGAAATATCCGGCACGATCCGTTTCGACGGTCTTGATCTCTTGCAGACGACGGATCAGACCCTGCGCGACTTGCGCGGCAACCGGCTCGCGATGATCTTCCAGGAGCCGATGACCTCGCTCAATCCGAGCTTTACGATCGGCGACCAGATCATCGAGACCATCTTGCGCCATCGCGGCGGCTCACGTCGCAGCGCGCGCGAGCGGACGATCGAGCTGTTGCGCCGCGTCCACATCCCCTCGCCCGAACGGCGCATCGACGAATATCCGCACAAGCTGTCCGGCGGCATGCGCCAGCGCGTGATGATCGCGATGGCGCTGGCCTGCGATCCGCACCTCTTGATCGCAGATGAGCCGACCACGGCGCTCGACGTCACCCTGCAGGCCCAGATCCTGGAGCTGATGCGCGAGCTGAAGGCGGCCAGCGGCGCCGCCATCATCCTCATCACCCACGATCTCGGCGTCGTCGCCGAAGTCTGCGACGAGGTCGCAGTGATGTATGCCGGAGAGATCGTCGAGCGCGCACCGGTGGACGACCTGTTCTCCGCCCCGCAGCATCCTTACACAGTGGGCCTGCTCGGCTCGATCCCGCGGCTCGACCATCGCGCCGCGCAGCTTGCGACGATCGAAGGCATGGTGCCGAACATGGCGCAGCCGCCGGCCGGCTGCCGCTTCGCGGCGCGCTGCCCGTTCGTGCTGGACGCCTGCACCCATGCGCCGCCGCCATTGGTCGAAGTCAGCCCCGGCCATCTCTCGCGCTGCATCCGCGCGCCGCTCGAACGTCTGGTGGCGTGATGGCGCTGCTCTCTCCTCTCGTTCTCCGGGCGCAGCGCAGCACAAGCGCAACACTTCGTGTTGCACGGCTCCCGGGAGACGAGAGCGGATTCCGTGGGGAGCGTGGACGATGACCGCGCTGCTCGAAGTCAACGGCCTGGTCAAGCATTTCGTCGCCCAGCGCTCGCTGTTCGGCCGGCCGCTGGCGCACGTCAAGGCGGTCGACGGTGTTTCCTTCTCGCTCGAGGCCGGCAAGACGCTGGCGCTGGTCGGCGAATCCGGTTGCGGCAAATCCACCGTCAGCCGTCTCGTGCTGCGGCTGATCGAGCCGGATGCGGGCACGGTGCGCTTCAATGGCCGCGACCTGCTCGCGCTCGACGCCGGCGGCTTGCGCGCCTTCCGCCGCGAGGCGCAGATCATCTTCCAGGACCCCTATGCCTCGCTCAATCCGCGCATGACGGTCGGCCAGATCCTGACCGAACCGCTGGCCCTGCACGATCTCGTACCGCCGGCACAGCGCCGCGCACGCGTCGCCGAGCTGCTGCGGCTGGTCGGGCTGGAACCACGCCTGGCGCGGCGCTATCCGCACGAATTCTCCGGCGGCCAGCGCCAGCGCATCGCCATCGCCCGCGCGCTCGCGGTCGAGCCGAAGCTGATCATCTGCGACGAGCCGGTCTCGGCGCTCGACGTCTCGATCCGCGCGCAGATCCTCAACCTGCTGCGCGAGCTGCAGGACCGGCTCGGCCTCGCTTACATCTTCGTCTCGCACGACCTCGCCGTGGTCAAGCACATCGCCGACCATGTGGCGGTGATGAATCTCGGCCAGATCGTCGAGACGGCGGAAGCCGACGCGCTGTTCGCCGCGCCGCGCCACCCCTATAGCCGCGCGCTGCTGTCCGCGATCCCGCTGCCACAGTCGAAGGCGAAACGAACGACGGTCCTGCTGGAGGGCGAGATCCCGAGCGCGCTCAATCCTCCGGCCGGCTGCCGATTCCACACCCGCTGCCCGTTCGTGATCGAGCGTTGCCGCAGCGAGGCGCCGAAGCTCGTGGCGGACGGCACCGGCCACGCCACCGCCTGTCACCGCACGGCAGAGCTGCCGTCTGCCGATGCCATTCTGCCGGTAGCGGGCGGATTTTCGCCGGCGCTTGCAAAATTGGTCGCCGCCTTCAGCCAAAAGACGGAAGGCGGGAGCTTCGCCGGGGTTGGTATACAAGACGCCGCGTCCACAACGAAATAGCCGAAGCAATGGGGATTGTCCGATGAAGATGTTACGCCTGGCCGCAACGGCCGCCGCCCTCCTGTTGTCGATCGGAGCCGTGCAGGCTCAGACCACGCTTCGCATCGGCCTCGCCGAGGATCCCGATATCCTCGATCCGACGATGGCGCGCACCTATGTCGGCCGCATCGTGTTCTCCGCCTTATGCGACAAGCTGTTCGACATCGACGAGAAGCTCAACATCGTGCCGCAGCTTGCGCTGTCGAACGAGACCGTCGACGACGGCAAGGGCCTCGTCATCAAGCTGCGTCCCGGCGTGAAATTCCACGACGGCGAGCCGCTCGATGCCGAGGCCGCCAAGTTCTCGCTGGAACGCCACCTGACGTTCCCCGGCTCGTTTCGCAAGCCGGAGCTGGCCTCGGTCGATCACATCGAGGTCGTCGATCCCCTCACCGTCAAGCTGGTGCTGAAGTCGCCGTTCTCGCCGCTGCTCGCCCAGCTCACCGACCGTGCCGGGATGATGATGTCGCCGAAGGCGGCGAAAGAGGCCGGCGACAAGTTCGGCCTGCGTCCGGTCTGCGCCGGCCCCTACAAATTCGTCGAACGCGTGCAGCAGGACCGCATCGTGTTCGAGAAGTTCGCGGGCTACTGGAACAAGGACAACGTCTTCATCGACAAGATCGTGTTCCAGCCGATCGTCGATGGCACCGTGCGGCTGGCGAACCTGAAATCCGGCGGCCTCGACCTGATCGAGCGCGTGCTCGCCACTGATCTGAAGGAGGTGCGCGCCGACTCGCGTCTGAAGGTCGCGACCGCCATCGAGCTCGGCTATCAGGGTGTCACGCTCAACATCGGCAAGGACAAGGCCAAGGGACCGCTCAGCCAGTCCGCCAAGGTGCGCCAGGCGCTCGACTTTGCCATCGACCGCGAGGCGATCAACCAGGTCGTGTTCAACGGAGAGTTTCAGGTCGGCAATCAATGGGTCAACCCTGATCACCCCTATTATCAGAAATCGCTTCCGGTCCGTCCCCGCAACGTCGAGAAGGCCAAGGCGCTACTGAAGGAAGCCGGCGTGACGCCGCCGGTCAGCGTCGATTTCCTGGTGCCAAAGGGCGTGGAGACCGAGACGCCGGCGCAGGTGATCCAGTCCATGGCGGCGGAAGCCGGGTTCGACATGAAGATACGCCTCACCGAATTCGCAACCGGGCTGAAGCAGGCCGAGACCGGCGACTACCAGGCCTACATGCTCGCCTGGAGCGGCCGCGTCGATCCCGACGGGAACACTTTCGTGTTCCTGCACAATGGTGCGCCGCAGAACTACGGCGCGTGGAACAATCCCCAGGCCGACAAGGCGCTGGAGGACGCGCGGCTGGCCACCGATCCCGCCAAGCGCAAGGCCAGCTACGAGACGCTCGCCAGACTGGTGCAGGAGGAGGAGCCGCTGCTCTACCTCTACCACCGCCGCATCATCATCGCGCACACGACCAGGCTGGAAGGCTACAAGCAGATGCCCGACGGCCTCGTCCGCGTGGTCGGGCTGAAGCTGAAGTGATGAAGGTTCCGATGAACGCGTATCCCGGACGCGGCGCAGCGCGCGGGCGCTGCACCGCTGAGCCGGGACCCAGAGCTGCGCATGATGACCCATGGGTCCCGGTTCAGCAGCGCAACATTGCATGGTGCGCTGCGCCCGGGACATGGCGGGCCCCATGCTGAACTTCCTCGCCCGCCGCCTTGCGCAGATCGTGCCGACGCTGTTCTTCGTCTCGGTGCTGATCTTCTCGCTGCAGCAATTGCTGCCGGGCGATCCCGCGCTGGTGATGGCGGGCGAAGAGCGCGATCCGGCCGTGATCGAGCAGATCCGTCGCCAGTACCGGCTCGATCAGCCCGTGCCGGTGCAGTACGTCTACTGGATCAAGGGCGTGCTCTCGGGCGATTTCGGCGAGTCGCTGCGCAACAAGATGCCGGTGCGCGAGCTGATCGCGCAGAAGCTGCCGGTGACGCTGCAGTTGGGCTCGATGGCGATCTTGATCGCCTTCCTGATCGGCATTCCCGCCGGCATCGTCGCCGCCGTGAAGAAGGGGTCGGCCTGGGACTATTGCGCGAACCTGTTTGCGCTGTGGGGCATCTCGACCCCGAACTTCTGGCTCGGGATCATGCTGATCTTCCTGTTCTCGATCGAGCTCGGCTGGCTGCCGGCGTCCGGCTACGTGCCGCTCACCGAGAACTGGCGCGCCAGCCTGGCTGTCACCATCATGCCGGCTTTCGTGCTCGGCAATGCGATTGCCGCGGTCCTGATGCGGCATACGCGCAGCGCCATGCTCCAGGTGCTGGAAAGCGACTACGTCCGCACCGCGCGCGCCAAGGGACTGTTGGAGCGCTCGGTGATCCTCAAGCACGCCATGCGCAATGCGCTGACCCCTGTCATCACCCTCGGCGCGCTCGAGCTCGGCACGCTGCTGTCCGGCGCCGTCCTGACCGAGCAGATCTTCTCCATTCCCGGCTTCGGCAAGCTGATCGTGGATGCCGTGTTCAACCGCGATTATGCCGTGGTGCAGGGCGTGGTGCTGGTGACCGCCACAATCTACATCACGCTGAACCTCGTGGCCGACATCGCCTACATCCTCGTCAATCCAAGGCTGCGGGGCTAGATTCATGACCGATGCCGCGCTGCCGAGCCCCCTTACGCACGCCGACGAGCTGGACAGCCCGGCCCGTCGCGCGCGTCGGCGGCTGTTCAAGCGCAAGGCGGCGGTGTTCGGGCTCATCGTGCTCACGATGTTCATCCTGCTCGCCGTGCTGGCCCCGCTCATCGTGCCCTATGATCCCATCGCGACGAGCTGGAGCCTGGTACGCAAGCCGCCCAATGCGGCGCACTGGTTCGGCACCGACGAGCTCGGCCGCGACATCCTCAGCCGCATCGTCTACGGCGCGCGCGCCTCGCTGCTGGCGGGCCTCATCTCGGTTGCGATTGCGCTCGGCATCGGCGTTCCGCTCGGCCTCCTCGCCGGTTATCGCGGCGGCTTCCTCGACGCGCTGATCAGCCGGGTCACGGATGCGATGCTGGCGTGCCCGTTCCTGATCCTTGCGATCGCGCTGGCGGCGTTCCTCGGGCCGAGCCTCGGCAATGCCATGATCGCGATCGGCATTTCGGCAACCCCGATCTTCATCCGCCTGACCCGCGGTCAGGTCCTCGTGGTCAAGGCCGAGGACTATGTCGAGGCGGCGCGCGCGCTCGGCAATCCGCCGTGGCGGATCGCGCTCTCGCACATCCTGCCGAACATCCTGCCCGCGCTGCTGGTGCAGGCGACGCTCTCGATCGCCGCCGCCATCATCGCCGAGGCTGCGCTGTCGTTCCTCGGCCTCGGCCAGCAACCACCGGCACCGTCCTGGGGCAGCATGCTCAACGCCGCGCAACGCTTCCTGACGCAGGCGCCGTGGATGGCGATCTGGCCCGGACTTGCGATCTTCCTTGTGGTGTTGTCGCTGAACCTGCTCGGCGACGGCCTGCGCGATGCGCTCGACCCGAGGCAGCGGTAGTCGTTCCTCTTGGTGAGGAGCGCGCCCTTCGCGCGCGTCTCGAACCATGAAGGCCCCGTTGTCGCCTGCGGCCATCCTTCGAGACGCGGCCTGACGGCCGCCATCGGGATGAGGATCTCAGATCACGGCTTCCCGCATCACGCGGCGGCAATCCATCTCGTATTCGAGATCGACCACCGGCGGCCGGGCGAAATGCCAGGTCAGGCCGGAGCGCAGCGCGCCGCGCCGAACCAGCTCGTCGGCCAGCGCGTGGTGGAAGTTGTGGACGGAATAGGCCTGGACGCTGGTGGTGTCCTTCCATCCAAAACCGAACGCCGCCATCCGGGTCTCCATCTGCGAGGTGGTGAAGCGCACCTTCTCGCGCAGGCCCTCCGGGCTGAGATCGCGATAACGCACCGTGCGCTCGACATAGGTCCCGCTGCCCTCGCGCGCCTCGGCGCCGCCGGCGATGACGAAGGACGGGGCCTTGGAGCGGGTCGGCCGCGTGAACGAGAATGCATAGAACGATGGTTCGGACGGCGGCTCGATCTCGGGACAAACATTGCTGCGCGCCACCGGATTGGTGGTGCCGTCGAAGATGCCCCATTCGGACAGCGTCTTCACATAGTGCAGGTTGAACGCGCGAAAGCCCTCCTCGCTGAAGGCCGCCGGTGAGCGCAGCTCGCAGGCACAGAACGCCGTCAGCGGACGCCCTACTTCCTGGATGAACTTCGCCGCCAGCGCGAACCCTTCTGCGAGCGGCACCAGACGATCGAAGCGGACGCGTTCGATTTCGTAACCGTCATCCGCGGCTGCACCCGCAGAATACTGAAACACCGACGGAATGAAGCGGTAATTGCCGGAGGGGAAATCGCGGATCATGACGAACTCCTATTCAAGCTGCATGCGAATGCCCTTGGCGCCGTTGAGCAGGCGCCTCAGGTGAAAGCCGGCCAGGGAATCGTCGGCATGCATGCCGACCAGCGCGGCAAAGGCGGGCATGGCCGCGGCGTCGCCGGCCGCCATCTTGGCGAAAGCCTCCGCATACAGCGCGGTTTCCGGCGCATCATATTTTTCCGGCGGCAACGGCTCGAACGCGCGCAACGGCTCGCTGCGTCCGCGCAGCATCAGCTCACCCACAGGGCGCCCTTGAAAATTCTCAGCCGCCTCGGCGACGCTGGCGCTGACGCAGATGCGCGTCCCCAGATGCTTGTTGGCGGCCTCCAGCCGCGCCGCGATGTTGATGGAATCCCCATACGCGGTGTAGTCGAAGTAGCGGTTGCCGCCGAAATTACCGACCAGCGCCGGCCCGGCGTGAATGCCGATGCGGGTCGCACCAAAGGTGATGCCCGTCGCATGTTGCCGCGCGCGGAACTCCTGCGCCCAGGCATCGAGCTCGTGGGCGCAGGCGACCGCGCGCGTGGCATAGTCCGGCTGATCCCCTGGCGCGTTGAAGAGCACCTGGATCGCATCGCCAATGATCTTTGCGACCGTCCCCTCATGCGCGAAGACGATTTCGGTCATGCCGCCGACATACTCGTTGAGCAGCTTGCCCAATGCCTCGGGCGGGGCGGTCTCGACCAGCGAGGTGAAGCCCGTAATGTCGGTGAAAATGGTGGCGACATCTCGCCACTGCACTTCGATTCCCTCGCCCTCGCCGCTGGCGGCCAGACGCTTGGCCAGCTCGGGCGAGAAATGACGTGACAGCGCGGCGTGGGCGCGCTCGGCTTCCATCTGCCGTCGCCGCACCTCGCGCAGCATCTCGATGTGCCGGATGGTCTTGCCGATCGTGGCTTCCAGATCGGCGAAGTCGATCGGCTTGGTCAGGAAGTCGAACGCGCCGCGGTTCATGGCGGTTCGAATGTTGCTCATGTCGCCATAGGCGGAGACGATGATGGTCGACTTCTTGTCCTCGGCTTCCTGGAGCTTCGCCAGCAGCGACAGCCCGTCCATCCGGGGCATGTTGATGTCCGAAACCACCATGTCGACCTGCGGGTGCTGCTCGAGCGCAGCCAGTGCCTCGAGACCGTCGCGGGCGAACATGATGGTCACCTCTCCGTCGCGGATCTGCCTGCGGAATTTTTGCAGGACCAGCGCCTCGAGATCCGGCTCGTCGTCGACGAAGAGGAGGGTCGTGCTCATGCGGCTTGCTCGAGCCTCGTGTCGATTTCCTGTCGCAGCAAGGCAAAGTCGATGGGCTTGGTGAGCAGCCCGACGGCGCCGCGCTCGATCGCCTTCCGCCGCGTATCGGCATCGCCATAGGCCGTGATCATGATGACGGGAACGTCCGGGTGCGCGGCGCGCACCTTCGGCAGCATGTCCAGCCCGCTCATGCCAGGCATGTTGATGTCGGACAGGATCAACGAGGGGGCGCGAACCTCGGCGGCGCGCTTGAGCGCATCGGGCGCGGAGGTGGCGAACTCCATCTGGAAGCGGCCTGCGCGCAACTCGCGCCGGAACTGCTGCCGGAACAGCGCCTCGACGTCGGGCTCGTCGTCGACGACCAGGATGTAAACGTTCACGACTTGCCTCCGGACGTGCCGCCCGCGCCATCGTGCGCGGCAGGGTGATGATGAATTCGGTAAATACACCGGGCTCGGTGTTCACGTCGATGGTGCTGCTTCAAGATGATATCATGGTGTTGAGCGATTGCCGCAGTTGGGAGGTCCGCTGCTCGACGAAGCATAGGCCTCCTCGACCGGCAGCTCGACGAACATGGTCCAGTGCAGCGGCTCGATGGGAGCCGATCAGCGAAGCCTTGTGCTCACGATAATAGAAGAAGACCTCGAACAGGCCGTTGGCCAGCAGCGCGACGGCCACGAACAGCGCAACATATTTGGTGAAAAGCCGCATCCTGATCCCCCGTCCCGCTGCCGCGCCGGAGACAGCGCCAGCTGGAGCCGTGCCCGGCAGCGTCCTGGCTTGCGGGGTGTCGGGATGGAGGGAAAGGCTCATCCCGCGGAACCTAGCAAGAAGGCCGGGCCTTGTCTTTCGCAGGCGCGAGAAGGCCCCGCGGCTGCGGCGCCGAACGGCCGAAGCCGTGGCACAACGAAAAAAGGGCGGCGACGGTCTTAGCCGCTGCCGCCCTCTGGTTCGCGTGCGAACCGTCTTAGGTCGGCCGCAGGGCCTCGGCGCCGAGATCGAGCTCGTTGATCTGCTTGTTTCGCTCGGAATCGGCCGCCGCGCGGTGGTCGGTCGCCAGCACCACGTACACCGCCGGCAGCACGAACAGGGTGAACAGCGTGCCGATCGACATGCCGGCCACGACGACCAGACCGATCGAGAAGCGGCTGGCCGCGCCCGCGCCGGTCGCGGTCAGGAGCGGGATCAGGCCGGTCACCATGGCGGCCGTCGTCATCAGGATCGGCCGCAGGCGGATGCGGGCCGACATTTCGATGGCCGAGCGGCGGTCGAGCCGCTCGTTGACCTGGAGCTCGTTGGCGAATTCCACCATCAGGATGCCGTGCTTGGTGATCAGGCCGACCAGGGTCAGCAGGCCGACCTGGGTGTAGATGTTCATGGTCGCGGCGCCGAAGAACAGCGGGATCAGCGCGCCGACGATCGCCATAGGCACCGAGATCATGATGACCAGCGGATCGCGCAAGCTCTCGAATTGCGCTGCCAGCACCAGGAAGATGATGATCAGCGCGAAGCCGAAGGTGATCGCGAGCTGGTTGCCTTCCTGAACGTATTGCCTAGAGTCCGCCAGATAGTCGTGGCTGAAGCCCTGCGGCAGCTTCTTGGCCTCGCTTTCGAGGAAGTCGACCGCCGCGCCGACGGTCACGCCGGGCATCGGCACCGCCGAGAAGGTCGCCGAATTGAGCTGATTATAGTGCGTCAGCGAATTCGGATCGGTCTTGGTCTGGATCGACACCACGGTCGAAAGCGGAAGCTGCTGGCCGGTATTGGTCGTTACGTAGTAACCGCCGAGCGATTCCGGCGACAGTCGCTTGGCGCGCGGCACCTGCGGGATCACCTGGTAGGACCGCCCCTCGAGATTGAAACGGTTGACGTAATTGCCGCCGAGCAGCACAGCGAGCGTGGCACCGAGGTTCTGCATGTTGATGCCGAGATCCTGCGCCTTGCTGCGGTCGATCGTCACCTTCACGTTCGGCTGGTTGAAGTTGAGATCGCTGTCGGAGACGATGAACATGCCGCTCTTGCGCGCAGCGTCCTTCAGCTTCTCCATCTGCTCATAGACCGTCTGGAACCCGGCGGTGGAGTTGATCACCATCTGCACCGGCAGGCCGCCCGGCCCGCCCGGCAGCGGCGGCAGGTTGAACGCGAAGGCCTGCACGCCCTCGATCTTGGAGAGCTCGGCCTGCACCAGCGGCTTCAGCTGGATCGAGGAGCGCTTACGCTCGTCCCAGGGCTTGAGCAGCATGCCGGCGATGCCGCCCTGCGGGCCGTTGATGCCGTTCAGCACGAAGCGCAGATCGGTCTCGGGGAACTGCTGGAATTTCTCGTCGAGTTTCTCGCCGTAGAAATCGACATAATCGATATTGGCGTATTTCGGCGCCTTGGTCACCGCGAACACGATGCCCTGATCTTCCTCCGGTGCCAGCTCCTTCGACGTGTGCATGTAGAGGAAGCCGACGAGCCCGAGGATGGTCACAGCGAACAGGCCGGTGATCGCCTTGTAGTCGAGCGAGCGGTCGAGCCTGCGGCCGTACCAGCGCGTCAGCGCGCCGAACACCCTGTTGACGAGCTTGGCGAAGCGGCCCTCTTCGGTGTTCTTCAGGAGCACCGAGCACATCATCGGCGACAAGGTCAGCGCGATCACGCCCGACACGATCACCGAGCCCGCCAGCGTGAAAGCGAATTCGCGGAACAGCGAACCGGTGAGGCCGCCAAGGAAGCCGATCGGCGCGTACACGGCGGCGAGCGTGATGGTCATCGAGATCACCGGACCGACGATCTCGCGGGCGCCTTGCAGTGACGCCTGGACCGGCGTCTTGCCCTCCTCCAGATGGCGATGGATGTTCTCCACCACGACGATGGCGTCGTCGACCACGAGGCCGATCGCCAGCACCATCGCCAGCAGCGTCAGGAGGTTGAAGCTGAATCCCAGCGCCAGCATCAGCGTGCAGACGCCAATCATCGACAAGGGAATCGTGACGACGGGAATGATGACCGACCGCAGCGACGCCAGGAACAGGAAGATGACCACGATCACGATGATCACGGCTTCGCCCAGCGTCTTCTCCACCTCGTCGATCGAGGACTGGATGAACTTGGTCGAGTCGTAGGCGACCTTCATCTTCATCGACGGCGGCAGATTGCGTTCGAGCTCCGGGAACAGTGCGCGCACGCCCTTGACCAGCGTCAGCGGGTTTCCTTGCGGGGTGGCCTGCACACCGATGAAGATCGCGTGCTCGCCGTTGAAGGCGACGCTCGCATCCGTGCTTTGGGCGGCAAGTTCGACCGTGGCGATGTCCTCCATCCGCACGAAGCCGCCGTCCTTGGCCTTGACGATCATCTTCTTGAACTGATCGACGTTGGTCAGACCCGTGTTCGTCGAGACGTTCGAGACGATCAGATAGCCCTTGGCCTGGCCCGCCGCGGACTGGAAGTTGTTGGCTTGGATCGCCGCAGCCACATCCGCTGGCGACACATTGCGGCCGGCCATCTTCTCGGGATCGAGCCACAGCCGCATCGCGAAGGTCTGCCCGCCGAGAATGTCGGCGGAGGCGACGCCATCGACGGTCGACAGCACCGGCTGCACCACACGCGTCAGATAATCCGAGATCGCCGAGCCCGACAGCTCCTCGGACGAGAAGCCGAGATACATCACGGCCGTGGTCTGGCCCGTGGTCTTGGTGACGATCGGGTCGTTGGATTCCTTCGGGATCAGATATTTGACCGAATTCGTCTTCGCCAGCACCTCGGTGAGCGCCTGGTTCGGATCGAAGTTCAGCTTGATGTAGACCTGGATCGTCGAGGTGCCGAGCACCGAGGACGAGGTGATGTAGTCGACGCCTTCGGCGGAGGCGACCGCCTGCTCGATCGGCGTCGTGATGAAGCCCTGGATCAGGTCGGCGGATGCGCCCGGATAGACGGTCGTGATGTTGATGACCGTGTTCGACAGCTTGGGATATTGCCGGATCGGCAACACCATCGCCGCGCGCAGGCCGATCAGCAGGATCAGCAGGCTGACGACGACCGACAGAACCGGGCGCTTGATGAAAATATCGGTAAAGGCCATCGCGGCGATCTCGATTTCTTTGTCTCAAGAGAAGTGATCCGGCCAGGCCGGATCACTTGAATGTCATGATCAGTAGCGCGGCGGCTGCGCCGGAATCTGCGGAGCCGGGTCGGTCGAAATCGACACCGCCGCGCCGGATTGCAGCTTGAGCTGGCCGACGGCGACGACCTTGTCGCCAGCCTTCAGGCCCTTGATGATTTCGACGCGACCTTCGACACGGTTGCCGGTCTGCACGAAGGTCCGCACCGCGGAGAGGCTGGTCTTGCCATCCTCTTCCTTCTTCTCGGTGATCACGAACACCGAGTCGCCATACAGCGTGTAGTCGACCGCAGTCTCCGGAACGGTGATCACGGCCGGCTTGTCCGGCAGCACAACCGTGGTGGTCACGAACATGCCGGGCTTGAGGATCTTCTCGGGATTGGCGATCGTCGCCTGCACGCGGATGTTGCGGGTGTCGGCCGCGATCTGCGGCTCGATCGTGGTGATCTTGCCTTCGAAGGTACGGCCCGGATAGGCGTCGACCTTGAGCCGAACGGTCTGGCCGACCTTGAGGTTGCCGGAATCCTTTTCGGTCACCGTGAAGTTGGCCCACAGCTCCGACAGATCGGTCAGCGATACGATCGCCGTACCTGCCGTCAGGTATTGACCGACCTCGACCTTGCGGACGCCGAGATCGCCGGCGAACGGTGCGCGGACCAGCTTTTGCGAGATCAGCGCCTCGGTCTTGGCGATGCCCGCCTGCGCCTGGTCGTAGGCAGCCTGCGCCTGATCGACGGTCGCCTGCGGGCCGAACTGGCGCGAGGCCAGCTGCTTGGCACGGTCGAGCGACAGCTGCGCGACGGTCGCCTGGGCCTTGTAGTTGGCGAGGTCGCCCTGCTCGGGCGCATCGAACAGCTGCACCAAGGGAGTACCGGCCTCGACACGCGTGCCCGGCTGGAACTTGATCTCGGTGACGCGGCCGTTGACGTCGGCACTGACGTCGACCTGGTGCACGGCGACGAGGCTGCCCACCGCGGTGAGCAGGTTCGGCACCACCTCGGACTTCGCTTCCGCCGCGCTGACAGCCGTCGGCGGCGGCTTGTTGTTGGCGAAGAACTGCTTGATCATCTGGCCGCGGAAATAGTTGAACCAGACGAGGCCACCGACCAGCGCGGCGAGCAGCGTGCCGACGATGATGAACCACAGCACCGGCCGGACCGGACGCTTGGGAGCCTTGTTGTCGATCGGTTCGCCCGAAATCTTGTGCTCGGTTACGATGTTCATGTCATGCGCTTTCTGCAATCGCCGCCTTGCCGGCATCCGCGGCCTGATCGTGGCGCAGATGCGAAGCAATTGCGGCGTCGTTAAGTCCGATACCCCTCAGGAGAAACTCACACAGCTGCCGCTCGAGGTCGTTCGCCTTGCCGTAAGCGAGACAAGGCGTGGCCGGCAGCCTGGTCAGCGCCGCGGTCATCACCGCATGATGCGCAAACCAGAACAGGTTGAGCGGATCGCCAGCGTAGGGCCGCGCATCCCCGGCGGCCACGGCGCGCTCAAGCGAGCCGACAAAAGCCGCCCCAATCAGTGTCTCGATCTTGGCATATAGCAAACGCGCGAATTCGCCGTCATCCAGATGGCTCGTGGCCATCAGTCGCAGGCGCTGCGCCTCTTCCTGATCGGGACCATCAGCAATGCTCAGGAAATGCCCGACCATCCTGCGGATCACCTCGACCAGCGTGGCGGTCGAGGGCTCCCGCTCAAGCAGCTCGATGAACGCCGGATCCGCTTCGCATTCGTCGCTGAGGATTTCGGCGTAGAGCGCCGCCTTCGAGGGGAAATGCTTGAACAGCAGCGCCTCGGAAATGGCAGCGGCGGCCGCCACGCTCTTCGTCGTGGTGCCGGTGTAGCCATGTCGGGCAAAGCAGCGCTTCGCGGCACCGAGGATCAATTGACGCCTCAGGTCGCTCGTCATACGCAATGAGCTCATGCTGGGTGAGTAAGCACTCACCCACGCAGAAGTCAAGCATTATATTGCAGCGCAACCTAAGTGCGTTGTAAATTCAGTGCAAATTGGCCCGTCTGCACGGGCCGCGTGCAGGACCTGGGGCGCCGCACATGAAGCGGACAGCTCCGTCCTAGATCGGCTGGAAGCCGAGGTCGCCGCGAATCCGGTTGAGGATGTAAGTCCCGTCCCGGGTCGGCAAAATCCGCTCCAGGCCGGCGCTGTCGATCTTCACATTGGCAAAGCGCGGCCCGGCCGAGACGTCATGGACGGCTTTGGCGAAGGCCTCGACCTCGGCCATGGTCGTGACAGCCCGGCTGTCGTTGATGCCGCAGGCGCGGGCGACGCCGACGAGATCGGCGGCGGCCGAGGTGTGGCTGGTCTGGCCGCCGGTCTCGCCATAGGCCTCATTGTCGAGCACCGCGATCGAGAGGTTGGACGGCTTCTGCAGGCCGATAGTGGCAAGGCTGCCCATGCCCATCAGCATCTCGCCGTCGCCGGTGATGACCAATACCGGCAGTGTCGGCTGCGCCAGTGCGAGGCCGAGGCCAATCATCGCCGCGCCGCCCATGCCGCCCCAGAGGTAAAAGTTGCGGGCGTGATCGCCGGCCGCGCACATGTCGTTGGTGGAGGCACCGAGACCGCCGATCGCGACGACGTCCTTGCGGTTCGCGAGCAGCGTGGAGACCACCTGACGGCGATCGAGGAGATTGGCCTTGCTCATTTGGTGAAAACCTTGGCGCCGATCAGGCGCTGCGACAGGAGGACAGCGGTGGGCGTCAGCGCGTTGTAGGCTTGCGATGCAGCGGCCTCGAGCACCGCCGGCACCTCGGCCGCGGTCGAGGCACGCAGCACCTGGACGCCCGAGAGCTCGAACACGCCCTGGGTGGTCGATCCCATCGGCACCTGCCAGGGATTGAACTCGCCCCACTCGCCGCGCATGGTCACCAGGGTGAGGAAGGGAAAGCGCAGGATCGGGATCAGCGACAGCATGTTGATGCAATTGCCGACGCCGCTCGACTGCATCAGCAAGACGCCGCGCTGTCCGCCGGCCCAGGCGCCCGCAAGCAGCGCCACGCCCTCCTCCTCTGTGGTCAAGGGAATGCCGCGCATCGTGGATGAGGTCAGCACGCGGTTGATCAGCTTCGCATGGCCCGCGTCAGGCACGTAAGGCACCTGCCGGACGTCGAAGCGTTGCAAGGCCGCGAAAATATCGTCGGGCCAAGTCGGGGCCGTGTCGGCAGCGTCAGCGTGGGCGTGCATTTTCCTGTCCGGTCGGCTAGCAAGGTGCGCAGACTGTAGACGCATGCATGCGCCGATCAGAACAACAAAAACGGCATAACGGCTTTAACCGGCGAGTATAACGGGATGAACGCAAATGCGAAGGAGCTGGCGGCAAGCTTCGATCTCGAGAAGCTGACGCCCGAGTTCTACGACAACCCCTATCCGACCTATCGTGCACTGCGGGAGAACGAGCCGGTCAAGCGCCTGCGCAGCGGCACCGTGTTCCTGACCCGCTATGACGATCTCGTCACCACCTACAAGAACACCAAATCCTTCAGTTCGGACAAGAAGCGTGAGTTCGCGCCGAAATACGGCGACACCCCGCTCTACGAGCATCACACCACCAGCCTCGTGTTCAACGATCCGCCGTCGCATACCCGCGTGCGCCGCCTGATCATGGGCGCGCTGTCGCCGCGGGCGATCGCCGGCATGGAGGGCGATCTCATCAGGCTTGTCGACGGTCTGCTCGACGCCATCGCGGCCAAGGGACAATGCGAGCTGATCGAGGATTTCGCCGCGTCCATCCCGATCGAGGTGATCGGCAATCTGCTCGACGTCCCCCATGACGAGCGCGGGCCGCTGCGCGACTGGTCGCTGGCGATCCTCGGCGCGCTCGAACCCGTGGTGTCGCCCGACGCGGCTGCGCGCGGCAACAAGGCGGTGCAAGACTTTTTGGCTTATCTCGAAACGCTGGTGGAGCGCCGGCGCGCCAAGCCCGGCAATCCCGAGCGCGACGTGCTGACACGCCTGATCCAGGGGGAAGGCAACGGCGAGGAGAACGGCGAGCGGCTGACCGAGAAGGAGCTGCTGCACAATTGCATCTTCCTGCTCAATGCCGGCCACGAGACCACCACCAACCTGATCGGCAACGGCCTCGTGGCGCTGGACCAGCATCCGGACCAGAAGCAGCGGCTGACCGACAACCCCGACATGATCAAGACCGCGGTCGAGGAGATGCTGCGCTACGAGAGCTCGAACCAGCTCGGCAATCGCATGACCACGGAGCGTGTCGAGCTTGGCGGCGTCGTGCTCGAGGCCGGCACGTCGGTGACGCTGTGCATTGGCGCGGCCAACCGCGATCCCGCGCAGTTTCCCGACCCCGAGAGCTTCGATATCGCGCGCGCGCCGAACCGGCATCTCGCCTTCGCCACCGGCGCGCATCAATGCGCCGGCATGGCGCTGGCGCGGCTGGAAGGGGCGATCGCGATCTCACGCTTCCTGGCGCGTTTCCCGAACTATGCCGTGAGCGGCAAGCCGGTGCGGGGCGGCCGGGTGCGGTTTCGCGGCTTTTTGAGCGTGCCGTGTGCGGTCGCCTGAGGCTTCCATAACAAAAAACGTCAAAACAACCCCATGCACAGTAGAGCCCAGGTTGGCGAACGAGGCCCTGTGGTTCCGCAGAACCATCTGACATTTCAGCCAAATCAGGCCGCGCCCACCATCGGGCGCAGGAAGACTTCCAAGACGGTTGGCTGACACCCACATCAGAGTTGACGGCCTCCGGTTTAGTCGGTTGACGCCGCCGCGCAGCAATGGAGTGACGACAGATGAGTTCGTCGATCATTGATTTCGTCGCGACAGAAGCACGCTTTGGCGCCCATAATTACGAGCCGATCGAGGTCGTTCTGTCGCGCGGCGAAGGTGTCTGGGTCTGGGATACCGAAGGTAACCGCTATCTCGATTGCCTCTCGGCCTATTCGGCGGTCAGCCAGGGCCACTGCCACCCCAAGATCCTGGCGGCAATGGTCGAACAGGCACACAGGCTGACACTCACCTCGCGCGCCTTTCACAACGACCAGCTCGCCCTGTTCTACGAAGAGATCGCCGCGCTCACCGGCTCCCACAAGGTGCTGCCGATGAACAGCGGCGCCGAGGCAGTCGAAAGCGCGATCAAGGCGGTGCGCAAATGGGGCTATGAGGTGAAGGGCGTGCCGGATGGTGCGGCCGAGATCATCGTCTGCGCCAACAATTTCCACGGGCGCACGCTTGCCATCGTCGGCTTTTCGACCGACCCCGAGACACGCACACATTTCGGGCCGTTCGCGCCGGGTTTCAGGATCATCCCGTTCGGCGACGCCGCGGCGTTGCAAGACGCAATCACCCCAAACACCGTCGCCTTTCTGGTCGAGCCTATCCAGGGCGAAGCCGGCGTCATCATTCCTCCAGCCGGCTATTTCACCGAGGTGCGCCAGCTCTGCACCGCCAGCAACGTGATGCTGGTGCTCGACGAGATCCAGACCGGGCTCGGCCGCACCGGCAAGCTGCTCGCCGAGCAGCACGAGGGAATCGAGGCCGACGTGACGCTGCTCGGCAAGGCCCTGTCCGGCGGCTTCTATCCGGTGTCGGCCGTGCTCTCGAACAACGACGTGCTCGGGACATTGAGGCCCGGGCAGCACGGTTCGACCTTCGGCGGCAACCCGCTTGCCTGCGCAGTGGCGCGCGCCGCGATGCGCGTGCTGGTCGAGGAAGGCATGATCGAGAACGCGGCCAGACAGGGCGCGCGCTTTCTGGAAGGACTGAAAGACATCCGTGCCAACACGATCCGCGAGGTGCGCGGGCGGGGCCTGATGCTGGCGGTCGAGCTGCATCCGGAAGCCGGCCACGCCCGCCGCTACTGCGAGGCGCTTCGGGGCATGGGCATCCTCGCCAAGGATACGCATGAGCACACGATCCGCATCGCCCCGCCGCTGGTGATCACAAGCGACCAGGTCGACTGGGCGCTGGAGCGGCTCGCCGCCACCCTGACGCACGATTTCTCTTGAGAATGCCTGCGTCGGAAGATCGCAATGCCGGCCGTGGCCACCGGCGAACGATTCCGCAATCTGCACGTTGAAACGTCGTGGGCGATTACGAGCTGGGAGCTAGGATCATGCTTCCGCGTGGCGTTTGCCTTACGGCTGTCTTAGTTGGTATCTCGATGCTGGCGCCGAGCGTCGGCGCGCTCGCCCAAGGACCCGGCCAGGGACATGGAAGGAGCGGGCCACCGGGTCCAGCCGCAGCGCCGGCACCTCGGCCAGCAGCACCACCGGCCATGGCCCGTCCGGCTGCGCCGCCTGCCATGGCACGTCCCGCCGCGCCGGCATTCCATCCCCCGGCCATGCCGCAGCGGCCGGCCATGGCGCCGCATCCTGCGCCGCACATCGCCTCACCGCCACCGCGCCCGACCCCACATTTCGCTGCGCCGCCACCGCGGGCAGCTCCGCACGTGTCGGCGCCGCGACCTGAATTCCATCGGACGCCGGCAGCACCGCAACGTCCGGCCATGGCACCCCGGCCGACGCCGCACATCGCCGCCCCCTCCCGGCCCAGCGGACCGCCGGCCGCGAGCGAGCGGATGTCGCGGCGAGATCAGATCGAACCGCGCGCGCAACAGCGCCAGCAGCAAGTCCAGCAGCGCCAGCAGATGGTGCAGCAGCGGCAGCGCGAGACGCTGTCGCGCCAGACGACGGAGCGCCAGACCCGCATCGATCGCCTGCAGCAGCGCGTGCAGCAACTCCAGGCGCAGAAACCGGAAGGCGCGCGGGCGTTGCGCGAGCAGCAACGGACGCTCCAGACGCAGAACCGCTTGCTTCAGCGTGAACAGCGCGCTCAACAAAGTGACCTGGCGCGTCAGCAGCGGCTTGGACTGCAAGCTCCCGCCGGGCGGGCGCCAGCTGTTGCGGCCGCTGCCCAGGCCGCCCAGCGCGGGCGGTTTGCCGAGCGCTTCCGCGAGCAGGCCCCTGCGCAAGCCCAGGCGGCCCTCACCACCCGCCAGAGCGGCTGGGCTCCCCGGCAGGCCTGGCGACATCGCCATCCCGCGGTGTTCGTGGCCTGGCTTGGGCCCGTGTTCTGGCCTTACGCTTATTCTGACATTTTCAACTACACGTTCTGGTCCTATGCCTACGAGCCCGGCTATTGGGCCTACGCCTACGACGATTTCGTCGATACCGTGTTCTGGGGTGGTGATAGCCCCTACTCCGCCTATGCCAGCACCAACCCGTATCACTATCCGCAGGCCCGCGGCGACCGCGCGCGTCCACGCGCCAGCGTGAGCCGACAAACGCTCCAGCAATTGTGCGGCGCACCGGACAAGGGCGTGACCGCCTGGCCGCTTGCCGATATCGCGCGCGCGGTGCAGCCGACGCCGGAGCAACGCGCACTGCTCGACGAGTTGAAGACCGCAGCCGCCAACGCTGCCGGCGTGTTCAAGGACTCCTGCGCGGAGACCTATGCATTGACACCCCCTGGCCGCTTGCGCGCGATGATGAACCGCATCAGCGCGACGCTGGAAGCCGTCAAGATCGTGCGACCGGCACTGGAGAATTTCTACAACTCGCTCAGTGACGAACAGCAGGCCCGCTTCAGCGCGCTCGGCCCCAATGTCGGCGAGCGATCATCACAGCCGCAGGAAGCCAGTGCCGAGGGCTGCGGCGATCCGAAGTCCAGCCTAACGCAGTTGCCGATCCAGAGGGTCGAGGCTGTGCTCCACCCCGCAGGCAAACAGAAGGAGGCGCTTGACCGTCTGAGCGAAGCCACGGCCAAGGGCGTTGAGGGCCTGCAGGCGGCCTGTCCGAACGATGTGCCGCTGACGCCCGTCGGACGGCTGGAAGCGATGCAGCACCGGCTCGAGGCCATGCTGACGGCCGCCAAGCTGGTCGAACCCGCCCTGGACGAGTTCTATGCCACGCTGAGCAGCGAGCAGAAGGCGCGCTTCAACACGCTGCAACAGGTCGCAAGCCCGTGAAGGCCGCGCGCGCGACCTACACCACCGTCTTATGCCGCGCGATGCAGGTGCGCAGCACCTCGTCCATCGGCTTGCCCCACCAATCGTTGGAGAAGATCTCGATCTCGGAATAGCCGGCAAAGCCCTGCGCTTCGACCGCAGCACGCACCGATTTGATGTCGATGACGCCGTCGCCCATCATGCCGCGGTCGTTCAGGATGTCCCTGGTCGGCACCAGCCAGTCGCAGACGTGGAACGCGAGCAGGCGATCCTGGCCGGCGCGCGCGATCTGGCCCATCAGCTCCGGGTCCCACCAGATGTGATAGACGTCGAGCGCGACGCCGAGCATGCCGGTGCGATCAGGATCGAGGCGGTCGCAGATATCGAGCGCCTGCTTGGTCGTGTTCACGCAGGCACGGTCCGCCGCATAGGCCGGATGCAAGGGCTCGATCGCCAGCGGCAGCTTCGCCTGCCTGGCGTAGTCGAGCATGTCGGCCAGCGCTTCCTCGACCTGCCCACGCGCCGCCGTGAGATCCTTCGAGGCCTCGCTGCCCGGCCGCGAATATTGCGGCAGGCCGCCGACGACCAGCACGATGCAAGGCGCGCCCAGCGCCTTGGCTTCATCGACGCAGCGCCTGTTGTCGTCGCGCACCTCGCCCCGGCGCGATGCGTCCGAGGTGAACATGCCGCCGCGGCAATAGCCCGACAGATCGAGGCCAGCCTCGTGCACCGCGCGCGCGGCGCGATCGAGGCCGACCGTTGCGACCTGGTCACGCCAGGGATCGATGGCACGGATGCCGTGCTTCGCACAGGCATCGATGATCGCGATGAGGTCACCCTGCTTGCGGACCGTCGCCGTGTTCAGCGACAGCCAGCGGTGATCGGACGAGAAGTCGCGCATCAGGACTCCAGTCCGTGCGAGGCGAGCACCGTCTTCATTCGCCGCGTCGCGAGTTCAGGGTTGGTGAGCAGGCCGGCCTGATCGGCCAAGCGGAACAGCTCAGCAAGATGCAGCATCGATCGCGCACTCTCCTGGCCGCCGACCATGGTGAAATGATCCTGATGGCCGTTGAGGTACGCCATGAACACGACGCCGGTCTTGTAGAAGCGCGTCGGCGCCTTGAAGATGTGGCGCGACAGCGGCACCGTCGGGCCGAGCACGTCGTGGAAGCCGGCCTCGTCACCGGCCGCCAGCCGCGACAGCGCATAGGACGCCGCCGGCGCGATGGCATCGAAGATGCCGAGCAGCGCGTGTGAAAAGCCTTCGCTGTCGCCGGCGATCAGCTCCGCATAGTTGAAGTCATCGCCGGTATACATCTTGATGCGCTTGTCGAGACGCCGGCGCATATCGATCTCGCGCTGCTTGTCGAGCAGCGAGACCTTGACGCCGTCAACCTTGGCGGCGTTGCCGTTGATGATGGCGACGGCCGTGTCCATCGCCTTGTCGAGATCCCCGGTGCCCCAATAGCCTGACAGCGCGGGATCGAACATGTCGCCGAGCCAATGGATGATCACGGGCTCGCGGACCTGCGAGAGCACGCGGTCATAAACTTTTGCGTAATCGTCGGCATTGCGGCCGAGTTTCGCCAGCGCGCGCGACGCCATCAGGATGATGCGGCCGCCGACCTTCTCGACCGCCGAGATCTGCTCCTCGTAAGCGCGGATCACGTCATCGAGGCTCCTGGCATCCTCGACCGCGAGATGGTCGGTACCAGCACCCGAGAACACCAGCGCATTGCGACGCTTGGCGGCACCGACCGAGCGCGTGATCAGCTCCAGCGAGGTCGGCCAGTCGAGTCCCATGCCGCGCTGCGCGGTGTCCATGGCTTCGGCAACACCGAGGCCGAGGTCCCAAACGTGCTCGCGGAAGGCGATGGTCTTGTCCCAGTCGACAGCAACCGAGAGCCAGGGATCGTTGTCCGCCAAGGGATCGGCCACCGTGTGCACAGCGGAGAAGGCGATGCGATTCAGCGGTCCCTCGAGCTTCGCCGGGAACGTGCGCGAGGCCGCCAGCCGGTAGGTCTCAATCGACCGATCGGTCTTGGGCAGCTTGAGCGACAAAGACGACATCGGCAGGACGGGCTTGTTCATGAGTCCCTCCTCAGACCTTGATCGGGGCGACGTCGATCCAGCGCCGCTCCTTCCAGCTCTTCAGCGCGCATTCGGCGAGCTGCACGCCCTTGGCGCCTTCGAGCAGCGTGAACTTGTAGGGCGCATCCTCGTAGACATGGCGGATGAACATCTCCCACTGCTCCTTAAAGCCGTTGTCATAGCTGACGTTGTCGGGCAGCTTCTGCCAGTCGCCGTAGAAATCGTGCAGCCGCTTCTCGTCCGGATTCCACACCGGCCTCGGGGTCGCCTGCCGCGCCTGGATCATGCAGTCGGTGAGGCCCGCGACCGCCGAGCCGTGGGTGCCGTCGACCTGGAACGTGACGAGGTCGTCGCGATAGACGCGCGTCACCCAGGACATGTTGATGTGCGCGATGACGCCGCCTTCGAGCTGGAAGGTCGCGTAGGCGGAATCGTCGGCCGTCGCCTTGTATTTCTTGCCCTGCTCGTCAAAGCGCTCGGGGATGTCGGTGTTGCCGATGCAGACAACGCTCTGGACATTGCCGAAGAGGTTGTCGAGCACGTAACGCCAGTGGCAGACCATGTCGAGGATGATGCCACCGCCGTCCTCGCTGCGATAGTTCCAGGACGGCCGCTGCGCCTCCTGCCAGCCGCCCTCGAACACCCAATAGCCGAACTCGCCGCGCACCGAGAGGATGCGACCGAAGAAGCCGGAATCGCGCAGGAAGGCGATCTTCTTCAAGCCGGGCAGGAACAGCTTGTCCTGCACCGTGCCGTGCTTGACGCCCTTGGCGTTGGCGAGCTTGACGACCTCGACGGCTTCCTCGAGATTCGTCGCGATCGGCTTCTCGCAATAGACGTGCTTGCCGGCATTGATGGCCTGGGTCAGAAGTCCCGGCCGCGCCTGCGTGGTCGCGGCATCGAAGAACATGGTGTCGTTGTTGTCGGCCAGTGCCGCGTCGAGGTCGGTGGTCCAGCGCGTGATGTTGAAGCGCTTGGCGAGCGCCTCGACCTTCTCGGCGCTGCGGCCGACCAGGATCGGATCGGGCATCACGCGATCGCCGTTCTTCAGGCGGACGCCGCCCTGGTCGCGGATCGCGACGATCGAGCGGATCAGGTGCTGGTTGAGCCCCATGCGTCCGGTAACGCCGTTCATGATGAGGCCGAGGCGTTGGGTGGTCATGCCAGATACTCCTGAAGTGATTTTGGCTGTTGGAGCGGGCGGAGCGCCGACCAGTCCGGATGAACCGAGGTCGCAAAGCCCGCAGCATGAAGCGATCCCGTCAGGAGATCGCCGTCGTGAATGCAGAGGCGGATGCCTTGTCCGGCATCGGAATAGAGATCGGAATGCGCGGCCGCGAAGGCTTGCGCTTCCGCGGCCGGCGCCTCGCCAAAACCGCCGACATAGTGGTGGCCGTTGCGCTCGGCATGGGTGACGCCGATGAAGGCGCCGAGGGCAAGATCCTGCTGCACGGCAAGCCCGGCCTGGCAGGTAAGGTCCTCGCCGGTGACGAAGAACCTCTCGCCGTCCGCGCTCCATTTTGCGGCGCGCGTGGCATTGACGATGGATTTGTAAAGGCCCTTGCAGGACTTCGATGAGATGCCGCGATAGCCGAGCGCCCGGGCGGCCGGAAAGGCATCGTAGGAATCGTCCGCTTCGTCGATGATGAAATCACGGGCGCGGAGCGAGCCGAGCGGCGATTGCCGCGTGATGTCGCGCGGCATCGGCTGTTCGATATAGAGCAGGCGCGAAGCGATCGGGCGCAATGCGGGATCGTGATCGAGCCGGTCCATCAGCGCCTGTAGCGCGGCGAGGTCGGCATATTGCTCGTTGGCGTCGAGCGTTACGCTGGTGGCGCGACCGAGCGTATCGAGCTCCTTGCCGATCCGCGCCAGGCGCGCGGCATCGGCTACGGGATCGCCCGACAGCTTGAGCTTGAAGTAGCGTGCACCAGCGTTCCCGCGCGGATCGGCAACGCCGCCCTCGCCCTCAACGACATCATCAAGGCCGACCGTATGCCTGATGGCAACGCGCTGCAGCGGCATCCGGCCGGAGAGAAACGTCCTGATGTCCCTCTCGCTCAGGTCAGGAGAAAGCCGGGCATCGATGCCGGCGATGTTGCTGGCCATCCCGTCGAAGAAGCTGGTCTCGGCTGCACGAAGCAGCGCATCGAGGATCGCCTTGTCGATCTCCGCCGGGCCATAGGCGGCGGCAAGCGGCGGAATGTTTTTCTTCGCGCAGGTCGCGACCTGGGCCCCGATGCAGGAGGCATGCAGATCGAACGCGGTCTGGTAGCCGGTGCGCGCTAGATAGAGCCCGCGCGCGATCTCCAGCGACCGTCGCAGCCCATCGACCGTCTGCGCCGGCGACAGCTCCGGCCGCTTGTCGAACCATTTCGGCACCAGCAGCTCGGCGCCGGCACCGACCGCAACACCCCTGCCCTCGACCTCGATCTCGGCCCGCACGAACAGCTGCGGCGTCGCGTTGATGGTCACCGCGCCAAAACGGAACGGCCGCGCGAAATGCACGGGACGTTCGAACAAGGCGATATCTCGCAGCTTTAGACGGGGAGACATTGTGCTACGGCGATATGAGGTGAACTTGGTGCGAGCGGTATCGCCGCGGGCGACTCGCCTCTCCCGCTTGCGGGAGAGGTCGGCGCGTAGCGCCGGGTGAGGGTTTTCTCCTCTGGGGGAGTATCCCGACGTGGAAACACCCTCTCCCCAACCCTCCCCCGCAGGCGGGGGAGGGAGCGCACCGTCGTCGCGGTTGCAGCCCAAACCAGTCGCATCGCCCTAATCCAACGCACCTTGCGAGAAGAAATGCTTGCGGATTCGCTGCACGAGCTCGGTAAACACAGGATCGGCCATCGCGTCGAGCGAGCGCGGGCGCGGCAGCGGCACGTCGTAGATCGCGGCAACCGCACCGGGGCGCTCGGTCATGACCAGAACGCGGTCGGCGAGGAACACCGCCTCGGGAATCGAATGCGTGATCAACAGCACCGTCTTCCTGGTCTCGCGCTGGATCCGCATCAATTCGACATTCATGCGTTCGCGCGTCAGCGCATCGAGCGCACCGAACGGCTCGTCCATCAGCATGATCTTGGGATCGTGCACCAGCGCGCGGCAGATCGAAGCGCGCTGCTGCATGCCGCCGGAGAGCTGCCAGGGCAGCTTCTTCTCGAAGCCTTCGAGCCCAACCAGTCTCAGGAGCGATTTGGCGCGATCGAGATATTGCGGCCGCGGCAGCCGCTTCATGTCGATCGGCAGCATCACGTTGTTGAGGATGTTGCGCCATGGCAGCAGCAGCGCGTTCTGGAACACGATGCCGACATTGCCGTGCGGCGCCGTCACCTTCTCGCCCTCGACCAGGATCTCGCCCGATGTCGGCGCCAGCAATCCCGAGATCAGCTTGAGCAAGGTCGATTTGCCGCAGCCGCTTGGGCCGACCACGACGAAGAACTCGCCATCATTGATGTGGAAATCGAGCGGCCGCAGCGACGGCACGTCGCCGTCGCGGGTCCGATAGGTCTTGGACACGCCGGACAGCTTGATGCCTGATGCATCGCCCGCCCGGTCGCTCACCAGTCTCAGATGCGCGGCCGGCTGCGCGTCAGATGCCGCCATTGCTGCTGAGTTCATTCAATCAAGCCCACTGAGTGTGAACCGTCATTCCGGGGCGATGCGGAAGCATCGAACCCGGAATGACGGCGGTTTTTGCTTCACGAGCCGCTCTTCGGCAGATAATCGTTGGTGTAGAAGGACTTCGGGTTGTCCTTGGCCTTGGCGTCGAGACCGCCATATTCGACCATCAGATTGACCGAGTCCGTCATGTTCTGGTCGGTGACCTGGAAGGGACGCTTGCCCTTGGTGTCCGCGGTCCGATAGAGCGGAATGGTCAGCTCGAAACCTTGCGTCAGCGTGTCGATCTTGCCGCCCTTGGGGTTGGCATCGAGGATCGATTGCGCCGCCGCCTTCGGCTCCTTCTCGGCGGCTTCGACCGCTTTCGTGGTCGCCGACATGAAGCGGCGGACGAGGTCGGCATTGGCCTTCACATAGTCGGTGTTGGCGATGACGCCGGAGGAGACCATGTTGATGCCGTAGTCGGCGAACTTGATCGGATAAACGTCCTTGCCGGTGGCGTCCTTGATCTTCATCGACTGGTCCATGACGTAGCCGAGCAGCAGATCAGCCTGGCCGTTGATGACGGCGTTGAGCTTGGTCTGGCCGTCGCCGGCGACCGTCTGGAAGTCGCTCTCTTTCAGGCCGGTCTTCTTCAGGAACAGCGGCCAGATCTGGGTCATGGAATCCGCCGGCGTGATCGCCACCGTCTTGCCCTTGATGTCTTCCGGCTTCCTGATGTTCTTGTCGGCGAAGCCCATGGCGGACATCGGCGAGGTCTGCAGCAGCACGCCGGTCGCAATCACCGGCGCCCCCTTGATCGCGGCGCGCATCATGGTGGGGACGTCGACATAGCCGAAATCGGCGGTCTTCGCCGCGACGGCCTGCGTGGTGGCGGCCGACCCGCGGCCTTCCTGGATCTCGAGTTCGATGCCCTCGGCCGCATAGATGCCCTTGGCCTTGCCGTAATAGAACGGCGCGTGCTCGCCATAGACGTACCAGTTCAACATCAGCACGACCTTGTCGGCCGCCTGGGCCGGCATGGCCGCAAGAACCATCAGCACCGCTGAGACAGCCCCAATCAACCGCTTCATCGCTTCTCTCCCTTGCCGTCTGTTACATCGGCCGTTGGTGGCCGTTCGTTGTCCTAGTCAGGATGCAAAGATCACGTCCTCGCGCTGGCTGACATGCCAGGGGATGACCAGCTTCTCGACCCGGTCCACGATCCAGAACAGGACCACGCCGAGCAGCGCGAGGATGACGAGCGCCGCGAACATCGTCGGCAGGTCGAACGTGCCGATCGAGCGCTGCATGACGTAGCCGATGCCGGAATTGGAGCCGACGAACTCGCCGACGACAGCGCCGACCACGGCGAGCGTCACCGAGACCTTGAGGCCGGAGAAGATCGCCGGCAGCGCGTGCGGCAGGTTCACCGCGCGGAACACCTGAAAACGGCTGCCCTGCATGGCGCGGGCGAGATCGACCATATCAGGGTCGACCGATTTGAAGCCTTGCACGGCGGAGACGACCACCGGGAAGAAGCCGAGCAGGAACGCGGAAATCACCTTCGGAATGATGCCGAAACCAAACCAGACCACGAACAGTGGCGCGATCGCGATCTTCGGTACGGATTGGGAGAACACCAGCAGCGGATAGACGTAGCTCTCCACCGTCTTCGAGCCCGCGATCAGCATCGCAACGGGAATGCCGAACAGCGCCGACAGCAGGAAGCCGCAGACGGTCGCATAGGTGGTCGGCCAGGACTGCCGCAGCAACTCCGGCCATTCGGTGCGAAGCACGGCGACGACATCGAGCGGCGACGGGATCTGGTAGGCGGGGATCCTGAACAGCCGGATCGCGAGATCCCAGGCGACGACGATGAACACCAGGAACAAGAACGGCCGAACCCAGGCTGCATTCAGCAGCTTGGAAATGGCGTTTTGCGGCTTCGGCTCGGCCAATTTTCACTCCCGGCAGTCTTCTTCGTTGTGGGGAGAAATTAACCCGTTGGATAAATACTGTCCAGAGCTTTCCCTGTGACGTTTTGCGCCGGGGGTGCGGGGCTGTGGGGGGACGGGACTATCGCCTCCGTGTCCCGGACGCGCTGCGACGCGAAGCGTTGCTGCGCTGAGCCGGGACCCAGCGGAGGCGTGCTCGATAGTGACATGGGCCCCGCCAACCCTCGGTGTCATTCCCCGCGAAGGCGGGGAATCCAGCACGCCGCGGCTTCTCCGTATCCCGCCGACGCCTCTGGAATACTGGATTGCCCGCCTGCGCGGGCAATGACGGCGGAGATTGAGGAAAAGGCGGATACCAAATCCGCCAAAGCCTGCGACTCGCAGACTACGCCGTCTGCACCACGCTGCCGCGGGCCTTCGCCGGCTTCGCGATCTCGAACAAGGCAACGGATTGTCCCGTCAGCGCAGCCAGCACGAGGCCCACCATGTGCGCCAGTCGCTCGTCCTTGGCCTTCTTGTCCAGCAGGTCGCGGCCGAAGATGACGCTGAGCGTTGCCGAATTGGAGAGGTAGAAGAAGCTGAGCGCCGCGATCGAGATATAGAGCTGCACCGGGTCGACCGCGACCTGGAAGTCGCCGGACTCGACGCCCCGCCGCACCACGGTGCGGATCATCTCGACGAAGGGCGAGTGCATCGACTTGACCTTGGTCGACTTCTTCAGGTGCTTGGCGCGCGCGAGGTTCTCGGTCTGGAGCAGCGACAGGAATTCGGGATTGCGCAGGAAGTAATTCCAGGTGAACTCGATCAGCCGTCTGATCGCCTCGGGTGGATCGAGATGTTCGAGATCGAGCCCCCGCTCCTCGCTGCGGATCTTGTCATAGGCGCCTTCGAGCACCGCGAGATAGAGCTCGTCCTTGTTGCCGACGTGATAGTACAGCATGCGCTTGTTGGCGCCGGCCTTGGCCGCAATGCGGTCGACCCGCGCACCGGCGAGACCATGGGCGGAAAACTCCTGCTTGGCGGCTTCGAGAATGCGCAGCCGCATCCCTTCGGGATCGCGCTGCCATTTCAGAGTTCGCTTTGCCTTCGCCAAAACCGGATGCTCGCTGGGTTGTCCATCGCATGTATCATGCGGGCGAGCATTTGAGAACGATCTCGTGCCCCGGACGCAGTTTCGTAGATTCCATGGGCGGTGAGCGTGGCCTTTCCGATAGGTTTGGGTTTCCACACTCGAACCCACGGAGGGTCAGATGCAAGCATCGACTGTAGGCACGCTCACCATCGGCCATAATGGCACAA